>Ga0182016_10007139_pt1 | contig 11574 bp, 13 predicted proteins | sample 712S2MmetaG_FD_120491 | JGI IMG/M metagenome (GOLD analysis project Ga0182016, IMG submission 120491) | Permafrost microbial communities from Stordalen Mire, Sweden - 712S2M metaG | ecosystem: Environmental > Terrestrial > Soil > Wetlands > Permafrost | place: Sweden: Stordalen | collected...
ATCCGATAACCCGCGAGCGATCTTCGAGCGTCAGGAGGTCCGCCTTGCTCAACAAGACCATGGCCGGAATTGCCGCATCATAGAGAATCTGAATGGTTTGAAGATCGTCGGGAGTTAAAGTCGATCCGGCATCGATGAGAACAACTCCCAGATCGCACCGTGGCAAATAAGCGAGTGTTTCCGCCGCTCCACGAGTTGCCAAAGATCCCAACCCAGGAGTATCGACGAATGCGATGCCCTCGCGAAGGCGGGGCGACGGGAGCTGAACCACGATTTTGGTCACATGCTTCTCGTTCCCACGATTGAGCTGCTCCGCCACAAACTCTGGCAAGTGCGCAATGTCGAACTGTTCGGGCGTCCGATTGGCAAACCAGACATGAACAACCGGAGTCTCGCCGTACAGTAGGCGTGTCGGAACGGCGGTAATCGGAGTGACCCCCACCGGAAGTACATCGCTCCCGAGCATCGCATTCAGCAGAGAGGACTTGCCCGAACTGACGCGTCCAAAGATCGCGATTTCGAAACTGTTGTCTTCCAAACGGTCCAGAATCATCGACAATGTGGACCGGAATTCCACCAGTCCGTGCTCGCTGATGACCGACTCCAGCTTCTTGAGAACCGGGATCTCGTCTCCAGTTTGTTCCAGCCTTTCCAAGCGTTCCTGCAGGTTTTCCCTGGACCCACGCATTAGATACTGGTCGAGCTGTCGTGCCAGACCCTGGAGTTCTCCAGCGATGCCGTTGAGTTCAACTGCGGCCGCCTGGGGAACTTGTCCATAGCCGCTCATGTATTCGGGCTTCAACTCCTCGGCGGCAATTTCCACAAACGTAAGGTTTACGTGGAGTGCACGCGAAACGGGGATATCGGCTGGCGGTCGTTCCATTCCTTGTCCATCGAGCACGCGAATCAGCTGAGCGCGAATGCGGCTGATGTAGTCTTCGATCACACGCCGCTGGGCAGGACTCAGATCGGGAGCATATTGTGGGAAAGCCAGATTAGATGCCGAGACATTGAGCGTGCTCTCCATCTCCGCCAGCAGCTTGTCAATGTGGCGACAGGTCACGCTAAGGCGCCGCTCATGATTCGAATTGAGCGAATTGGACCCGTTCGTCACCTTGCAACGCCCCCGTTCATGCGAAAGTCGATGTATAGCGGCGAGATCTTGATGTGTTCCTCGGATCGGTACTTTGGACAAGTTGCCATATCGATCAATGCGATGATCGCTCCCGGATTACCCCCGCTGAATTCCAGAACTTTATCGACGAATTCGCTGATGTTTGTGCCTGACAAGCCAGAGCGATTGATTCGCTCACGAGCAAATTGCTCGGCGGTTGAGTCGTCGAAATTGCGGATTTCACACTTCTGCGAACGGTCGCCATAAAGCGGCTGGAGAAAACCCGTGTCTTCCATGTGGATGGAACGGGCCACCGCGCTCACCGGGGTCGAGCCCCATCCCATGACTTCGCGAACGGCCGACGCAAACGAGTACGAAGGCCGTTTGAGATGGTCAAGCAGGATCGAATACTCCCCCTCTCGCAGTGCATCCATCACAATCCCTTTCAACGAAACCGCGGATTTTGTCGTAATCGCATCCTCGTCGCGAAATGCTTTGGTGGCACGCGAATTCTGCAATCGGAGCAGACTACGGGCGAGACTGCGAAACATCACGTTGGTCGTCGCAGAGTCTTCGCAATAGAGAACAGACCGAAACGGGGGCAGCACATTGCGGAGCAGAAGTGTTTTGCCAACCCCCGATGGTCCGTAGATGAGAAACGAGCGCCTCTTCGCCAGGAACTGGGCGATTCGTTGACGTTCCTCCTCACGATCGAAGATGAAATCCGGCATCATTGGTTCCGTTCGCGGCCTCACTCGTCTTGCCCTTTTCGCTTTACGGCAAGCAGCAATCGTAGAACATGATCTTTAGTCTGAATCGACGCGGCCGCGGCCTCCCGCCGCTCGATCTCTTCGTTGATCGAAGGCAACGCAACGTCCAGATGCTTTTCGAGCCATCCTTCAATCTCGCCTTGCAGTAGCCAATCTGATGCGGGCAAGACCTTGATCATCCGCTTAACCGCAAGTTCCTTGTTTCCTCGATCCGCAACAGCCAGAGCAATCGCGCCTGTCCTTGCCGCGACCTCCGGGTCGCTGTCGTGGAGCAAGGCTGCGACCTGGCACCAGTCTTCATTGCACAACTGCAGGCATTCGAGAAGGCGCAAAGCGCATCTGCGCCGACGCTGGCTTTGCGGCCGTTCATGGGAGCCGGACGGAGCAGGAGTTCTAGCTGCGTCGATCAAGGCGGAATGGGGTAGCTCGCCAGCCTTCCGAAGGGCGTCCTCGGCAAAGCTGCGACAGAAATCATCCTCCAATGCTTCAATCAACTCGGGCACAGCCTCCGGACGTCGGAACTCGCCCAGCGTTTCGATGGCTCCCACCAAATGTTTCCGCTGCAAAACATGCCGCAGAGCCTCAAAAACGTCCTCGGTGCGCCAGGCACCCAGGGCTCGTGCAGCCGTGTTTTTCACCGCCTCTTCCCCGTGCGCCGCGACTGGATCTACGATGTGTGCCTCCGAAGTCAGATAGTCGAGCAAGACGTCCTTAGCTCCTAGTTCGGCAAGAGCACGCACCGCCCGTTGACGCGGCACAAAGATGCCACTAGGTTTGCCCTGCAGAAGGAAACGCTGCAGCGGCGTGATGGCTTTTATGCCGCAGGCTACGAGCATGTCAACTCCCAGTTCACCCTCGTGAAGGGAGTTCAGGCTCTGGACGAGCGCTTCGATTTCCTCGTCGGAAAGATCGCGAAATGCTTGGCTGCTTCTCTCCACCAGAGCCTGACTCCTATAACCATCATTTGCCCCATCGGGCGTAAACCGAGCGGCCCGCGTACTTCGCATTGCGTCCCAACTCTTTTTCGATTTCCAACAAACGGTTGTACTTTGCGATGCGCTCACCGCGGCACGCAGAGCCTGTTTTCAGTTGCCCAACCCCGGTGGCCACCGTGAAATCAGCGATGGTCGTGTCGTCGGTTTCGCCTGAGCGATGCGACACCACACATGTGTAATTGTTCTGTTTCGCCATCTCTATGCAGCGCAGCGTTTCGGTTACCGTTCCGATCTGATTAAGTTTGATCAGAATCGAATTGCCTACCCCTTCCTTGATTCCTTTGGCAAAGATTTCAGGATTGGTGACAAAGATGTCATCGGCCACCAATTGCGCCTGTCCCCCAAGTGTGGAAGTCAGTTTCTTCCAACCGGCCCAATCATCTTCGGCAAGCCCGTCTTCGAGGGAAAAGAGTGCGGGATATTTCTTAATCCAACCGGTCCAGAGCGAAATCATGTCATCGGAACTCTTGTGCGACTTGTCGGATTTGCGAAACACATACTGGCCATCCTCGTAGAATTCACTCGCGGCTGGGTCCAGATTGATGCCGACATCCTTGCCGAGTTTGTAGCCGGCCTTTTGCACCGCAGCGGATATCAACTCCATGGGCTCTTCGTTCGATCGCAGACGCGGCGCAAAACCGCCTTCATCGCCAACACTGGTTTCATAGCCCTTCTGGTGCAAAACCTCTTTCAGCGCGTGAAAGGTTTCCGCCGCCGCTCGCAGTGCCTCGCTGAAGCTGGGTGCGCCCGCCGGGACGATCATGAATTCCTGAAAGTCCACGTTGTTGTCGGCGTGCCTTCCGCCGTTGAGTACGTTTAGCTGGGGCACAGGTAACAGATACTCGTCGCGCGGGACGAACTGACGATAAAGAGGTATTTTCTTTTCTGCCGCATCGGCCTTGGCTGCCGCGATTGACACCCCGAGCATGGCGTTCGCCCCGAGTTTGGATTTGTTAGGTGTCCCGTCGAGCGCGATCAGTTTTTCATCCAGAGATTTCTGGTCTGCCGCGTTGAGTCCCTTCACAGCGGGTTGGATAACACTGATAACGTTATGAACGGCCTTCAAAACACCTTTCCCGTTATAGCGGCCTTTGTCGCCATCGCGGAGTTCGACAGCCTCATGTTTCCCGGTTGAAGCGCCAGAGGGAACCTTGGCTACACCGGTTGCGCTACTTTCCAACGTCACGGTCACTTGAATCGTAGGATTTCCACGCGAGTCCAGAATTTCCAGCGCATCAATGCTCTTTATCGTCGACATAAGTCTCCTTTGTATGAGTTGTATGAGTTCGTCAAACAGAACCCGTCCGAAGTACGGTGATCAAGTCTTTCTCTACATCTTGGGGAAACGATAAAGCTTGAAGTTTCCCCACAGTCTCGTCCACGGGATAAGAAAATGACTTCAGTTCAAAAGTGCCATCCTGCCAAACCGCGTAGCATGCCTCCGGTTTGCCGGTTTTCGGCTGACCACGCCTACCGGGATTGACCACTGCACGATCCCCGATCCGCCGTATGAACGGAGTGTGCGTATGCCCGACAAGCAACACATCTGCCGGGACGCTATCCACTTCGCGAATCCAGTCATCGGAATCCTCAGGACAATATCCGTACAGAGGATCGGATGGTTTCGCATGGCAGAGATAAAAGCGCTTGTCCTGTCTCCGAAGTTCTACGTGAAGTGGCAACTCCCGTAAGAATTTCTTTTGGTTGTCGTTCAACACGGAAGTGGTGTATTGGCGCGTGGTTTCAGTCATCTTTTGATAGCGAGCCGTACATCGTGCATCGACGTCGTAGCCGATGCAATGATCGTGATTCCCACGCACCGTGACGGCGCTCTTGGCTTTCACGAAATCAACGACTGCTGCCGGCTCGGGTCCGTAGTTGACCAAGTCTCCCAAGACCCAGAGTTCGTCGTATGCTTCCGGCAGCGCACGCACGGCCTCGTAATTCCCGTGCAGATCAGTAATGATGATAATCTTCACGCGCTTTCCGTCCTGATTCTCTTTCCCCATGGATCTGGACCCACAAAAAAGCGGAGCGCTCGCAGAACTGAATCTTGTTCCCGGCCACGAGGTTCATCACGGTACTGGTAGTCGTATTTGCGAATGAACTCGCGCAGATCGGCGCTCAGTTCGCTGACTTGCGCTTCGATCTGGGCGAAGAGCTGTTTGCGTTTCGCCTGATCCTTCCAGAGCTGGAGGCTGAGCTGCCCGTGCCGAATACAGAGACCGTTTCGCTCCAAGGGCTTTGCGAATTCTGGTTCCTCAACCAACTCCTCTAAGACTTCGGCCAAAAAAGTCTCCTTGTCCGCATTGTCCTGGCAGAACATGCAGCTGTGGCCCGGAACAAACGCTTTTACCTCGCGATGCCGGAACAGGGTGGTCCGGGAATTCGGCTCTACCACCGCGACGTTGGCTAAGCCTGCATTCGCCTGGCGGGTGAGATCCTCACACAGAATTGCCACCGCGATACTCCCCCTCAGCCACGTTTCTTCCTCGATTTCCTTCGCCATCCAGAAATGACGCGAGCAGAATCCCCCGCCATCCAGAAATTTCTGGCGTACCGAGGCGGACATCATGCTCTCGTACAGAAACGAGTGAATTCCTTTTCGTTCGGACGCAAGGACCACCGCACAGAGAGCGCAACCGCCCAGCGCAAACGCCTTGCTCAGAGTACTGCGCGTGAACCACAACCCCCGGCGTGGTGGACCCTTATCTTCGATCTTCTTCTTCTTCGCTTTGGTCCACTTCAAAGAGCATACCCCACAGTCCAATCAGTGAACGACCATCACCGGACAGTGCGCATATCTCAGAGCTCGCTCGGAGACCGAACCCAACATCATCCTCGAAATCATGGATCGTCCACGACGACCCAAAATGATGAGGTCGATGCCGTCCGCCTCCGCCCGGTGGATGATTTGTTCGGCCGGGTGGCCTACTGCCATGTCGGTCTTCACGTTTAGGTCGTGCCCGCGTGCCCTTTCCATGACCTTTTTGAATCCCTCCTCAAAGTGTTCCTTCGCGTCGTCCAGCACCGCTTCCAATTCGACCGACGTCGACGGTTCAGGGGGTCGCGCAACCGCAAAGATCAGTACCGTCGCATCCAGGCACTCTGCCAACGAGAAGGCCACATCCACCGCTTTTTCCGACTGCGGAGACCCGTCGTAACCGACTAGCAGTTTTCGAAAATACGCGTTCTGTCGTTTTCCCGTCATGTCCCCTCCTCAATTCGTGTTCTCGCTCATGGCTTCAGATAACGTCGACTTCTTTTCTTCTTTCTTAGGCGCCAACAAGTGCCTCGGCATGAACCAGGCATTGGCGATCACAGTGGGAATCACGGCGCTCCCGATCACCGTGGCGACCAAGTAGGAATACTGCGCCTGGGTGATGACACCATGATTCAGCCCGAACAGCGCAGAAATCGTGCCAAATGTCAGGCCAGTAGACATCATCAGAGTGAAGTACAGCCCCTCTTCCTTTTTATAGTCAAACGCTTTCACCGTGGGGTAGAGGGGAATTACCTTCGATAGCATCTTGGCGAAAAAAAGCACAACAAATACAAACGGGGCCGCGATCAATGCAGACACGGATACAAACGATCCCGCCCGAATGAAGTAAAACGGAGTCAATAACCCGAACGTCAGGGTGCGTAGACGTCTTATCAGACTGTGGTCTTTTCCCACAGTTCCGGCCAGCACCATTCCGATGATGTAGGCTGGCAAGACGGCTTCGCTGCCGGACCACACAGCCAGTCCGCCCATTGCAAACAACAGGAAGAGTATGTACTTCGCCTCCAACTCGGAAACACGCCCCCCATACTTCTTGAAGAATCGGGGAGTGAGAAAGGGGAGAATAGCGAAAACCACTACACTCACTCCTATGAAGACCAAGGTCTTCAGGGTGAAAGGCGAGAAGATCAACCCCAGAGCAATCACAGTTCCCAGATCATTGACGAAGCAAGCAGCTAGCACCGCCTTCCCAAAATCCGTGACATTGAAACCGAGCTCCAACATCACCGCATAAACGACGGCCACGGAGGTGGTCGAAAGGGCAACTCCAGCCAACCAACTCGCACGGCCACTCCAATGCAAAATATAGTGTGCGATTGCCGTGCACCCAAAAAACGGCCCGATGAAACCCACGAGTCCAATTACTGTTGCCTCTTTCCACTTCGTCCGGAAGATCTGGGGATCGAGTTCGGCCCCGGCCAGAAATGTGAGAACAATGGCGCCCGTGCCAGCGAGAAAGCTGATCCAGCTCGTCTTCCCGCCCAGTTCGGCATGCACGAAGAGTGCGCCGATCACCAGTTGGGCCACCGTGCCGACAACAATCTCGCTGAGCGCGGTGGACATCTTGAGCCAAATGGCAAGCAGCGTCGCGATCAAGGCCAAGCCGACCCACACGGCAGCCAGTACCCACACGTTCTCCATCAAGGTACCTCTATCTAATTTTGCGGATTCGTTGCCGGGGCATAACTCCGCGACAAGGATGTATCCGCTTGTCAGGAGTCATCAGCTGTACCCGGCTTAAAGGTGGGACAGCGGTTTCGGTGAACTCCTTCACCGTCGATAACACCCTTAGTACAGCAAAAACGACGTATGAAGTCAACAGGATTTGCGCTCCGTCTCCGGCACCCCGCGGCACGAGAAACCTTAGCCGTCTGCACAATCAAAACACCCAAGACGAATTCACAAATGATGTTATGAGACTCCAGGGGTTCTGCGCATCCGCAGAATATGGTTACCCTTCTCGTCTTAGGTTCTTCGCATGAGACTTGCCGTGCTGCAAGCGATTGGCAAGCTCGCGGCGAATATGAGGCAGAATCTTTGCCGGCACAGAACTGGATTGGCTAAGGATTTTCAGATCCGGAGTTGTGATGCTGGGCAGAAACGCAAGGACTCGTGGCAACGGCGTCTGTAAGTTCCGCAGCAATGCGAGTCGCACACTATAAATGTGGGACCATTTCGCATGATCGGCGATCGCAGTGACGATCCGCACTGGAAGCGCTACTCTCGCTAGAGCCCTCAGGACGTGGCCCTCGTTAAGTAACGGACTATCAAGCACGGTAGGAAGGCTTTCGGAATTGCCTTCCGTCAGCAAGGCTCCCATAATGCGCGGCGTGCCACGCCGTGCCAAGGTCATTTTTTGCGCGGGTGGCAGTCGCGGCAGTCTTGCCAGCACCAGCTCCTCGGCCAAGTGCCGTAATGCGGGACTTCCCGAAGGAGAAAAACTCAGGGCCACAAGATCGTGGGCGTGGAGTTCTCTGACCAGTCCCAAGCCGAGGGTCTGCGGTACGTTGTGGTGAAACGCTAGCGCACGCTTTACGCGATAGCTGGTTATCAGTCGCTTCTGGCGGGCGATTTCTTCCAGCAGGAGGGCCGACAGATCCGCTCGCCCGAGGAGCAGGCAGAGGTGCAGCTCCTCGAAATGCGGGTTCTCCAGCAAACCACGAAGGACCTCTTCGCGATGGTCGTGAATCAACGTCGGAATCTGTTCCACTGACGCATTGCGCGCTTGGTCCTGGGTGATTCCGGATTCCTTGCTAATGTCGAGAGGCTCCAAGCGCGCTACACTCCTGTCTAGCTAATCAAGGGAGAACATTACAATCATGACATCTGCACTCCTAGATCTGGAACCGAAAGAAGTATGGAAGCACTTTGAAGCGCTGACGAAAATACCCCGCCCTTCTACCAAAGAGGCTGCCGCCCGCAATTACGTCCTTATGCAAGCCAAGCGACTTGGGTTGGAAGCCATCCATGACAACGCTGGCAACATTGTGATCCGCAAGCCTGCGCATCCCGGCCGCGAGCACGCGCCGATGGCGCTCTTGCAAGGTCATCTCGACATGGTATGCGAAAAAAACGAAGGCACCATCCATGATTTCGACACAGATCCCATAAAGGTGGTGCGCGATGGCGACTGGCTGAAGGCCGACGGAACCACATTGGGCGCCGACAACGGTGTGGGCATTTCGGCAGCGCTTGCCGTGATGGAGAGCAAGAACATTGCGCACGGTCCGCTGGAGTTCGTCTTTACCATCGACGAGGAGACGGGCCTGACGGGCGCAGCGGAATTTCCCGGCGGGATACTGAAATCGAAGTACTTTCTAAACCTCGACAACGAAGAGACCGGTACGATCTGTATCGGTTGCGCGGGTGGAATTAAGACAACGGGCCGACGCAAACTCACGTTGCGTCCGGCAACCGCCAATGCAGCCTGGCGAATCAAGGTGTCTGGCCTAAAAGGCGGCCATTCGGGAGTGGATATCCATCAGGGCCGAGGCAACGCCCTGCGCATATTGGGCGGTGTGCTGCAAAGTCTGCTTGATCACGATCCTGCCGAAATCTCTGAGATTAATGGTGGTAGCGCCCAGAACGCGATTCCACGCGAGGCTTCCGCCATAGTGCTCCTCGACTCAGAGAAGGAAAAGGAACTGTGCTCACTCATCGGAAAGACCGAGTCTGAATACAAAGAAGACCTGGGATCTTTTGACCCCGGCTTAAAAATCACCGCCGAAACGATCACGCACCCCGAGAAAGTACTCGATTCAGTGGACGCGAGGCGCGTCGTCGATCTTCTTGTCACTGTGCCGCACGGCGTGCTGGCCGTGAGTCCGGACGTCCCCGGCCTGACCCAAAACTCTACTAATCTAGCCACCGTTACTACCAAGGCTGACACGGTGTCGATTGTCACCAGCCAGCGCAGTGCCATCGAGAGTAGCAAGTGGGCTGCCGCCCGTATGGTGGCTACTGTGTTTCGGTTGGCCGGATTTGAGGTTGAACACTACGGCAGCTATCCGGGATGGAAACCGGAACCGAGGAGTGATGTCGTGCTCAAGCTCCAAGCGGTGCACGAAGAAATATTCGGTCAGCCCGCAAAGCTGATCGCGATGCATGCCGGTCTGGAATGCGGCGTGATCGGGGAGAAGTATCCGGAGATGCAGATGGCGTCGTTTGGCCCCACGATCGTCGACCCCCACAGCCCGCACGAACGCGTGCAGATCTCAACGGTCGCGAATTTCTGGACTTATCTTAAGGCCGCGTTGGAGCGCCTTTGAGTCTTTGCGGCTAAAATAGGTGGCAAGGTGAAGGGGTTCACCTCTAACCGCTGTTCCCCGCCCAAAAAGCAGGAGTAGCTGATGACTCCTACCAACCCGCTACGGTATGTGAATTCCTAGCGGTTGTCGGCTCGTAATTGAGCGACTTCTTAAATTGCGGGGGCATCCTCGATCCTGCATCCTGAAGTCGCGCACAACGAGTCTGGGACTTGGCTATGACCATACGACGATTCCTGCACCGTATCCTGCAAAACAGATCTCATTCTCATCCTGCGTCGCACGAGATTACCTCTGCCCTCTTTTCCCGACCCGGCATTAACCAACGGGTTGAAGAGTCGGAACCGGTCGCGTTCAGTCCCGAAGATCACAAATTTCTGAGGCAATTGGGGATTCGTACCTCTTGCGGTGAAGCAACAAAAGAACACATCAACACCTCGAACGCCCCTGACGAAGTACGCTCTTCGACAGCGGCACGAGCATAGTACCGGGTGTTTCCTGATCCCGTGCGATTTGACGTAGACGGAGGAAAGACAACGATGTCGCATTCGTGGCATGACATTACAGCAGGAGAAAACCTGCCGAAGGAATTCAACTCGGTAGTAGAGATCCCGCTCGGTTCCAGCGTCAAATACGAGTTGGACAAGAAGACCGGTTTGATACGAATGGACCGCCTTCTCTACTCCGCCGTTTACTACCCAGCGAATTACGGATTCATCCCTCAAACATTGGCCGAAGATGGCGATCCGTTGGATGTTCTCGTGTTAGCGCAAGAAGCGGTTGCACCGCTGACCATCATACCCGCGCGGGCGATCGGATTGATGACCATGACGGACACGGGAAAGAAGGATCACAAGATCATCGCCGTGGCCACGAGCGATCCGGAATTCAACACTTATCACCAAGCCAGCCAACTCCCACCCCATCGTCTGCGCGTGCTTCGACGATTCTTCGAGGACTATAAGCAGCTTGAAAAAAAGATCGTCGAAGTAGAGGAAATCGCCTCCGTCGAAATGGCATACCCGGTAATCGAAGACGCGTTACTCCGATACAGCAGTGAGAGGCAACGCGGTTTCTGAGCATAATTACCAGCCCAAGCAAGCCTATCAAGGCTACCTTGGCAAGTGGATCGTTCCGCGTTGGGGAGACTACATCCTCCCAAACATCAAAGCTGTCGAAGTGGAGCTATGGCTCAAAAATCTGCAGCGGGCTCCGGGCACCTGCTGCAAAATCAGGAACGCGATGAGCGTCCTGTTCAACCATGCCCGTCGCTACGATCTCTATGATCGCAATCCGATTCAATGGGTGCGACAGAGTGCCAAACTTCGCAGTGCTCCTGACGTCCTCACCTGCAACGAGGTGCGGCAACTGCTGGCGGCTCATCATCGTTACATGAATGGAACGGCAAGCTTAAAACCCATAATTGGGAGTTTTTGGTGAAAGCCCGCGCCAGCGCGGACGCCAGCGCGGGTCTAGAAGCGCTGGTCAGTACTCGCTTGGCAAGTGGATGACGTTGTTGGCGAAGTACAGCGTGATTTCATCCAGCGGAAAATCCGTGTACTCGATCTTCTTGGTGAATACGATATTGTCGTTGCCATCGTCGCACGTTAGCGTAGCGCTTCGGTCGGGATGCACGGTGAGTTTC
>Ga0182016_10007142_pt1 | contig 11570 bp, 8 predicted proteins | sample 712S2MmetaG_FD_120491 | JGI IMG/M metagenome (GOLD analysis project Ga0182016, IMG submission 120491) | Permafrost microbial communities from Stordalen Mire, Sweden - 712S2M metaG | ecosystem: Environmental > Terrestrial > Soil > Wetlands > Permafrost | place: Sweden: Stordalen | collected...
ATCGGGCAATCGTTTTGCGTTCTTCATGCCCAAGCCTAAAAAAGTCGTGCGCCGTAAGTCCAGCAAAAACACTCAAATTTCAGGCCGTCAATTACTTACGCCCTACTAAGCATTGGCCCTGGGGGCCACCTAAATCATGCGTGAATTTCTGGGGAGCGCGACCGTCTGGTCGCTTCTGCCGTGCGTCTCGCACGGCAGTTCCGCCGGCGGGACGCCGACGCCAGTGGTCGAGACGACCGCGCTCCCCGGAAAGATAACGTTGCACCCATCCGAGCAAGGCTTGACCTCGTCGATCGTGATTGGGAAGAGGCCGCGCTGGGAAGTTCTTCGGCTGCGAAGTAACTTTGCCGTTCTGCATATTTCCTTAGCCACAGTGCAGTGGGCCACGAGCGGGATCTCTTCCGCTCCGGGCTTGACCTTTCTTTGGCACGGCCTGTGCTCAAGTAAATGACCTTCCGGCAAGTCCCGGCGATGAAAAAGAGAATCTTACTAGCCGACGATGATCCCGGCATCCGCGAGATGCTGGGACGCGTTCTGGAATCGGAGCACTATGAAGTGGTGCTGGCCGGGACGGGCCGGGAAGCGGTGGCGCAGTTCGCGGCCAAGTCGCCGGACTTAGTCTTGCTGGATTTGAACATGCCCGACTTGGATGGGTGGGAAGCCATTGACCTTATCACCACGACCCATCCCTTCGTTTCTGTCATTGTCATCACCGCCCGGCCTAAACAATATGACCAGGCGGCGGACATGGCGGTGGACGCCCTGATGGAAAAGCCTTTGAACCTGCCCATCCTTTTGGAAGCCATCGCCAAATTGGTCGCCGAATCCGAAACTGAGCGGGTGGAGCGCCTCTCCAGTGCTGCTTTCAAAACCCAGTACCTGAAAGACTCATTCGAGAATCGCGCCAACGAAGTTCCTGAGAACTGAAACATCGTGCATAAGCTCCTGACCCCATTCTGGCCGGCAGCCTGAGACATTTATGTGGATTGTCCGACTGGCCCTCAATCGGCCTTATACCTTCGTGGTAATGGCGTTGATGATCTTGCTCATCAGCCCGGTGGTCATTTTGCGTACTCCCACGGACATTTTTCCCGACATTAGCATTCCGGTCGTCAGCGTGGTTTGGGGCTACGCTGGCATGTCCGCCCAGGAAATGGCCTTGCGCATCGTGACCGTGAGCGAGCGCGGCATGACTACGACCGTCGATGACATTGAGCACATTGAGTCGCAGTCGCTCAATGGCATGGGAGTGATCAAGGTCTTTTTCCATCCGAATGTGAAAATTGACATGGCGGTTGCTCAGATCACCGCCATTTGTCAGGCGGCGGTCCGCTCTTTGCCCCCCGGCATCACGCCACCACTCATCATTACCTACAATGCTTCCAGCGTGCCTATTTTGCAATTGAGCTTGAGCAGCAAGACCCTCTCGGAAGCCCAGGTCAACGACCTCGGGGTGAATTTTCTCCGTGTCGGCCTGGCCACGGTGCAAGGGGCTTCCATGCCCAATCCCTACGGCGGAAAGACCCGCCAAATTATGGTCGATGTGGACCTTTCCGCGTTAAACGGAAAAGGGCTTTCGCCCGCCGACGTTGTGAACGCCATTAGCGCCCAAAATTTGATCCTGCCCGCCGGCACGGAAAAAATCGGCGGGACCGAATACGCGGTGGAACTCAACGGCAGTCCGGTCAGCGTGGAGGAACTGAATGATTTGCCGCTCAAACAAATCAACGGTCATATGATTTACATCCGGGACGTGGCCCACGTGCGGGATGGTTTCGCGGTCCAACAGAACATTGTGCGGAGTGACGGCGTGCGTGCTTCCTTGTTGACCATCATCAAGTCCGGCAAAGCGTCCACTCTGGATATCGTAGCGCGGATTAAAAAAGCCGTCCCCCAGGTGGCCAAAACGCTCCCCTCCGGTTTGGAGATTCGCACCTTGCTGGACCAGTCTTTGTTTGTGCGGGCGGCCGTGCAATCGGTCATCAAAGAAGCGGTTGTCGCCGCCTGTTTGACAGCCATCATGATCCTGATTTTCCTGGGCAATTGGCGCACCACTTTCGTCATCGTCATTTCCATTCCGCTGGCGATTCTTTGTTCCGTTATCACTCTGAGCGCGCTGGGTGAGACGATGAACATCATGACCTTGGGCGGCTTGGCCTTGGCCGTAGGCATCCTGGTGGACGATGCGACGGTGGAAATTGAAAATATCGAGCGCAACCTGCGCCAGGGCAAGGAACTGCGGACTGCCATCCTCGATGGGGCGGCCCAAATTGCCGTGCCCGCTTTTGTTTCCACGCTCTGCATCTGCATCGTCTTCGTGCCGATGTTCTTCCTCACCGGAACCGCGCGTTACCTGTTCGTGCCCCTGGCGGAAGCGGTGGTTTTCGCCATGCTCGCCTCTTATTTTCTTTCCCGCACGGTGGTCCCCACGCTGGTCATGTATTTTTTGCGCAATCACGTGCATGAGACGGGCACGGAAGCCAGGGGCTGGTTCGGCCGGTTCCATGCCCGGTTTGAAAAAGGGTTTGAAAGGCTGCGTGGCGGGTATCGCAACTGGCTCAATGCCTGCCTGCGGCGCCCGGGCCTTTTTGCGGGCTGTTTTCTGGTTTTTTGCGTCGGTTCGTTGGTTTTGACTCCTTTCCTCGGCGAGGACTTTTTCCCCAAAGTGGATGCGGGCCAAATGCGGTTGCATGTGCGGGCCAAAAGCGGGACGCGCGTGGAGCAAACCGCCCTCCTGTGCGACCATGTTGAGGAAGTCATCCGCCGCATCGTCCCGCCGAAAGAATTGGAAACCATTGTCGATAACATCGGCTTGGCGACCAGCGGCATAAACAATTCTTACAATAATGGCGGAACCGTGGGGCCATTCGACGCGGAAATCCTCATTTCCCTCAATCGCGAGCAGCATCATCCCACCGCCGGTTATATTCGACGGCTTCGTCATGATTTGAATCGGGAGTTTCCGGGCGTCTCCTTCTTTTTCCAACCCGCGGACATCGTCAGCCAGGTGCTCAATTTTGGGTTGCCCTCGCCGATCGACATCCAAATCATGGGCCGCGACCAGAAGAAGAATTTCGAGATTGCCCAAGGCATCGCCGCGCAACTGCGCGCCATTCCGGGCGCGGTGGACGTGCATGTCCAACAGATGTTTGATCTGCCCAGCTTGAGATTGCAGGCCGACCGCATCAAGCTGCAAGAAGTCGGCTACACGGAGCGCGACGTGGCCGCCAGCTTGCTCGTGGCCCTGAGCGGCAGCTTTCAAACCGCGCCGTCTTTCTACCTCAACCCGTCCAATGGTGTGAGTTACCAAGTGGCGTCGCAAACCCCCCAGTACCAACTCGATTCCTTGCCCAGTCTGGCCGCCATGCCGGTCACCGGGCCAAGCGGGGCGGTTCCTCAGTTGCTGGGCAATTTAGCCACCATTACCCGCGGCATGGAGCAAGGGGTGGTCACGCATTACAATGTTCAGCCTGTCATCGACGTCTATGGAGATGTGCAGGGGCGTGACCTTGGCGGCGTCGCCAATGATTTTGAGAAAATTGTGCGCGCGGCGGAAAAGAAACTCCCCCGCGGCAGCACGATTATTGTGCGTGGGCAAGTCCGGACCATGCGCTCCTCGTTCATTGGTCTCGGGTTGGGGTTGTTGTTTGCCATTGTGTTGGTTTATATGCTGATCGTGATCAACTTCCAGTCTTGGAGTGACCCGTTTATCATCATCACCGCGCTGCCCGGAGCGTTGTGCGGGATCGTCTGGATGCTCTTTTTGACGCGCACAACCCTCAACGTCCCATCGCTTATGGGGGCGGTCATGAGCATTGGCGTGGCCACTTCCAACAGCATTTTAGTGGTCACCTTTGCCAAGGAGCGCCTGGTGGAAACAGGCCAGGCCTTTACCGCCGCGCTCGACGCCGGCTACATCCGGTTGCGCCCGGTGGTGATGACGGCTCTGGCCATGATTATCGGCATGGTGCCGATGGCGCTGGGTTTGGGCGAGGGCGGCGAACAAAATGCGCCTCTCGGCCGCGCGGTCATCGGCGGACTGCTTTTCGCCACCGTCGCCACGCTCTTTTTTGTGCCCGTCATTTTTTGTTTGATCCGGAGACGAAGCGACCGTGAAGCGGACCCTGGCCAGGTCCAACAACTATCCTCCGCGAACTAGACTATGAAGCCGGAAGAAACAGCAACCCATGCCAATTCCCCAACGCCGCCACACGGCGCGCAATTAGGAATCCCCGGCGAACAAATCGCGCCGCCGGGACCGGCTGGCCGGGCGCCGTTCTACGTCCTGATCGTGCTGGGTATCGGACTGGCCATTCTGGCGGGACTGACGATTTTTTCGCGCTCGCGCGCCCAAGCTGAACTGGAAAGCGACACTGTGGAGAATCTTGCTCCCACCGTGAGCGTGGTTCACCCTAAACGCAGTCCGGCGCAAATCCACGTGGATCTTCCGGGCAACATCACGGCCTACGAGGAATCTCCCATTTACGCCCGTGTCAGCGGTTACCTCAAGCAATGGTACACGGATATTGGGACCCAGGTCACGGCCGGGCAGTTGCTGGCGGAAATCGAAACGCCTGAATTGGACCAGGAGCTGGCCCAAGCCAATGCCGCACTGGATCAAGCCAACGCCAACCTGGAAATTGCCCGCATTTCCGCCGAGCGCTGGCAAAACCTGCGCAAGAGCGATTCCGTCTCGCAGCAGGATACGGACGTGCGCGTGGCCACCTGGCACGCGCGGCAAGCGGACGTCACCGCGGCCAAAGCCAACGTCCAACGCCTGATGGAGTTGACCAATTTCAAGAAACTGACCGCCCCGTTTCCGGGCATCATCACCGTGCGCACCATGGACGCGGGCACGCTCATTACCGCCGGGTCGTCGCGGGAGATTTTTCGCCTGGCCCGGATTGACCCCTTGCGGGTTTACCTCAGTTTGCCGCAATCCTACAGCCAGATGGTCAAGACGAATGATGAGGCGGTCTTGACCTTCTCCGAGCTGCCCGGCCAGACCTTTACGGGAAAAGTCGATCGCACGGCCGGCGCGATTGATCCACTCTCTCGCACCCTCCTGACCGAGATCCTGGTTGCCAACCGCGACGGAAAACTTTTCCCCGGCGCGCATGTCATGGTTCGCCTGAACCTCAACACCGGCCTTGATCCGGTGGTCGTGCCGGTCAATACGTTGCTTTTCCGCAACGATCAGGGTGTGCAAGTGGGCCTTGTTGCTTCCAACAACATCGTCCAATTGGCCAACGTAACCATTGGCCGCGATTATGGCACGAATGTTGAAATCATTCACGGCCTTTCTGCCAACGACAACATCATCATCAATCCGTCTGATTCACTGGAAGCGGGGATGCGGGTGCGCATTGCCACAACCGAGACGAACAAAACCGCCGGCCCAACCCATGAGTGAGGCTCGTCCGCCGCGCCTCATTTGTGCGTTAAGCCGTAACCGTGCAATGGAATTTGAAAGCAAAGACGCAGGGTCGCAGAGACGCCAAGCAAGAAGGCCGGAAGGGATCCGAGACCAATGCCCACCTTCGCGCGCCCCGCATCGGCGGCGCCACTTTCTTCTTCGCGCCTTTGCACCTTTGCGCCTTTGCGGTGAAAGTCCCCTCTCTTCCTGCATGGATCCGGTCAGGAACATCTTGCTCTGCGTCCTGTTTTTCGCGGGCTGCGTGGTGGGGCCTGATTACCATCGACCTTCTCCCGGCCCGACGCCGATGGCGTGGAAAGCGGGCGTGCCCTGGAAAGAAGGCCGGCCCCGGGACACCGAAATCCGACAAAAGTTCTGGGAGCTTTTTGACGACCCGGTTTTGTCCGGCCTGGAGGAGCAAGCCACGACCAACAGCCCCTCCGTGCGGGCCGCGTTTGAACGAGTCGAACAGTCTCGGGCGCTCGCGCGCATCACGCGCGCGGACCTTTTGCCCTACGTCAGCCTGGACCCGAGTGCGAACCGCGCGCATTATTCCGCTGGCCGCACCGCGCAACCGGGCGCCTCGATTTTGCCCTATACCGGCAATCAGTTCACTCTCCCCCTGGATGTCAGCTACGAGGTGGACCTTTGGGGCCGTGTGCGGCGCTCATTCCGCGCCTCCCGGGAGCAAGCGCAAGCCAGTGCCGCCGCTTATCAAACGGCCTTGCTCTCCCTGCAGGCGGATGTCGCCCAAACCTATTTTTCGATCCGGTCCATTGACCTGGACCGGCACGTCGTGGGCGCCACCGTGGAACTGCGCAAAAAGAATCTTTCCCTCGTGGAGGCGCTTCACCAGGGCGGCGCGGATAGTCAAGTAGATGTGGCCCAGGCGCAGACAGAATTATCCTCGGCGGAGGCGGATCTCGTGGGATTGCAATTGCAACGCGCGCAATTGGAAAACGCCCTGGCGGTCTTGTGCGGCCAAGCCGCTTCCAGCTTCACCCTGGCGGAGACCGGCCGCATTTACCAACCGCCGGATATTCCGGTCGGGTTGCCGGCGGACTTGTTGGAAAGAAGGCCGGACGTGGCCGAGGCGGAGCGGCTCATGGCGGCCGCCAGTGAAAGCATCGGCATCGCCCAGGCGGCGTATTTTCCAGCGATTCAATTGACAGGCTCGGCGGGAACGGAAAGCGTCGATCTCAAGAGCGTGTTCAACTGGGAGAACCGGGCTTGGAGCCTTGGCCCCAATGTCAGCCTGCCTATTTTCGCCGGCGGACGTATTCGGTCCGATGTGCGGCGGGCCCAGGCGGCTTACGAGGAGGCGGTGGCGCAATATCGCGCCCAGGTGCTGGTGGCCTTTCGCGAAGTGGAAGATGGCTTGATTGGCTTGCTCCTGTTGAAAGACCAATTCGAGACGCAAATGAAGGCCGTGGCGGCGGCCAACAAGGTGGCCGAGCTTTCCCGCGCCCGTTATAAGGAAGGTTTGGCCAGCTATCTGGAAGTGGTGGTGGCGGATCGAACCTCTTTGGAAAACCAAATCCTGGCCTACCAAATCAACGGACAACGCGTCGTGACCACCGTCGTCTTGATCAAAGCGCTCGGCGGCGGCTGGCGCGCCGACAGCGCCCTGATGACCAACGGCGTCGGGCCGCTGCACAAAACGAATTGACAGGGAGAGCGCGGGTTAACCGCTCGCTCCAAAACTCAGAGCGCGTCCTTTGATTCTTCCAAACTGACCCCAGCTTGTTCGAGTATACCCTACGAGGTGCGCCGGTTAATCTCCTGATGCATTGGCACTACGCAGCCGCGAGTGCCGCGACGCAGAACGGCGTGGCTGCCACTTTGGCGTTTGAAAACAAATCCCAACCTCTCCAAGGCGCGTCGGGTTTCCTTGCCTGAAACATCCGGGAGCCTAGGCATGGGCCAGCGACGAAACCTCGAAAGTGGTCAGAATTGCCCGGCCCTTCGTCGCTTGTGGAAACTCGGAAAGATAAAGCGCAGTAGCCTCTTTAAGGTTAGCAAGAGCCTCCTCGAATGTCTTGCCTTGTGTGGTGGTGCCCGTCTCCGGATTATGTGCCACCAGCCAATCGCTCTCCGCATCCGGGTAGATGATGGCCGTGAGACTTTGCGTCTTCTTTCCACTCTTCATTGCTCGGCAACATACGCGCGACCGCTTGGACGGCCAATGGCGCGGCATATCTAGGGCGGCGCCAGCCGCGCCGCCCAACGGAATACAGAGACTGTTTCGCGGGCGCTTACCCGTTCAAGGTCCAACCTTCGCGATACGTGCGTTTGAGGAACTCATTGGCTTCGGCCGAGTCCGTGACACCCGTCGCTCCATCGTACTTGATTTTCTTCCCGGCGCGATAAGCCACCAGGCCGAGCAACATCAATTCGATCATGTCGGAGGCGTAACCGAAGTTGCAGGAAGTGCTCATCGGTTTCCCGTTCTTGATCGCGTCGGTCCATTGTTTTTGGAAATGGCCCATGGACGGAATCATTTGCTCTTTGGCCCGAGGCTTGTAATAAGACATATCCCCCAATTTTTGGTCAGGGAAGATGAGGCGGTCGGTAAAATCAGCCACCACAAAACCTTTGCTGCCTTCAAACATGGCCCCGTGATCAATCCGTTTCAGGTCAATGGCGCGATTGGGGGATTCCGGCATGGCCCCGCCCTGATACCAGGAGACCTTGATGGGCGGACGCCAGTCGTTGGAGGGCATATCGAAATGCGTTTCCAACCGAACCGGGGTGACTTCCGGATTGACCGGATCGCCCTTGGCTTCGGCGGAAGTAGGCAAGCCGGCGTCGATGGCGTTCCAGGCCAAATCCATCGTGTGGCTGCCCATGTCGCCAATCTGCCCGCTGCCGAAGTCCCAATACATGTTCCATTGCAGGCAGTTTGCTCCCGGACCGCCGGTAAAGTAGCCGGGGTTATAAGGGTGAAACGGGGAAGGGCCGAGCCACAAATCATAATGCAGATGGGACGGTGGCGTGCCTTGAGCCGGGAGGTAGCCCGGACGAGGGATTTGGCGGTTGCCCCAGGCGCAGACTTCCTGCAACTCACCAATCGCGCCATCGCGGATCAATTCGCGCACGCGGTTGAAATTGGGAAACTCATGGCGTTGTGTGCCCACTTGGGTCGCCAGCTTATCCTTGTTCTTCAACCAGGTGGCGCGGACGATGCGAGCTTCTTCCACGGTATTGGCCAGCGGCTTTTCGCAATAGACATGCTTGCCGCGATTCAAGGCCCAATTGGTAATGAAGGAATGGGTATGATCCAGCGTGCAAATCATGACCGCGTCAATATCTTTTTGCTCCAGACATTTGCGCCAGTCCACATATTTTGTCGCGCCGGGAAATCTCTGCGCCCCGAAATCCAAGTGCTGCTCATTGATATCGCAAAGGGCCACGACGTTCTCCCGCTTGAGATCGTCAAAATGAGCTTCCGCGCGGCCCCAAGTGCCAATCAGGGCCACGTTCAGCTTGTTGCTGGGCGCGTCCGCCCCAAAAAGTTTCATCCGCGGCAGAATAAGTCCCGCTGCTCCGGTCATGGCCATGGATTTGAGAAACTGCCGGCGTTTGATGGCATGTGCCGGAGTTGCTTTGGTCCGTGGTGGTATGGTGGTGGTGGATTTCTTTTGCGATGTGTTCATAGAGCCATTCTAGCGCGGGGACAAAGACCGTCAAGCGCCGATTCAGAGGAATCCCAAAGACAGAACCTCGATCGTACTTATTTGGATTCCTTCCGCAGGGTCACCGGCGATGAATCATAAGAATTGGTCATCGAACCGGTGCCAATTCGCAATTCGCGGGTGGATGTCGAAAATCAATTCTCAGCTTAGAAAATTCACGAGGGAGAGGTTCATGACCATCGTGCCGCTTTCCAAGGCGGCTTCATAGGACGTTTGCGTCTGGGTGAGTTGGGTCAAGGTTTGCGCCATGTCGGCGTTGGTCTCGTTGGACATTTCCGAGTCAATATTGGTGGATTGTTCCGTGCCGACGTTTCCTGCCGCGGTGAGGGTGGATTGGATGACGCCATTGCCGCTGATTTGCGTGACGACATTGTCCTCATCATTCCCTAAATTGGGCCCGTCCGTGGAAGAGATAGCGCTCACATTCCCGGAGGCTAGATCCTGCTGCAGAGAAATTAAATGACCGAAGAGGTCGGCTCCGGTCCGGCTGTCGGCAAAGAGGCCGCTGGGTCCCGTGCCGGTGTTGTTTTCGCCGGGAATTTGCGCCGAAACGCTCAGGCCGGGAGCAATCTCGCCGCCGGCCACGGTGGTGTTGCCGTTGTAGGTGACTCCCGTAACGTTGCCATTGGCGTCTGTCGTCGCGGTAAAGGGCGGGGTATTGCTATTGGTCCCGCCAAAAATATAATTGCCATTGTCATCCTTCGTGTTTCCAACCTGCAAGGCTTCCTGGATCAAGTTGGCCACTTGGGCGGCGGCGCCGGTCAGTTGGGTTTGGGAGGACAAGCCGGTGGCCGAGGTGGCAATTTCACTGGCTTGCTCGACCAGGGATTGCAGGCTGTTCAAGGCGTCGGAAGCGGTGGTGGCGGTTCCTTGCAGGGCGTTGATGTTGTTCTGGTATTGTGTATTGGAGCTTTCCTCGTTTTGCAGATTGAGGTCTTGGTCCATGGCCGCCGGATTGTCTTCCGGCAAAGTGACTTTGAGGCCGGTCGCGGCTTCGTTCTGCAACGTGCTCTGCTGGGTTTTCAGTTGGTTGATTTGGTTGAGGAAATTGCTCTCAAAAGCGGTACTGGTGATACGCATAGTTTTCTCCTTCCAACGAAATTAGCCGCCGCCCATGGTCACGACAGCCTGCAGCATTTGGTTCAAGGTTGTGATTAACTCAGCGGAAGCTTCGTAGGCCTTTTGGTACTGAATCAAGTTGGTCATCTCCTGGTCCGTGGAGACGCCGCTGGCCGAGGCGCGCTGCGAGGTGAGCATTTGGCTCACCGCCTGGCTGGTGTTCAGTTGGTCATTGACCGAGGAAATGGCGTCGCCCAGGCTGGCCACCGTTTGGGCGTAATTGGCGCTGAAGGTCTGGTTGCCCAGCCCGGTGATGTTCTGATTGGCTAACTGCGCCAAAGCAGAAACGACACTGTTGTCACCCGACGCCCCCGGCGCGCCGGCGGCCTGAAACTGCGAAGGGTCCGTCAGGAGGTTGCTGTTGACGCCGATACTTGAGGCGTCCGTGCCGGTGAAGAGGTCCTGTCCCGTGTTGCCGTTGAGATCATAGCCCGCGGAATAGACTGAGTTGACCTGGGTGATCAATTGCGAAGCCAACGTATTGAGGCCGCTTTGCAAACCGGCCAGCGCTCCGTCCCGCGCGGTGATTTCGCCCGCGATGCTGCCGCCTGTCAAGCTCAACTGCGTCGTATTCCCGCTGGTATCTTGCGCTTCGACCTGCTGGTTGCCATTGCCGTCCGTGTAAGTCTGCAGGGAGGCGGTGACGTTCCCGCCGGAAACCATCGTGACGCCGCCCATGCTGACATCAATCGAGCCGTTGGCGTCGGTGGTCGTCGAAAAATTGGCCAACCCGGCCAGATTTTCCAGGGTTTGTTCGCGCTGATCAACCAACTGGTTGGCGCTGCCGCCGACAGCTTGCGCCGCGCTAATCTGCTGATTGAGAGTGGCAATGGTATTGAGGTCCTGGTTGCTGCTGGCCACATCATTTTGCACCGCGGTGTTGAGATCGCCCTGCACGGTGGAAAGCTGGCCGGAAACCTGATTGAACTGCGCCGCGACTTGCTGCGCGCTTTGCACCGTGGTTTGGCGCAAAGACAGATCGCTGGGATTGTTTGCCAGACTGCTGAAGGAATCGAAAAGATTGGATAAATCCGCCGCCAAACCGTTGGCGCTGTCGGGTGAGGTGCTCGAGGAATTGGTGCTGATCTGCTCATTCAAATAGGCCTCGGCGTTTTGCAGATTGCTCTGTTGCGCGGTCAGGGATCCGGTCACGCTGGCCTCGGCCTGGATTTGGGAATCCAACAACGGATTGCGGCTTTCGGTAATGCCGGTCGCTTGCACCCCGGTTCCTTCTTGCCCCACGGGTGTATCCAGCGGGGTGGAATCCGACACAACCAGTTGTTCATCCGCGTAGGCGGGATTATTGGCATTGGCCACGTTCTGGCCGGAAATTTCCATTG
>Ga0182016_10007145_pt1 | contig 11566 bp, 7 predicted proteins | sample 712S2MmetaG_FD_120491 | JGI IMG/M metagenome (GOLD analysis project Ga0182016, IMG submission 120491) | Permafrost microbial communities from Stordalen Mire, Sweden - 712S2M metaG | ecosystem: Environmental > Terrestrial > Soil > Wetlands > Permafrost | place: Sweden: Stordalen | collected...
AGGGTCAAATCGCCGAGCACGCCATCGGCAATGGCATGGAGCGAGTAAGTGCCGGGGCGGACGTTGGGAATACTGAAGTCACCCGAGTCGTCGGCCGTTACCCAAAACTGGTAATTTTTGGCGTCGATCTGCCAGTCCACGATATGGGGCAAGCCACTGTAGCCGCCGCCGAAGCGGCCACGAAATCCATTGGTGCCGGAGCGGCTGAAACGGCCGAAGCGGTTGGTGGCCGGTTCGTCTGCATTGGCGCGGGCAAACCGGCTGGCGAACTCATTCGTGCCAGCGGCGGAATTGTTCAAGTTGGCCAAGTTGGTCATGGCGGCTTCGTCATCGCCGCCGCCGGTCAGGCCGAATCCGGGGAAGCGCACGGCACCGCGGCCGGAGCGCGGGATGCTGGCCGGGGTGTAGTCAGGCGCGGTCAGTCCCACGAGGAGATGCCTCAATTTCAAGCCAGGGGCCTGGGGATCCTCCAGCACGATTTTGCCGGTAACTGTGGAGCGCTGAGCTTGGTGCGGATAATCCACGCCGCTGACCCAGTCGAAAGGCCAGGCCCGGGTTTCAGTGCCGGCTTTGGCGAGGGCGTCATGCCAGAGGGCGTCGTGGTCGCCGGCGGAGTTGCAATAGATCAGAAAGGGACCGATGACCTTGGTCCAGGCGTCGGTTGCGGCCAGATTGCAGATGCTCCCGCCATAATGGCTACTGCGCCAGTAATTGAGGAGGGTGGGGGGGGCGGGCGCGTTGGTGGCGCTGGTATTGAAGGTGGCGTCGCGATGTGAAGAAAGTTCGAACTTGGTGGGGCCGCCGCTCAGATATTCGACGCTGGGATTCACGAACCAGATGCCGACATGCCCGGCGGAACTGGACCATCCCCAGGCACGGACGGTGAACTGGTTGGCGGAATAATCATATTTGTGTTCGACCATTCCTTGATAGCGGCCGGTTTTCATCCGGCGGGCCTCCTTGAAATTCATCTGGATGCCGTGGTTCCAGTCATAGGTCGTGATCATTTCCATATTCCGTTTGGCATCCACGGACATCCAATCAAACAGGTCATCGTTGAGTTTGAGGCAAAAGCGCGCCTCGCCAACGGAGGTGGCGGGATAGTTGGTGGGATGGGTGAAGATGGAGTAAGTATAAACGCCAGAGTCGCCGCGGCCCAGGGCGTAGCGGATTTCGACATCGGCATAAACGCCACCACCGGGTCCGCTGCCGAGGGGACTGCCATTGGCCACGCCTTTGACGGAGACTTCTGCGCGTTCGCCGCCATTGGCAAGGGGATCAATGGTCGTGCGGGATTCCGGCCGGCCGCGCGCGGCGTCATGGGACCAGTAGCCAGCCTGACGGCCGTGGGTGTCCAGCAGTTCGAGCTGATGATATTTCAGGGAAAGCAAATCACCGGAACGCCTGGCGACTTGCGCGCTGACGATGCCGTTGTCGAGGGTGAACGAAGCGTCGTCCGTGGCGACAGTGACGGGGGGCAGGTTATCAGCCCGGAGAAGGAGCGGCGACCACAGGATGGCCGCGTAAACGGCCAGTGTTGCAAATTTCATGTTGGGATAAGGTCGCTGGGCTGTGGAGGCAGACGGGCAGGGGAGGGCGCGGGTTACAACGGCATCCGCGCACTTGACCACGGGCGGGAACCTGTCATTATCATGGCGATTCCCGGCCACAAACAAAACTAAATCCGTCCATGAACGATTCCGCGTTGACACAAATCAAGGATACGAGCGCCAATCCCGCGCCACTGGGATTGCTGGGATTTGGCATGACCACGGTATTGCTCAACCTGCATAACGCCGGATGTTATGAGCTCAACAGCATGATTCTGGCGATGGGCCTCTGTTATGGCGGCGCGGCGCAGATCCTGGCGGGGCTGATGGAATGGAAAAAGGGCAACACCTTTGCCACGACGGCGTTTGTATCCTACGGATTTTTCTGGATTTCGCTCGTGGTCCTGGTGGTGCTGCCGAAGATCATTCCCACGGTGGCAGCGACTGACGAAAAGGCGCTGGCTTGTTATCTGGCGACGTGGGGGCTGTTTACCGCGGTGATGTTTGCCGGCACCTTCCGGCTGAGCCGGGCACTGCAGCTCGTATTTGGCACGCTGACGGTTTTGTTTTTTCTGCTCGCCTATGGTGATTTCAGCGAAGCCGGGCCCAGTTTCAAGCAGGCAACAGGTTGGGAAGGGGTGGTCTGCGGGTTGGCGGCGATTTACACCGGTCTGGCGCAGGTGCTCAACGAGTTGTGCGGCAGGGTGGTGTGGCCGCTTGGCGTGGTAAAAAGATAGGGCCGGTTTATTCATTCCCGGCCGGTGAGGAGCGGGGCGGCGGATCTTTGTGTTTAAGCATTTTGATACCAAACAATCCGTTACTCAGCGGCTCGCTGCCAAAGAGCGCCACGGGGAGGTAGTTTTTTTGAATCCAACCCACAGTTTTGAACGCATAGTTGGTCGAACCAAAAGTATTTTCGTTAAAATCATAGGGTTCCCACTCCACGAGGGCAATGTAGTCAGGGGGACGATTTTTGAGCGTGGCGTTCATGTTGGTTTCGCCGAAGACGGCCAGGATGGTGGGATTCCAATCCAGACACGGGGTGGAATTGATGTGCCGGGACAGGAAGTTGAGCAAGGCGCCCTCCGGGAAGGCAGCGAGGGTGGCAGCGGGCGGCAGATTCGTTTGAATCCAGTCCAGCGCCTCACTCATGCTGCGGGCCTCGACCCCATGAACGGGACCCGTGGCAATGATGACATCCGGCCCATGGCCGACGGTCAGATGCTTGGTTCGGTAAAATCCGAGGGAAGTTTGGACGAGGCTGACCAGGCCAACGAACGAAACCACCAGCAGCAAGGAACGCATGGGCCTCGCGGGAACGGAGTATTTTTGCTCCAGGAATGCCGGCAATTCCCAGCCCAGCAAAAAAATGGCACCGACAAACGCGGGCATGGCAAGAGTAAAACCCGTCAGGGCGAGGCGTGGAAAAAGCCCCTGCTTGGCCAGGAGAAAGAACGCGAACACGCACCAGAAGAGCGGAAAAAGAACGGTTTGGTCAGACGGACTGGTTTGCCATCGGCGCCCCAGCAAGGTCAGCGTCAGCAAACACAGGACGGGCAAGGACGCGGCGGAATCAACCCAGTGGATTTGTTCTGCCGCCACGATCAACAGGCACGCGAGTACGGCCTGGATGGACCACCGGGTCAGCGGCGCGAATGTCTTTAGGTGGCGCAGGGACCAGGCACAGGCCGTCACGGTGGCGCCGAGGATGAGCGTGTGCAGGGCGATGGTCTGGAGGTGGCCGGCAGGGTCATCCAAGCCCAGGCAAGCCTGGTAGAACGGGCTGTGGATAACGGCGCCAACAAACAACGGTCGCCAGCCAAAAAACTCGAGGCGCAGGCTTTCCCGCCAACCGCCGAAAGGGAGGAAAAAGAGAAAGAACGCCAAAATCGGCACGGCAGCGGCGGTCAACAGCACGGCGGCGGAACGGAGGAGAAAAGTGCGCCCCAGTTGGGCATCCACAATAAACGCCGACAAGGTGGCGGCGGTCAGGGCCAGAAATATGTCCGGTTTGGTGAGCGCGACCAAGCCGAGGCAGACTCCGGCGATGGCCACCACGAAAACCTGCCGTTGAGCTCGCCAACGGGCGAGCGCTGCGAGCGCCAGGATCGAAAGGAACAAGGCATGCAACATTTCGTGTGAGTAGGGAGTGGCATAATTATAATTGCCCACCCCGCTATACTGGCCAAAACAAAAGACGCAGACGATCGCCAGCGTGATGGTAAAACCACAAAGCAGTCCGGCGTGGCGGCAAAACTGGCGGTAGCAGACCAGCAGCATCAGCGCGGTGATGGTCAAATTGGAAATGATGATGGCGAGGAACGAGGGGCCAAAAAGATAAAACAGTAGTGCGTGATAATATTGTGAAAGCGGGCCACCCGCCATGTAAAAAAGGTCACGATAGAGCACGGCGCCGGCGGACAACCGCCAGGGGAGATAAAGCTGCTGGCCAAAATCCACGATGAGATCGGGCCATTTTCGCCAGGTCAGCATCGTTCCCGCCGCAAAAAAGAGGTCCAGAACAACGAACCCCGTCCAGAACGCAACCGGTCGGGTGGCAATCAGGCGTGAGTTGTGATTGTGGGGAGGCAAAATTGCTGGCTTCAACCAATCCCGAGCAGCTCCACCTCGAAAACGAGCGTGGCATTGGGCGGGATGGCCCCGGGATAGCCGGCCGGGCCGTAGGCCAGTTCGGGCGGGATGGTCAGCCTGACCTTGTCGCCAATTCGCATGTTGGCGACGCCCAAATCCCAGCCGGCGATAACCTCGCCCGCGCCGAGTTTGAAGCTGAAGGGTTCGTCGCGATCCACGGAACTGTCGAACTTCTGACCGTCGGTAAAGGTGCCGGTATAATGAACGGTGACGGTATCGCCGCGTTTGGGGGCCGCGCCATTGCCGGTCGCGAGTCGATCAATTTTCAATTGGGCGTTTGCCATGGGGGGATTTTCGTTGGGGAAGCGCAGCGCGTCAACACGCGATTATGCAAACGCGACCTAGACATTCTGGCCGAACAAAATTAAATTTCGGGCATGACGAAACCGACTTTGCTCGTACTCGCCGCCGGCATGGGCAGCCGCTATGGCGGGCTTAAGCAAATTGACCCTGTGGGCCCCGCGGGTGAGACCATCATTGACTACTCCATTTTTGACGCGATGCGCGCCGGCTTTGGCAAGCTGGTCTTTGTCATTCGCCATGATATTGAACAGCAATTCCGCGAAGTGGTCGGGTCGCGGTTTGAAAAGCGCATTGCGGTGGAATACGTGTTTCAGGAACTGGACAAATTGCCCGCGGGCCATACCCTGCCCGCCGGTCGGACCAAGCCTTGGGGCACGACGCATGCGATTTTGATGGCGGAGGAGGCCATCCGGGAGCCGTTTGCGGCCATCAATGCCGATGATTTTTACGGGCAGAACGCCTACCGATTGATTGCGCAGCATCTGGCCTCCGGTTCGCCGGATTATGCGATGGCGGGATTCATATTGAAAAACACGCTGTCCGATCACGGCAGCGTGGCCCGGGGAGTGTCGCGCACGGATGCGAACCAGTATTTAACCTCGGTGGTGGAAATGATGAAGATCGAGCGGGACGGGAACAGCGCGAAGAACACCGATGCCGCCGGCAATGTTACCAAGCTAAGCGGTGAGGAGGCGGTTTCGATGAATTTTTGGGGTTTTACTCCGGCATTGTTCCCCCAAATCAAAGTGGCATTTGAAAAATTCCTGAAGCAGAGCGGCCGGGAGCAGAAGTCGGAATGTTACATTCCCAGCACGGTGAATGAACTTGTGACCGGAGGGCAGGCCAGGGTGAAGGTGCTGCGGTCGCCGGATTCATGGTTCGGCGTGACCTACCGCGAAGACCGACCACAAGTCGTGGAGAGCATTCGCCAACTGATTGCCAAGGGTGACTACCCGGAAAAGCTCTGGAGTTGAGCGTTGGCCCCGGTCATTTCACGGTGGCTATGAAGGGGCAATTCGATTAGGTTGCGGTCATGACGACATTGACCTTTCCCTTCACGGAAGAGAAAATCCGGGCCTTGAAAGTCGGCGATGAAGTGCTGATTTCCGGGGTCATTTACACGGGCCGGGATGCGGTCCACAAGTATCTGCATGAGGGTGGCGAACTGCCGCCGGAAGTAAGCCTGCGCGACGGGATATTGTATCATTGCGGACCGGTGGTGATGAAGCAGGCGGATGGATCATGGAAAGCCACGGCGGCCGGCCCGACGACGTCCATCCGCGAGGAGCCGTATCAATGGCAAGTCATCCGCGACTTTGGATTGCGGGGCGTGATAGGAAAGGGCGGCATGGGGGAGCGGACGCTGGCGGCCTGCCGGGAATATGGCTGCGTCTATTTGCACGCAATTGGCGGCGCCGCCCAGGTCCTGGCGGAGCGGATCAAGCAGGTGCGCAACGTCTATATGATGGAAAAATTTGGTGCGCCCGAGGCGATCTGGGAGTTTGAGGTTGAAGACTTTCCATCCGTGGTGACGATTGATTCGCATGGACGGTCATTGCACGCGGAGATTTTTGCCCAAAGCAAGGCGGCGCTGATGGCGCGACTCTCGCCGGAATAGTCAGGTTAAGCTCCTTTTACGATCATGCGACCACGGGACATCCAGTCCATCGGCAACGAACTGGCCATCAAATGGGACGATGGCGGCGAAAGTTATATTCCGTTGGAAAAACTTCGCCGGGCCTGCCCCTGCGCGGGCTGCAAGGGTGAGATGGATATTCTGGGGAATCTGTACAAACAGCCGGACCAGACGCTGACGGCAAAGGCGTTTGAACTCGTGAAGATCTCCAGTGTGGGCGGGTATGCCGTCCAGCCGTTATGGGCGGATGGCCATAACACGGGCATTTATTCCTTCGATTATCTAGCCCGGATGCGCTGAAACCGACGGCGACCGACGACCGGAAGGGTTCATTCACATCCGCCGCAACCAGCAAACGGCGCTGCGAAGCTGACTCCCAAATGGCAACGGTGGGAACCGTCAAGTTCCCACCGAAGTAACAGTGTTTACCAAGAACGGGCGGCCCGCGAAAAGCGGGCACACCCGGTGCCTAAACATCAAGGTGCGGGGGGCACAATGAGAACGCGATAGAACAGCACCTTGCTGGTGCTGGTATCGTTGAATTGCATGGTGGCTCCGGTCCCGGTGTTGGTGGCGATGGCGGTCCAACTGCTATTAAACAGGGTAGGAGAGCGCTCGATGACATATTGCGTGCCGCTGGTGCTGGGCCATTGTATGGCGGTGGTGGAGCCGGATGAGGGCGACGCGGCTTTGGTGCTGGGAAAGTCATTGGCGACGTTCGGATCAACGCCAGCGACGAATTTGGACCAGTTATTGACGCCGTCACCCGAAGGGCAGGCGTTGGAAGAGGAGAGGACATTATTAATGGTGCCGAACCAGCGCAATCGCCAGGCGTCGGGGATGCCATCGCCGTAAGAGGAATTGGTGCGGCTGGACAGAGTGATCAGACCGGTCAGGGTCTGCTTGGGGAAGGACGCGATACCATTCGGCGATGCGGAGGCATGATCGAAATGGATGGCGTAGGCGGCGTTGGTGGTAGCACCGGCCGGAATCGTGATGGATAGATAGCCAATAGTGGAGGTGCCGGTGAGGCCGGCATTGGTACTGTTCAGCCACACGGCGGCATAATTGTTATTGCCCTTGGAATCCGTGATCAGAGGCGCCCCCAGCACGGAGGCAGTTTGCGTAAAGTTCACGGGTGTGGTCAGCGCCGGGGAGCCGTCCAACGGGGAGACGGTTAGATTGAGCATCAGTACTCGCAACGGATAGCCGCCCAAAACGGTGGCAGTGATGGGAACCTGAATGGTCTGACCCGCGGAGCCGGAAACATCCATGGCCGCAAAGTTGACCTGGGCATTATTGTTGGTGGCAACCGTTGGCGACTTGACTTTGGGGGAACTCGTCCTCACGGCAGGGCTGGCGGCCCCCGTGATTACATTGGTGACAAATTGGGCCACGCGCACGCCATTGTTCCAATAGCGTTGGAACCAATTCAGGCTGGGATCGAGGGATCGGCGGTAGGTGACATACACGTCACTGACATCCAGGAATCCATCGCCGAACGCAACATTATTGATGGTCTGGTCATTGCCATCGTACAGCGGTTGGGTGGCAGCCGGGGCGTTCAATTCCAGGTAACCGTTCCCATTATCAATATAGGTGTAACCGGCGGAATCCATGGCATCAAACAAGTCGCTGCCGGGGGGCGGGCTATCCACCTCGTAGACGGCGCTTTCGAAGACCTGCTCCACGTCAGCATTAACGAGGTTGCTGGAGCCGAAATCACCGGCGTTAAACCAGCGGAAAGGGTAAACGCTGCCGACGAGATACCTGATCTGGCCAACGGTGATATACTTGAGGGCATTGATCGGGTCGCCGCCGGCCGTAGCGCCATTGGTGGGTGCCGCGATATAGACTGCGGAACCAGGCGCGCCGATGCCATCGGAGGTGGCGGATGGCCGGCCGATTTGAATCTGGTAGGTTTGACCATTGACGGCGCCGCCGGGCACTTGCAGCGCGTAACCACCCACGATGATTTTGTTTCCGGACTGAAGGAAGATATCATCATGAGCAATGGAATACTGAATGAGGTCCTGTTTCTGGGTGTTGTAGAGATTGGTGGCTCCCCCCCGTTCCACCCAGCCCACCCCCAACAGGTTAATGGCGTCGTTGGTCGTGACAAGGTTGACGAAAGAGCTGCCATTTAAGGTCACCACCTGGGCGGGATTCACCGGGCCAGTAGCCAGGCCGACAAACATGTATGGGTAAATGGGAAAATAAGTGCCTGGATTGTTCGGGTCGGGCTGCATCAACATGGACTGGAAGCCATAGGCACCAGGAGTGATGCCGGGGCCGGGATTGGGGCCGGCGTTGGTGGCGACGATGTTAAATTGCAGGCTGTAAATGAGGGTGCCGGGCAGCGGGCTCAGGGTGACCGGGGCGTAGAACGTCTGGCCAGGGGCCGCCACAAAAGTGCTGGAAGCTTCCCCGGAGTCGAACCCAAAGCTAATAATGTTGGCGACGAAATTTGACACTGAAAACGATTGCTGCGCCACCTCACTGGGCAGAAATCCTGGAGCATAACCGCGAACCTTGAAGAGCACATTGCTGGTAATCACGAGCGAGAGCGTGGCGGAATTAGTAATGTTGAGATTCACCGGGCCGAAGGTGGTGGGGCCGTTGGCGATGGGGTCGGTGCCGTCGATGGTGTAGTACAATTGCGCATTGGTGGTGATGTCGGATATCTGGAACTGGGCCGCATCGTTGCCAATGATGCTTGGAGCAGCAACCTGGTAAATGATATCCGCCGTGGTGACGGGGCTGACTTGGCCGAAGGAATCAACATTGATCGCATTGATCACGAGATTGGAAAGGCCGAAGTTCGGGAGCGGGGTGTCGCCAAACGTATGATCCTGATAAAACGGGGGAGTGGTGCCATTGGTGGCGGTGGGGAGGTTGGTGGTGCCGTAGGTGTAATAGGTGGTTACCCCATTGGTCACCGGATCAATGGCCAGCGACTGGAGATTGTTATAGGTATTGACCGAAATGGCATGAATCACGCTTCCAATAAGATTTTCATAATCAAACCAACCGATAATCGGGGCCGGCGGCGGGGGTACCAGCGAGACCCCCTGAACCGGCAAAGAGGGGCTGCTGGCGCCAGAGGTGTTTACGGCAACGATTTCATAGTAGTTGGTTGAGCCGCCAAGGAGAAAGTCGGTATACGAATTGTTGTCAGTCACGGCAATAATGGCGTAGGTGCCGCCGCTGGTGGATGAACGCTCCACATAGTAATTGGTAGCTCCAACCGAGGAGGACCAATTCAAAGTCACTTTACCAAACCCATTGTTGGCGATGAGGCTCGGGACGGGCGGCACGGGAACGGCGGGACCCGACAGGCCCGTTTGGGTGACTTCACGCAGCACATGGTAATAATCCTCGGTGGTATAAACGTTTCCGTTCGGTGCCACGAGCACGCCCACCGGCAGGCGGGCTTCGGCGCTGCCTTTCGTGGTGGCACCTGGGCCATCAAAAAAGCCGGGGTAAGAATTGCCGCCGCTCACCCAAAGATTCGAACTGACTCCGTAGAGCAGCGTGACGACGCCGTTCTGATCGATGATTTTGACTTTATGATTGCCATTGTCGGCGACCACGAGGGCGCCATTCCCGGCGGCGGAGATTCCTTTCGGCGCGAAAAACCTAGCCGGACGTCCGATGTTGTCGCCCGGGCCGTTAAAACCGGCCAGACTAGAGACGCTGCCAGCGGGGGTCATGAGCCAAACGCCGTTGTTTCCGGCGTCCGTCAAGGCAAGGTTTCCATTAGCCATCAAGGCGATGCCTTGCAAGGAGACGCTGTTGGTGGCGACGGCGGTGGTGGCGACGGTGCCGACGGTGGTGACCACCGCGCTATTGCCGACAGGAGTGACGCGAATGACGGTATTGCTGTTGACGGTCACATAGAGGTTATCATTAACGTCCATCGTCATGGCCGTGGCATTAACGAGGTTGGCAACCAGGGTGGGGCCTTGGTCAAAGAAGTTATCATTCATGTAGATGCCACTGAACGCAATGATAGTGCCATTGGTGCCATTGCCATGGTTCAACACAAAAATGTTGGTGGCACTGTCCACCGTCACCGCAAGCGGATGGTCGATGCCGGTCGGACCGGGAATCACAGCATCAACGATATTGGAGGGGATATAGGTAACGGTGGTGCTATTCGCCGTATTTCCCACGTCGGAAATCAAACGAATGGCACTATTGTCATAGTCCGCCAGGAAAAGAAATGTGCCGGAAGGGTCCAGCGCCATGCCGGCGGGGTTATGAAATTGGGCATCAGTGTAAGTATTCCCGTCGTTGGTGCCATAAAAGGGCGGGTTGGGCGGATTCAGGGTGCCACCACCAAGGGTGGTTACCTGAGGCGGGGTGGCAGCGTGGAGCGGGTTGACAAAGCACGGCAACAGGACCGCAGCCAGCACGAGACCCGGCCCGAGGCCGAGGAATTTCTTTAAACGGCCGGTCCAAGGTTGGAAAGTTCTGGTTCTCATAATACAATTCGATTTAAGCGAACTCGTTTGAATTCGAGGTGGCTACTCAAGTCTATTCGGTATGATCAGGATCGCGGAATTCACCGGGGATCGGGGCGGGATTGTTCCAGCCGGTTTCAGGTTCGGCACCATCCCAGATATGATGCGGATTCATGGGCGAGCGCATCGTATTTCCCTTGGATTGGAGGAACGTGGACGTCTCGGGCCGGAAGTCAGAATCCTTGACGATGGTGGGAGTGATGAAAATGATCAGGTTATCCTTGGACATGGATTTGCTCTCACTATGAAATGCCCAGCCCAAACCGGGAATATCGCCCAGGAACGGCACCTTGGTATAGCTGGCATTGGGGGCATCCTGCACCAAGCCGCCCATCACCAGGGTGTTGCCATTGGGAATCATAACCTGGGATTGAATGCGGCGGCGATCGAAGATCGGCACGGTAAAGCTGCCACCGCCGCCGACGGAGACGGATTGATCGGCAAAATGATCAGACACTTCGGGAATCACCTGCAACCAAATATTGTCGTTGGCGGAAACGCGGGGGGTGACATCCAGAACGGTACCCACGTTTGAATAGGAGACGGTGGCACTGGCGGAGTTGTTGACCGAGGAGCCCGATACGGTGACGATGGGGTAGGTGCGGACCACTTCGATGTGCGCCGGTTGATTATCCAAGGTAACCACGCGGGGGGTGGAATAGCTCTGGGCATCATAGGAGGCGTTGATGAAGGAGATCACGGCGTTAACACCGTCGGCGTTCAGGAAGCCGGTGGTGGGAATCAACCCGCTGAGGGTGCTGGCGGAGAAACCGCCGGCGCCCAGCACCTGGTTAATCACGGTGCTTTGGCTGCTGGAAGGCGTGGTGGTGGTGGTGACGGTGTGGCCGCCAAAGGTACTGGACGAGGTCACCGGGGTGCCGGGAGCGGTGATGGTGGTA
>Ga0182016_10007147_pt1 | contig 11563 bp, 11 predicted proteins | sample 712S2MmetaG_FD_120491 | JGI IMG/M metagenome (GOLD analysis project Ga0182016, IMG submission 120491) | Permafrost microbial communities from Stordalen Mire, Sweden - 712S2M metaG | ecosystem: Environmental > Terrestrial > Soil > Wetlands > Permafrost | place: Sweden: Stordalen | collected...
AAATAATGTTCTATCATAAAAATCGAATGATTTTGATAAGAACATAAACAACATAAATAATGTTCTATCATAAAAATCGAATGATTTTGATAAGAACATAAACAACATAAATAATGTTCTATCATAAAAATCGAATGATTTTGATAAGAACATAAACAACATAAACAACATAAATAATATTCTATCTTGAAAATCGACTGGTTTTGATAAGAACATGAACAATATAGAATAAATATTGAATAAATATTAATCAAAACAAATAAAACAAATAGAACAAATATATTTAAACAGACAACACGTTATTTCATTTATCTCATTAAAATTAAAATTAATGTCAATAACAACACTTATTAGTAAAAGTAAAATTGTTAAATTAGATAAATCTGAAGCGGATGCATTATATGATCTATATGAAAAAACTGATAATAATTTTTGTCCTGCAGGAATGTTTTGTCCAGATAAAAAAATATGGTGGATATCATCCAAAGAAAATGTAGATGAACATCTATCATATACATTGTGTCAAAAATGTTACAGAAATAATAATTTTGGTGATAAGGATGAATCTATTAAAGAAGAATTAGAACCGTACATAATGGAGGGTGTTGGTTGTTCATGTGATGGCGTTAAATATCAAAACGCATTTCCTATTAATTTAGGTAATGGATTTAAATGTGGTGTATATCATACCAAACCAAAGATGTTTTTATTGTCCGACGTGGATCATAATGATCATAACAACGATGTAATTGTTAAAACATCAGAAAAGTGTTTCCCTTACGCGATAACAATTTGTTATAAAAACATAGCATCAGATGACGAAAATATAACTCTCAAACCGATGATGTATGATAGAGATGGTAATGAAGAATTTATGTCAATACATCCATCAGTCAATCAATCACAAACAGTATGCCAATTAGATATATTGGGAAAATTTGATAAAGTTGCGAAGAAAACATACCCTTTAATATTTGATTCAGATAATGAATATGAAAAGAAAAGAATTGTAGTAACCACAATGGAGGGTGAACTATTAGTAGAATTTACAATAACTATAAAATATGATGATGACATATCAGAAGATAAAAATTCAGATGATGAATACGATGTATTTAATAAAAATAATAAAAATATAGAAATCGAAATATAAAAAATTGATAAAAATATAATCTGAATTTTGGTAAAGTGTGTCTTATTATATATATTTATTTGATATATATAATTTATTTGAACTTGAATACAAATTGATGAGTATGACAGATATACCAAATATGACAAATATGACGAGTATAGTAAATACGGCAAATATTACTGACATAGCGGATATGGTAAATAAAGAGACCATTAGAATATTCCCGAGGATAGCAGGCAGAAGTTACATAATTTATGGACAAACGAGTGGAATAATATGCAAGAGAATGGAAAAGAGCGACAATGAGTTCGTTATATATAATTATATAAGCGAACATTACGATAAATTTTTAAAGAAATATGTACCCAAATTATACGGAAAAAATAACGATATGTTATTGTTGGAAGATTTGACATATAATTACAACAATCCGAATGTGATGGATGTGAAGATAGGAGCAAGAAAACGTAAATCTCATACATCAGGATTTTTTTCGATAAGAGGATATACAAATTCTCATGATTATAAATTTGACCCAGATGAATATTTAACATCTGAATCAACAATAAATCATATTAAAAATTTTATGGAAGCAGGTGGAGAAAATAGAGATAAAATAAAACAGGTTTTGTTGAAATGGATAATAAAACTTAGTGAGTTGGCAAATGATTTATTCGAAATTAATTTAAAATTTGATGGTGTTTCATTGATTTTTATATACGATGATGACTGCAGTAAATGTGATGTTAATGTGGTTGATTTTTCTAGAGTTAAATTAATCGATACAAATGATCAAATGACAATATCGGCGGTAACAAATTTAATAAAGATATTATCAGAACTTACTGATAATTCTCTTAATTAAATTTAATTAATTTATTTATTTAATATAGATTACATGATTTATTATACTGCAAATTTAACATACAACCAAATTACACCCATTAGATGAAAATTTGTATATGTTAAATTTATAGTATAGAAAAAAAATGGCTGATCATAATGATGATAACCAAAAAAACCACCGTGATAATGGTTGCGGTTGTTGTAATGAAAAAAGACATCATGACGATAAAAAAGATCACTGTGATGATAAATGCATAAGTGAATGTGAATTTGGTCAACAAACTATGGAATTCTACAGTTATGTTCAATCTGTTGAAAATAGATTTGTTGGAGGTTACCAATTACAACCTATTTGGACTACTGAAGGTGTTGTTATAATACCAGTTGGTGCTCCAATACAAGGTATAGGAAACCTTGGATCGGCTATATTAATCGGTCCTAACACATCCGCTGCTGGTTATACCATAGAGGCTGCATACAAATCAGCCGAATCTCTAGGACTCAAGCTGTTATTACCAAGATCTCCAAGAGTTGAACCAGTCAAATACTTTGGTCCGAGAGATTTACTTTTGATTGTTGAATATATCATCAAAAGAATCAACGAATTATGTATACCAGAAGTTGCTAAAATAAGTATCATTGACAAGCTTGTTGCTGCTCTCCACAAAATTAATGATGATATTCATTACGGTATTGATAACAATTTCCAATTAGGAAAAGGTTTTTCATTCTGTGAAGATTCAAGAATCCCAGACTGTGGACCAATTTATATTGCAAATGATAGAATCGTGATTCATTTGTTGCAATACGCTCAATTCTTATTGAGATCATTTTTCACCAACAGTTGTGATTGTGATTTGACTTTCCAAGAGGCGTGCAAATTTGTCTTCGGTAGATTTTGTATCGTTACAGTTCCCAGAGTATTTGATGGTGGATTTGGATCACCCATATAAAATGATTAAATCGTGATTAAATGGTGATTAAATTATAAATTATGACATATAGTTAAATAAGTATAAAATTTGAATATTTTTATATAGATATTCAAATAAATAGACAAATTAATAAAATTTACGTATGTTTAAAATACAAAATGGTAGAATAATATAAATTTTTATTTCACCCATAAAATAAAAATTTATATTAATAGAATGTATAAATAATAGAAAATGGCTGATCAACACGATGACAAAAAACGTGGCTGTGGCTGCTGTAACGAAAAAAAGGAACACAAAGAATGCAAAGACAACTGTGCTGCTGACGAATGTGAAGTAGCTCAAGAAAAAATGGTTCTTTACAATTATATCCAAGCTGTTGAAAACGACTTGATACCAGGAACTGAAGTCGCCTTAGGTGGTTTATTTCTTGCTCCATTCCCAGGTGGTGCTACCGGTGCTTTGACCACAACTCTTGCCAGTGGTGCTGATATAGGTGTCAATACTGGTATTTTCACTCCAACACTTACTGGGACCTATAGCGCGACCGTACTCCCTAGCTTACCTACACCAGTTGCTACAAATGTTGCTGATAATTTAGTTGTCTCATTCGCTTTGGCCACTGGAACTGGTGCTGTTGCTCCTATCATAGCTGGCGTCACAGTTATCAATGGAACTCCAGCAATAAGTGCTTCAACTGATCCATTCAGTACCGCAACATACACTCTTTCACCAGTTACATTAACCGTAACTGGAACAAGTCCAGCCCAAGTAGTGTCTGGTACTGCTACATTGACCGTCTCATATGCTGGTACTCTCCCAGCCGGTTTAGTTTTTGATGGATCTGTTCAATTGAACGGTGTTCCTGCTCTTGCCTTCACTCTTGACCCATCAGCTGTCTGCTGCTGGTCTACAGTTAGAGCATACATCACTGCTCACGGTTTAGCTCGTTTATTACCAGACGCTCCACATGTCGATCCTATCAGACCTTTGACTATCTGTGATGGACTTGCCATTACTGAATACGTCATTGGTAGAATCAACGAATTATGTTTACCTGAATTCGCTAAAGTTTCTATTGTCGACAAAATTGTTTCCGCTTTCCAACAAGCACAAGAAGCTAACGCTGATCTCATCGCCAACACATGCCCAGTTAGTAGAGGATTCGAAAATGGATACAGTTTGTGTAAATCAAACGATATTCCAGAGTGCGGACCAATCTACATTGCTAACCAACCTGCCTTACTCCAAGGTTTATTGTATTCTAAATTCTTATTGAGAGCATACTTTGTTAACAGTTGCGATTGCGATTTGACTTTCGAACATGCATGCAAATTTGTCTTCGGCAGATTCTGCGTTATTGATGTTGCCACTAGAACAAATCTTCAATAATAAATGAACTAAATCCAAATGCTCATTAAATTTAAGTAACAGTATAGTTGCATAATTTATATAAATATTTGACTTCATGTTGGAATATATAAATTAATTTATTTGAATTAATTTATTGAATTTTGTTTGGTGTGTTTAATAAATTAATTAGTCACCCACAACATCAAAAAATATGTGTATAAAAAGTATAAATAATAGAAATGGCCAATCAAAATAATGATAACCAAAGAAAAAATCGTGGTTGTGGTTGCGGTGGACACGATGAAAAGGATCACAAAGATCACAAAGATCACAAAGAACACAAAGAGGAAAATAAATGTAAAGAAAATTGTGCTTTAACTGAGTGTGAAATCGCTCAAGAAAAAATGGTTTTATACAACTATATACAAGGTGTTGAGAATGCAGTTCTCGGTGATCCAACTCTTGTAGGTGCTTCTAATATTCCATTGGGAGGATTATATTTGGCTGCATACAATGTAACCGCTGCTGATCAAGCAACACCAACACCAAACACTTTTAGTGTTTTACCATATCTTCCAGCTGCCGTTGCCGTTTTCCCCGCCTTACCAACTCTTCCAACAGCTACAATTGGTGCTAACCCCGCAATTACAGCAATGAGTGATCCATACACACCAGTTATTACAGGAACCGCTGTCCTCACTGATGTTCTTTCATTCCCCAACATTCTTCCAGCTGGTTTAACCTATGCTGGTCTCTTGGGTGTAAATGCTGCTAACTTCGCTGCTTTCAATCTCGATCCAGAAGCCGTATGTTGTTGGTCTACAGTCAAGGCGTACATCGCACTTAATAATTTGTTTGCCGTATTACCAAAAGCCCCACATGTCGATCCTGTTATCACATTAAATTCGTGTGATATACTCGCAATTGCTGAATACATCCTTACAAAAATCAATGAATTATGTTTACAAGAATTCGCTAAAGCTACCATTGCCAACCAAATTGTTTGCCTTGTACAACAAATAATAAGTAAAAATACACCAATAACTCCTGCCGGACCAGGATCGTGCTCAGTAAATTCATTCAATAATGGATTTGGATTATGCAGATCTGATGAAATACCAGAATGTGGACCAATCTTTATCGATTCCAGTGATACAGTTTTGATTAAATTCTTGTTATATGCTAAATTCTTATTGAGATCATATTTCATCACCGGTTGTGATTGCGATATTACCTTCGAACATGCATGCCAATTTGTTTTCGGTAGATTTTGCGTTATCGATGTCTTTGTACCGGTTGGAGTAGTTACTGGAGCCTAAACAAATTAAAAATAAAATATATCAAAATTTAAATACCAAGTTTAAAACATATAGTAATTCAAATAACTATTACAAAGATAAATTTATTTTTTATATATACCACAATAACCAATTTTATATATAATAATTATAATAATTGTTATAAATAGATGAGTACATTTAAGGTAAATGTTAAACAGGATAAGCATAACACGCATTTGATTGAACAATCTACAACAAAGGAATTATCCGCTAAAAATAGACGCCCTCCCGAATTTGGTCAAAATTTCCCGAATGGAGGAACACTCCCATATGATTTTTTCACTATTCAATTAAATTATTTGATAGCAAAATTATATAACGAACCCGAAGAGTCAAAACGAGATGATATTGTAGAAGGAGAAAATACCGAATTCGAAAAAAAAAATAAAAATAAAAAGGAAGAATTCGATGCTATATATGAATTAGTAAGGACACATGTAAATGATTCTGTTATAATTGATTCAGAATATAATGGTGTATATGTAATGGTTTTATTAGGACAAATTAACAAACGTATTAACGATCTGTGTACACCTAAATGTGTTAAAATTAAGATTCTAGACAAAATTTTTACATACTTATTTTCAGCTTCAGGAAATAAAAACATTGATGATAAACTAAAGCAAATAATTAGATTTGCAGAAGGCAGTAAAAAAGACAAAGAACGTTTCGAATATGATGCCAGTAGATCTGGAAAATACAAATTAGATGAAATTAATCAATTATTAGATGCTAAAATAAATTTTGGTACATCATATAACATGTCATCTGTTTCAACAAGATTATTCAAAAATGACCTAATATTTGTATCGGAAAGTATTTTGCAATTATTGTTGCCAATTAAACTAATCATCCAATCATACTTCTCAATTGAATGTATATGTAATGGGAATGGACACAAATGTAAAAGAAAGTGTGAATGTGATCTTACTTGTGATGATGCATGTAAATTCGTATTTTCAAAATTATTTTTTATTAATAGTGATGCGGTTCAAATTTATTATCAAGTTAAAAAAATAAAGCAAGTTGAAGATATAAATAAATGATTATAGATGATTATAGATGATTATAAATAGTTATATTTCGATGTATTTTACAAAATTTTATAATATTTATAAAAATAATGTTTAAATAATATGTTAATTCCCACCCATGATATGTACTATTTTGTATAATAATATTATTAATAATAGTAAAATGAGTCAAGATTGTAATTCATGTGGTGATGACCACAAAGACCACAAAGACAAACATTGTGACAAATGCTTTAATAATTGTGAACTCTTGAAATTTATCGTGGGTTTTGCCATGGATACCAATGCAGGTGATTTATCGACATTGCCAAAAGATGTTAAGGAACTATTGTGTCAAGTGTTAAAAGGTTCATTTGTAGCTGATATTGCAGATAATAACACAAGTTATGTCAATGTAATCGGTTACATAACAAGAAGAGTTAACGATTTATGTCTTTCACCATGTGTTAAGGCTGAAATTAACAAAAATATATTATCTATTGCCCTCAGTAGATTCAATAATTTACCATCTCCCGTTGTAAGTATTGGAAGTCCAGTTTTCGTCGACACTAACGTTTGTTCTCAACCAGATCTTGATAAGTGTGGTTACATAGTCATAAGTGCCGGATCAACATTATCATTACTTTTGGCAATCAGATTGATTATTCAATCATTATTTGGTGATAAGTGTAACTGTGGTGATGATTGTGAAAGAGATTGCGATTGTGATTTAACATTCTGTGAAGTTTGTAAATTTGTTTTCGGTAAATTCTGTGTTATTAATGATTTACTCACCAATTCTGATTCGTTAGTTCAACAAGTGGATATTATACAACAATTAGTCATATTAGCTGAAAAATGCGACAAAAAATGTGATAACTAAATAAAAATTAAAGTACAAAATAAATTATATAAATCATATAGTCATAGTTATTATAACTAATAACTAGACGAGTAAATCCAATTTGATATAATAAAAATTTAATAAGTATAATATAAAATTGTCCACCAGTATTCTTATAATTTTGTATAACAATATTATTAATAAATAGTAAAATGGGTAAAAATTGTAATTCCTGTAATGATCATGATCATGACAAAAAAGATAAAAACGAATGTGATAAATGTTTCACAAACTGTGAACTCTTAAAAATGATAGTAAATTTTGCCAAAGAAACTAATGACGGTGATTTGACAACATTGCCAAAAGACGTTCAAGATATACTTTGCCAATCATTGAAAGGTTCTATTGTTATTTCTGGTGCATTATCCAATCAATTTGCAAATTATTCTATTGAATTGATTAATATGACAGGTTATATAACAGGAAAAATTAACGAACTGTGTATTTCGCCATGTGTTAAATCCGATATCAACAAAACTATTTTAAATTTACTTATTGCCAATAGTGCTGTTGCTGCCGCTGCTCCTGCTCAAAATCAAATTCAGCAACCCATCGGTCAAGTAGCAATGAATACTGCAGTTTGTTTTGAACAAAAACCCGAAGAATGTGGTTTCATAGTTGTAGGTACAGTCACATTGAATTTACTCTTAGAAATAAGAATGATCATTGAAACATTGTATGCAAGCAAATGTCATTGCAACGATTGTGATAGAGATGATGACGGTTGTGAATTATCATTTGATGAAATTTGCAAATTTGTTTTCGGCAAATTTTGTGTCATCAATGATGCCTCAAATGGAGGAGTACAAAACCTCAATATTTTACCACAATTAGCCGTTATTGCAACAAGATGTAGTGGTTGTGGTAGCGATTAATTTGATAAATTCATATTTATTTTGTAATTTGTATAATAATAATATTATTATACAAAAATACTATGAAAATTTTACACAATATAAGGAAATTAAATATATAACAATATACCTACACCCATTATTAATAATATTATATATAACAATATTATTAATAAATGGTAAACGGAGATTGTAACTGTGGTGGTAAACACAAAGACCACAAAGACCACAAAGACCACAAAGATCATGACAACAAAAAAAATAAAGATGATTGTAAAGTTTGCTTCAATAAATGTGAACTTTTGAAAATACAATTAGGTTTATTGAAGTCAATTGAAGGTAATTTAATGAATGATAATTTAATTAAATCTATGAAGAAAACACTTGAAGATGTAATTTTGATAGGTGATAAAACAACATTATTGAATGTTTTCGCTTATGTCAACGAACAAATCAATGCTTTATGTATCCCAGAATGTGTTAAAGCCAGAATTATTGACAAAATCTTGGCTTACACAATAGGAATAATTTCATCTGTCGATTTTGATAACGGTCATGATCATGATAATAGTGACTTTAAAATCTGCTCAGATTTGAATCTCAAAGAATGTGAAATAATTGTTATCTCTGAATCAGGAGCCAGATTATTCTTGCCAATCAAATTCATCATTCAATCATATTTTGCAACCAAATGCTGTTGTGAATCAGATTGTGACAGAGAATGTGAATGTGATATATCATTCCAAGAAGCCTGTAGATTTATCTTCGGTAAATTCTGTATCGTTGATAATGAATCAATGGAAAGAATAGCAACAGTCGTCGCCAGAGCTTAATTATTTAATTATTTAATTATTTAATTATTTATTTAATTAATTACATTGATTGCTTAACAATAAATTAAAGTTATTCTTTAATTTATTAAAGATTTATTTTTAAATAGTAATAAAATGAACAGTCTGTTGTATTAATCATGATAATTTAATTAACGATAATAGTAGTCAATAATAATTAATCAAAATTTAACAATTTTTTTTATCATTTTTTTTACCATGTTTTTTGTGGTGTTTTTTATTGTTTTTACAGTCGCATCCACAAGATCCACAAACTTCACCGGCGAATTCTCCATTGAATTCTTGACCATTCCAATATGCATTGAATCTACTAGCGTGTACATCATCTTGTCTCAATTTTTCTTTGAGTAATTTTTTAGAATGTTTTTTTTCGTGGTGATGTTGAGAGTTTTCAACAATAGTTTTGCCGTCTTTAATGTACGTAATTTCTACAGCGGGTAAAGGAACAACAATGTTTCTTCTGCAGCATTCTTGAGGTTGTGGACCATTAAGTTCATTATTTCTATGGTATCCAGATGTATTTTCGATAATTGGCATGTTGTTTTTTAAGTATATTTATACTTTATATTTACATAAAATATTAAATAGTGGAGGTAAAATTATTTATTTAATATAATTAATTCTGTTAAATAAACGCAAAAATTATAAAATTATTTATTCAAATATTTATGGAATTAAAATTCAGAACCAAATTCATCAAATGATCCAAGATCAAATTCGTTAAATGATCCAGAACCAAATTCATTAAGTGATCCAGAATCAAATTCGTTAAATGATCCAGAACCAAATTCATTAAATGATTCGGAACCAAATTCGTTAAATGATCCAGAACCGAATTCGTTAAATGATCCAGAACCAAATTCGTTAAATGATCTAGAACCAAATTCGTTAAATGATCTAGAACCAAATTCGTTAAATGATCTAGAACCAAATTCATCGATAAAGGCACCTGTTCCTGGAACTATTTTTCCATTTACTATTTTGGTAAGACCAGAATCACATTCTCTACCCAAACCGAATCTATCAAACCCATTGACTCCGAATTCATCAAACCCATTGACTCCAAATCCATTGAATCTATCGATACCACCTAATCTATCAATGATCGCGATTAATCTTTCGATACTACCGATTCTATCGATGATTGCAATGAATCTTCTGATACCACCGATTCTCTCAATAATTGTAATTAATCTTTCGATACTACCGATTCTATCGATGATTGCAATGAATCTTCTGATACCACCGATTCTCTCAATAATTGTAATTAATCTTTCGATACTACCGATTCTATCAATGATTGCAATGAATCTTTTGATATCACCAATTCTCTCAATGATTGTAATTAATCTTTCGATGCCACCGATTCTCTCAATGATTGTAATGAATCTTTTGATGCCACCGATTCTATCAATGATTGCAAATAATCTTTCGATACCACCGAATCTATCAATGATTGCAATGAATCTTTCGATGCCACCGAATCTATCAATGAATCCACCAAATCCACCAAATCCGTCGAGTTCACCAAATCCACCAAGTCCACCAAATCCACCAAGTCCACCAAGTTCACCAAGTCCACCAAGTGCACCAAATCCACCAAGTCCACCAAGTCCACCAAGACCACCGAGTCCACCACTAAGTCCACCGAGTCCGTCGAGTCCATCAAATCCATCGATTCCATTAAATCTATCAAATGCTGCAGCTCCGTCAAATCCGTTAAATCCAGCGAATCCATTGAGTCTATTAAATCTATTTCTTCTACCATCCAAAAATATTTTTAGTCTAACCAAAAGACGATCACGCAATACTTGGCGGGGTGTTTGTGTTGTATCAACGACGGTATCACCATTTTTAATGTATGTACAACTAAATGCAGGAGTAGGAACTATTGAATTAAAATTATTAAGATTTTCATTTAAATAAGTTCCGGATGTATTTCTTACGAATTGATTACTCATATTATTTGTTTATTTGTTTGTTATATATATCTTTGTATCATAAAAAATAACAATGTGGTAGTGGGAAAAATTTAATAAAAAAATTTAAAAAAACTTAAGTATATATTGTAATAAATTATTACTAGTCTAATTTAAAATCGAACTTTGTGATGGTATATTATTTTTTCCTCTATTGGATTTCGCTTTTACCACTACAATTTTCAATTTCTTTTTATGACTATTATCTAAATGCACCTTTTCAGGCTTGTTAATATTTGACACTGTTCCTTTTCAGATTTAAGGGTTACCAACTTTGTCCTTTTATATGGTCCTAGACGTTCCTTTGTCTCTAACCAATGTTTTATTATCTTTTCGTAATTATTTACTGCATT
>Ga0182016_10007149_pt1 | contig 11562 bp, 11 predicted proteins | sample 712S2MmetaG_FD_120491 | JGI IMG/M metagenome (GOLD analysis project Ga0182016, IMG submission 120491) | Permafrost microbial communities from Stordalen Mire, Sweden - 712S2M metaG | ecosystem: Environmental > Terrestrial > Soil > Wetlands > Permafrost | place: Sweden: Stordalen | collected...
CGCCGATGCCAGAAAAGACGGAGGGACGGATCCCGTTTGGTCTTCCAAGGCCGCCACGGCGGCCAACAGGTTAGCGATTGTATCGCGGGAGGAGAAGTTAATCATAAAATTTTACCGACGATTTGAAATGTGCCTTGTGTACGTCCAGCTATAGGGTTAAATTCTCCCGATGAAAGCACCAATACACCATTGAATTTTGGGTCCAATTTACCAATCTCCGCCGCAAGGAAATCTGTTAAAGGTTTAATGAAAGTTTGATCGCCATTCACGGGATTGGCCTTTTGATTCGGCAGCGCCGCAAGCACCGTCGTCTTAAGAGCATCCAGTCGAATGTTGAAACCGGCCATATAGAAATGAAAATAAGTCAATTAATGAATGTGCAAGGACAGCTTAAACCAGAAACCTTCCACCCAGTAACCCAATCACCATCATTCTGTTCCCTGAATTGTGTGCGATTTGTCAAACCAAACACGGTTAATCCCGCTTGAGAGTTTTCAAGCAACGTGGGTAGATTGTTGGAAAGAATGGCGGATGATAACAAGGTTGCCGTGGCTTGATGTTGCGCAAATGGGTCAGTAGTATTATTCTCAATTTCATCAGCGGTAAGTTTGCGAATCGGAGTACGCAACTGGCAGGAGATTTCAAACCTCCGATTGCCGCTGTTGGGCGGCTCTTCATCACCCAAAGCATTACCTTCAACATAACAAACTATGCGTATACCGTTCTTGTCCAGATTGTTTTCGCCTGGGTAAATGTTTAATCCAGCGGGCCAGATAGTTACTAGCGGATTACCGGATTGCAATCCCGCCAGATAATTAACAAAAGCCATCTCAAGTAATTGCGCGTGTTCCATAAATTAATTGGTTTTAATTCCACATTCCTTTGCGGCTTTCCTCATCTCATCTTCAATGTTTTCCCGCATGGACGCCGTCTCTTTGTTTATCGCCCGCTGCAATGCGGGTTGCGCATATTTGCCCAATGGGTCTTTTGTGGTGGAGAATTTGGAAACAGCGAAATTGATAATCGTAGCCACTGTTTTTAAACCACTTTCTCTAGCAACACTTACAGAACCTTTTGGATTTTTGATTTTATCCGCCTGGGGGTCTTTATCTGGCATGCCTTTTTTGCTTCCAACCAAAGGCGATAAAGCTTTAACAGCAGGAATCCATCCGGCGGCCAAAAACGCACGGGCTGTAATTCGGTGTTGAATTAAGGACTTTATAGCCTTTGTCATTGCCGGACCTTGCAATCCCTTTTCACCTTTTTTTCCACGCAAGAAATTAACCAACAAAGCGGCGACAGGAGCAGATAATGCGGCTCCTTTGTTGGAATATGTGGTGCGCATTTTTAATTTTTTGCGCATATTTTTCCCTATGACATAAAATGCCGCCATTAAAGATTTACCAATAACTGTAGGTTCGGGACGAAATGTTTCACGGATGGCTCCGCGAGCAATATACAACGCCTTTTTATTGACGATGCCGACGGTGGTTCTCCGCTTGTGAAATTCAGCATATTTGTTCAACGTCCGATTGAACTCAGAATAATCCAATTTGAAGTTATTCGGCATTTTCAAACAGGCAATGAAGCCGTAATTGGTATGCGCCCGGCATCGTTTCAACGGAGCGGATGCGATAATTCAGACCCTGATAAATAATCTGCTGAGCGGCGTCAGGTAATGTAGAACCGAATTGCCGGGTAGTAACAGTAAGCATCAAATCACAATCCAATCCAAAACCACCCTGCTCATTCTGCCGTTGGAACTTTGCCCCACCTGGTAGAATTGCCACCTGGGCATTACCATTCCATGTCGCAATAAGTTCGGCGGATGATTGCTCTCTTTGCAGGTCATCAAGCATTCCCGCGTGATCTTCATAAGCGTTATTATTCATAAGAAAAGCCCCATGCGGGTTTAACCGCACGGGGCTTGCGCAACCCAATCAACCCAAACTAATTATTTGGTCGCTTTCGCGGCGGCGGCTTTTTCAGTTTCCGCCTGTTTCTTTTCGGAGGCAACCTCGGCGTCAATCCGCTTCACGTCATCCTTCTGTTTGTCCGCATCCACGATCCGTCCGGCGGCATTGAGTTCAGCCACCAGACGCTTCTGGCCGGCGGTCAATTGGTCAATCAGTTTATCTCCGCCGATCTGGATCCTGGCACCTTTGTGGATGTGATTCGGATGCAGCGGATCGGTGACATCAATAACCTCAGGCGAGGTGTTCCGAAAGTTTGAAGTGGCAACAAGATTCATATTTGTATAACGATTGTGTTTTGATTGGTTGTGGTTTATTGCAATTGCATCAGATGTGTGTATCCGGTAAGCGCCGCGCCGACGGTATAATTCGTGACAGAACCACCGGCTGTAAAGACCAATTGCAGATAGCGCAAATCATCATCGGTGTTGATGCCAATCTCAACAATGCCGGGAGTGGTGAGGGTGATTGCCCCGGTGTTTGTAAACGCCGCCTGCGCAAAATAAGGCGTGGCAAAACCAGCAGTGGCAGCCGTCGGGATGGTCTGAACGCCGGGCAGGATGTATACATTTGTTGATAGCAGGTTAGTGCCGCCGTACATCAAGTTGGTAGTGATGATGGTTGTTTTGGTGGACAGCGCATAATTGGCCAGAGCAGTCCAATTGGTTTGGTCGGTGGATTGATACAACGTCCCCGTCAAAGTACCACCCGTAGTGCCGGTGTTAGTTTCCACCATGAACGTGATCTTGCTCACGCCTGAATAAATCCGAATATCTACCGGAGAGTTGGTGATTAAACCAACGCCAGCATTTACCGTCAGATTTTGCAACGGCGCAATTTGCACCGTCCGAGGGACGGCATAGATATCGTTGCCGCGCTGAGCCAAAGCCGTGCATGTAAGCCCACACAAAGCCAGTCCAATCAGAAGAGTGTTTTTGAATGTGTTCATTTTTTGTGTATATTGTGAGTAATGTTTAGAATGATAAGGTGTTATTGGTTGCCCGCGTCGGCGGAAACGCAGATGGAAGCGGCGTGGCGGACCGCAACATCGCCGAAAGAGTTGACCGTAATGCGAACGGCGGCGTCGGTATCGCGGGAATAGGGATTGACTATGACATCAAACCCACCATACAGACCGTGAATCACCTCGCCCCAATTAGCGAAGATAACCTGGTTGTTCAGAATCTGGTTGCTGGCCAAGCCACGATAGCCATTGATTTCACCCTCGCCAGCTTCAGCACCCGGTGCCCAGATGGCATTCTCAGGGCCGGAAATAACCGTGGTAGCGCCGGTAAGGTTCGCGGCCAAACTCTTCCACCGACCACGGACGGATGGGGTGGTAGCAAAACCCATATTACCCTCATCCGCATTCAACACAGCCAGCGCAGTTTCGAAGGAAATCGCCTGCGGATAAGTTGCCGTTCCACCAAACACAACCGAGCCGATGCCGGGAGTATTCACCATGCCCAGAGGTTCATCGTTCGCGCCCTGACCGAACATGATAAGGTAATCCCACTTCAAACCCATTTGCTTCATCAAATCGTCCCGGATGAAGTTTTCGATGTCAATGGGCGATTGCAGGAGCAGTTGCCGGGTGTAATCATTCCATGCACCCACGCGATGCGGAGCCATAAGAATCTGGCTCAGCGTTTGGGTGGATTTGGTCAGTGTGGCGGATTCCGGCAGAGCGTAAGCCGTAGCCGCACCATCCTGGCGCGGGAAAGCCACATTGCCGGAAAGTCCACCCACGGTGGTGATGCCCATCTTCGCGGTAACCAAACGGTTGCGCAAGATTTCGATAATATTCGATACAAACTCAGTGGGGACCAACGCACCGCCTTGGGCAAACGAAGTCACATTCAAATCGCGAGCCATGCGCCGGCGTTCGCGGGCATTACCCGCCCGGCAGGAAATGCGGGCATTGTGCGGAACACCAAAACCCTCCGGCGAGAAGTCAGGACAACGCTTGATAAGTTCCTGATGAATCTCACCCTCCAAACCATCAGGAGCATGACCCTTACCGCCCTTGCGCAGGACGGATTGAATACCACGGATCATGGAATAACTCCGAATGGCATTCTCGTCACCATTCGTAAGGTCCTCCATCAAGACCGATTTCACAGGCTTGGCACCGAGCAATTCACGCATCAGGGCAACCTGATAATCACCGATGGATTTGTCACCGCCGATGGCTTCCCGCGTGGACTTTTCGATAATGTCCCGGCAATGCGGATGATTCTTCAAGAGCTCATCCGCCGTCTTGGTGATCTCCTTCACCCGGTTACGCTCAAGCTTGAGCGGATCAGCAGCCGGAATAGTTTCGGTTTTCCCGCCACCGCCGGCATCGGAATTGGCATCAAGGAGTATTTTCATGCGTTGTTTTTGTTTAATTGATAACGTTTTAATTTCGTCGTCTGAAATCTGCGATAAGTCAATTTTTGATCGGTTGATGCCGACGGTATCATCGGCAGCTTCACATGTCAAAAGAGATACCTCGTAAGGCGACCAGGCGCAACGATGGATGGGTACACCATCGGAACCAGCAGCTTCAACCTTGCGTGAAAGATGCACGTAGCCAACACTAATCGGGATAGTAGAAAAGTCGGTTTTGACTCTTGTCTGCCAAGCCTCATCCATGATATTCAATTCGCACCGACATTTTTTATCGGCATCCACCTTGGCGGACCCGCGAACCACTTCGCCGATTTCAAGCTTCTCGTTATGGTCCTGCAAAGCAAGCCCTTTACGATTCAGGAAACCGAGGTTGGCATCGCCGGGGGCATGCGAAAGAATCTCCCAATACTGCCCATCCTTGTTACGGCGCAGCACGGGTAATTCGGATGCAAAGGAAAGACGGATAGTATTAGCAACCTCTCCGGCGCTAACTTCCGCACGACGAAATAGTGTTTCAGTTTCCATATTAATTATTCGGAGTCAATCATAAGACCCGGCACGTTGATGCCGCCAGCCATTCAATGCGGACCGCTTTTTAAGCGTTTGCTTTCCGCCGGTCTTGGCGGGTGTGTTTGCTTGGGCTAAATCTTCCGCCCCAGGGGCGGGAGTCGTTGGGTCGGCATTGGAAAAATCCAGATCATGCAGTTCATCCATCGCCTTATCACTGGATTGCTCCGCATCCACCTGTTCAACATCGCCACCTCGTTCCGATTCAGCAATCACATTAGAGCGAGAATCGAGGCCGGCTTCAATGCCGATAATATCCGCCTGACGATCTTGCAACGGATTGATATACGGCCAACGCTTCGCATGAAATACGGCGCAATTCTGAAACTCTTCCAGCCTGGAAATAGGCAACTGTACAGACCCGGACAGAATGGCATACTTCAACCATTCATTGAAATGCGGATGAACAAGACACTTTTTAAGATGTTCCTGCATCGTCTTAAAATTGTCACGCTCTGGTAATTTTTCCAACCGGCCAGTAGAGAATGACATGCCCGCATAGTCACCGCTTACGGTAGAATTTGCAAGGCCTGCGCCTTGCGCAACAGCCCGGAGATTTTGTTGTGTAAACGGACCATAAGCATCTGATGGATGGGTGGAATCAAACGGTTTTACATCGTAACCTTCCGGTAACTCCTCAAACCCAATGCCGGGAGTAATATCATCCACCTTGATGCCATCTTCAGATTGTTTACTGCCCGTATATTCATCCGTTGTATTTTGTTTGGTAAAAAAACCTACCTTGCTGGCACCCAGCACGGCGGCGGTAACCTCCATGATGTCATACTGATCAAGCCGGTGTAATCGTTGGATGATGGGCGCAAACGAAGACATACCCACATATTGACCGGCACGTTTGCGCATGTTCCAGACCGGGATTACATCTTCAGCGGCCACCCGTTCACGATATTTGGGTTGATTGGAATAGGCGAATATATCACCCGGATGCCGGGTTAAAATCCAGTACGCCACCGGAGCATGATATACATCCATTTCAATGCTGAATTGGATTTCATTACCCTGTCCGGTGTTCTCTGGCCGATTGTAGAAATGGTCGAGCCGGTCGTATTCAATCGGTTCAATTGCGTAGAGAAACTTATTTGCATTATACAACCGCCGATGACGAAAGAGAATACCACCATCGCGAACCACTGAAGCAATCGCCATGTGATACATTTCCATCCGGGACACGCTCCGATTGGCGCAACAATTCTCCGGTTTGCCCGCCTCTTTCCATGCTTGTTCAATCGTCCTGTTTGTATCAACATCTTCATTGAACTTCCCGGCGGTATCGTAAGTACCCACCTTCATTTCCAAGCGGAAAGGTTCATCGCCCGCAACATTTGTACACCAAGCCTGTTCAATCGCATATCCATAGGGATTGTCACGGACCAACCGACGGGCGCGTGAACGGGATGCGGATATTGATGTTTGTATTTCCGCATTGCTGGACGTGATTGAAAAGGGGAAGTCTTGCGAGAGATTGGTTGTAGTGGCGGCATCATACATCCGGGAATGACGCAATCTTGTCCCGTTGGGCAATCTCCGGGAATGTTCCGCCGCCTGACGGAGCAGGGCGGCATCAGCGGGCTTTACCGTATGCTGTTTTAATTCTTTACCGGTGCGGGTGATTTGTATGCCAAAAGCTTTCATGGCCAATAATTAAAAGGATTATCAGGACCGGCTCCTGTTGGGGCAACCCCGGCTGTGCCGGGAGTGGTGATGTTAAACCGGGATACAATCTTGCGCCGATTAGGCAGACCCGCCTTGGCGCGTTGAGTATTTATTTCACCCTGGCGTTCACGGATATACTTTGCCCGCTCCTTGTAAAGTTCCATCCGCTGCACACGTTGAATGCGCGTGCCTTCAACATCTGTAACATCCAACACTGTGCAGGCCAGCCGTTCAAGTTGAACCTCAATGCTGGCCAGCATCCGTTGCGCGTGGGTGGTAATGTTGGTATTACCGTTCAATGCCGATTCGTCCACCACCACAACGCAAGGCGCAAGGTAAATCATCGCCTTTGTTCCGTCCACATTCACCGCCTGACCTTGGAGTTCATAATCTCCAGGTTGCCAAGATTCAGTTACAACAGCAGGAACAAGAATGACGTGTTCGTCAATGTTTGCGGTAGAAATAAATTCAATCGCTTTAACACCCCCACGCATGGAATACAACAGTGACCATCCGGCGGATGCGGGATAATTTTTAAGATTCCGTGTGAAACTGATGGTGGTGCCCTGCCCAATGGTGGCGGGTTCTCTGTAGACTATAGGGAGGGCAGCCATCAGTAAATTGATGGGAGTCAATTTATAACATCTGACCAGGTGGTAAAGTCTTCCAACTGAAAATTCAGTTTTCCCTTTAAATCAGCGTTTTCTGTTCAAGCTCCGCCGATTTTAAGTTTAAACAGGCTTGCTTGAAATAGCTTTCCTTTAACTCAACACCGACAAATCTACGACCCATCTTGATGGATTGATAGCCTTCGCTACCAATCCCGGCAAATGGAGAGAACACAACGTCATTTGGATTTGACCATAACTCCAATGCCCGTTGAATAACCTGTAGTTGCAAAGGGCAAATGTGGCGCTCATCATTGTGTTCGCGGGCTGATTCCCGTTGCAATGTGTCCGATGGATTAATATCCATCCAAACAGGGGACGCATATTTTTGCCACACATCAACCGGAAAAGATTCATCAGTATGCGAAACCCGCTCGGGATTATCGCCCGGCTTTCGCATTGTCACCAAATAATCAGGAATGCCCTGACGGGACATGCATGAATCTTTTTTGATCTGCTTATGAAGCAGCCCAAGAGCTTTGGTTCTCTGCATGGCTGTCACGGGGTCTTTCCAGATGCAAACCTCTGAATGAAATACCCATCCGGCATTTGTGAATACACGGATTAAATCCCCCCGGAAATCACGGGTGCCAATCACCCCATGAGTTTGTTTGGTGGTGGTTAGGTTCATGCAATGAAAAGAAAGCAACCGGCCCGGCATTGTCACACGTAATAATTCCGGCACAAGGAATTCGCCAAAGTGTTTAAAGAATTGTTCATCATCCCGACAATTACCCATGTCACGCTCACTGTTGCTATAAGTGTATAGCGATGAAAATGGCGGACTAAAGATGGTGAAATGCAAAGAATTGCTTGGCAATCCTTCGATAATTTCCACAGAATCACCATGATACAACGACCATAGATTAGAATGTTGCTGATTGATTACTTTGGTATACTGTTTACGGGGAGGGGGCATCATAAAAATTTCGGTAGAATAAGTTTTTGCTGTGGATTGTAAGTAATAGTTTCCTTGGAAAGTCCCTTGATTTCGACGCTGGAAATATCAGCCATGTGCCGCACCATCTCCAATGCCATCTTTTGGGCATCGCTATCCTTGCGATGTATGTTCGCAAGCACAGCACCCTCAAGGGCGGATATGATGATGTGTGCGTTTACTTCCTTCTTTTGGCCAAAGCGCCAGAATCGCCGGATCAGTTGGTAAAACTCCTCATAGGAATCAGACAAGCCAACGAGTGCAGTATTTTGACAACACTGTAAATTAAGACCGTAACCCCAAAGAGACGGCTTGGTTACCACTCGATTGATCTGGCCTGAAATAAAACCCTGGGCGATTTCCTCGCGCTCTTCTTCGCTGGTTGAACCCCTTAACTCAACAGCATCTAATTCTTTGGCGATGATCTCAGATTCAGAATTAAGATTACACCAATATACCCATTGATCATCCGTGGCTAATTCAACAGCTTTTTGTATACGCTCCGATTTGGATTCCTTCCGGGCAGTCCGGCGCTCTTGCAGTGAAGATGCCGGAAGCGCGAACAGATAGCCGTCCATCTTTTGATTTGATTCAACCACATGCTCAAACATGTTAAGTTTTGGCAGCTTGAATCCCTTGTCATCATAATTCAAATCCGAAGGCCTTCGTATATTAACAGCCCAACTAGACATCCACTTCCAAAAATCATCCTGCGCATGACCTTTAAGCCTCCATTTAGCCGTGTCACCACCGTCATGCACAAAAAATGTCGCCAGCATTTCCGTGCGGGACATCACACCCAAAAACTCCGCATGATTACCCAATTCCATAAAATCATTTGGTGCTGGAGTAGCCGTGCAGGCAAGCTTATAAGGTGTGCGGATAAATGAAGTTATAATTAAATCCCGCGTGGCTCCGTCATATGATTTCAGGATTGAACTTTCATCGAGCACGACAGCGCCAAACAAGGATGCATCAAACCGATGTAATTTCTCATAATTGGTAATGTATATTGCCCGCCTGGTAATATCAGATTGAGATGCGGCCAATCTTACTTCAACCCCAAATTTAACACCTTCCCTGATGGTTTGCTTTTTTACCTCGTTCGGAGCCAAAATAAGGATGGGCCGGTTTATCTTGCGTAAAGCCTCATCCGCCCACGCGAGCTGCTGGGGGGTCTTACCCAGCCCGCAATCCTCAAAGAACGCCGCCCGTCCACGGCGCAAACCCCAGCGCACAATATCCCGCTGGAAATCGAACAGATTTTTGTTTAATGATTCTGGTTCAAATCCAGACGGATGATCCGCGATTCTTTTGTCATCCAGAAATTGTTGGTAAGTCTTAATCATAAAATCATATCACATCCTAGGATATTGTCAAAACAATTTCTTCCGCAGAGAAAACCTCTTACGCTCAACAGATTTATCAGGTTCTGACTTGGTGACAATTTGAGTGGGAATAGGAGCGGCCATTTGCTTACCCTCAGCATCTGTGATGCGCTTAAGTTTCTGCTTCCTGATTAATTCCGCCTTGATAAACTTCACCACAGGATTTAGTATATCAACCGCAGCCAAAAAATAAACTCGAATGTCCAGAGCCTCATTGCGGTCACGAATCTTCTCGTAGTGTTTTTCCGCATAGCCCCGGAAATGCCTTGTCTTTGTTTCCTCGGCTGTGAGCTGGTCAAAGTAACCATCCTTGCGCTTCTCGTATCCGCAGCCAACAGGATAATGCATATATCTCGGTCCGGGGGTTTGAATCTTCATGCGGGCAAAGAGTATGTCCTTCGCCGTCTCCGTGCCCACAGAATAAAGCGTTATACGATATTTTTTATTTTTGTGGGGATAAACAAGGAGTGATTGCTTGTTCTTACCCGCCGCACCAAACACCGGATAGCAATGCGGATGACCAAGTCTCTTAACAAACGCACGCACCATCTTGCCTTTGTGCCGATGATCCAGCGCAATGCAATCAACTCGGAGCTCTGTCCCGTCCCTGCGCTTGAATTTGGTTTGAGTCTTGGCGGCGAAATCTTCCCACGTGGAATCTTTTTCAGTGTCGCCTTGAACCTTGCCATATTGTATGCCCCATGTTTCCTCATTCTCACCCAAACCAATAAACTCATATTCAATCCGATCGCCTTGTATATCACTAATAAGGAATACAACAACAATGTCATCAGGCAATGAATCTGGTTCGTACACTTCCAGCCTGTCATAAAATGGACTGGCATCCAGTTGTTCCGCCTTTTCCACGTGCGGCTCGCAAAGAAACGTGTTTTTCCATGCGACCCGTGCAGCTTCGCCGGATGTATACGCATCATAAAATTCAGCGGCGAATTGATGAAGTTTGCTCTTATACCCCTTCTTCGCTGGAAAGACCGTATTCAAACCATTGAGCCAGTATCCTCTAATCCCCCTAAACTGTGCAGTAGGTCGCCATACGCCCGATAGTATCGCAGCCAGACGCATCTTATCATCCCACCTCGCCTGACAATCCGGGCATTCGTACCAAGCTTCCTCATGCAGATGCGGCTCTGGCCATTTGACGTTCTTCCACTCAAGCACATGAAACTTACCGCAGCAGGGATTCTTTACGAACCATTTACGCTGGTCAGACTTCAGCCACCAATCATGGATTCTACTCCCGGTAGTCCTGCCGGTTGCCGCATCGCCCTCACGCGGTTCACGCAGGAGCCGGGTAGCGGTGGATGAAACCACTTGTATACTATCTGCATAATTTTCTGCGCGGCCAAACGCCCGAGTGATTGGGTCGCCCTCACCTTTACCATCCTCCGTCATGTCATCTTCCATGGCATCCACTTCATCGCAGATAACAACCGGAGCTTGAACCTGACGGAAGCCTGAACGTGACTTGGCACCGATGGCGGATATAACTCCACCTGGGTAACTCTTTTCAAGTATCGTATTCTGGCCGGCTTCCTTGCTGTGCTTTGTTCTTACTAAACGCCGGAGCGATGGCGTGGATTTGATCATCGGGTCAAAAAATTGCTTTGACCATTTCTTGGCGGATTCAACGATGGGATATACGATTAATATATTGCGCGGATTCTGCTCAATCTGACTGCCTACCAGATTGTTTTCCATTTCCGTCTTACCTAGTCGCTTGGCCCAATAAAGCACCGTCGTTTGAACATCAGGGTGCGTGAATTGATCTTGCGGTTCTTGCTGGTAAGGCGTCATGCTCACCTGGTACTTGCCAGGCCGTGCTGTAACATTTCTGCCCAGCCGACGGCGCAATTCCGCCCATTCCCACACGGGCAGCATCGGCGGAGGATCAAAGATACTATGGACTGACTCATGTATCTCGCGCAGGATGGATGCCTGGC
>Ga0182016_10007150_pt1 | contig 11560 bp, 13 predicted proteins | sample 712S2MmetaG_FD_120491 | JGI IMG/M metagenome (GOLD analysis project Ga0182016, IMG submission 120491) | Permafrost microbial communities from Stordalen Mire, Sweden - 712S2M metaG | ecosystem: Environmental > Terrestrial > Soil > Wetlands > Permafrost | place: Sweden: Stordalen | collected...
ACCGCGCCGCCCGCCGCCAACTACAAGTGGATCGTGCTCTCCAACACGACGATCGGCGTCCTGCTGGCGACGATCAACTCCTCGATCCTGCTGATCGCGCTGCCCGACATCTTCCGCGGCATCCACCTCAATCCGCTCACGCCGGGCAACACGAACTACCTGCTGTGGATGATCCTCGGCTTCCTCGTGGTGACGGCCGTCCTCGTCGTCAGCTTCGGCCGCCTCGGCGACATGTACGGGCGCGTGCGGATGTACAACCTCGGCTTCGCCGTGTTCACGCTTTTCTCGCTGCTTTTGGCGGCGACCTGGCTGAAGGGCAGCGCCGGCGCGCTTTGGCTGATCGGCATGCGGATCGGGCAGGGAATCGGCGGCGCGATGCTGTTCGCGAACTCCGGTGCGATCATCACCGACGCCTTCCCCGAAAACCAGCGGGGCCTGGCGCTCGGGATCAACGGCGTCGCGGCGATCGCCGGATCCTTCATGGGCCTTATCCTCGGCGGGCTGCTGGCCCCCGTGCAGTGGCGGCTGGTGTTCCTGGTGTCGGTCCCGTTCGGGTTGTTCGGGACCTTCAGGGCCTACGTGAAGCTCGTGGACCTGAGCGAGCGGCGGCCGGCGAAGATCGACTGGCTCGGGAACATCACCTTCGCGGTCGGGCTGATCGCAGTGATGGTCGGCATCACCTACGGAATCCAGCCCTACCACGGACACACGATGAGCTGGACGAGCCCGAAGGTGCTCACCGAACTGATCGGTGGCATCGCCGTCCTGGCGATCTTCTGCGTGATCGAGACGCGGGTGGCGCAGCCGATGTTCCATCTCCAGCTCTTCCGCATCCGCGCTTTCGCGGCGGGCAACCTCGCCAGCCTTCTTTCCGCGATCGGCCGCGGCGGGCTTCAGTTCGTGCTGATCATCTGGCTGCAGGGCGTGTGGCTGCCCGAGCACGGCTACAGCTTCGCGAGCACACCACTGTGGGCCGGCATCTACATGGTGCCCCTGACCGCCGGCTTCCTGGTTGCCGGGCCACTGTCGGGCCTGCTGTCAGACCGCTACGGCGCCCGCCCGTTCGCAACTGCCGGCATGATCGTCGCCGCGATCTCGTTCCTGCTTCTGGAGCGCCTGCCCGTCAATTTTCCTTATGCCGCTTTCGCGGGGGTTCTTCTGCTGAACGGGATCGGGATGGGCCTATTCGCGTCGCCGAACCGCGCCGGGATCATGAACAGCCTGCCGCCTGCCCAGCGGGGCGTCGGCGCCGGGATGGCGGCGACCTTCCAGAACTCGGCGATGGTCCTCTCGATCGGCATCTTCTTCTCGCTGATGATCGTCGGGCTCTCGGCCCATCTGCCCGCGGCCCTGCAGTCGGGGCTCGCAGCGCACGGCCTGCCGTTGGCGCAGGCGCGCTCGATCGCGCATCTGCCGCCGGTGGCGTCCCTGTTCGCCGCGTTCCTCGGCTACAACCCGGTCGCGCAGCTGCTCGGACCGCATCTGCACCAGCTGACCGCCTCGCAGGCAGCTGCGCTGACGAGCCGCTCGTTCTTTCCGCGACTGATCAGCGGCCCGTTCTCGAGCGCTCTGAGCGTGGCCTTCACCTTCGCTTTCATCGCCTGCCTGATCGCGGCGGGGGCGTCCTGGCTGCGCGGCGGCAAATACCACTACCGTGACGATGAGAGTTCGAGCCCGCAGCGGCGCCCCAGCGCCCCGGCGGAAGGGGTTGTCAATTGAGCACGCTGGTCACGATCTCCGGCTCCTACGGCGCCGGCGGCAGCCGGATCGGCCCCGCGCTCGCAGAGCGCCTGGGAGTCCCGTTTCTCGACCGCGCGATCCCGGCGGCCGTGGCCGAGCAGCTCGCCGTCCCCTTCGACGATGCCGAGGCGCATGACGAGCAGCTCAGCGCGAACTGGCTCGAGCGGATGCTGCGCGGATTCATCGGCCAGGACATCGCGACTCCGTCGGGGACGCCCGCGGCGCTGGCGACGGCGACCGACTTCCGCCAGGCGACCGAGGAGGTCCTGGCGCGCCAGGCGGCGACCGGGCGGGGGGTGATCCTCGGCCGCGGCGCGGCGATCCTCCTGCGCCACGACGAGCGCGTGCTGCGGGTGCGCCTGGACGGCCCACCCAAGCGTCGGATACGTCAGGCGATGGAGCTCGAGGGCATCGATGAGCCCACGGCCCGCGAGCGACAGCGCCGCCAGGACCGCGCCCACCACACCTACACGCACCACTTCTACGGCGTCGACATCGGCGATCCGTCGCTCTACCACGTGACGCTCGACTCCACCGCGATCGCCCTCGACGCCTGCGTCGAGATGCTCGAGGCGGCCGCGCGATCGATCACGGTCGCCGCGCCGGCGGGGGACGACAGCGGTCCACCAGCCGGCGGTTGAGCGGGGCGCGATAGCGTCCCGGGCGGTGCGAGAGGTCAATTGGGCCGGCAACGTCGTCTACACCGCCGAGCGCGTTCAGCGCCCCGTGAGCGTCGATGAGCTGCGTGAGCTGCTTGCGCGGGCGCCGCGCATCCGCGTGCTCGGCTCGCGCCACTCCTTCAACACGATCGCCGATTCGAGCGAGCTCGTGTCACTGCGCGGCTTGCCGTCGGAGCTGGATCTGGATCCCGCGGCGGGCACCGTGACGTGCTCGGGCGCGATCACCTATGGCGAGCTCGCCCGGGCGCTGGCGTCGCAGCGCCTGGCGCTCGCGAACCTCGGTTCGTTGCCGCACATCTCGCTCGCGGGCTCGGTGTCCACGGCGACGCATGGATCCGGCGACCGCCGTGGCAACCTCGCCACCGCCGTGGCCGGCCTTGAGCTCGTGACCTCCAGCGGCGAGCTGATCCGTGCGCGCCGCGGCGATCCAGACTTCGACGGACTCGTCGTGGGACTTGGGGCGCTCGGCGCGATCACGCGCGTAACGCTCGACGTCGAGCCGGCCTACGACGTCAGCCAGGTCGTCTACGAGGGTCTCTCCTGGCAGGCGCTGGACGAGCACTTCGACGAGCTGACAGCCGCCGGATACAGCGTGAGCGTTTTCACGCGCTGGGACGAGGAGGCGGGGCAGCTGTGGGTCAAGCGCCGCGTGAACGGCGAAATAGCGGCCCCGCGCGAGCTGTTCGGTGCCCGCGCGGCGACTGCGCAGCTGCATCCGATCGCGGGCGGCGACCCGGCCGCCTGCACGCCGCAACTGGGCGCGGCGGGCCCATGGCACGACCGCCTGGCGCACTTCCGGCTCGAGTTCACTCCAAGCGCCGGTGAGGAGCTCCAGTCCGAGTACCTGCTCGCGCGCGCCGACGCGCGCGCCGCGATCGAGGCCCTGCGCCGGCTCGCCCCGCAGATCCGCCCGCTGCTGCACATCGGCGAGATCCGCACGGTCGCCGCCGACGAGCTCTGGATGAGCCCTGAGTACCACCGCGACACCGTCGGCATCCACTTCACCTGGCTTCGCGAGCAGCGCCGCGTGGAGTCGCTGCTCGCGCAGATCGAGGCTGCGCTCGCCCCCTTCCGCCCGCGGCCGCATTGGGGAAAGCTGTTTCTCGCGCGGGCCGACGCGATCGCGGAGCGCTACGAGCGCTGCGCCGACTTCGTGGCGCTCCAGGCTCGGCTGGATCCCCGTGGAGCGTTCCGCAACGACTGGCTGCAGGAGCGCGTGCTCGGTGGCGCGCCCGGTGGCGCCTGACCGCGCTTGGTCAGCCGGCGCCGCCGGCGCCTGCCAGCGCCGAGGCCGTGGATGTCGCCTCGGCGGCGACGAACGCGGAGAAAGACGCAAGCCAGTCGGCCTTCGCCTCCCGCCACGACTCGAGCCCCCGCTCGGCGACCTGGACGGCGGCCTCGGCCTCTGCGCGCGCCGCGCTTCGGGACGGGTCGTGGGCGGCGAGGTTCATACGTATGCATCGGCCCCGCGCCGTAGAGTGATGAGCGATCGGGCCGTCGCGTCGCGAGACCTGCGGTCCTTCCGCAGTCCGCGTCGCGATCTGCACGGATGCAGGCCCAAGCGCACCTGCGGGAACCTGCAAGAAAGGTGCAAGTGACCCAGCTCGACAGCGCCGTTCTCGAACCCGACGCGCTCGAATCGCTCGTGTCGGCTCTCCGCGGTCGCGGCTACCGCGTGCTCGGTCCGAGGCTGCGTGACGGGGCGATCGTCTACGACGACCTGGAATCGGCCGACCAGCTGCCGATCGGCTGGAGCGACACGCAGCAACCGGGGAGCTACCGCGTCACGCGGCGCGCGGACGAGGCGCGCTTCGGCTACGCCGTGGGCCCGCACTCGTGGAAGCAGTTTCTGCTGCCGGCGCGCCTGCGCATCTGGCGCTCGCACCGCAGCGGCGAGGGATTCGAGGTCGAGGTGCAGGCCGACGACGCGCAGCGCCCGCCGCTCGCCTTTGTCGGCGTCCGCGGCTGCGAGCTTCAGGCGATCGCGGTCCAGGATCGCGTGCTGCTCGGCGGCAGCTACCAGGACGCCGATTACGCGCTCCGGCGCGACGGCATCTTCATCGTCGCGGTGGACTGCTTCGAGCCCGCCGACACCTGCTTCTGCGTCTCGATGGGCGGCGGCCCCCAGATCCGCGGCGAATGCGACCTCGTCCTCAGCGAGCTGCTTGACGGCGGGCACCGATTCCTGGTGCGGGCCGGCTCTGATCGCGGCGCCGAGATCCTGAGCGAGCTTCCCCGCACCGACGTCCTACCGCGCGACCTGGCTGGCGCCCAGGACGCCGTGACGAGCGCCGCGGCGCGGATGACGCGAACCGTCGAGACGGGCGACCTGCGGGACCTGCTCGCACGCAACCTCGAGAACCCCCGCTGGGACGAGGTCGCCGAACGCTGCCTCACCTGCGGCAACTGCACGATGGTCTGCCCGACCTGCTTCTGCACGAGCGTGGAGGACGTCAGCGACCTCGCGGGCACGCAGGCCGAGCGCGTCCGCCTGTGGGAGTCCTGCTTCTCGGTCGAGCACTCCTTCCTGCACGGCGGCAGCGTCCGGCGCTCGGGGCGCTCGCGCTACCGCCAGTGGCTCACCCACAAATTCGGCACCTGGCATGACCAGTTCGACAGTTCGGGGTGCGTCGGCTGCGGCCGCTGTATCGCCTGGTGCCCGGTCGGCATCGACGTCACCGAGGAACTGGCCGCGATCCGCGACACCGACCGGGCGCCGGCATGACGGCGCTCGCCGAGATCATGAAGGACGCGCCGTTCTTCGCCGGCCTGCGAACCGAGACGCTCGAGCTGGTCGCCGGCTGCGGCTCGAACGTGCAGTTCGAGCCTGGCGCGCTGATCTTCCGCGAGGGCGAGCAGGCGGACATCTTCTATCTACTTCGCCACGGCAGCGTCTCGATCGAGGCCTATGCTCCCGCCAGCGGCCCGCTGGTGATCGAAACGCTCGAGGCCGGCGACGTGCTCGGCTGGTCCTGGCTGTTTGAACCGCACCGCTGGCATTTCGACGCCCACGCGCTGACCAGCGTGCGGGCAACGGCGTTCGACGGCGCCTGCCTGCGCGCCAAGTGCGACGCGGACCCGGCCCTCGGCTACGAGCTCGTCTCGCGCTTCGCGCAGACGCTGATCGAGCGCCTCCAGTGGACGCGCCTGCGCCTGCTCGACGTGTACGGCCATGTCGGCCGCCCCTGAGCTCGCCGCGCCGGCGTCCGGCGCGATGGTGCCGCAGCCTTTCCGCGTTCGCCGCCGCCGGCGCGAGACCGCCGACACCTGGACGCTGACACTCGAGCCGCTCGCCGGCGCTCCGATCTCGCCCGGCCCCGGCCAGTTCACGATGGTCTACGCATTCGGCGTCGGTGAAATACCGATCTCGGTTTCCGGCTCCCACGACGGGCTGCTCGTCCACACCGTGCGGGCAGTCGGCGCGGTCAGCGCCGCGATCTGCAACGCGAAGCAGGGAGCGGTGCTCGGCGTGCGCGGGCCGTTCGGCACGACGTGGCCCGTGCAGGACGCCGTCGGACACGATGTGCTCGTGATCGCCGGCGGAGTCGGCCTCGCACCGCTGCGGACTGCGGTCCAGACACTTGAGCGCTCGCGTGAGGATTACGGCGAGGTGACGCTGCTCTACGGCGGCCGCTCGCCCGGCGACCTGCTGTTCCGGCGCGAGCTCGAGTGGCTGCGCAGACGCGGGAAGCTGAACGTCGATGTGACCGTCGACGCGGCGCGCCCCGACTGGGCCGGCAAGGTCGGCGTCGTGCCTAAGCTCATCGATGGCGCCCATTTCGACCCCGAGACCGTGATCGCGCTGGTCTGCGGGCCGGAGGTGATGATGCACTTCGCCGTCACGGCGCTGCGCGAGCGCGGCGTCGACACCGGGCAGATCTACCTCTCGATGGAGCGCAACATGCGCTGCGCCGTCGGTCATTGCGGGCACTGCCAGCTCGGACCGACGCTCGTCTGCCGCGACGGAGCGGTCTACAGCTACGACACACTCGAGCCCCTGATGGGGGTGCGCGAACTGTGAGCGCCGCGGCCCGCCGTCGCCCGAAGCTCGCCGTCTGGAAGTTCTCCTCGTGCGACGGCTGCCAGCTCTCGCTGCTGGATTGCGAGGACGAGCTGCTCGCGCTCGCCGGCGAGGTCGAGATCGCCTACTTCCCGGAGGCGACGAGCGCGACCGTCGCCGGCCCCTACGACCTCTCGCTCGTGGAGGGCTCGATCACGACCGCCGAGGACCGCGAACGTATCCAGAAGGTGCGCAGCGTTTCGCGTCGCCTCGTCACGATCGGCGCCTGCGCGACGGCCGGCGGGATCCAGGCACTGCGCAACTTCGCGGACGTCGACGACTTCATCGCGCTCGTCTACGCCCAGCCGCAGCACATCTCGACGCTTGCGACCTCCACACCCATCTGCGAGCACGTCGCCGTGGACTTCGAGTTGCACGGGTGCCCGATCGACAAACATCAGCTGCTCGAGGTGATCGGCGCGCAGCTGGCCGGCCGCCGCCCCCAGATCGCCACGACCAGCGTCTGCATGGAGTGCAAGCGCCGCGGCACCGTCTGCGTCACAGTCGCCCACGGAACACCGTGCCTCGGGCCCGTCACCCACGCCGGATGCGGCGCGATCTGCCCGTCCTACAACCGCGGCTGCTACGGCTGCTTCGGCCCGATGGAGACGCCGAACGTCGGCGCTCTCACCCGGCAAATGCGCGCCCTGGACGCGACCGAGACCGTGATCGACCACCTCTTCCACACCTTCAACGCGAGCGCCGAGCCGTTCGCCGGGGCCGGATCGCACGGTGGCTGACAAGCGCACCAGGACGATCGCCACCAAAACGCTCGCCAGGGTCGAGGGCGAGGGGGCGATGCGCGTGCGAATCGAAGCGGGCGAGGTCACCGAGGTGGCGCTCGACATCTACGAGCCGCCGCGCTTCTTCGAGGCGTTCCTGCGCGGCCGCGACTTCGCGGAGGCGATCGACATCACCTCGCGGATCTGCGGCATCTGCCCCGTCGCCTACCAGATGAGCGCGGTCACCGCGATGGAGAGCCTCTGCGGCGTCGAGGTCGGCGGCCAGCTGCGGGCGCTGCGGCGCCTGCTCTACTGCGGCGAGTGGATCGAAAGTCACGCGCTCCACGTCTTCATGCTGCACGCCCCCGACTTCCTGGGGTACGCGGGCGCCGTCGAGATGGCGCGCGATCATCCCGCGATCGTCGCCGACGCGCTGAAGCTGAAGAAGGCGGGCAACGAGGTGATGCGCGTCGTCGGCGGGCGCGAGGTGCACCCGATCAACCTGCGCGTTGGCGGCCTTCACCGCGTGCCGCGCAAGGCCGAGCTCGCCACGCTCGTCGAAGGGCTGCAGCGCGCACGCGAGATCGCACTGGGCGCAGTGACGCTGACCGCGACGCTCGACTTCCCAGATTACGAGCAGGATTTCGAGCTGGTCGCGCTGGCCGCGCCGGGCGAGTACCCGATCGACCGCGGCCGGGTTGTCTCGGACGCCGGCCTCGACATCCCGGCGGCCGATTACATGACGCACTTCGTCGAGTCCCACGTGCCGTGGTCGCACGCGCTGCACTCGCAGCGCACCAACGGCGCCACCTACGTCGTTGGGCCCCTCGCCCGCTTCGCGACCAGCTACGACGAGCTGACGCCACTGGCCCGCGAGGCGGCCGCCGGCGCCGGACTGCGCTCCCCCGAGCACAACCCGTTCCGCAGCATCGTCGTGCGCTGCGTCGAGCTGGTGCACGCCGTTGACGAGGCGCTCGCGCTGATCGCCTCCTACGAGGAGCCGGACGCCCCGGCGATCGAGGTGACGCCGCGGGCCGGCGTCGGGCACGGCGTCAGCGAAGCGCCGCGCGGGCTGCTCTACCACCGCTACGAGATCGACGAGGCGGGAACCATCCTCGATGCCGTCATCGTGCCGCCGACCTCGCAGAACCAGACCGCCATCGAAGCCGACCTGCGCGGCGTGATCGAGCGCTCCCTCGAGCTGCCCGACGCCGAGCTGAGCATCCGCTGCGAGCAGACGATCCGCAACTACGACCCCTGCATCTCCTGCGCGACGCACTTCCTGAAACTCGACATCGAACGCGTGTGAGGCTGATCGGCGTCGGCAACCGCTGGCGTGGCGACGACGGCGCCGGGCTCCTGGTGGCCGCGGCGGTGGCCGCCCGGGGGCCGGCGGGGGTGGAGGTGGTCGAGCACGGCGGCGAGCCGATCGAGCTGATCGAGGCCTGCGACGGGGCCCGGGCCGTGTGGATCGTTGACGCGGTTTGCTCTGGCGGGACACCGGGAACCGTGTACCGCCTCGACGCGGCCGCCGGGCCATTGCCTGCGGCGTTGTTCGGCGTCTCGACCCACGCGCTCGGGCTTGCGGACGCAATCGAGCTTGCGCGGGCGCTGGGCCGCCTCCCGGCTCAGGTCAGCGTCTACGGCATCGAGGCGAGCCGGTTCGAGCCCGGCGAACCGCCCTCGCCCCCCGTCGCGCTGGCGGCCGAGCAGCTCGCTGACGCGCTGGTCGAGGAACTCGCGCGTTGCGCGCTCGCCGGCTGAGCCCGGCGCCGGGGCCCGCGCCGAGCGCGCACACAGTGCAAACATCTGACTAGGTGTTCATGTTAAACTCGGCGCATGAGCCGCCGGCACAACGCGGATCTCAAGTACCTGGACCGCGAGACCGCCGCCGTCGTCGCCGAGACGATGCAGGCCCTGTCGACGCCGAGCCGGGTGGCGATCCTGAGCCGCCTCGGCGCCGGTGCGTGCTCGGTCGGCGAGCTCGCGCGGGAGATCTCAATGGAGCAGTCGGCCGTGTCGCAACAGCTCCGCGTGCTGCGTCATCTCGGCCTCGTGGTCGGCGCCCGCCGGGGCAAGAGCGTGATCTACTCGTTGCACGACGACCACGTCGGTGTGCTGCTCGCCGAGGCCGTGGCCCACACCGAGCACCTGCGCGCGAGGCTACGCCCGGAGACCGAGTTGCGGGCGGTCTCGCGTTGAGCGCCGCCACACCGGCCCTGCTCGCAGCGGCCGCCGGCGTCGGCTTCGGTCATGCGGTCCTGCCCGACCACTGGGTGCCGCTGGCCGTGCTCGGGCGCGCTCGCCGGTACCCGCCGGCGCGCATGGCTCGGCTGTCGAGCCTGGCCGGGGTGGCCCACGTGCTGGTGTCGATCGCGCTGGGCGCCGTGATCGTCGTCGTCGGGCTGCAGTTCCGATCGGCCGTGCAGAGCGCGCAGGACGCGATCGTCGGCTGCCTGCTGATCGCGACCGGCGTCGGTTTCGCGATCGCCGAGCTCAGCGGACAACGTCGCCACGAGCACGAACACCACCATGCGGGCGGTCACTCGCAGCAGTCGCCGGCGCAAAGTGAGCAGCGCCGCGAACCGTCCACGCGCCGGTTGCACGGCCTTGCGGCCGTGATGGTGCCGTTCGGCGCCGCAGCGTCGCCGGATCTGACGATCCTCCCCGTCTTTCTCGCGGCAACCACGGCCGGCGTGGCGACCGCGATCGGCTCACTCGTCATCTTCGCCGCCGTGACCATCGCAACGATCGTCGTCCTGACGCTGGCCGCCTGCTTCGGCGGCTACCAGGTCCGCGGCCGCTGGCTCGAGCGCTGGGGCAACGCCTCGACGGCACTAGTGCTCATCGTCATCGGCCTGCTCGTGCTGACCGGGATCCTCTGAGCACCCCGGCTCAGCGCCGGCACGGAAGCTCCGCCACCCTGGCTCGCACGATGTTCATGTCGGCACGGTTGAAGTCCAGGTGCGTCTGGCCGCGGAAGGCCGGCACCAGTTCGCGGTAATAGGGGCTCGAAAGGCTCTCGTTGTGCCCGATCACGTTGGCGACGGGGATGTGCTTGGTGCAGCGCAGCCAGCGCGTCAGTTCGAGCGCCGATTGGTACTGCGCGGCGTCGTCCATCACCTGCTGGTCGGAGAAGCCGACATTCTCGATCCCGATCGAGGTGTAGTTGAGACCGACGACCTGCCTGCACATGATGTCGAGCGGGACGAGTTGATAGATCGTGCCGTTGGTGTCGATCACGAAGTGCGCGCAAACCTGGGGCAGCTCGTGGTAGGTCACATCCGGCACGTCGTCGGCGAAGGTGCTCCAGACGCTCTGGAAGGTTGCACTCGCCGTGTAGTGCCAGATGATCAGGTGCGGGTCGACGAGTTTGTAGGAGTCGATGCCGTAATGCTCGATGGCGTAGCGCCGCATCTCCTGCTCGCGCTTGGGGCCGAACGGAATGAAGTCCTTGACGATCCGCGGCGGCGGGAGCAGCGGCTGACGAGCACCGCTCGCGAGCGCACCGGACGAACTCAGTGCGAGCACGAGGGCGAGTGCAAGGGCGATGCCTGCTGCGCCGGCACAGGCATACGCGGCACGCCGCCCACCCCCGGCCACCGTCTCGCGAGCAACCACTCGTCCCGCCATCGGCTCACCTTAGGGACTGTCTCGGTGGGGCGTCGCTGGCCCCGGCACCGTGCGTCGCTCAACCTCCCCGGACCGCCCCGAACTCACCCTCAGCCTGGAGAACGTTTCTCAGCGCCCCCCGCCGCCGTCGCAGCGGCAAACGCCTCGAGGCCGCCGTTCCAGCCTCGCGGCGACCCGACCGCGTCGCGCATCTGCTCCCAGCCGCCGCCGTGGCGCTCCAGGTGGCGATGCTCCAGCTCAACGTGAGTGCGCGTCGCGCTCTCGGCGCGGAAGCGCACCTCGAGCTCGCTGGCCTTCGCCGGATCGGCCTCGTGAGACCACTGCAGATTGATGTCCCAGCTGACAACGATGCGGTGCGGTGGCTCGTAGACGAGAACGCGGCCCCAGTCGGACTCGCCGCCGTGGATGTCGCGACCGTACGCTCGGCCCCCTACCCGCGGCTCGAGCACCATCTCGGCCAGCGGCGCCGCTCCGATTGTGTGCTCGCGAGGCCACCACGAGTCGATGCCGTCAGTGAACACCGAGAACGCGCGGTCGATCCCGACATCCACCACGATCGCAGCTTGAACCGCCGTGTCCGTCGTGCCAGCTGTCATTCGATCCCCTCCTCCTGTTGTTCGGCGATGGTCTTGAAGGCGTCGAGTGCCTGCGTCCAGAAGCGATCGAAGTAGGCCCGTAGGGCCCCCACCCCCATCGGGTCGAGGCTGTAGATCCGGCGATTGGCG
>Ga0182016_10007155_pt1 | contig 11554 bp, 15 predicted proteins | sample 712S2MmetaG_FD_120491 | JGI IMG/M metagenome (GOLD analysis project Ga0182016, IMG submission 120491) | Permafrost microbial communities from Stordalen Mire, Sweden - 712S2M metaG | ecosystem: Environmental > Terrestrial > Soil > Wetlands > Permafrost | place: Sweden: Stordalen | collected...
ATATGATCACAAGGGATCTAGAAATGTCGACATACGGGGACATATTGCTGCGCCAAAATTTATAGTAGCTCCTTGGTTACAATCAACTATTGAACCAGATTATAATTTAAAATCGTTATGTTAATTATTTTTTTATTTTTTATTTTTTTATTTTCTTAAATATGAAATTATAATGATATTCAAGATAATTTATAACTTTATTTTTATCCTTTAACATCGTGACTTCCTTTCCATCAAATTGTTTTAAATCATCTTCATTTAATAATTCTTGTGTCAGTTCCCATTTTAGAATTGATGGATTGATACTTATTTGCCCGATGTCGAATAGTATATGTATATCCGCCTTTAATATTAATCCATTATTAACGTCATATATTTCTTTCTTTGATTCCTTTTTACACATCGAATACGGTTTTATGTGGCATGCTTGCAATGAATATGATTTTCCGGTAAACATACATTTCTCACCGTATCGTTTAATTAATCTCTCCTTGTATCTTCTTTGCCCTTTTCGTTCTTCAGATTTATTTTTTGAACGTATTCCGTAATCAAAATCATTATATTTGTCTATTTCTTCGATATCACTATTTGAAACGTCATCCATATCAATATCTATATCTAATATGCCCGATATATTTATATTTGTATTTTCAGAATTGTCATTTATATCATGTTCGTATTCAGTGTTATTTTCTGTGGAGTTAATGATACTGATCTCGTTGAGTTTAAATTCACTCATTTTGATTGAATAAATACCTTTTTATTCAATGAATTGCCATATATTTTAAAAATTCAAAGTTTATGTATCATCATCCAGTTGGCTAATAATAATGTATACATATATTATTAATAAAAAAATAATGAACAACCAACTCAGACGTAAAAATTCAGATGATGATGTTAGATGTTGTTATGGTCCTCCAGGATCTCGCGGTCTTAAAGGTGACCCCGGTACACCAGGTGCTTCTGGTCCTGCTGGTGCTCCCGGTAATGGATATGCAGAATTTGTACAACTCACTCAGGGTTCAAATAGTTCTATGAACAGTAATAATGCATTTTTAATTTCAAATGAAGTAATTAACACTCTTGGTATAACACAAAATGCTGCACCTGTACAAGGAACTTCATTTTTATTGCCCGTCGGTACATACGTAATTGATTTCGAAACAATTCTCGATATTTTCAATTTGCGTCCTGGCTCGCCCTATATATCAATGGGTATCTACACGAGTCCTGATAATGTGACTTATACTCTGGATAATAATTCTTTAACAGTAACATTTGATGAAACCTGGATGCAAGGAAGACATATTATAAATATTACCACACCGACATATTTATTCGTAGGTATTGTCACTGGTGGTAATGTGCAAGTCATCGACGGTGGTACAGGAAATTTTGTCGTCAGAATTACATTTTTGAAAATTGCATAAATTAATTAATTATTTTCCCGAAAGGAAATAATAAATATGCCATATGCTGCGAATATCTTCATCAACCAGTTAGTTAATAATAATGTATACATATATTATTAATAAAAAAATAATGAACAACCAACTCGGACGTAAAAATTCAGATGATGATGTTAGATGTTGCCGTGGCCCACAAGGACCACGTGGTGTTAAAGGCGACCCTGGTACTCCTGGTGCTTCTGGTCCTGCCGGTGTTAGTGGCATTATCGGATATGCTGAATACGTGCAACTCTCTCAAGATACAAATGCTAGTTTAAATACAGGAATTGCATTCCAATTATTGACAGATAATCCAACCGGTATCTTTAATACTATAGGTATTACAACAGCTAATGCATCTACCCCGACGACGGGTACCCAGGGAACGGCCTTTTTATTACCTACTGGTATTTATATAATCGATTACCAAACAATATTGGATTTTGTTGAAGAGGGAGGAGATTATATTCCAATGGGTATTTACACAAGTGCCAATAATACCAATGGGAGCTATGTTCTTGATAATAACTCTTTTACAGTTTCATTCGATGAATCGTGGATGAACGGGAGACATATTGTTAAAATTACAGCCCCAACATATTTAATGTTAGGTTCTACCGGTCCTGACAATGTAGAAGTTATTGACGGCGAGACTGGAAGATTCGTTGTAAGAATGACATTTTTGAAAGTAGCATAAATTACATCCGCTTATAACAAATCTGACAATTAAAAGGATTATTATATTCTATTCGAATTAGCAAATAAGTTTTCTAGATAAAATTTAGTGTGTGGTCTGAAATAAGTATAATCGAAACCGTAAAATTGGCTTGCGTCGTAAGGTATGTATTTATATATTATATTTGGGTAATCCTCCATATAATCATGTTTACCTCCCGATATAAACACCAATTTACTATTCGTATTATATTTTGTAATAATATTCATTAATTTATCAATATAATCTTTTTCAATTAACTTAATACGTGTTGTTATCATGTATATATTTACATCTCCTCTCGTTATATTATCATACAACCTTTGAAATCTACGTTTATATTTTTCATAGACTTCATCCGATGTTCCAGATTCGTGCGGAAACCATACATTATTAGACAACTTGTCTTCTCTACTTATGGCATCACCAAGATATTTTTTAGTAATTTCATTAATATTATTATTAACTAATAATTCTTCTAACATATCAATATTTTGTGGAACATTAGTGTCATGTAATTGGTTTACGTGTACAACCCAATCAAAAGGATATGTATTAGTAGTTTTTTTTAACTCATCCATCAGAATTCTATTAATGCAGTGATCACCCAAGGAAATAATGTTGTTATATTCAAGTGACATCGTATTTGACTTTAATATATACTAAATAGTATATATTAAATTAATTTTTAAAACACAATTATTTTTTGTTGTATCATTATATATAATCATGCAATATATTGCAGAAAATTCAACAGGTGTCTATTCGAACCATACTTTAATATATATTATAATTTTAATTGTAATTTTAATATGTATTTTTTGCGTCTGTACAAATAAATCAACCAATGAGCACATGGGTAACTTGGGTGCAAAATTTACCGTAACATTCAAAACCTATTGGGGTAAACACGGTACTCAAAATGTTATAAATTATCCTAAACCACCAAAAGAAGAACCGCCCCACACTGGTAATATGTTTTTAGCTATACATAACAGTAATTACAATCCATTTACATTGGGTAAAAATGCATCGAAGGGTGTTGCAGAATCATCAATGTACGGAACAAATAATACTTTGATTCAGGAAATTTCAAATGATAAAAGAAATTACAGTAAATATTACACGGCTCCTGTTCTTAAAACACCTGGAGAACATACATTTAATGTGATTGCGAATCATAAATATCCTTTAATGTCTTTTGTTACAATGATTGCACCATCACCTGATTGGTTTACCGGTGTTTCCTCAGTTAATTTATTAGATATTAAAAAATCTAAAACAATACCAATATATACTTATGATGCTGGAACAGATTACGGAACTAAATTTATAACATTCCCCAAAAATCCTCGTGGAAAAAATACACAACCGATATCATATTTGACAAATGGTGAAATGTTCCCGAATGGTCTCAGATCAAGCATTCCCCCAATCGGTTTTATCGAAATAAAGCGAATATAATGATTTTTTTATATTTTTGTGTCTATTCAAAAAATTGATTTATTATAATAATTGTTAAATTCATAAGATTTTGACAATGAAACATCCCTCTTGTATCATTTTTATGATTTTCAGCATCCTTTTCAACACGGTACGAACAAACAAAACAACAAATCAAACAAATCAAACAAAACAAATAAAATGAGTGACATAAACCAAGGACTCAAGCCTCATGGTTGGTGTAAAGAGCCAAAATCTCTGACATGTACTTGTGTCAATGCATGTGATTTTTGTAAAAACGCGACAATAAAAATATACGATTCTGATAATTCTGACGGTTCGTGTGGTTGTCGCAAAAGTACAACAGATGAAGCAGATAATTCTGATGATTCATCATTTTACTTGACTGTCAGACTTTGTTTTGGATGGTCGTTTTGCAGAAATTGTTTTGATGCCGTCAAACAGAATGCCATCAAGTATTGTAATGTATTCAACGTGATTCCGTTCTCTTGGTTGGCAGAAACTCCCATTAAATTTTACAGAGAATCGCAAAAAGCCATTCAGAGTGGACACATGGATTTCACCAACAACATGTGTGAGTATTCATCCAAGTATGACATGCTCAGGCTGCCGATGATATTTGGCGAAAATGGAAGAGTTGTCAGTTTGGAAAACATTTTCCATCATAATCCAGGACTTTATAAGCAATTGAAAGATTGCGAGAATCTCTTTGATGACACACGAATTTACATCAAATACACTGACCTTTCCCAGAAAATTCGTGACCTTGTCGAGACTGCTTTCGAAAGATCCAAACAACCGTCTGAAAGCTTCAGTAAATAAACAAATTTTTTTTTATATTTTTTCGTGATTTTTTATAGTTACTTCCAAAACACCAATTGCTTGGCGTAATGGATGATGATAGCATTGTAAAACATGCAATTTACAGTCACAAAGAAAATACCGAAAAATCCGAGAATGCACTGCACAATAGTCCAAAACATGTTTGATTTAATTTGGTCTGATTGTTTTTTGATTAGTTTGATGTGTGATTTCAGAACAACGTCTGTGATAGTAGATGCATCAATCCCTTAAATAAAAGACTTACCAATCAAATCAATTTTCAATTATTTGATTGTAATTTAAACAAAAATATTAATTGTACTGATTCCAAAATATGTCAATTTCTTTAACAATAAAATTAGGATCAATATCATATCCATCAACAAATCCTTTTTCTAAATCGAGTCTAATCGAAGCATCCTCTATTTGGTACCGAATCGCACTTATAAATTGTCTGTATTCGTAATATGTTATTCCCATACAAACATTACCGATGTCGATATATATAACCTGATCACCATTATTTATAATATTATATGTGTATATAAAATTCGCTGGACTTGCATCATCACGGACCATCGAGATATGAATCTTTTGTTTTATTTTATCAATAGTTTCATCATCTAAGTTGAGTGATTTTTTTACTTTACTCAATTTGTAATCGACATTTGACTTTGTTCCCGGACCAGAAATTAAAGACAATGTATGTAGGGATTTCAAGCTAAGACCAATTTTGTATCCTATTTCGTATGAATTACCTGAGTAATTTAAATTTAATAATTTATCAACAGATTCACCACAGTATGACATTATCAACACATTGTTCTCATACAATGGGTCATCTAAATGTAATTGCGGATGAGGTAAATTTAATTTACTCCCCAAAACATATCCATTGACTTCATTATTTTTATCATTTTCTGAACTAAATATTTTTGCAATAAACTGTTCTCCTTGATTATTTTCTAAATGATAAACATTAGGTTTAAACTGGGTGATAACTTTCATTTTGTATAAACTATTCGATAGTATATAATTAATCGAACCCGAATTCATTAATTGACTCAAATCAGTATTGTTGTATACGAACTCACGAACATTTGTGGATGAATATATTTGTTGATTTTGGCACTCAAACAACGATTTATCTAAAATTTCATAATTTGTATAGTTATCATCGGGATAAATTTCACGATTATTTTCAGAAAATCGTGGAATAACATACCATTTATTTATTAAGTTATGATATTTCGGTTGTTTGTTATTTAAAACGAGCCTTTCATATTGATCATAACCAATAATACCGATAACATTAACAGTTTTGTATTTATTTATTAGATTTTGTATCTGACTAATATGTATATCGGTTACTTCAACCCTATTCCATTGCTCACCGGTAAAATATGTTTTAATTATTTCAATTCGGTGTTTTAAATTATGCCTTAATTTCTTGTACTTATTTGTATCATTAGGTACTATTATGAATTTTTTAATTTTACTTATTTTATTTGCATCAGATAATTCATGTATTTTTTTTACTACTTCATAATGTCCGTAATGAAATGGATCAAGTGACCCTGAATATATGAATAGTGACTCTTCCATTTCCATATGGTTGTCTATGCGGTTTTGAGTATCTGATACACTCGCTGAGAACGTATCTAAAGATACAATTAAAAGGGTTATTATAACATCTGACAATGATAAATACGATTATCAAATACAAAATATGTTCAATTTTATACAATGTAACCCACAGTAATAAACATTTTCATGTGGTAATATATTGAGAAATGACAATAACAAACAATAATCCTAATACTAATTCAAATAATACAAATCATACAAATCATACAGATCATGAACATTTGCGTAGACATGATAATAATTGGGTCGATTATTTACATTACTCTGTTTACAAGAGTGAATTACTAGTAAATGTAAAGCCAGACAACCAGGAAAAACATATAATTTTACTATGTAAAAATGGTGGCCAATATTTTGAAGTTGCATTTAATGAACAAAATAGGAGAAATAAAATTAATGGTGTAAGATTGGGTGTAATCGATAATTTTGATACAGTGGGAAAAGACATTATCGATTTTCTAAAATACACATTTAATGAAGAAGGAATATGCTATAAAATAATAGACGGACCAGAAGATGGTGTTGATCTAAGAACTTTTTTTGATGACGGCTACTTACAGGAATGGCTACATGAAGAACCTACCTCGATTCTGGACCACAAAGATTTACCTAAATTACTGGGATATACATATGATAATACTAAAAATCATTATTTCGTACCCCATAATGATAGTAATATTGAGATGTACTTCTTTGGTAATTCTTACGTAGACACCAGGGGTATTTCATATACTGGTTCAGACAATGGAAGATGGAAAGATCATAACGGAAATAGTATGACACACGGAAAAGGCGTTCATGAAATACATTTAAATTCATACGGTAATCATCAAGATGGATGTGTTATAATCCACGATAAAATAAAAAACACATGGAAACTTGTTGCAACTGTATTCATATGCCAAAATAAGTTAGATGGAATTGATTAAATTCATATATTTAATTTTGTATTTCATATATTTTTTATAGTATAATGATCTGGATCCTCCTTTTTGATCATTTTGTTTACAATTTATATCATCATATGTAAATCCACCCATTAACATATATATGTTTTTTTCTTTATTTTCGTACAGAGGAAAATATCCATCACCAGTGCCCGTATTCATCATAACACCAATGATCTTATTTTCATCAATATTAGTTTTATTATTATTTTGTGATTTTTTAAAATCTTCTATGTACTTAAATTTTACAAGAAAGCCAACATCATATGTCAAATCGTACCATTTTTTTTCGATAATATTTTTGGGTGTCTTTATCTCTTCTAAATATATTTTCGGTTCGAAAATAGGAACATTTCCTTTGCTATCTATCAAATCTAATGACTTCTCATCAAAAAATCCGAAAGTTCCGCCATCGACGCCAACACCATCCGATGTATCAATAAATTCGATACCTTTTAATAAATCTTTTGTCAAAGCATTAGACGATAAAGAAAGAACGAGACTGTCATTGACTCTGTATATGTCATATGAACCTTTTTTAGCATCGATGGACGAATAATCTACTTCTCCGTACGCTAGTTTATCGTTAATGTCAATAGTTCCAATTTTTTTAAACTCTTTAATATCATTAAATTTAAATGCCATGTATTGATATTGATATTGATATTAATATATTAATATATATATATAAAATTGAAAATTAATATGTATGTCGGCAATCATAATAATATATATTAAATTGACAAATAAATATGAATGGATGTTTTTAATCACATACCTCTACTAAAAAAATATAATCATGAGGTTAATAAGTTTCATATTACAGATTTAAATAATGTATTAGAAAAATCAAAAAAACACATAAAACCTGATAGATTCTCGCTTTATTTTCATATCAAAGAATTGACTGATTATGATCAAAATTGTGGCACAATAATAAATATATGTCACGAGTTTGAAAGTATTTGTAAAGAGTTGTATGCGGGACAAAAATCTGATTTTACTCCGAACGTTTACGAAAATCCGAATATATTTGAATATATTCCGATCCTAAACAAATATAATAAACGTGGAAGGGAATATCACATACGACATTTATTTCGTACACTATTTTGGGCTGCGAATGTAAATAAGTACGGTGATGACTATTTTTTCAAGAGTGTAACAGATATGGATAATATTCACTGGAATATAGCACACAATATTAATGAACTAATGAAATATAATGAAAATTGTAGCACGATAATCGGAATATGTCACGATTTCGAGTCGGTATGTCAAAAATTACAAAATAAACCTCACGAAAAAAAACATTATCATTATCATGAGGTAAATATTTTAGAAGAATTTCCAGAATTAAAAAAACATTACAATGATCCCTCTGACTTTCATATCAGAAATTTAGAAAAAATAGTTTTTAGATCAATAAATAGTTATATTCACAGTGACGATATTTATTTTCAAAAAATATTTACCGATTACGAACATGATATGAAACATATTGAGTATCATATTAAAAATTTATATAAAATTGAAGATAAAAATAAACTATGTTCAAAAATTAGAGATTTTTGTGAAAAGAAAATTAATGATAAAAGTTTAATGTCAGTTCCAATTATAGATGATGATTTCTGTTTTGATTTTGATAGAAAAATAGATATGACAATTTGTATTTAATTTATTTAGGTTTATGTTTAGATTTAGGTTTGGATTTAGTTCACTCCGCCATGGCAACGCAGGGACAGCAGCAGAAGAGACAACAGATCATCGCAGTTAGTTTATTATTTTTTCTATTCATATCTTTTTTTAATTTGGTAACCCCTGCCTTAAACTGATTTGCTTGTCTTTCTAACTCTTCCTGTTTAGCTTGTAGATCTTCGGCTGATTCCGTTTGTTTTGTTATTTTATCCATTTTAAATTATATGAATTGTTACGAATTATACGAATTATATTTGTTGTTTATTGCTTTTTTCTTATAATCATATTTTGTATTTATAATTTCAATTTTATATCAACATATTAATATATAAATGGAAAAATTGGATGATTATATTGTATATTATTTAAATAATCCATTGGGGCATAATGAAATCAATGAAAAAAACTTATTGATAAAAAAGATTATCGATTCACACCAGTCGATATCGACCAGTTCTATCAGAGATTGTTTTAATGCAATTGATACAATATTTTTTAATAGAACAATTACTGAAAAAATTAATAAAGATAATTACATTTTATCATTCGATTTCACGAATAAACTCAAAAAAAGGGCAGGACAGTTTGTTTATTCTTATCAAATGCCAAAAATGCGTATCGATATATCAAAAATAATTTTAGACAATATATTTAAAAATGGTGTCAAAGTTGTAGAAATAGGTGGTGTGAAGTTGCGTGATTTGAACGATGTCCTTATAAATATTATGCAACACGAAATGCTGCACCTTGTTTTATTTTTATTGAGAAATCACCCGCTTATTATTAACGACAAAAAAGTTTCTTCAGGACACACTAGAATATTTAAAATTTTAGCTAAAAATATATTCGGTCACGTGCGCATTACACACGATTTACTTAAAGGTGATATTGAAAAATTTAATGAGTCAAATGCGTTGGCGAAAAGTAATATTAATATTGGTGATAGCGTTAAGTGTATTATAATAAATAAAAATAATAATAAAAATAAAATATTTGAAGGAAAAGTAGTTAAAATAGGATCTAAGCATGTAGTTATAAAGACAACAACAAATTTATTCAGATCTTGTTATCCAAAAGATATTACGATAATTGAAAAAACAGCTGATGAACACTTGGAAGAAACTATTAAAAAAAATCTTATTATAAATTCAATTGTTGACATTAATATCAACGGAAAACAAATGAAACTAAAAATTTTAGAAAAAAAACATAATGTTGTCAAAGTTATTGATCTTGATGCCGGCAAACACTTGAATTTTTATTACTGGGCCCTAATTTAAATATTTAAATACTCAAATATTTGAATTTTTAAATATTTGAATATTTAAAGTAAAAATAATATAAATACAAAACAATATAATAAATTATAATATAAAAAAATGACTAACGATACAAAATATTTTACTAGAGAGGAAGTTTCAAAGCATAATACGGAAAGTGATTGTTGGATAATTATAGATAGTGGTGTTTATGATGTTACCACCTTTTTACAAGATCATCCCGGTGGTAGTTATGCCATTATGACTTGTGCTGGTAAAGATGCGACAGATGATTTTAAAAGTGTTTGTCATAGTTCCAATGCAAATACTTTTAAGGAAGATTTTTTAGTTGGCAAGTTACGTGAGGACAAAGTATAAAAATTAATTTTTTATTTTGGCTTGAATTTAAATTCTTCATATACACATCCATCAACTTTAATGACTATTTTATAAGTACTTGAAAATATATTATTGGAATTTACTCGTTCCAAAGTTGGTGAAAACCCAGCGTTAAATACATATTCTACAATGGCTATCATGTAACGATAATTTTTGTCATTTTCTTTATTTTCTGAAATATCAACAAGTGTTTGATCATGTAGAACCCAAAATTGATGTATTCGTTTTTTGACATCATCATGTTTATTTAATGCTTGTTTCATATCAGAAAGTTTTGTTAAACATTGTTCAATATTTTCCAAGCGTTTATTCATATCACTCATTTGTTTAACAATTTCTTCAACATTGTTTGAATTCATTGAATTTAATAACAAATCTTGTATATTAATTATTTTACTTTGTATGATACTTTCAATATTTTGAAAAATTTGAATTTTATAAATGATTACAAGATCCGTTATAAAATAAATGAATTTATAACATTGTTAGACGTTATAATAACCCTTTTAATTGAACTTTTGAAATGTCTCAGAACGATTCAACTTCTGAATTAAAAGATTTACAAGATCAAGTTAAGGAAATACAGCAGAAAATTAATTCTCTGGAACAAACTTTTGATAATATTGTTTCGAACGATTGGTCAGGTGATTACTCTGGCAGCTCTTATAAAATTTCTGATGAAATCAATTCATATCGCGAGGTACTTACTTGCATTCAGGGTCAGATTGATGCTCTCAAGCAAAAAAAATAATTTGATTTATTAAATTTCTTAAATTTCTATAATCATGTCGGTTACTTCTGATGGATCTTTTGATGTAATGTATCTCATACTAATATCTGTCTTAAAATCATAAATAAAATTGTATGCATCGATAATTTCATCAGGATTTGATCCAGCGATTGCTACGGTCCCAACAGGAATATTTTCACGGTTAAATACATGTATATGTACATTTTTATAAACGATTTTGGTAAATAATTTGAATAATATACACGAATCGAGTGGTATTTTTTCTATATCAATAAACATGTTTTTTATTGTGCAAGCAATAAAACAAGGTTCGAAGGCAAATAAAGAAAACTTTGTTAATCCTACGATATTTATAAAAGTATCAATAGATTTACATATATCATCAATATTTTTACCAGAAA
>Ga0182016_10007156_pt1 | contig 11553 bp, 8 predicted proteins | sample 712S2MmetaG_FD_120491 | JGI IMG/M metagenome (GOLD analysis project Ga0182016, IMG submission 120491) | Permafrost microbial communities from Stordalen Mire, Sweden - 712S2M metaG | ecosystem: Environmental > Terrestrial > Soil > Wetlands > Permafrost | place: Sweden: Stordalen | collected...
AGCGGCGAGTGCGAAGAGCGCCAGTCCGGCGGTCGCCGCCACCGAATATCCTCGAAATCGCGCCAGAACGAGGACCGCGCCCAAGGTGGTAGCCTGGAGCATCCACAATACAAAGTAGTAGCTGCGGGCACCGCAGGAGGCGCTCGCAGCGCCGAACAGCATGGTCGACACGAAACCATGCCAAACCATCCGAGACTGACCCGTGGGATCGATCTGGTATGCCGTCGTACCGAGAAACCCCGAGCCGCAATAGTTGGCTGAAGCGGTGATGAAGAATCCACTGTCACCCACCGGCGAGGGCAGCAAGCAGATGACTTCCGCCACGAACCGGAGCGCCAACACCGCGATGAGCACCACGAAAAGAACCGCAAAGCGCTTGTCGATTGCGGGGGCGGACCAATTACCGCCGCTCACCGCAGCAAGTTCGGAAAGCGTATGGGCTTTCCCATGCCTAAGTCCGCGAGGGGCAGCTCCGTGGTCGGGCCGGCAGGTGCGGCGGCGCTCGAGGCGGTCGCCCTCGCGAACGTCAGATGCAACAGACCAAGCAGCGCGATGGTTCTAAGCCAGACGACGTACTCCGCCTCGATCTGGCCGCCGCGCCGAACCGCCAATTCGTATACCGTCACGATGAGCACCAGCACACCGGTGATTGACGTGCGGCGGGACGGATCGAAACGTGCGAAGACGTAGCCCAGGAGCAGGCCGATCATCGCCATGCCGACGATGACCCCAAAAAGCCCGAAGTTCCAGTAAAGCTCACCGATGTGGGTCGGCGATATGAACGTATCGCGATCCGCCGATATGTGAAAATCGCGGTTGAACGTCAGTGCGGCGTTTTCAGCCGGCTTGTCCGACCAGATGATGCGTGGGATGAAGACATACAGCATGGGTTGAAGGGTTGAGCCTAGTTTGTAGGGCTTGTCCTTGCCGACATGTTCGACGAAAGTCTGCACGGCCGACTTGTCGGTCAGGCGCCCAAGAAAGGTGCCCGCCTTTTGGTCGTATTTGTTGCCGGTCTGCGCAAGATTGCGTTCTTCGATGGCGCGCTCTATGAGCTCGCCCATGTGTGACAAAGCCTCCACGCGGTTCATGCCGAGGCCCTCGGTCATGATGAGCCGCTTCGCGGTCAACACAGGAAAAACCAGCATTATTCCGAGCACGGAGCAGATCAACCACCGCACCGGCACCCGGCCAGTCACCACGAAGCGCGTGAGCAGCATCACCACGGGCGCATTGATGGCCGTCTCCTTGGTATCCACGACCCAACCCACCGCGAACTGAAGAAGGATGACCCCCAGCATGAGCGCGTTGCCGCGGCTCTTTCCCCACCGGCTCCACCAGTAACTCAGCACGACCAGGCCCAGAGGGCCGGCGTAGTTCTCGAACAAGATCAGCAGGGACGTATTCCACACGCCGAGCTTGGCGAATCCGGCGAGGATCGCTCGACTGGTATTCTCCGGCTGAACGACCAACGAGTGGTACAGCGTCGCCGCGCAGCTCCCGGCCCACAGTAGGAGACCCAGAGGGACGAGCACCGAGCGGTTCCAATCCTTGGGGTTTCTCCCCTGGGCTCGCGCCAAGCCGAGGCGGATGCCCGCGTGCCCGCCGATCAGCTGCATCAGCATGCCGACCAGCAGCACGATCTCGGCGCCATTCATCGGCGAGATGCCAGCCGCGGCGACCGTCGGTGGCGACAGCATGGCGAACGCATCGGCCAGCGCGAAGGAAATGAAATTGATGGCCATCGCCACGCCCAGCAGTGCATACGCATCGTTGAATCGGGCCATGAACGGCAAGGGGCTCGAGCAGATCGCGAACATCAGGATGACGTAGGGCAATTCGGCGAGACTGCCGCCCCCGATGCTCGACCCAACGGTGAGCGCCAGGAGCACCGCCAGATTCAGCGCTCCATAAACGAGCCAACCGGATTGGCCAAAAACGGGCTTCATGGGTCGTGATCCTGCATCGAACCGTTGGTTTGCCGTGCTGGCGATGCCTTTTCGTCCCGACGGCCGGCGCGACCAAGCAGACTAGCTAATCAGGTGTTCACGACAATTCGATGACAGCGAACCCGACTGGGTCAGCGGCTCAGGAGAAACCATGCAATTCCTGCATAGGCAGCGCCGCACGCCAGGATCTGCGGGTCGGTAAACACGTCAACGCTGGGATTCTCACCCTTGTTGCTCGAGTGCAGCAGCAGCATGTAGCGGCAAAGACCAAACAGCACGAATGGCAGGGTGTAAATGAGCTTGTCGGTGTGATGTAGCGCGATCGTCTGCGGATCTAGGGTATACAGTCCGTAGCTCAGCACCGTGCCGGTCGCGGTGATCGAGAGGAAAGAGTCGAGCAGCGGTTGGGAGTACTGACTCAATACTTGACGCCGCTCCGAGCCACCCCCCGTCTCGGACCATTCAGCGCGGCGCTTCGCGAAACCAAGAAAAAGCGTGATGAACATCCCGGTCAAGATCAGCCAGCCGGAGGGCGGGATGTGGATGCCCCAGGTACCCGCCAGAATGCGCAGCATGAAGCCGGATCCGATGCAAAACACATCGATCACCGCAAGGCGCTTCAGGCGGATGGAGTAGGCCACGTTGATGGTGAAATACAGAAGCACGATGAGGAGGACGCGCGGATCGGCCAACCAGGCCGCCGCCACCGACGCAGCCACGCAGGCAACGCCGGCTGCAAATCCCTGCACGGGTGTGACGCTTCCTGCAGCAAGCGGGCGCTTGCGCTTCGTGGGGTGAGCCCGGTCAGCCTCACGATCGAGGTAATCGTTCAGGATATAGACGCTCGAACCCATCAGACAAAAGGAGGCGACGGCGAGCAGCATCGCGTGCAGCGCTTGAGCGTCGTGCCAGCGCCCCCCGAATAGGACCCCGGCGCATACGAAACCGTTCTTGATCCATTGCTTTGGCCGCAGGAGACGCAGCAGGCTGAACAGATCCAGGTTTTTCATCCGGCCGAAGAGTGCTGTATGTTGATGAATGGCTCATGACAATCGACACGCCAGTTGTCGATTGCGGCCGCGCCGGGCGTCCGCTTGATTGCGTACCGCGGTCGAACGACGGTACCCTACTTCCCCGCAAACAACCGTGATGGATGATGGTCCCTTCCAAAGATTTCTCCGCTGATCGAGTGCTGGTCATGGGTTCCTATGCATATGCCGACTCGTTCGAATGGCATATCGCCGATTCGCTGAGGAATCTCGGTTGCAGCACGCAATTGTTTCATCATGCGCACAACATCGCCGGCCTTTTCGGAACGGTCGAAAGGGCGCTCCAGAAGGCGAGCCAGTTGCTGGTTCGCGAGCCGGAACGGCGCGTGGAGAGTCGCCTGTTCCGGGTGCTCGATGAGTTCTCGCCGACGGTGATCCTGGTCGTACTCGGCAGTCAGGTGTCTCCCAAGACGATGGAGCTCATGCGCAAGCGAACGCCCGCGCGCATCGTCTGCTGGTGTCAAGATCAGATGACGACTCTCGGACGGCAGTATCTTCTCGCCGGCGGCTACGACGCGGTTTTCGTAAAAGACCGCTATATGCACGAGCTGTTCTCGGCGATGATTCGATCGACGAAGTTCTACTATTTGCCCGAGGCCTGCAATCCAAGGATGCATCGGCCCATCGATCTGTCGGCGCGCGATCGGGAGATCTACGGCTGCGATGTCATGATAGCCGGCACCCTCTATTATTATCGGCAGGAGATACTCCAGCAATTGCTGCAGCAGTCCCCCGGGATCCGCCTCAAAATATGGGGCAGCCGCCCCGACTGGCTCATGGATCGCGTGCAGGGCCGCTACATGGGCCGTTATGTGCACGGCGATGACAAGGTTCGCGCGGCGCTCGGCGCCACGATCTGTCTGAACACCCTGCATTACGCGGAGGTCAATGGATTGAATTGCCGCGCCTTTGAGCTCGCGGGTTGCGGCGGGTTCCAGATGGTGACGCGGGTTCCCACGCTTGCGGAGCACTTCGAGCCCGAGGTGGAGGTGGCTACCTTTGCGAGCGTCGAGGAGCTGATCGAGAAGACCCATTACTACCTGCGCAACCCCGCGGAGGCCGCGGCGATCGCGGAGCGAGGTCGCCTGCGCGCGCATCGCGATCATACATACGAGCTTCGGCTCACCGAAATACTGCGCATCGCACATCTGTAACGCAAAGACCGGGGTTCGATAACTCCGGACACCGTGTCATACGCGCGTCATCGTAGATGTTCGATACTCGGGCGCATGAAATTCACGATCCTGAGTCATGCCGGGCTCCACGTCGAACACAACGGCGTGAGCGTCGTATGCGACCCGTGGTTGATAGGATCGTGCTACTGGCGAAGCTGGTGGAATTTCCCGGAGCCCGACCCGGTGCTAATCAATGGCTTGCGTCCGCAGTTCATTTATCTGACGCACCTGCATTGGGACCATTTCCATGGTGCCTCGCTCCAAAAGCTCTTCGTTCCGAAAACAACCATCTTGGTACCCAAGGTTCCGACCCGGCGCATGGTGGAAGATCTCAATTGGCTGGGCTTTCACGACATCATCGAGATTCCTCACGGCGGGCACATCGAGCTGGGTCCCGATCTCGTGCTTCGCTCCTATCAGTTCGGTCTGGGAGTCGACAGCGCCGCAGTGATCTCCGGCGGCGGCTACACGCTGTTCAATTGCAATGACTGCAAGTTTTTCGGTTTGCCGCTGCGGAAGGTATTGCACGATTATCCCAAGATCGATTTCATCTTCCGCAGCCATTCGAGTGCGTCGCCGGTGCCGCTGTGTATCGAAGACCACGAGAGACTTCTGGCGGTCAATGATTCGAGCTACGATTCGGCCGATCAGTTCGCGCGCTGCGCAATCTACACCGGGGCTCGCTACGCGATTCCTTTCGCGAGCAACCACTGCTTTCTCCACCCCGAGACCCGGCATTTCAACTCGACCGCGACGACGCCGGATCTCGCAAAGAAGCGCTACGCCGCCGTCGCCGCCCAGGCAGGTGTCGAGACCGAGTGCGTGGTCATGCCCCCCGGCAGTAGCTGGAGCGACGCCACGGGATTTGACCTGGTCGCTTTCGATTTTTCGCAGCGTGAATCCTATGTGGCGACGATGGTGGAGCGTAATGCGCCCAAATTGGCGCAGCAGCTGGCCGCGGAATCCCAAGCCGCAGGCGATTTCGACGCGTTCGAGAAGTATTTCAAGGAGTTCCTGCGCTCGCTGCCCTGGCTCCTGCGCCGAAGGCTGGCGACGGTTGTATTTGTCGTGAGGGATTCTGTGGGCACTCGCCATTGGTGCGTGGACCCGCGGCGTGGTCAGGTGTCCACTATGGAAAAGCGAGCACCCAATTGCATCGCGTTCGAGGTGCACGCGGTGGTTTTGAATGACTGCGCACGGCTCAAGATGTTCTCTGTCTGGACGGCATCCAAGCGGCTCAAGATCCATTTGCCGTCGGCTGAGTCCCTGCGGCATGCCAATCTATGGTTCACGCTGCTCGACCTGTACGAAGTTGATTTGCTGCCTGTCGGCAAAAACTTCTCACTGCGCTCAATGGCCGTCCGTTTGCGGCGCTGGCGGGAGCCGGTCGAGGTCGCAAGCATTCTGCTGCGGCGCCTGTTCCTGCGCCAGCGTTTCTCGGTCGGCCGGATCTATCCCCTTGAAAAGGCTCAAGCGGTGCTGCCAACCGGGACACGCAGCTCAGGGGACTGAGCGCGGCGGACTCTGCACTTCGGGTAAACGGCGTGCGCCGTGCGGCGCCTCGAAGGCGAGTTCCAGATCCCTCGGCCAGCGGCTTTGTATATCGGAGGTAAGTCCCAGATAAAGATCTTTGGCGAGCAGGCTCACGGTCGGCTGCAAACACGTCAGCGTGCGCCGGTCGAGAGGAATCCACGACAGCTCAGGGGCAGGCGTCGTGCCTGCGCCGAGTGCGCCGATTTCCGCTCTTGCGCGCATCTTGAGCCAAATCGCCTGTGCGCGATCGTTGAGCGCCGGGGATGCCAAGGCGAGTACTCGCTCCAGCGTGCGGCGCACGACACCGGCACGCGCCCACGCGCCCAGCGCGCGCCGGGTCCACGCGAGAGCTTGCCCGGATAACCCGGCATTCGTCGGGCTGGCTACTAGCTGTGGAACAACCGCGCGTTGGCACTGGGCACCCTCGTAGGTATACACCTCTCGCCAGGTCCATTGGGGGGCGTTGGTGAGATCGAAGGTGCCGGGACGTTCCTTGCCCGACAGAATCGAATCGATCGCATCGACGATGGTGACGGTGTAGACGGTATTGGACTGCACGTCCCGATCGGGCAGCAAAACCTGCCCGGATGCGATCTCCTTTCGGATCTTGGCGGTGATATTTTGCAGCGGCCCGCACACGTGCCCGAGTCGCAGGATGAAGCAGCGCCTCCCCGATCGCTTGCTTTCCGCGTCTACGAAACCTTCGGCGGCGCGCTTCGCGCGCCCATAAGCATCTCGCACACGCCATAGCCTGCCTGGACGTGGATCTCCGTGAACCATCAACGTGCTGCAGTGGATGACCGTGGCGTTGGGCTTCGAGCTGTTGAAGATGTTGCGGATGAGCTTGCGGTCGAAAGCGCGAATTTCAGCCGGTGTTCCGCTGCCCAGCGCGCAATTGACGATCACGTCGCAATCGCCGAACAATCCGGGCGCCGCCGTCGAGTCGGCCGGGCGCCCATGGCGGCAGGCGATGCCGTTATACCGCAGAAACGCCGAACCCGTCAGATTCCGGCAGACCGGCACGAGTTCGATGCCGGGGTATCGGCGAAGCAGCAAACAAAGCTCCGCGCCAACCTGGCCATTGGCGCCGAGAATCGCAATTCTAGGCATCCCGCCGCCTTCCGCGAGCGTAGAGCTCCTCGATGAGCGCCGTGCCGAGCAGCGCGCTGCGCGCCGAAACTTCCGATTCCGTGTCGGTTCGCAAGCCTTCGAGAAATGACCGCCATTGCAGAAAAAACGCCTGGTTGGCGGTCGTCGCGGCGTGTGCACCGGGAACCAGCAGCGTTCCCGCCGGGCTATCTGTCGGGGTGCCCATACGCACTTGACCACCGGGATGTATCTCCGTCCATACGCAGCAATTCTCGAATTCGAAGATCATGGTATTCGTCTGCCGGTCGAGCCAGCTCACGCAATAATCCAATACCAAGCCCGCGCTGGACAAATACTCGGATTCACCCAAATGGATGGTGGCGCAGATCTTCCGATCGACGGTGCCATCGAAGGCGAACTCGCAGGCCCGGATATCGAAGCTGCGCGCGCCGCTGATGAACAGCGCGAGGTCCAGTGAATGGCAGCCGAGCTCGGATAGAATTCCTCCGTGCAGGGATTGACGCGAGTCATCGAAATACGACCGGTCGACTCGAGTTCCCGTGGTGCGGGCGCCCTCGGAAACTTTGATGCGGACCAGGCGCCCGAACGGTGCGGACCTGACGAGCTGGCGGAGTAGCTGGCTCGAGGCATAGAAGCGCCGCATGAAACCGCATGCGAGTCGGGATGGTGCGAAACGCTCGGTCAGCGCTCGATGCTCGGCCGAGGAAACCGCAAACGGCTTCTCGGCCATCACCGCGGTGCCGCGCGCCGCGAACGCGTCATAATAGGCGGCCCTGGCCCCCACGGGAATGGCGAGCAATGCCACATCGCACGCGGGCAGCTGCGCAGGAGAGCAGGCATCCATTCCACGCAATCCATTCGCTCTCGCCACCGCACGAGTGCGCTCCGCGCTCGAATCATAAAGCCACTCGACGTTCACATCGGGCATGTTCAGGAGCACCGGAAGGTGTACTTTGCGCGCTATGTCGCCTGCGCCGATCACACCTACGGACAGAGTGGGCATCGATTCCTCATGAGCATGAGCGGTCAAAGAACGGTAGCATCCCAGCCGCACATGGTACCGAATTGTATGACAGTAACATTACCTCCTGAATTTCAAGCGGCTACAGAGCAAGCTCTCTGTAGGCGGGGATAGCTTGGCAGTGCTCGCGGGCCGTGCGCTGGTGCGCAGATATCGGACCGTTATCGGCGAGGGCATCTGGGTGGTCGCCGGCCAAGGGACCAGCGCCGTCCTGACGCTCCTGGGAACGCGACTGATCACTCAAGTCGTAAGCCCCGATCTCTATGGTGCCGTGAATTTGGTTCAGAACGCCTTGGTGCTGTTGCGCACCCTGTTCTGCTCGGCCGCGATGAACGCGGGATTGCGCTACTACCCTGACGCCGTCCACGGAGGGTACGTGCCGGCCCTTCGCCGGATGCTCAAGCAGTCGCTCGGTCGCGCGCTCATCGCGATGGAGATTCTTACGGTCGTCGGCGGCCTGGTCTGGAGTTTCAGAGCCGGAGTCCGCCCGGTCGTCGTGCTGATTCTGGCCGTGTATGTGGCGGTCGACATGTTCTTGACGCTCGAGATGGCATTATTCAACGCCGCCCGCCAGCAGCGCTCCGCCGCGATCTTCAGTGTCGTGTCCACGGCAGCGAGGCCGTTGTTGGTGGTCGGGGGGGTGCTGTTCTTCGGAGGGTCCATCGAGGTGGTTTTCGGGGCGTTCGCTTCGAGCAGCCTGATTACGCTGGCGCTCCTTTACGCGAGCGCAAAATCCAGCGGCATCAGCGGCGGCTCGATGCTGCCTCCCGGGGTTGCCGCGGAGATGTGGCGTTACTCGATGCCCTTGATACCCATCGCACTGCTGAATTGGACCACGTCGGTGAGCGATCGGTACATCATCGAGTGGGTGTCTCATGATGTATCCGGTGTTGGCGTCTACGCCGCCGGATATGGATTGATCAGCCAACCAGCGCTGTTGATTCACGGCATGGTGGCGCTTACCTTGAGACCGGTCTATTTTGCCGCCGTGTCGCGCGGCGATGTGGCGCACGCCAGGAGGACATTCCGTACCTGGCTTACGATAACGGCATCGATTTGCAGCCTCGCGACGCTCTTGATCTATCTGACCCGCCAACCCCTGGTCGAATTATTGCTCGGGCCGAAATATCGCGGTGCCGCCGTATTCGTTCCCTGGATTGCACTCGGCTATCTGTTCTATGCGATCGAGCAGGTCTTGGAGCAGGCGTTGCTCGCGCACAAGCGGACCTCGTCGGTGCTGGTGGCCCAGATATTCGGGGCGGTTGCTTCCGTTGTCATCACGATCCCCTGTGTCATGCGCTTCGGCGCCGCCGGCGCCGCCTATGCCTGCCCGATCTACTTTCTGATCCAGACGCTGGCCGCGGCGGGACTCGCAAGCGGCCGAAGGGCGGCAGGTCCGGCCGCGACGGTCGGCGCCTAGGCACGCGGCTGCGCGAGCGATGGAGCGCTGTTGTAACAAGCCCGGGTTATCCTCCCGGAGGTTCAAGGGTAGGGGGGTCTTAGATGGCTTTGCGGATGCGGCGATGGATTTGGCGGGCGGGGCGCAAGCTTTACATGTGGGCGCGCAAGGAGGAGCCCAATGAAATGTCGACCAATGGCGAGCTGCGGCTGCAGCGCCTGGTCATTGACGGCGTCCGGCCCGACACCGCCGCGATGGTCTTCGATGTCGGCGCGCGCATCGGCGACTGGTCGAAGGCGTTTGTGAGCGCCGCGTCGACCCGATCCCGCCCGTTCGAACTGCATGCTTTCGAGCCCGTGCCCGACAGCCGCAAGAAGCTGGAGGAAGCCCTTTCCGGCCAAATCGCGTCGGGCGAGGCCAGTATCAACGGAATGGCGCTATCGAACGAAACGAACACGGTCCCGATATACGTACCGCATTTCACGGGGGGCACGAGCACCCTGCACCCGGACTCCTCGGTGAAATACGAGGAAGTCATCAAGGTGCAGACGAGCACGCTGGATCGCTACTGCTCGGACAATTCCATCGATCAGGTCGATATGATAAAGATCGATACCGAGGGAAACGATTTGAGGGTCATGCAAGGGGCTGTGGATCTGTTGCGGCGCGGCGGCGTCGGCATCGTGCAGTTCGAGTACAACTATCGGTGGATCCACTCGCGCAGCTACCTGAAGGACGTATTCGACCTGGTTCGCGGGACCCCTTACCGGATCGCCAAAGTATGCTCTACGAGTCTCGAAATATATGTGGATTGGCACCCGGAGCTCGAGCGCTTCTTCGAGACCAATTACGCGTTGATACACGAGGCACTGACGGTCCCGCTGAAGTGCGACTTCGTTCGGATCGGATACGGCAACGCGTGCGAAAGCATCGACGAGACGGCTGCATTGGTGTCTGCCGCACCGTCGATTCGCAACGCCTGAACACCGCCGCATCCGGTCGCGGCGACCGGTAGTCAATCCCGGCGAAGCCCGTCTCGCACCGTCTCGGCCGTCAACCTGCCGCGGCCGATTTCTCGGTACAGCGACTCCATCTGGCCCGCTGCGGATTCCCACGACAGTTGTTGCCGCGCGGCCAGGCGTCCCCGCTCGCCCATCGACCGCCGGCGGCTTGAATCCTGGAGCAGCGCGCGGATGGTCTCGGCGAGTATCCGAGGGGCGCCGTCCACCACCATACCGGCTCCGGATGCGCGCACCAGCTCCGCCAGCCCTACTTCCGGTGTGACAACCACCGCGCAACCCATGGCCATCGCCTCAGCCACCGCGTTGCCGAAATTCTCCGAATAGGATGGCAGGATGAACATGGCCGCGTTCTCATACAGCGCCCACTTGTGCTCATCCGAAACCATGCCGACGAATCGAATGCGATCCTCGACCCGGCATTTCGCGGCGACCTTTTCGAGCTCTTCCCGGTAGCCGCTCTCATCGTTCCCGGCCACGATCAGCGTCAGCCCGGGCACCCATTGCCAGGCGGTGATCAGCCGGTCCAAGCCCTTTTTTGCATCGATGCGACTCAAGAACAGCGCGTACGGCTTGCCGATGTCATGGAATGGGCCCTCGGCGAGGCCGCTGTGGCTGGCAGGCCAGCTGACGCCGTTCGCGATGCAACGAATTCTCGGCGTGCGCAAGCCGATGCCTTGGATCTCCTCACGCTCCAGCTCGGCGGTGACGTGCACGGCTGCCGACTCGCTGATCGTCCGCTTTTCGATCAAGCGGATCCACGCCGATTTGAGCAGAGTGCTCTTGCCGCGAATCACCTGGGCGCCCAGCATTCCGCGCGGCGACACGACATAAGGTACCCCGGCGCGGCGGGCGATTCGCGCGGCCACCCACGTGGGCCAGAGGAACACGGAGTGCAGGTGCACCACATCGAACGAGTCGATGTCCTTGCGCAGGGCTTGCGCGAGAGTGGGACACCAGTACAGGCGGCGAAGGAACGGCACCCGGAAGTAGCGTATCCGCACGCCGTCCAAGCTGACCGGCTGGCCGAGCGGTACGTCGAGGTCATTCGGACCATCCACGGACGACGTGAATACCTGGACGTCATGCCCGCGCTCCGCCATGGCCTTCGCGAGGGCATGCACCGAGCGAATCGGACCCCCATAGCGCACCGCGGGGAAGTAGGTCGGCACCACGTGCAAGATCCGAAGCTTGCCGCCTTGCGGCGCGTACCGGACAGAGGCGGCCGGTTTCTGTGTTATTTGCAACATTGATCGACTAGTCTGCCGGACGTGCGTGACAGGAATCTTACCCTCGGC
>Ga0182016_10007158_pt1 | contig 11552 bp, 9 predicted proteins | sample 712S2MmetaG_FD_120491 | JGI IMG/M metagenome (GOLD analysis project Ga0182016, IMG submission 120491) | Permafrost microbial communities from Stordalen Mire, Sweden - 712S2M metaG | ecosystem: Environmental > Terrestrial > Soil > Wetlands > Permafrost | place: Sweden: Stordalen | collected...
AGATTTTGTTTTGGTTTTCAGCGGGCGCGAAGCCCCGTCGGGAATACAAGGGTTCACTCCCCATTTACCCGAACATTCCCCCGAAGATCCCCCATCCTACCCATAAACTCTGCTACAGACCCTTATTTGTTTGTCTCAGCCAAGGGGACAAGCCCAGAAAGCCCCATTCATGATCGTTGGCTAATATTGGAGACGTCAGGCCTGAGATTCGGCACCTCCCTTAACTCGCTCGGACTCACGAAGGATTCAGAAATCTCAGAGATGACATCGGACGATGTTGAGCAGAAGAGGGCCGAACTGCTTCAGTACCTGACCCGCGAGAAGACCGAGCACAAAGGCGAGAAACTGAAGCTTGGCAGATTCTGGCTTTGAGAAGCTTCGCACGGTTTCTAGGCAACTTAGTCACGGGGCTCGCCGTTGTCGGCGCACGGAACGAATCCCTCTCTCTCCGCTGCCCCCCAATTGGCCCCCCAAACGCTCTCCCCCCGACTCCAGTTCCAAAATCTCGCACCTAAATCTCCCCCGCTATCATCCACTTAGCCCAAACCCCCGCCCCCCACCGTAAGCTCCCCAGTTATCCTCCCCTCTTATGGCAACTCAAAAACAACTCGCAGCCAATCGCCTCAACGCGCAAAAATCCACCGGACCCCGCTCCCCCCAGGGCAAGGCCCGCTCTTCTATGAACGCTCTCAAAACCGGCATCGACGCCGGTACCCACATCATCCAGCACGAATCCCCGAGCCGCCTCGAAGCCCTCGTCGACGAGTATCACGGCCGCTTCCATCCCACCACCCCCGAGCAGCGCATGCTCGTCGACACCCTCGTCGATTCCGAATGGCTCCTCCGCCGTTTCCGCCGCGTCGAAGCCCAACTCTGGCAGCAGGGCTTCCCCAATGCCACCAGCGGTATCTTCGACGTCAACCTCGCCGTCGCCTTTCGCAAAACCTGCGACGAATTCTCCCGCCTCCAGCGCCGCATCGATATGACCCAGCGCCACTACCACCACGCCCTCCACGAGCTCGAGCGTCTCCAGGCCCCAGAGACCGAAGAAATCGCGGAAGAGCTCGAAGAGACCGCGCCCGCCCCCGATCCCGACCCCGAACCCGCCCCCGTAACCTCGCACAACCAAACCTCCAAGCCCCAAAATGGCTTCGTTCCGCAAGTCACCCCGGACACCCCGTCCGGCCCGCCGCTCGATGGCGCCGATGGGAAAACTACGCGGCATTGAGCACGATGACCGCTCTCGATCGGCAAAACGGCTGCCTGTTCGCTCGAAAGGAGTGCGATTCGGCGGTGTAGCCGCGGGATACAATATTCATGGATATAGGGAGCTGAAACTATGGAAAGAACGGTATCGTTCACCCTCAACGGGAAGCCGGCGAGCGTCAAAGTGGACGACGAGCGCATGCTGCTCTGGGTGTTGCGCTCCGATCTCGGGCTGACCGGGACGAAGTTCGGCTGCGGCGAAGCATTATGCGGCGCCTGCACCATCATCGTCGACAAGCAGGCCGTCCGGTCCTGCTCCACGCCAGTGAAAGATGTTGCCGGCAAGCACGTGCTGACCATCGAGGGCCTGGGTGCGAACGGACTGCACACCATCCAGGAGGCCTTCCTCACGCACAACGCGTTCCAGTGTGGATTCTGCACGCCGGGAATGATTTTGACCGCCTATGCCCTGCTCCTCAAGACCCCCAAGCCCACCGAAGAGCAGATTCTGCGCCATATGGAAGATAACCTTTGCCGCTGCGGCGCGCATGTCCGCATCGTCGGCGCCATTCGCGAAGCCGGCGTCCGGGGAGGTGTGTAATGGTCCGGGGAGGTGTAATGGATTCTAGCCGCCGTGGATTTCTGGCCCTCGCGGGTCCGGGCCTTTTCGTGTTCTTCGGAGTGGAGCGCGTCAGCGCCTATCGGCAGGAGCCCGGCCGTCTGCCCGGAAGGCAAGCGGGTCCCGCGGACTTCAATGCCTATTTGCGCATCGGCGCCGACGGCCGCGTGACCTGCTTCGCCGGCAAGGTGGAGTTGGGACAAGGCGCCGGAACCGTGCTGGCGCAGATTCTGGCCGAAGAGCTCGATGTGGCTTATGAATCGGTCGACGTGGTCCTCAGCGACACCGATGTCTGCCCCTACGATATGGGCACATTCGGATCGATGAACGTGCCGGTGTTGGGTCCGGCACTGCGCGCGGCCGGAGCGGAGGCGCGCGCCGTGCTGTTGCAGATGGCGGCGGAGCACCTCGCTGTGCCGGCGGACGGCCTGCACGTGAAGGACGGTGTGGTGACCGACGGAGCGTCGGGCAAGCACATCGCCTACGCCCAACTGGTGGAAGGCAAGCGCATCGAGCGGCATTTGGCGAAGGTTCCGCCCAAGCCGGTGAAGTCGTACTCGGTAGTGGGACACTCGGCCGCGCGCAAGGATGCACTGGAAAAAGTAACCGGTAAGGCCAAATTCACGGGCGATTTTACACCCCCGGGCTTACTCCACGCGCGCTTGGTGAAGCCGCCTGCGCACGGCGCAAAGTTGATCGCGGCGGACACCGGCATGGCCGAAAAGTTTGGCGCGCAGGTGGTGAAACAGGGTGACATGGTGGCCGTCCTCCATGAACGGCCGGACGTCGCCGACGAGGCGCTAAAGTTGGTAAAAGCGCAATTCGATTCGCCGCCGCCATCGGTCGACGACGCGTCGATTTTCGACCATATGTTGAAGACCGCGCCGCGAAGACGGCCGGTGGGGCGTCCTGCCGGAGACATCGAGCAGGGCGAAAAGCAGGCAGTGGCAATTGTCGAAGAGACGTACCTCAATAGCTACGTGGCGCACGCTCCCATGGAGACCCACACCGCTACCGCGATCGTGGAAAACGGCAAGGCCACGGTGTGGGCCAGCACGCAAGCGCCCTATATGGCGAAGCCGATGATCGCGCAAGCCCTGGGATTTCCCGAGGAGAACGTGCGCATCGTCGCCCCTTATGTGGGCGGCGGCTTCGGCGGCAAGACAGCCGCGCCGCAAGCTGCGACGGCCGCGCGCCTGGCGAAAATCACCGGCAGACCCGTGCAGGTGATGTGGAATCGCGAAGAGGAATTCTTCTTCGACACGTTCCGGCCGGCGGCCGTAGTGAAGATCCGCGCGGGACTGAATAGCGCCGGCAAGCTCCTGTTCTGGGATTCCTCTCTGATTGGCGGCGGCGATCGCGAAGCCCAGCCGTTCTACGACATCCCCAACCTGCGCACGGTATCGGTAGGCGGATGGCAAGGCGGCAACCCTCCCGGCTTGCACCCTCTCGAGGTAGGCGCGTGGCGCGCGCCCTCGGTGAACACCAACACCTTCGCGCGCGAGTCGCATATGGACCTGCTGGCGGCGAAGGCCGGCGTCGATCCGCTGGAGTTTCGCATCGATCACCTCCCCGACGCCCGCATGCGGCGTGTGCTTGAGGCGGCGGCGAAGCAGTTCGGCTGGAAGGCCGGTAAGCGGCCCGGCGGGCACGGGTTCGGAGTGGCCTGCGGCATGTACTCCGGCGCCTATTCGGCCACCATGGCGGAAGTCGAGGTCAATAAGACTACCGGTCACGTGCAGGTGAAACGCCTGGTGAGCGCGCTGGACGTTGGCATGACTCTCAATCCCGACGGCATGCGGCAGCAGATGGAAGGCAGCATCACCATGGGATTAGGGTACGCGCTGAGTGAAGAAGTGCGCTTCAAGGACGGCGCCGTGCTCGACCGCAACTTCGATACTTACTCGATTCCCCGCTTCTCCTGGCTGCCGAAGATCGAGACGGTGCTGGTGGACGACCCGGCGAATCTGCCGCTCGGCGGAGGCGAACCGCCGATCATTACCATCGGCGCCGTGTTGGCCAACGCCATTTACGATGCCGCCGGGGTGCGGCTCTTGCAGCTGCCGATGACGCCGGAACGCGTCCTGAAAGCTCTGAAAGCGTAATAGCATCACGCATCACTGAGTGTGATGCGTGATGTGATACCCTGAAATCATGCGTACCACATTGGAGCTCGACGACGATCTCGTGCGTGAGGCCAAGAACCTCGCGAAGCAACAGGGAGTGTCGCTAGGGACCGTCATCTCCGATCTTGCGACAAAATCCCTGCCCGCGACAGCACGCCCAAAATTCCGTAACGGCGTGGAAGTGTTCCAATCAAAGCCAGGGGCTCCCAAGGTCACTCTCGAATTCGTAAATCGCTTGCGGGATGAGGAGTGAGCGTCGCTCTTTTAGACGTGAACGTTCTCGTCGCCCTCTTCGATGATGCTCACATCCACTACGTAGAGGCTCACCGCTGGCTATCGGCGAACCGACAGTCCGGCTGGGCCACCTGCCCAATGACCATCAACGGCTGCGTGCGCATTATGAGCAGTCCCTCCTACCGCAGTTTTGATGCGAGTGCCGCCGAAGTGGCCCGTCGCCTACGAAACCTTTGCGGCGCTACCGACCATCACTTCTGGCCCGATTCCGTGTCGCTGCTCGACGAGACTTTATTCCGCATGTCCGCCGTCGCCGGACACCAGAACATCACTGACGCGTACCTGCTCGGCCTCGCCGTCCGCAATCATGGCCGCCTCGCCACCTTCGACCGTTCTATTCCCATGAACGCCGTACTGGGCGCGCGTCCCGGCAATCTCGCGTTGATTCGCAGTACCTGACTACTTCGTCTCGCCTTCGCCCAGCAACGGAAGCGACCCCTCTGTGCCCGGACCGAGCAGCCCCGTCTTCACATACAGCAGCAGCTTATCGCGCGTATCCGTAATGTCCAGGTGCCGCATGGTGAGCTGCCCGATGCGATCCTGCGGCGAGAATACCGACGCGCCTTTCTCCATCGTGAGCCGCTCGGGATGGTACGTCAGATTCGGGCTAACTGTGTCCAGAATCGAATAGTCGTTGCCGCGGCGCAGTTCCACCGTCACTTCGCCGGTGATCGCGCGCGCCACCCAGCGCTGCGCCGTCTCGCGCAGCATCATGGCCTGCGAATCGAACCAGCGCCCCTGGTAGAGCAAACGCCCTAGCCGCAGCCCGTTGATGCGATATTGCTCGATCGTGTCCTCGTTGTGGATGCCGGTAACCAGGCGCTCGTACGCGATGAATAGCAGCGCCAGTCCCGGCGCTTCGTAAATCCCGCGGCTCTTGGCTTCGATGATGCGATTCTCGATCTGGTCCGAGACGCCGAGTCCGTGCCGGCCGCCGATGGTATTCGCCTCCAGCACCAGAGCCACCGGGTCGTCGAACGTCACGTGATTGAGCGCCACCGGATGGCCCTCTTCGAAGCGAATGGTCACCGTCTCGGGCTTAATGGCCACGTCCTCTCGCCAGGACGCCACGCCCATAATCGGCTCGACGATACGCACGTTCTTATCGAGATGCTCCAGGTCTTTGGCTTCATGCGTCGCGCCCCAAATGTTGGAGTCCGTAGAATAAGCCTTCTCGACACTCATCTTGTAAGTGAGTCCGTGGCTCTGCATATATTCGGACATTTCCTTACGGCCGCCGAGTTCGTCGATGAAGGTCTGATCGAGCCAGGGCTTGTAAATCCGCAGCGCCGGATTGGCCAGCAGACCGTAGCGGTAAAAGCGCTCGATATCGTTGCCCTTGAACGTGCTGCCGTCGCCCCAGATGTGGACGTCGTCCTCTTTCATGGCGACTACGAGCATGGTGCCGGTAACGGCGCGGCCGATGGGCGTGGTATTGAAATAGTGCACGCCGGCGGTCGAGATGTGGAAGGCGCCGGCCTGCAGCGCGGCCATGCCTTCGGCCACTAACTGCTTGCGGCAATCGATGAGGCGCGCTTTCTCGGCGCCATAGAGCAGCGCGCGGCGCGGAATGTCGTCGTAATCCGGCTCGTCGGGCTGTCCCAGGTTGGCGGTGTACGAGTAAGGAATGGCGCCCTTGGCGCGCATCCAATGAATGGCGGCGCTGGTATCGAGTCCGCCGGAAAATGCCAGGCCGACTTTTTCGCCCGCAGGCAGGGTCTGCAGAATATTTCCCATGTGAAGAGACTAGGATAGCTTGCGGAACTACCTTCCCTCAATGCGGACGAGGGAATCGCGATAGTCGATGGTGACGATAGAGTTACGAAGCGCGGGATAGCCGAGGATGCCGGTGATCTCAAACCGATGATGGCGGGCGAAGTCGGAGAGGTCGACGACAACCGCCGGATCGCCGGAAAAAACGCGGTCGCCGCAGCGGAAACGCACGCCCGCCGGCAGTTGAAAACCTTCGATGTCGCCGGCGCTGCCGCGCAGCGAGATCGCACTGGCAAGCGACCAGTAATTGCGCGACGCCCGCGCCGCTTCCGGCGAGAGGGCGCTGAACGTCGCGCCCGTGTCCAGCAGAACGTACCCGGACTGCTTTTCGTTCAGAATGGAGCGCAGGAAAAACAGCTGATTGTCAGCCCGCGCGGGAAGATAGCTGGCATCCCAGACCGGCGGATCCGCGGGGTACGCGTCCAATTCGAGCACTTTATGCGGCAGATCGAGACGCACCAGAAAATTCGCGAAGAGCGACAGGGGGATGACGCCGTCGACGCCTTCAAGCACCTGGCCGTCAACCACCAGAATGTCGCAATTCTCCAGCACCAGGTCGCCGATTTCGACTGTCCCCGGCGCCGCTCGCCGGCAGGATCTCGCCGATGCGCCCACTCCCACCAGTTCGAAGCCCGAACCCGCCGTTCGCCCTGCTTTGGCCGCCGCGCGTTTGTCCAGCACGATATGCTGAGCGCCGCTGTCCAGCAGCATGCGAAGCACCGGCCCGCCATCGATGCGGGCTTTGAAGCATAGGCCCATGGTTTGCGCCTCCGGCGTGATGACGGCGTTCAGTTTGAGGGAGTAATGGCGGGCAGACGCAGGATCGGCGCCATATACGGCCGCAGCAGCGGCCAGCAGAGCGCCGATCATGCACCGGATGGGCATTTGTTACAAACTTGCAACAATCTTGTTACAAATCTATAACGCATACCGGCAGAATTACAAGATATCTTTGGAATTCTTCGAGGTGGCGCAGGCACTCATGCCCAATGCCGCATAGTTTTGTGCGATGCGCAAGAGGTAGGGCGGACCCCCTGGTCCACGCGGGACGCCCTCGTCCCGCTCTCCCGTCGAAGAACCAGACGGCTGGCATCGCGAAGAGGCCGACCAGGGGGTCGGCCGCGGACGTGGGGGTCCGCCGCACTATGTACGCAGATGCCCGAAAGTGGGAACACTATGCTGTATTGGGAACTCCTGCCTGCAGCGCCGAGACTCTTCTCGGCGGGACGACGAGAGAAGGAGTCCCGGTTGCCGCGGGGAGGCAAGCGCAGCCCAAATCTACTCGTACCGCAGCGCTGTAATGGGATCGAGCTTCGATGCCTTCAGTGCCGGCCAAAGCCCGAAAAACAGGCCGACGCTGGTAGCCGTCGTAAACCCTGCGACTACTGCCCAGAGCGGCACCGTCGAGGGGAATCCGGGCACGAAAGTCCGGATCGCCACGCTAATCAGCCAGCCAAGGGTGATACCGACCAACCCGCCGGCGGCGGTGACAGTCATCGCCTCCAGCAGGAATTGCCACGTGATGTCGCTCCGCCGCGCGCCTAACGCCTTGCGCACGCCGATCTCGCGCGTCCGCTCCGTCACCGAAACCAGCATAATGTTCATCACGCCGATACCGCCCACCAGCAGACCGATGGAAGACACCACCACCATCACCAGCGCCACCGTGCTGATCACCGCCCGGAACTCGCCGATCAGCGATTCCGCGCTGGAGATGCCGAAATTATCGGGGGCTTTGGGCTTCACGTGGCGCCGGCGGCGCAGCAGCTCGGTGACCTCGTCCTTCGCCTGGTCCATTTTGCCGGGCTCGGCGAGCACGCAAATGAAGTTATCGTTGGCCGCCGGATACATCTTCTTAAACGTGTTGTACGGCGTCATGATGGCCTTATCGTTCTGGTCGTTGCCGAGAAACGACTTGAACTTGGTAAGCGTCCCGACCACCTCCAGCGTGTGCCCGTCCACCAGAATGCTCTTGCCGATGGGATCGGCATGCGGAAAGAAGCGCTCGCGCACGCCATCCCCGATCACCGCGATGTCGCGCCGGTGCTGGTCTTCCGGCTCGGTGAAGAAGCGGCCCTCGTGAACCGTGGCATTGAGAAGAAACAGATGTTCCGCCGTGACGCCAACGAACAGCGCATCGTCCATGTTCAGGCTCTTGTACCGCGCCGACACCGGCGGCAAGCCCATGTCGCCCATTTGCGCAAACAGTTCCACCGAGACCCTGGCGGCATCCGGAACCTGGTCCCTGATTGCCACGGCGTCGTCGTAGCTGAGCGGCTTGCGCAGCTTCTCTTCGTTCGTCATGGCATGCGGCGCGCCCATTTCGAGCTTGTAAACCCACAACGTGCGCGTGCCGAATTGTTCCGCCACTTCCACCAGCTGGTTGTCCAGGCCGGTGACCAGTGACGTCACCGCGATCACCGTGGTCGTCCCGATCACCACCCCGAGCACCGTCAGGAAGGAGCGGAACTTGTGCGATCGCAGCGTGTCGAACGCCAGCATTAGGTTTTCGCGTATCTGATGTCGGGCGGCCATCTTAGTTCTCCATGCGCAGCGCTTCGATGGGGTCCAAATTGGCCGCCTTGCGCGCCGGGTAAATGCCGAAGAAAAGCCCCACGGATGCGGAAAGCGTCACTCCCATCACCATGGACCCGGGCGAAACCGAGGCCGTGAAGAATTGATTCACAATGGCTGCGATCCCAATCGCAATCAGCACGCCGGCAACGCCCCCAATCCCGGACATCACACCCGACTCGATCACGAATTGCCACAGGATGTCCTGCCGGCGCGCGCCTACCGATTTGCGAATGCCGATTTCGTGGGTGCGCTCTGTGACGCTCGCCAGCATGATGTTCATGATCACCACTCCACCCACCACCATGAAGACGCCCACCAGCCCGATGGTCACGGCGAAAATGGAACCGGTGAGATTATTCCAGACGCTCATGAGCGAGTCGGAGGCGTTAATGCCGAAGGTATCGTCGTCGTGATACGGCACGTGCCGCCGCACCCGCATCAACGCGCGAACTTCGTCCTCGAGTTCCCGCATATGTTGGGCGTCCGGAGCTTTGACATACACCATCAGTTCCGGACGCGCCACCCAGATACTCTGATAGGTCGTCAGCGGAACGATGGCGAAATTGTCCTGGCTCTGTCCGAAAGCGCTGCCCTGTTTCTCGGTGACGCCAATCACGCGGAAAGGAGTTCCGCCAATGGTGACTTCCTTGTCGAGCGGATCCACATTGGGAAACAATTTATCCGCCAGGTCGCGCCCAATCACGGCGACGCGGCCGCTATGCCGGTAATCGGTGTCGTTGATATAACGCCCGAATTCCACTTTCTCGCGCCCGATATCGGCGAAGCTCGGCGTCATGGCGTTCAAATTGATCTCGTCGATCACGTGCCCGGCGCGGTGAGCCGAGGGACTGGGCGAGAGATTCGCCATGGCGCCGATGTGCTGGTAATCGGTGAGCGAGTCACGCAAGAACTCGTAGTCCTCAATGCGGATGGGCTGATTGCGGCGTTTGGCTTTCAGAAACTCCTCGAACCCTTGCGCCCACTGGAACTGGTGCACCACGAAGGTGTTGGTGCCCAGATTGGCGATGTGGTCGGCGATGTAAATGTTCATGCCGTTGACCACCGACATCACCACGATGAGCGTGGTAGTCGCGATCACCACTCCCAAAAGCGTCAGGAACGAACGCAGTTTGTGCGTCCGCAGGGCCTCCATGGCAAGCCAGAAGGCTTCACGCGCCGTCGTCCAGCCGGACACACCTTGAACTTTCGTGGACATTTCCCTAACAATCCAGCCTATACGGTCAGCAATAGCAGACGCAAATCGGGGAGCGAAAGTTCACAACGTGGGGTGGACGGCATCCTGCGGCCGGGTGGGGTCGATGGGCTCGCCAATGGCAGTGAGCGCCCCTTGCTCCGGCGCAGGGCAGTGCGCCCGCGGCCGGACGCGGAACGATACGCGGCAAATTGATCCCCAGTTCAACATATTGTCCCAGCTTGCAGGCACGCCGATCACGAACGAAACCCGAACCGGTTGACCTGGATGAAAGATATCGCTCTAGCGGCCGGCAAAGAAGTCGGGGAGCTCGCTGACTTTCTCCCAGGCGGCCAGATCGGGATCGTTATCGTCAAGAACTGCTCTGCCGAAGCAGATGCCGCAGGCCGTTTTTGCATCGCCTAGGAAGGTAGTGCGGCCGTGATTGGCGGCGACCCAATGATCCCAGAAGAGCTGGCCAACATTACGTCTGATGAGCTTTTGCACGGCGCTGGAGTTTTCCAGGCCGTCGGCGGCGGCGCCTACTTGGATGCGGATTTGGTCGTCGTCCCAGTCGGAATGCAGCGACTTGGCCTGTTTGGCGGCGTCATCGAATACTTTCTTGCCGGCCTTCCAGCCTGCGTCTCCAAAGCCGCCACCGGGGCTCGCGCCGCCGTGGAGCGCCTGATGGACGCCGGCCGTGTACGAATCAATGGCATCGCCGACGGCTTGCACGAGTTGTCGCTCGTCACTGGCTTTGGAAAGTTCATTGAAAGAACCCGCGATAACGCCAACGGCGACGAGCAGGACGCCGGCTTCGATGGCGAAGCCCAGGACTGCCTCGCCGGTGACGGCCTCGGCCGCGTTCTGTCCGGCCTTCTTCAATCCATCGATCAGCGTGTCGGCGATAATCTTGACGTATTGCGGCGCAACCTCGAAGCCCATCTCGCTACTGATCGAGATGTCATGGATGCTGACCCCGTCTACCATCTGATCGCCGATTTTCACGGTTCCCTTCAGGCTGCCGCCGAGCGCTCCATAGGTCGGCGGCTTGGGAGGTTTGTATTCAAACAAGGTAGCGGAGACGGTTGCCGTGCCGAGGAGTGTATCGATGGAGTAGTTCAATTTGGCGGTGACGCCCTCCTTATTGATCGCCCCATCGGTAGTCACCTTCGGATTCTTGAAGATATCGATGCCGGCCAGAGTGATTTTTCCGCTGCCCTGCCACCAGGTCTTCGAGGCCTTTTCACCAAACCCTTTGGCCATGTCGAAGGTGGTGACAGCGGCTCCTTTGGGACCGCCGACAGTGGCGTCGAATCCGATTTTCCCCTTGTATTTGACCTTGATCTTTCCATTCCAGGCCGGGAGCTCAGGCCCATCGATGGGAATCGACACGTTGACCGGGAAGCCAGGGCCGCCGCCGGCCGCGGCAAGCTTGCCGCTGGCGTCGGACACGACGGTGGCCGCAGCGCTCGTCACCGTATCGACGGCGGAGCTCGCGGCCGCCTTCACGTCGTCCACGACAGTGGTCGCGGCGCTCGTAAACGTATCGGCTGCCGACGATGCCACTGCCGACACGGTATCGACCGCGGAACTGGCGGCACTCTCCACGTCGTTGACTGCACTGGTCGCGGCGCTCGTAACCGTATCGGCTGCCGACGATGCCACTGCCGACACGGTATCGACCGCGGAACTGGCGGCACTCCCCACGTCGTTCACGGCAGTGGACGCGACACTCGTAACCGTATCGGCCGCCGACGATGCC
>Ga0182016_10007168_pt1 | contig 11541 bp, 5 predicted proteins | sample 712S2MmetaG_FD_120491 | JGI IMG/M metagenome (GOLD analysis project Ga0182016, IMG submission 120491) | Permafrost microbial communities from Stordalen Mire, Sweden - 712S2M metaG | ecosystem: Environmental > Terrestrial > Soil > Wetlands > Permafrost | place: Sweden: Stordalen | collected...
CCGTCGGCTGCGGCCGGGTTCGTGCGTGTGGCCAGCAGCGCCACTATCACCACAGTCCAGGCAGCCAGAGCGGGACGGGAAAACGGATAATCCACGGTGGCGTGCAACAAGACCGCGATCACCCCGATACCCCAAACCGAATCAAACGCCGGGCGCAAACACCAGACAAACAGGGTCACCATCGCAATTCCCAACGGCAGCCCACCCTCCGCGGTCCACTCCAGCCAGTCGGCGTGAGCGCGGTTGGCGAACGCGCCGGTATCGATGATGGCGTATGCGGGATACACCACGGGCCAAGTCCCGAGGCCAGACCCAAGCCCCGGGCGGGCAGCAATCATGCGCATGGAAGAGATATTGAACTCACGGCGCGTGGCGAATGGGTCGGGGGTCTCGAGGCGCTCCCAAACTCTTCCCCATCCCACCACGGTAGTGAACACCGCCAGCAGCAGCACGACGCGCAGCAGCGATCTCCCCACGGCGCGCCCGGATGTGCGTCCTTGCAACCAGAGCAGCGCGGTGACGACCACGATTTCGCCGGAGGCCAGCACAAACCCTGCTCGGGAAGCGGCGGCGATTACGGACGCATACATGGCGGCCGCCATACAGGAATAGAGCAGGGAGTCCCGCTTGCTGGTCATGGCCCCATACACCGCCAGCGGCAGCACCGCTTCGATGAAGGCGGCGTAATGGTTCCGGTAGAGGATCGGCCCCATCAGCCCGGGGTATTCGGCTTCAAAGAGCCAAAAAATCTTGCCCCCTGCCGTAAAGGTCTGGAGCGTCGCCTCCACCGCCACCAGGAAGCCGAACCAGAGCATGGCGGAACGGAACCAGCGGTGCACGCGCTGGTCCTGAAAAAGAAGCCAGCCGGTCACGAAGACCGCCAAAAGCGCGGCCCAGCGGGCCAAGGCGATGCGGGTCTCGAAAGCAGAAACCGTGCGCCCGGTCCCCCACTGGAACAAGCCCCAGAACACGGCAAACAATAGCGGCGCCAGCGGGTAGACGAAGCGAGGCGGAGTCCTGCGCCACCGGATCAGGGCACCCACGGCCAGCCCGAATGTGCCGACCTCAAAAACGGCGACGGGCCAATATCCGGGCACCCAGAGAGTCAGAATACCGAAAAACAGTACCGCGGCCAACACATAGGGCATCGAGTTCCGTAGTGTAACCCGATGCGGGGCTGGAAAATGCCGCCCGCCGCCGCAAAATAGCATGACCCGAAGACGCCTCGGACTTAACCGCGGCCACGCCCAATTCGGAGTTTGGTCGAGTCTCAGTTTGAACTCCACTCAGAGCCAGCCCCCCGGCCGAAGGCGGACATTCCTCGTTACCTCGGGCGTGCGATGTTTATTATCTCCGGGCTCTTATCGCTCAGGGGCCGCCGATCCCAATCCCCGAATTGCTCCTCGATCGCTAAACCAGCGTCGGCCAGGAACGAGGACAACAATTCCGCATCAAGAAATCTCAGAGTGCTTCGACTGAGCTGCGGCTGGTCCCACGCGGGGCTGGTGAAGGTGTGGGTGAAAGAAACGATCCTCCCGTCAAAGCGCGTCTCCACCTGAGTGCTTATGCGCACCGTGGCACCCTCCGCGTCGGTCACCTCGACGGCGTTCTCCGGCGTCCAGCGCTCCCACGCGCGCGCCAGCGGGTTACGAGTTTCGAAAGCAAAACGGCCATTGTTTGTAAGGGCCAGGCGAATTGCGGCGAGCGAGGTGCGGAGTGCGTCGTCCTCGATGAGCGCCTGAAAGGCATGCCCTGTCATGACCACGAGGTCGAACTCGTGTGCCCAGGCGACTGCGGTAAGATCGCCGGGGACCCACTCAATATCACGCCGCTTGCGCGCCTGCGCCAGCATGCCAGCCGCCGGATCGAGCCCGCATAGCCGGCCCCTATGACCGGACCGGCGGGCCTCATGCAACAGCGCGCCCGTCCCGCAGCCGGCATCGAGCACCGCTTCCGCCGCCATCACTAGCGGCAAGTAGAAGTCGAAGTCCTTTCTTTGGTCCCGCGGCCACCACCGGTCGTACAGCGCGGCGAGATCCGTGTCGGAGAATAGGCGGTCGGCCATATCGTCACCCAGTCAGACTATCCTGCCGGTTCCAACACACTGGACGCAGGCTGCCACGGTCGCCTCGAAGCCGGAACGTCGGCCATGAGTACAGAACCTAAACCCAGACTAATACATTCGCTCCGAGTTTCACCACGTGAGGATGCCCTCGCGCAGATTATCGAGAACCACCACGCGAGTTACGCCACCCAGACGCCGAAAAGCTTTCTCATGTAACTCCGCCCAAACCTGCGAACTGGAACGGCACAGCAGGAGCCGAACCTCTTTGCGGCTGTAGCCCAAGGTCAGCGCCGCGTCCGTCAGTATTTCCCGCTGTCGGCAACGCGCACCAAGGGGCCCGATCCGTAATCGCCCTGGCATTCTTCGCCAGGTGCAGTCTCGATCACCGCGCAGGCTTCCGGCGAAGAGGTGCCACGGAGATTGCGGATGAAGCGCTTGACACTCTGATAGCCTCCAGCGAAACCGCTGCTATCGACCAAATCCTGCCAGATGGCCTCGGCATTACGGCCTTTGGAGATTCCCAAATCGATGGCTTCGCGAAAGAGTTCACAGGCACTGCGGCCGGCGGAGGAGGTCTGGGGAGCCGCCTTCTGAGGCGCTGATACCGTGTCAGAGTCGGGGTTCACTATCGTCGGGGCGATGACAATGGCAACCCGCCCGATGGGGAACTGGCCGTTGTGACAACGCGGACACAGATATTCGCGCGTGAGGTGAATACACTGCGGGGCCGCATCTTCGCTGAGCGGCGGCAGGCCTGTTTCAGCCGCCAGCATCTGTCCGTCGGATCGGGCGTGATCGAAGCGGGCTGCAAGACTGTCATCGGTTCCCGCCTGAAACAATCCGGCATGTTCTGGACGGTTCGCGGCGCCACTCCATCATCGCCCTGCGATGTTGCCCCCTCAACGATCGCTTGGAGGATTATTGGGAGCGCCGCCGGGCGGCTTGACTTCCACTTTTGCAACACATGGGTCTGGATCTCGGTCTGGCGGTGAACAGAGCGGGACGGCTCGGCACGCCCAGGAACGTGGCGAACAAACAGCGAAACGTGCTAAGTACGAAGCGCGTTACCTGTGGTCGGTGTTCGACCCCGACTCGGTTTTTCGAGGGGCCTTAACTTTTTGTCTCAGCCGACGGGAAAACCGCGGGTGAGTTCCAGGCAAGCCACGGCACCGGCCGCCAAGCAGGTACGGTATTCGACCTGGCTAAGCGCCACGGGATCAGCGGGACCGGTCCAACCGTTTGCACCGTAAGCGTAGTACTCGGCTAGGGTCAGTTCACAGCCGCTGAACTCCACAAGTGCTTGTATCCGGCGCAGATCGTATTGGACAAACGAGCCATGGTCTTCCAGGCGGCCGAAAGGCACCGTAATCAGCAGACGCCCTCCTGGCCGCAACAGAGAAGCAAGGCCGCGAGCCGCTTCAAGGTCGCCGAATTCCTGCGCCGGCTGTTCACAGACACCATAGATGGAGTTGTCGCGCCCGATGTGCTCGATCACGGAAATTGCGACGATCAGATCGAAAGTGCACGGCCGGAAGGGCAGCGCCAGTGCATCGCCGGCAACGCCGGAGATACGAGATTGCGGAGCCGCGACGAGATCCAAACCCACCAGGAAGGGAATCATCAGCGCGTCACGCGCCTGCAGATAGCGGGGCTTGGCATTGGCATAACCGATATCCAGCACCCTCGGTTCTTCCCGGAACCGCGAGAGGACCCAGGGAATCTCGATGCAGCGTTCCGAATCGTCCAGCCCGTACAGCGGGGTATCTATCGAAAATTCGGGGGTACCGGGCCGGTTCAGGACGTATTGGCGATCCGTAGTGGAGCAATAGAACAGCACCGAGCCGTCCGGCCTTCTTTCGGCTTCCAGTACGAGCGGCGTGTAGCCACGGTCCGAAGCCCAGAATCGCAATTCCACGACCGGTTCAATCTGCAGGCGGTAGCGCCCCGGCTGAAGCGGAACAGTCAACGGCAGCACCGAAAGTCTGCCTTCAGAGCCACGGCAGGGGACGGCACGTGGTCCGTCGAAGAGAATCACCCGGCCGTCCTCTGGGTCTAGAACATGAGACGAGAGATGAAGTTTAGTACCCTCGGCGTCTCGGCGAAGCGCCGAATCGGGAACCCACGACAGGACCGCTTCGATCCTCCCTGTTACCTCGCGCACCGCAAGCAGCCGGAGGTTGCCGCTACCCGCGTCTTGAGGCACCCCGGAAGAAGCAGACTCGCCAAACATCAGTGCCGCAGCCGCGAGTTTTTCTGGGTTAGTCTGGATGGCACGCTACACTCTCTTGAGCAGCAGAGAAGTCGAGATCTCAGTGCGGGCTCATGTTTGGCTCCCGCCCCTTTCTGAGTCATTGTAACATGGACGCGCCTCGGCTTACCTTCCAATAGTGGCGCTACGATGGGCGTAGACATCGAGTATCGGGAAACGGGCGGCTCCGAAGGCTGCCTGATGTGGTTAGGCCCGAATTGGGAACGGATCACGCGGGTCCGCAGAAGCGCTGGGCGGCGTTTCACAAGGCTCAGCGGTGGCTGTCGCAGGCGAGTAAGTCCGCGACCCTCTATTGGGCGAGCACATCCGTGAAAGTCTCTCGTATACTAATACTTCCCGGCGCAGCCTTCTTTGAAGCGACTCCTCCGTATCTATTTTGCAGCCGCTTGCCTGACGAATCCGGGGCCGGCCCGGCCGTAAAGTTGTGAACCGCTCACTCCATTGGGCAAGACCATGCGAATCCGATGGTTCGAGGGCGGCGTCGCGCCGCCAGCCAGCGCCGTTGCATTGCACACCCAGCTCCAGTACCCGGAGCGTCTGGCGACGGATGCCAATTGGTACCGCTATTTCGCGGAAACGGTCAACCATGTCGTCCGGAGGCTCGGCACTGATGGGAGGTTAACCACGGGCGCAGGGAATGGGACGCCGGGCTACTCAGGCGATGGTGGATCGGCCACTGAAGCGCAGTTGAACAGCCCCGGGCCGCCGTAGCCGCCGATTCCAGCGGGAACCTCTACACTTTCGGACTCCGGCAACAATGTCATCCGGAGAGTGACGCCCGACTACGGCATCAGCACCTTTGCCGGGGGCGGGGCCAACCCAATGGACCCAGGCCGTAGGTCGCCTAGGCAAAAGTGACGCGCCGATTCAGCGCGTGTCGAGTGCCGTGACAATTCAGAAGTGAGGACGGAATAGACGGGCCGCCCTGGAACGCCGATCAGTACGCTCGGCTTGCAGCCACGCTTCAAGGGTAAGGCCCCACGCAGTCACTTTCGCTTTCAGGGCCGCCTGTTCATCGAAAAGCCGGTCAGTCGTTCCGGGCAGCGGTTTCGCTGATTGCTCGCGAGCCGCGTCGCCGTGCCGCAACAGCTTCACCGCCATTCCCGCTAACCTACACGAGAAACTGTGCCAGGTTGCCGACGCTACGGCCGCTTTCCCAACCCCAGGTCTTCTCGGCGCCGTCTTTGCCCGATACGGCGCGGAATCCCTCGGCGCTGAGCATCACCTCACGCCATCTCCCGGCCGGATCGAGGAGGCGATATACGGCTTCCCGCAATTCCCATGAAGCGGCCGGCTTCCGCAAGATGGCCGCGGCGCCGGCGCCCAGAGCCAAACCGGGCAAGCTTCCAGCCTGCTCCCCGGAAACACCCAGGATCTTCATCCAGGGAAAATCGGAGCGGCAGTTGAGGATGGCTTCGATGCCGCCGCTTTCCGGCAGGCTCAGATCGACTACGATCACGTCGAACCTGGTCTTACGCGCCGCTTCCAGGGCTTGCCCCCAGGTTTCCACCGCCGTCACAGGGTAGCCGTCTTCGGCCAGATGGCGGTCGAACAAAGCGCGTACAGCGGGTTCTTCCGCCACGATCAGAATCCGAGGCGCGTACTCCACACGTCTCTCCGGCACCCTGAGCCGGACGATACCGGATTCCACGATTCCGCCCAAGAAGAGGACCTCCACGCCGCACCTGAGGCCCTTGAGTTCAATCCGCTCTTGGTCGGCGAGACCCACCTGAATCATCACGGTATCGACTCCGAGGTCCCGATCGAGGAGGCTGTCCGCGCTGGCTGCTTCCTTTGCCAGCAAGACGCGATACCCTCGCCCCGTTAGGACCTGATGGAGTATGGCAAGCATGCCGGCATCGTCGGCAACGACCAGAACCGTGCTCTGGCCCTGCTCGAGAAGTTCCGGCTCCATGCATCCTCCGCATGTGGCCCGGCGTCCGCATGCTGCGGGCGGCGGTCTCGCACTGCCCAGATTATATCTCAATCTGAGGGCCCCGTCATCGCAACCGGTTTGGGTTACATCATTAGATGACTTGACAGGTCTGCGCGTACGTATCTCCCTTCACGCAAACGACCTGACTGCCCAGCGAGTGGGAGCCGCAGCATCGGCGGGTGGTAACACGAACCAGAGGCTCCGCAGCCATTCGAGCTGAACCGAATCTAAACAGAGAAACGGCTTTCTAATTGGCGGTTGGGTGTATAATGGGTGCCGGTCGGGATGGCAACACGGAAATCCTGGCTGGACCGTCCCAAGGGCTCTGTATGATCACTCGACGCTCTCGCCGTCTCTGTCTCTCCGCGGCTCTGTTCGCGTTGGCGACGATTCCTGGCACTGCCGTTGCGCAGTGCAACAATACTGCAATCCCAGGCAAGTTCTATGAGTACTACATTATTGCTCAGACCGGAAGCTGCAATGGCAATACCTTCACGTCTCTGGGCTCCAACCCCGCAATCAACGATTTCGGGCAAGTGGGTTTCATGGCGAAGAGTGCGGCGTTCCAGGGCCCGGCGCTGTGGGTCGGCGACGGTCACAATTACCCGGCGACGACGCCCATTAACGGGGGCGAGACGGGCAGCAGCGAGATCTACGACGCCGCCGTGCAACTGAGTTCTGATTACCCGACCAGCGGCATCACCTTGGTTTCCAAGGACAGCATCACGACCACCAGTCCGGCCACCACTTCGATCCGGGTCTGGAATACCGCGACACCGGACTCTTACCGCTACGCCGGCCGCGGGGGCCCGAGCCAGCAATTCGGGGCTGTTTTTCCCTATCCGAGCGTCAACAAGAAAGGCGACGCGGCCTTCATCGCGCTGAATGCCAGCAATCCCCTGATCAAGTATCTGGTAGTGAACACCGCCGCGGGTAAGACTTACAAAACCAGCGTCAACGTGAGCGTGGGCGAGCCGATGATCGACGATAACGACGAGGTGCTGCTGTGGACGGACACTTCTTCGCCCACGGGCAATTTCCAGATCGTGCTGTATCCGGCCGGTCTGGCTACGTTTACCACGATCGCCGACGGCACTTACTTCAGCGCGATCGATTCGGCGCCCGGGATCTCGCGCGACGGCCTGGTCATCGCGTTCCAGGGGAACATGAACGCCGCCGGCGCCGCAGCCGTCGGGACCAATGCGGGACCAGGCACTTTCGCGGCCTGGAAGAGTCCCAGCGGCAGTTGGGTCCTGACTAGAGTGACAGGCTACACTCTATTGCCAAACAATACGCCGTCCGCCGAACTCGGTTTCGATGAAGCCGGGAACGTGATCTACTTCAACCCCACCGGATACGGCGTGGGAACGCGCGTGGCCGTAACCAACCTGGGATTGGGAGCTTCCGGTATTTATAACGACTCCTTCGTGGTGTCCTTCATCGGAACTCCCAGCGAGGCCAGCCGCCAGAACCCCGTGCTGAAGAACGGCACACCGCTTTTCTTCTCCGCCCAGCAGGGACTGTGGACGGTGCGCGTAGACGTGGAGCCCTTCCTGGGGACGGGAACCAACACTTATGTCTCCCAGCCTCGCACTCCCATCCCCGTGGTCCAGATTGGCGACCGGATCGGTGCGAATGTGGTATCGACCATCGGTGCTTACGACGATCTCGCCAACGCCGCCGAGGACGAAAACGACAGCGTCCGCACCATGCGGCGCGGCGATCATCGCGTGGCGTTCTGGGCTTCCACATCCAACGGTGGGCAGTTCATCGCCCGGGCCAACCATCTGGACTCGGACCAGGACGGACTGCTCGACCACTGGGAGACTACGGGCATCGATATGGACCAGGACGGCGTGGTGGATCTCGACCTGCCGGCCATGGGCGCCAACCCCAACGTGCGGGATATCTTCCTGGAGATCGATTGGATTACGGATCAGTCCGGCCTGCCCTTCAGCTTCCAACCATCTCCCGGCGTGATCAGCCCGGCGCCGGGCGACGGGCTCCTGTCGTCATTTGTAAACATGTACGGCAATGCGCCTGCGTTGACGGGAACCATGTACGGCACGCGCATCGATGGCGCCGCTCCGGCGGCCATACCGAAGGGAATCACCGTGCACATCGACGGCGGAAAAGGCACTGACAAGAATGGCGGCCCGTTCTCTCTCAACATGGGCACCGGTCCTCTGGACGGCGGCAGCCAGGTCGGCTTGACGGGCAACAGTAACACGGGATTGCCCGAGATCATGTACTTCGGCGTGCCTAATTCCTTGACTATACCCCACGTGAACACGCGCGCCTTCCAGGATGTCAAGGATAACTACTTCGGCTCGCTGGACAAAGACGGACGGGAACTGGCATTCCATTATGCCGTCTTCGCGGATTATTTTGGCGCCTTTCCAGACAGCGCCGGCACGTACAGTTGGAACGTCTCGCTGGCGGGACCCAATACCCTGACTTCCCAGAGTCAGCTTCCGACTCTCCCCGTGGACAGCGATGGGAAAACGGGCGATGGGATGATTGTAAAGATCACCAGCGGCACGGGCGCCGGCCAATACCAAACCATACAGGACGTGCTCAATCCCACCACCTTGCAGACCTACAGTAACTGGACTACCAATCCGGATGCGACGAGCACGTTCAGCATTTTCAAGGGGAACATGGGTGTCGCCGAAGAGTACATTTATGCCTCCCCGAACTTCAATTCGATGCCCGGAAACGACTTCATGCTCACCATGGGCTCCGCTAACGTACCTCCATTCGACAAAGACGTGACTCCGGCGGGCCTGACCGGCACACCCTGCCTGCAATGGCGAACGCTGGCGCACGAACTGGGGCACACGCTGGGCTTGCGACACGGGGGGAATGACAACAACGAATATAAAGGCAGCGATTACCTCAGCTTGATGAGCTACAGTTGGGAGAATCAGTGCAACGTGTTGTCCTCGGTGCAGAGTTATTCGGGCTCCACGGACCCCACGTACGACGATTGGGCCAACCTGCAGCACAACTTCCCCGACTCCATGATGCACTTGGGCAACAGCTTGGCGCTGGGCTGGGGGGGCGATTCGGAAGAGGACCAGAACCCTCCGGAGTTGAGCTTCGTCGATTACGTGAACACCAACGGCCCTACCGACACCACGCCACCCACGGTTACCGTACAATCGCCCGCTGCCAATGCCAAGGTCGGGCTGACGCTTCCGTTGCGGGTGACGGTGGATGCCACGGACAATGTCCAGGTGGCCTCGGTGACGGTTTCCTTCGATGTGAATGGGGATGGCGTCATCGAACCGAGCGAACTGCTGACGGCCAAATCCAGCGGAACGAACACGTACACAGCGACCTTCCCGGCGCTCTCCGGGACGGCCGGAACGCGGACCATTACGGCGGCTGCCGTGGATCCCACAGGCAACAGCACGACGACCAAGGTCAGCGTCAACGTGGTCACTCCGAATCCGGTGCCCGCACTGACCTCGCTCTTACCCAGCAGCGCCACGCATGGCGGCGCGGCCTTTACGCTCACCGTCAACGGCTCTAGTCTGGTCTCCGGGTGCTTGGTGGAATGGAACGGCGCGGCGCGCTCGACAACCTTCGTGAACAGCGGCAAGGTCACGGCCAAGATCCTGGCGAGCGATATTGCCACGGCTGGTACGGCTACGGTCACGGTGAAGAACCCCGCTCCGGGCGGCGGAACTTCCAATGCCCTGACTTTTACGATTAATTGAGTTTCGCTTAATACAGTGACAATTCTGTGGGGCGGCCAATCTTGGCCGCAGCCGCCGTTTTAGGCGGCCAGGGCCGGCTATAACGCTGAGGTGCTGCGACCCGGCGGCTCAAAATTGTCCTGTCCAAACGGCCCGCCTTCGAGACAGTCTGCGGCTGGGAAGCGCGCCTCTCGCCCAGCGTGGCTGACCGAGCGGCCCGCAGTACTGGTACGCGGACAATTCTGCGCCAAGCGCACCCTGCCCCCGCGCGCTACACTAGCAAGATGTCCCGGCACTCACTCCACGCTGTTTTCACCATCGCGGTTGTCTCCCTCCCGGCATGCCTCTCTGGGCAACCGGTCGTGCGACTCCTGCAACCATCCACCCACTCGGCCACCTCCGCTCCCACCGTCTTGCTCCAGGGCGTGGCCGTAGCGGATGCCACCATCGTCAATATCTACTGGACCGACCATCACGGCCACACCGGACCCGCGGATTGGACCCCGTCCCCTGCCGGCCAATCCACCCCGATCGCCTTCTCGGCCAGCGTGCCCGTACGCCCCGGCGCCAATCGCCTCACGGTGATTGCCGTGGATAGCCGCAACCGGTCCGGCTCCGCCCAGTTGTCCATGCACGGTGAGGGCTCCCATGGGCCGGAGGTAAGCGAGGTTCGCTCCGGCTGGTGGCATGGTCTGCCGATCGACTACGCCGTGATCGGCGGGCAGGCTATTGTCGAAGGAGACATCATCCTGGGTACAGCCGCGGAACTCGCGGCGTCCGCGCCACCCAGGATGCCCTCTGAGCCGGGCTTCAGACCCCGTGGCTTGGCCATCGGCTACGTCTCGCAACTCTGGCCCGCCGTTTCGGGAGTCTATCAGATCCCCTACACCATCGAGACCGGCACCCCCATCCTGGCTTCCGCCATCAGTTACGTCAACAGCACTCTGACCGGCGTCATCCAGTTGGTCCCCCAAACCACGCAGACCAACTACGTCACCTTTAACTTCGACCCCACCGATACCAGCGGCTACTGCGAAGCCACCGAGGGCATGGCCGGCGGACAGCAGTTCATCGGGGGCTCGATCAACTGCTCCTTCACCGGCATCTGTCACGAGATCGGCCATGCCATCGGCCTGCTGCACGAACACCAGCGCCCCGACCGCAATTCGTATGTTGTGCTCAATTCCGCCAACTCCGACAAGCCCGACCTGTTGGGCAACTTCGATTTGTTCACCGACAACTATCAGACCCTCGGTCTTTACGATTACGCATCCGTAATGCATTACCCGGCGTTTTCCTTCACCAAGAACAACCTGCCGGTGCTCGAATCCATTCCAGCCGGCATTCCGCTGAGTAACACGACCGGCTATTCGGCCGGCGACGTCGACGCCATCAAGCGGCTCTACGGATTTGCCCCCGCCACTGTAACTATTGTTACCAACCCGCCGGGCCTCGAGATCATCGTCGACAGCACTACTTATACCGCTCCGCAAACCTTTACTTGGACCATCAACACCCGGCACACGCTGAACCTCCCGCCCGATCCGCAACTGACCAATCCTAACGA
>Ga0182016_10007170_pt1 | contig 11540 bp, 9 predicted proteins | sample 712S2MmetaG_FD_120491 | JGI IMG/M metagenome (GOLD analysis project Ga0182016, IMG submission 120491) | Permafrost microbial communities from Stordalen Mire, Sweden - 712S2M metaG | ecosystem: Environmental > Terrestrial > Soil > Wetlands > Permafrost | place: Sweden: Stordalen | collected...
CTGATGGCGACCAGAACGATGAATGCAATTACGAAGAAAAACGATCCGATCAAACCCATTGCTCCAGCAGCACGTAAATTCCTTTGTTGCGTGGAGTCGGTCAATCCGTTCGCAATCACGAAGCCAATGATGGAGGAAATAATGACCATCAAACCTCCCACAATCGAAAGAATGACGAACAACCATAAGTAACCAGCGCTACGCCGACCTTTGGCAAGATTGGTGAAATACAAGACGCCAAAGACTGCTGCCACAACAATGATCGGTATAGATATTCCAATCATCGCTCCTGCCGCTAGGAGAGACGTTTTGTCTGTCCCTGATTCCATTTCATTGGCAGTAGCAATGAAAAGAGCAAGGGTGATCACAAAGAGGATCACGGCAAGCACTACGATGACAAGCAAAAATATCACGGCTGGCGCCACCATTTTAGACCGACCACAGAAACAAAAATTAAATTAGGATGGTCTCCTTTCTGGGAACATTTCAAGTAAAACTCTTAGACCCAAAGTGTACAAACCTTGCGTCCTTGTTTTGAGTCTGATGTGAAACTCTTCGCATCAAAATGCGTTGAATCTTATGGATCCGCTTCTGCTTCTCTCTGCATTGCAGCTGCCTTCGCCCTGACATCATCCATGTCCTTTCCTTTGCGACCCTTGCTGGAAGGCATAGTGACTACCTTGATTTTGGATCGACCTTTGCTCTTTCCGGATGGCTTTCTGCGCGCTGGGGGAGATTCGGATGATTCTTCCGGATCGTCATCACCGAATTCTTGCTCCATGAGTTCCTCATCGACTTCTTCAGGATCATCATTGAAAGTCACCTTTCGTTGAGGCGGAGGATGGTGATGAGTGTGTTCTGCATGACTATGAACGTGGGCGGCCGGAGTGGGACGATTGTGAACATGAGATGCAATCGATGAATCAACTGGTTGATGAGAAGGTTGCCTCACTCCTCCCTCCAATAGGGAACGCAAAGCCGTAGCATGAGATTGTTCCACCCGGGCTTCCTTCTTGGCCACCACAACGATCTCACGTTCGAGATTCGCCACTCTTTGCTCTAGGGCAGCCACTCGATTCACAAGATATAGCGTGAGAGCTCCAAAAACTGCAACTTCTGCTGCCACATGGACAGTAGTTTTCTTGTCCATCAATTGATTCTTTAACTTTACGGAGTTATTTTTTAAACCCTATGAAGAAATGGAGGAATCCTATGCGTTTTTTCACCAAGGAAATTTGTTGACCATAACGCGAGAATCGGGCGAGCGCAAAGTTCGCTACTCGATGAGGGTCAAGTTTATTTCAGAAAGAGTGAACAAATATGATCTCCACATGCTAGAAGAATATTCTCGCGTGTATGCTGACATGGTTCTTTTCGGCGCGGAATATCCAGATAGAGTCACAGATGTTTTGGGCAGCATGATCAATCTGAGCAAAGCGGAAGAAGAGCTTCCCGATCAGAATGAAGATTTGGCGAATGTCCTCAACAACCTGCCTTATGCAACCATTGAATCACACGATTCGACAAGCATCAAATTCGACTCGGGGCAAAGAATCGAAATCGCAGAGATTGAGAGTGGTTACTTTCATTCCGATCCCAATATTGATCTAGTAGGCAGTGTCGTGACTGAAGTAGCATTCGAAAAGTCTAGCGAGACGGGTGAGAAAATGGGCATAACCATGACGCTCGACTCAGGAGGAGATCCGGTGAGCGTCAAATCTTGTTCCGAGACGATTTGCATAGAGCCAGCAGATGTCGTCGTAACGATTCTACCAGATGAGGGAGGAGTTTTCATCAAAGCGAGTCCAGAAGAGTTTGTCATGCCGAATCCACCAGAAAGTCCAGAAGAAGCACCGGAAAGTCCTCAAGAAGAATATGGAGTTCCCACATTGACTCAAATAGTTTCTCCACGCATTTCTCCTGGCGGACCGCAAAGTCCTCGTCTTGTTATCATCGAAGATGATTCTGATGCTCAACCACCTGTGACTCAAGAGAATCTACCCGAGATCAAACCAGTTGAAAGTCAAGATGTTCAACCACCTGTGACTCAAGAGAATCTACCCGAGATCAAACCAGTTGAAGGTCAAGAAGTTCATCCTGATGCTCAACCACCTGTGACTCAAGAGAATCTGCCAGAGGCTACGCCGATTGAGCAACAGATTTCGCAGCCTTCTTCAAACGCATGTAAGTTCCTCGGCAGAGATCTTCCGCAACCGAGCAGACATCTCATTATGAGTCGCTTCGATACAGACTTGATGCGCGGCGCACTGATCGAATTCAATGAGAATATCTTGCGAGGACTATTTGATGCTTACGATGTTGGAGTCTTCGGAGGAGAACTTGGAAAGGCCATCAGAGAAGGCAAACTGCAAATCGAGATGAAGTGGGGAGAGGACAAGGATGGCGAACCATCAGTTTTGTCTTCCGCAGACATCAGTGGAAACCTCTTTACCCTCGTTCTGTCCAAAACCATTTTGAGTAAGATGGTTGGCAATAGGAAGGGCAAGCATGAGATCTTCGGGATGCCTTGTGCGACACAGTTCGAGGTCATCATGATTCTGGTGGAGAGCTTTTGTGTCATCGTCGCGATCGAATTGTGTGAAATGGGAGATCGCTACGTGGAACATGCTCGTAAACTCTTTGGTCACGAAGGAAGCGAGCAAAAGATCGCTCCTCCCGATGGAGAATTACGTCTCCGCTTGCAAGAACTATTGCGTCTCAGAGAACTCAAACCTGAGGCCGAAAGAACTCCCATCATGGTCACTCTCAATGATGGCAAACAGTATGAAGTGGCGGGAGCTCGAGGTTTGACAGAAGTGCTCCTTAATGATGGAAAAGATAAGAAACGCGTCTCTTATAACGATGTGACTCACATCAATGGACAACCTTTGTAGTCAGTCTAGACACATAATGTGTCGCGAATGAATCCATACAAGAGTCTCACTCTTGACGCATTATGAATTTACAACCGAAAAAAACTCTAGACACATAATGTGTCGCGAATGAATCAAACCTGCTCCAGCAACTTTTCCAACAAGAGGACTAATTCGTCTGGCATCGGACCGAGTCTCATTTCGATTCCTTCAGGAGTATCCACACCGTAGTAAGGTATTTCGCTTTCCGAATCTCCCACGCGCCTCACAGTGTCATAACTTAGTTTGTACGATCTGATCACATTGTAGACACTTCTGGCTTCTTTCGGAGCCAACTTTTCGAGTGCAGATGAGAGAGCTCTTTTTCTCTCATCTGTAGGAGAGTCGCCTGGCTTGATGCTTTTGCGCAAAATATCAACGAGCGAGTTCATCTTTCTTAGATCAGTTGGATAGAAAGATGAACTTCAGTTTGGAAGTTGCGATGTTCTCATTCTACCATCCAACTGATGGGCGAATTGATGAAACTCAACGACGTCGGTTGCGAGCTTTCAGTTTCTGCGGTTCGGAGGGCGGAGCGGCAGCAACCCTGGGACCAACCTTGGAATTTCGGACTGCCTTAGCAGGTTCCGGAACCAGAATGGGACTTGGGTTGACAGCAGGACGAAGATCTGGCTTGGGAGCCTGAAAGCCACTTGAAGTCAATCCGTTGGTGGGCCTGGAAGCGGGCGACTTGACAACAGGCTGAGGTGCTTGAATGGGATTCGGTGTAGCCACAACGGGAGCTTGAGAGGAGGTCAACTTGGCGTTCGTCTTGAGATTCTCTTTGATCCATGCCTTGAGTCCTTGAGCACTCCTGCCGCGCTTCTGTGCTTCGGCCGGCGTGAACTCCAATCCGCGCTCAACTCCTTCAGCAGAATGAAGGTAGAAGTAGGGACCATAGTTCACAAACGAGTATTGCTCAGGAAGCTTATGCCTGACAGTCTGGCCGCCTTTCGTTTCGATACCAAAATCGTAGCGCACGAATTCCACGCTGTTTTGGAGCTCCTGATCCTTCAACAGTTCTGCCCAGGGTGACTTCTCAGCGGTCGGCATCTCTGCGAACTGTGTGCAGTGTCCGCAGTTGAACATCTTGAAGAAAACAAAAACCGGCTTGCCACTCATCTTGCTTTATCCACCGATTCTACTTTTTGCTGAGATTTTTTGCTTCTTTTTGGACCCGAGACGCGGACTTTCTTGTTTTCATCATGTTTTAAATCTTTGCGATCAGGAGTTTCACCACGGAGAACTTTCTCTGGCTTAGAATTCGGTCTCTGGTTGAAGTTTCTTCATGTCACTCAGAATTTTGATCCCGGAGGCAGAGTCTTGTTTTGCCCTTGACCGAGCGAGTAGATTTGACGCACTGATCCCATCATCATGTGAAAGATTTCGTCCAAAATGGTAGAATCGAAGTTGAGGCTAATGACTATTCCTTGCATTGGCATTCTTTGAGGACGGAAGTGATGAATTCTGGGCATAGGTGGTAACTCCAGAATGTCGTCATCTTGAACAAATCTGTTGATCATTCGACTAGCTGGATGATGTGTCTTGCCGGAAACACGATCGACGACATGCAAAACTTCAGGTACCATCTCTCTATGTCTGTTAGGTTGTTCAACTGGTATCATCTTTATAACTTCAAGTGGTGGCTCGGACCTAGGTATCTCGATGCCCGCTTCTTTCAGACATTCGTTGAACAAAGCGGGATTCTCTTTCATGCAACGAACGATCAACTTGGCGGCATGCGACTTGAAACAAGCCTTAACTGCAGAGGGAGTCAAAGGTGGTTCCTCAAGCTTAGGCTGAGTGACAGCTGGTCTGAGAGGATGCCTGAGGACATACTGATCAGTATGATGATATCCAGAGAGAAACTTAGCGAGACGCGATTCGCGAGTTCCCATTTGAAGCATGCCAGCCTCATCTTGAACTGGTACGAGGATGCAATAACATTGGTCACTTGCATTCGCAATGGCAAATTCCGTTAGTTCTCTCAGAGGCAGCGAAGTGATTCTTTCGTAGTATCCAATTGCCGTCATCTTCTGGTATTTCCAAGCGCGTTGATCTCTGACTCCAACGGCGAGGATTGGTGTACGACCATCATCTAACAATCTGACTGGAAAGGGATCGATAATGGCGCCATCAACCAAGTAATCCTTCTGATGTTCCAACTTGCCAAAAACGAGCGGTGTATTGGAGGTCGAGCAAAGTGCTATCATCAAATTCATATCAGGATGAGAATTGTGATCAACATAAAGCGCCTTCTCTTCTTTGAGCGAAACGATAGTAAAAATGACTCTCTTTCCGGTCAGACGATGGAATTCATACAATGTGGGTATTTTGCCTAACTTCTTGATGATCATATCGGCCAACCTCTTTCTCAAAGCGTCGTCAAAAGTGGAGTTGGACATGAGACCAAACTCATGTATCACCTGAGTGAATTGCACTTCGCTGATATCGTTGAAGAGAGAAGTGTCGATCGCATATTCCAAAATGTTGGGAGGCGACCATCCCATCGCCATGAGAGCACCAATGATACCTCCAATGCTCGATCCAATGTAAGTATGGACGTCGGAAAGATTGCCATTCAACCAAAACCACCAAATGGCACCCAACTCATCCAACCCCTTGATTCCTCCTGCACCCAGACAGAGTACTTCTGGTTTCCATGTTTTGTCCCAACCAGGTTCACTAGTCGGATTAGACATTTTTAGAGCGATTAGACTCTCTTTAGGGGACACAAAGATTCTACAAACTAACTCTAAATCGCCAAACCAGTGGAAGTCTTTTTGAGAGTCGGAAGTCCTTCCGCGAGTTTCGGCGATTTGTTGTTCCCACATTCTAATCTTTTTTCAAACTTTGTTAAATGCAAAGCGAAGACGCAGCATGGGGTCGCGTGCAAGAAAGGTTGCGAAACTCAGTCGTGCAGATTTTTGTCACGAAAGGTAGCTTCAACATTCTGGAACCATATCTGTCTCCCGAGACGCAAGAAGCAAGAGGATCGGGATTTTTGATCACTCGGGAAGGTCATGTGTTAACAAATGCACACGTCATGAGAAGCATGATTAGATGCTATCTGAGAGTAGAACAAGCCGACAATCAGAATCTACGAGCGGAACTCATTGCGTCGTGCCCAAGTAAAGACGTCGCGCTTCTCAAGGTTCATTCTGACGATCTTCATTTGTTGGGCGACTTCGATCCCATGCAGTTCGCGGATGATCATAAACTGGCGCCCATGCAGACTGTCATGACTGTTGGCTATCCTTTTGGTCGCGAGAGAATCATCTTTACGAGAGGAGTGGCGTCAGGATATGATGCACCCGATTCGGAAGACGGAACTGGCTCTCAGAGTTTCATTCAGATCGATGCTGCTCTCAACCCAGGGAATAGCGGAGGACCGCTCATTACGGCTGACGGAAAGGTGATCGGTATTAACTCAGCTGGAGTTGCCGCCGATCGGGCACAGAACACCAACTATGCGATTCCAACCAGAGTAGTCTTGAGCGTCTTGAGGGAACTCTTTGCGCATGAAACTGGAAGTTCATCTATTTCACAAGAGTCTGAACAGAAAGGAAACCAGAAGTCTACTCAAGACGGAGAACATCGTAAGATCGTTGTTCCCACCACTTTAGGAGTCACTTTTCAACGAGTGACTGTCCATCATTTCCTCGCAGCGGGATTTGATGATCCCAGCGATCAACACGGTCTGAGAATCAAAGATGTTTTGCCTGGATGTCCTTTTGTTGACCTTCTGAGAGGAGACATTCTGCAAAGCATCGCGTATGCAGATCCGTATAAGCATAAGGTTGCTTTCGATGTCAATACATATAGGGGCAATTCATCTCGCTCTAAGATACCAACTCGTCCTCAAAAAGCTGATACACTGATCTTCATTTCTCTCACCAATACGATTCATTTGTATGAAAATGCGGGAACTCAACGAGAGAGCGAGACTGATTTCACTTTGAAGCGTAAAGTTTCTCTCCAAGAGATGATGGATACAATTCCTTCTGGGACACATCTAGTCCTGGAAGTTTTGCGACCTTCTGCTCGCAACATTGGCACGACATCTGGTCCCTTCAAGACCATCGATAGTCAAGCCGTTGTGAAACTTTATCCGCCTTTCGACAAACTTGACTATCTGCTTTTTGCTGGTGCCGTTTGGATTCCAATGAGCGTGAACATCATTGAAGCTCTTGGAGGGACCAAGTACATCTGCGAGTTCCAAGCCTTCAAGAAGCGCTATAGGCCACGCGTCATTATCACCAAGATGTTTCCTCTCACCGACATCGCCACAAGTGAGAGCATCAATTCAACCGAATGTATCAAGAAGTTGAACGGAGTGAGTATCTCAACGCTCCAAGACATGAGGGATGCCGTTCTTGGCGCTTTGAATGGACAAAGAGATTACGTCGCGCTCGAATTTCGGAGCGGCAAAGAGATTGTCCTTGATCTCAAAAGGAGTCTTCTTCAGGATGTCGAGGTGAGACGCCAGTTTGGAGTTCCAGAAGATGATTTCAGTATTAGCTTGAAGAAACTCATGTGATCACAAAGCTTGTTTGAGCTTTGTGGATACTAAAAGGTTGGACAAATGTCTACTCTCGATGAAGGAAGAGTAGTATCATCAAAGTGATGGACATGTTGCTTCAACGTGTGAACCTAATGAAGAAGTCTACTGATTTTCACTCAGCTTGTCGAAGCTTTATGATCATTTGTCTGGCACAGCTTTCTTCTTCTTGCGGTACGTGGGAGGACGAATTCTGTTTCCATCTTCTCCAGCAGGTTGTGAAGACGCTGCTGCAGCTGGTTGAGCTCCGCCTCCTCCCATCATGTTTGCGAAGAGAGCTCCCAATCCGCCTCCTCCTTGGCCGCCCAAAGCACCCATCAGACCACTCAACATGCCTCCCAAACCTTGTCCTCCTTCTGTCGTCTTGGCACCATCCATTTGAGCATCCATTCCAACGCCGGGTGGTAAATCCGCTTCCACCGTGGCGCTTCCAAGGTTGTTGAACAGATCGAAGAAATCGTCGGACATATCTTGTCCCGTCAGCTTGAAGATATACTTGGCAATACAATAGATGATCGCACTGACCAAAACCATGCCTCCCAAACGAAATTCGACTGGCCAATTATCAGCGAACGAAGAGTAGTTCTTCTCGCCCAATTCGATGAGAAGACGTTCGTAGCGATGAAGAGATCGCATGGAGTGAACACTGAATCCCTTCACATCGATCTTCAGATAGTTCGTACCTGCATATTCCAGCACGAAGAACATAACGATCATCGCCATTTTGTACATCTCGACATTCTTGGTGATTGAAACTCGGTCCATCTCGACGTAATAAATCTTTCTGATTTCTGACCAATCCAAGTCATTCACAGTTTTGGGAATCGTGACGTCAGGAAACTTGGATTTGAGAATCTGCATCCTGGTCTTCCAATAGTTGTGCTTCTCGGCCTCAGTTTGAGGCATCATATCGATCTCGCCATCTGAATCTTCACCATCTTTCTTCTTGCCACTCTTCTCTTTGTCAGAAGGTTCAGGCGGTCTGTTGTTATCATTCTTAGGCAATCTGGAACGAGAAGTTTTTTCTTGAGGTTTTCCTGATGAAAGAACCGATTCTCTTCGCATGCGTTCGGATGGTGATTCTGGCAGTTTGCGACTTGAATTTACATCTGAGGGGCGACTTGAAGATCTACGCGCACTCTTGAAGTTTTCACCAATGGCTTCCTTGATGGCATCTGCTATCAAACGTGTTGAAGACTGAGGTGCGCCTCTTGCGGATAGCATGGTGGCTGGAATTCCGCCTTCCTCATTCACAATCGTGGCGCTGGTCCTCTTTTCTGACTTTTGTTCATCAAGTAGGATTTCCACCTTGGAAGCTCCTGATTCTTCCACTTTGTCACCATCCTGTATGACTATTTTGGCTCGATCGAATCCCTGTTGGTCCCGAGTTGCATCCAAATCGATTCTAGTACCACTCATTTAGTTGAAGCTTCAAATGATTTAGAGATTTTGTCTTCTGATTGTATTAGAAGAAAAACTACGGGATAGCGCACCGATACTTTTTTCGGTTTCCTTCTGGTTTCGAAAAGGAAATACGCTTTTTCCACCGATTAGTAGAATCAAGCATCTATCTTTCTGGACCAGTTCGATACAAAGATGGATGACATTGATTGGCTCGGATATCTCTACAAGTTTGATGCCAAGGGTAAACTTCGTTTCTGGCGTTGTGGTTCTCAAGATGATACCTACTTGACCGAGTATGGTGATGTCTGGAATAAGGACGGAAAGAGAGGCAAGATCATCGCCACAGAGCCAAAGCTGATCAAGGCCAATGCGCGTCAACCAGATGCGACAGAGCAAGCTCGTATCTATGCCAAACAGTGTTGGGACGAGAAGATCAGAAAGGACGCCTATTATCCTTCCGCCACGATTCCGACATGTAGTGCAGAAGAATGGCTCGAATTGCACAACGACAATCGCAAGTGGCCCGCTCTCTGTTTGAGCTGGAAGGATATGCGAGAAGATGACAAAGATTGTTCGTCCAAGTTTCCTTGGATTACGCAAGCCAAGGTGGATGGCAATCGTGTCACGGCCTGGTACACAGATGATATTCTCAAACTGTACAGTAGGACGTGTCAAGAGTTGCAGTTCAAAGATCACATCAGAACGCAACTCGAAGCGCTCTTCAATATCGTCAACTATGTGATGTCTGGCGAGAACGATCAGAATCACTACAACCTCTACAAGTTCGGCCTCGATGGTGAAATCTGGAATCCCAAGAGCACTTTCCACCAGAACTCTCACGCGATTGCTTCTCGCACTGTCAACAAGAGCAAGGATGATGACCAATTGTGCTTCGCCTGGTTCGACATCATCGACTACGATAAGCCTTTCGGAGAGAGAGCTAAGATCATGCAAAGGGTGCGCGACTTTCTACTCGAGTTTGGGACCAACATGAACCCAATCGAGTCTCCAGAAGGATCAGACAGAGGAGATTCGAGTGAGAAGAAACAAGGAAGTTCCAATGGAAAATCTTCAAGTTCTGGCGCTAAGGGATCTAGTGAGAAGAAACAAAGTTCTGGCACCAAGCGAGGCGGAATGTCCCAAATCAAGCTCTGTCTGGGAGGCGACTATGCAAATGTCTTTGTAGTGCCCACTAGACTCGCCACTGATCCATCGCACTGCTATGAACAGTATGCTCGCTCTCTGGAACAAGGATTTGAGGGATTGGTGTTGCGACGACCGACTCACATGTATCCCCAACATAAGAACACTCGTCATGCAGACATGGTGAAGATGAAGCCTGTCGAGGATGGTGAGTTCGAGGTGGTTGGCTTTGAGGAAGCCACAGGAGATCGAGCTGGTTGTGTCAAGTGGATCTTGCAGAACGACAATACGGAGGCCACTTTCGGCTGTGCTCAGATGGGAACGCTCGAGTATCAACGTGAGCTTTATCGGAATGGAGACAAGTACATTGGTAGGAAGCTGACAGTTCTCTACACAGAGCGATCCGAAGATGACATTCCCAAGCAACCACGCGCGAAGGTCTTCCGTCCAGACACTGATCTCGACATCGAGTGAAAAACAAATTACAAGGTCTCTAGAAGACCGCGTAGTAATGAAAAATGATCTCAATGAGCAAATCAAATTGCTATTCTAAAGCCGATCTCGTCGCATCATAAATGGGTGCTCATCAAGTGAAATGTAGTTGTACCCAACTCGCCACGACAGAAATCCGCGTAAAGTTCAACAATGGTGTGAATGCTTTTCGATCCGGATTTAGCTGCATTAAGGAAGCCAGTGGTTATGGTAGTTGGTATGCGCAGAAAGATACCTTCATTGCTCATACATGCGATACTTGTGCTGATCAAATCGGTGACCAACTTGATTTGGCTACTGATCTCGACTATGAGATGACCAAATCGGACAACGGATATTGGCGGCATGACCTTCCTTGAGTTTCGACTTGCTGCAGTTGTGAAAAACCATGTTACAAGGTCTTGTGTAGACCAAGTAGCTCGAATGTTTATTTCTTTTTGAGTACCTCTACTCGTTTCAAGTAGAGAGGAGCATCGACCCCCATTAGATTTTCATACCATGCCAATCCATTGGTTTTAATAAAACCACCTCTTGGTCCTCCACCCGTATGGAAAAAGACTGGATCTCTGCCAGGCAAAAAGTATCCAGGACGATTTCCAGGTATGAGTTCATTGCTCCCTCTGTTGGCAGCAAAAAGTGTATAATAAAGCTTACAAAACTTGATCAACTCTTCGAGAGACAGATGTTCTGAAACGGTATCAGCATCCGTGCAAGCTTCTGTGCGAGGAAAGTAGATAAACGAGAAAAGAGTCGATCGTGGAAAAATGAAGGCTATTGCGATATCCACTAGTACCTCTTCGAAGTCATGACGAGGAACCAGATAAGCAATTGTACGAACGAATCGTCCTTCTCCTTGTACTACGATGGCACGATACTGATGTTCCCCTTTAGCAGAATCAACGATCTCAACATGCCCAGTATGCATTTGAATGTAGAGCTCGCGCGGGGTCGAGAAGCCATGCTTCTCGATATTCCAATCGATACCAAACTCTTGGGCAAGGTGTTTGATAAAGAGAGCATCGTTACAG
>Ga0182016_10007171_pt1 | contig 11540 bp, 5 predicted proteins | sample 712S2MmetaG_FD_120491 | JGI IMG/M metagenome (GOLD analysis project Ga0182016, IMG submission 120491) | Permafrost microbial communities from Stordalen Mire, Sweden - 712S2M metaG | ecosystem: Environmental > Terrestrial > Soil > Wetlands > Permafrost | place: Sweden: Stordalen | collected...
ACCACGGTGTAGCGGGAGCTGATTCCGCGCTCCTTGGAAGCAGCCTTCAGCTTTAGCGCAATGGTCAGCTCGGGCCGCGACTCGGCGCCAACCTTGAAGCTCTCTTCGTCGGCCGCGTAGCCGGAGGCGGAGGCGTGCATCACGTAGCTACCCGCGGCGAGGCGCAGGTCAAAGATGGCAAAGCGTCCGTCGGTGTCGCTGAGCGTATCGGCCAGGATGTTGTCATCCGCGTCGCGAAGGTCCACGCGCGCGCCTGCCATGGGTTGATCCGTCGGCCCCACGACCGTTCCCTGCACGAGGCGCGGAGTAGGCTCGCCCGAGGGAAGCCCGGCGGCGAAGACGCAGACCGGCAGCGACAGGATGGCGACAATAAGGATGGCCCGCAGACTCCGCATGCATGCTCCCGTAAGGTTGTGGCTGTGGATGGAGTGGATTATCGCATACCCCCCGGCTATTGATAATTGCCAATCAGAATGAAGGGCGCCCAGTAAAACGGGTGCGCGTAACCGGTGCTCGGCGCCGCGGCAGAATCATCCTCCACGGCCTGCACTCCACGATGGGCAGCCTTTGGCGATGCCTGTTGCCCGCGCAGAAAAGCGAGCTGTGCCTGGCGCAGCGCCTCGGCCTTGCCAAGCGCCGGACTCTTGACCCAGCGTGTATAAAAGTCGCTCATCAGCCGGCTGGTGCTCGCATCGTTGACGTCCCACAGCGTTGCCAGCACGGAATCGGCTCCCTTCTGCTGCGCAATCATACCGAGGCTGTCCATCTCCAGGCCGTCTTTGGCGACGTCGCCCTTGGCCGTGCTGCAGGCGGAGAGCGTCAGCAGCCGCGTCTGCTGAAAGCTAATGGTGGATTCCTCGATCCTAGAAAGCGTCAGGGGAAACCCGCCAGTGTCTCCGGCATTTTCTCCACCCAGCATCAAATAGGGTTCGGCGTCGCCGCCGGTCTCCAGAACAAAGTGGCTTGCGATGTGGACGACGGGAAAGCCCGCGCCTGAGCCGAGTTGATCCTTCAGTGCGGCGTAGGTGAAGCGATCATCAAAGTAGAGGCGGCCGTGCATCGGCCCGTGCGATTCCGGCACCGCCGGGTCTTCGGCTACGGCACGCAGCTCCGGCAGCACTCCGGGCAAAGCGGGCAAGCCCCCATAACTCTTGGAGAGGCCCATGGCCAGCACCTGTAGCGCCGGTTTGCCGTCATCGCTGGAGGCCATATGTCCGTAGCTTTCCGGGGTGAACAGGACGTTGTTGAAGCGCTCGGCCAGGTAGTGCGAGCCATCAAACAAGGCCGCCATGGGCACGTAACGCATCACGCCGTCCAGCGACCACAGCAGCACCGGGGCCCGGGCTTCGCCCTTTGCGCTCTGCTCAAGCGAGGCAAGCTCACCGGTGAGGGGCGCAACCACCATGGTGTAAAGCTCGGCGAGGTGCGGCTGCGGATTCGATGACGGTCGGCGCAGTTCCTCGCGCACCTGCAGCACCTTGCTGCGCAGCTCGGCGGGAGCGGCAGCCAGCTCGTACTTGCGGCGCGCCTGTGGCGTCACCACGATGAGGTAGGCATGCTCCTCGCCCAGCAACAGGCGAATGCCGATGACCCGCGGACCCAGCTTGGCGAGCGTGTTCTGCAGGCGGCTTACCTCGGACTTCTCCCGGCTGAGCAGCGTGTTGGCATCCTGCGCTCCGGAGCGTTGCGCCAGCTCGGGATAAAGCGTTTTGCGAAAGAACTCCGCCACCTGCGCGTTGGCCGCTTCGATCTTCGCCTCCAGGGTCTTAAGGCGAGCGGCTTCGTCGGGCGTACGCTCCGGCTTGCCCTGCAGCCGGGCCATCTCCACGTTCATGTCGGTCAAGGCGGCGGCTGTCTTCTCCGCAGAGGCCAAATCGCTCTCGGCCTTCTGCTGCGCGCCGCTCAGCACCAAGGGTTGAGACGCGGAGGCCGCATTCTCGGCGGCGCCGCGCACAACTTCTTTCAGCTCCTGCTCCTTCAGCAGATCGAGAACATGCTCGGCCTCTCCCAGTCGTCCGGATTGCACCAGCAATTCGGCGAGTGTGCGATACGTGAAAGACTTCGACTTCACAAAACCGGTTTGCAGATCCTTATCCAACCCCGAGATATTCCTGCGAATCTGCTGAAAGCTGTTCACCGCATCCGTGCCAAAGAGAATTGCCTCTTCCGGGTGATGCTCATCGCGGAAGCCAACCATCAGGCTGGTCTCAATGACGCCCTCGATCTCCGGATCTCCCGCGGCCTTTGCCAGGGAAAGTGCGGACAATTCACTGGCCAGCGCCTGGTCAATCTGCTTTTGTTCGTAATAGGCCCAGCCCAGGCTCATCAGACCCAGCGCCTCACCACGGCGGTCTTCCACCTCTCGCCAGATGACCAGCGCCTCGGTGTCAAGCGCCAGGGCCTTGGCCGGCTGATGCATGTCTGACCAGACGCGGCCTGCGTTGTTCAAGGTCATCGCCTCACCGCGGCGGGCTCCCGTCTCATGCCAGATTGGCATTGCCTGGTCAAAATATTCCAGAGCCTTCTGCCCCTGCCCCATGTCGGCGTAGACGCGGCCGATGTCATTCAGCGCCAGGGCTTCGCCGTTGCGGTTCTGCACCTCGCGCCAGATGGGCAGCGTCTGGTTGTAGTAATCCAGAGCCATCTGCTGCTGTCCGAGGTCGCGATAGAGGCGGCCAATGCTGTTGAGTGTCATCGCCTCGCCCTGGCGATTGCCGATGCTGCGCCAGATGGTGAGCGCCTGGTTGTAATCGTCCAGAGAATTCTGCTTCTGCCCCAGGTCCGCGCAGGTGCGGCCCATGTCGTTCAACGTCAGTGCCTCACCGTTGTGCTCGCCGGCCGCTCGCCAGATGGGAAGCGCCTGCTTCAGGTACTCCAACCCCTGCTTGCCCTGGCCCATCTCGGAGTAAGCCTTGCCGAGGTTCTCCAGGGTGTTGGCCTGCCCGGCGTGTTCGACCAGTTCCTGCAGATTCGGCATCGTGTCCTTCAGGCGCTTCAGGTCCATCAGCTCCGCAAGGCCCATACGTGAGCGGGAGCGCAGGCCCTGTGGTTGGGTGGCGATCTGCTGCCAAAGAGACATTGCCTCGGTCAGATGTTTGAGCGCGTCCTGCCGCTGGCCGAGCTCGTTGTAGGAACGGCCGATGTAGGTCTGCGTGTTGGCCTCTGCGGCGCGAACCCCGAGGGATTGCCAGATGGCGAGCGCCTGGCCGAACAACTCCAGAGCCTTCTTCTGCTGCCCCATGTCGGAGTAAACCTTGCCCATGGTGTTCAGGGTCATTGCCCGGGTGGCCTGGCCGCCTCCGTTCTGCTCCGCGGCCAAGGCCTGGTTCAGAGCCTCCAGCGCCTTTTGCATCTGGCCGGACTGGCGGTAGAGATAGCCCAGGGCGATGAGTTGCGTAGCTTCATCCTTTGTCTGATGTCCGGCACGAGCCTCGGCCAGCTTCTGCTCGTGCTGCGCAATCTGATCGCGCAGTGGAGCGATCTGCGCGTTGCCAACTGCCGCGCCTAGGAGTAACGCCGCGCATAGAGATGCGGCGGCCAACAACCTCCTTGGGCAAAACTTCCTTGGGCGAATTATCCTTGGGAGAATCATAGGGACTTCCTCTCCGCCTACTTCGTCTTTTCCTTTTCTTTTTCCTTCGTGTGAGACTTGCTTGAGGACGATGAAGAACTCGCGTTGTTCTCACTGGTGGATGGCTTGCTGCTGATCGAGGCGTCCATCTTCTGCACGCTGATTCGCATGGAGGCATAGGTGATGCCGGGAACGGCCGCCTGCGCGCGCTTCTCAATTGGCAGGTTTGGATCGGCGTCCTTGCGCACAAGGTAGCCCTGCACCAGCTCCAGGTTAGGAAGCTCCCTGGCCAAATCCTCCGTGTGCTTCATCGGCAGCATCAGGTAGTCGCCGGAGACCAGACCGACATAACGGGATTCACGCTCAGAGTCGGAGAAAGCATGTTGCGTGGCCACCGCCGAGGTCAGATTGCCGGCCATCAGGAACTTCGTGCGGTCTTCCCAGTAGCTGAGCGCCTCGGTAAACGCGCTCAAGGCCGGCACGCTGATTGCCGGCAGTGTCACCAGGGGCGCCGCAATCCTGGCTCCCGCAATCATCACGTGCAGCGCCTTTACAAAGATGGAGGTCGTGGGGGCCTTGGAGATGTTGACCGCCAGCTTGCCCGTGCCCTGCGTGAGCAGAATCTTGCTGGTGCCCTGCTTGGCCTGCGGCGTGCGGAAACCCAACTGGTCGAGCGAAACCTTGCCCGCCTTGTCCGGCACCAGGGAGGCAATAGCCGTCCACGCCAGCGGGGCAATGATGTTCATGTAGGGATAGATCTGCGTGGTGTCCACCCGCAGTTGCGAAGGATGCGCCGAGACTTCTCCCGCGCCGCTGCGGAACTGCGAGAGCGCGATGCTGATTGCCACATCGCCATCGTGATCGAGCAGCTCCTCCTTGTGAATGTCCGTCGCGTAGCGCAGCTTGCGCTCGTCGCTCTTGAAGTGCAGGTACTGCGTCTCCGCGCCGGGATCCGGAAGCTGGTCTTGCGGGCCGCGCGTGGCGGACTTCTTGCCGTAATTCTCGCTGTATGGATTCACGGAATCGAAGAAGCCGTTCCAGAAGTCGAAGGAATCGTGCGGCGCCTCCTCCAGTGAGGGCGGAGCGACATTGCCCTGCGCTTGTGCCTGCGCCAGCTCCGGCAGGAGGGCGGCGAGCAGCCCCATGGAAGAGGCGTCGGTCAAAAAGCGGCGTCGTGAGATGGACATAAGAACTCTCTTTCGTTGTGGAGTGAAGCTTTCCGTGTTATTTGCGGCACTGCGATGCCGGCTGTGCAGGTCATTTGTTTTCCCCTGGGGAGACACTGTGAAGGGGCGTCAGCTCAATGCCCCAGTTGACAGGCATTCCGCCGGTAGAGCCGCGCGTGCCGCTGCTGGCGTGGTTCAAAAGCTTCTCCAGCGGAGATTGCGCCCCCTGTTCGCCGCGCGAGGTTGCACCCTCAAAGTTGAGCGCGTACGGATCGGGCAGCGGCTGCGCCGTGCTCAAAAGAATCAGCGTATCCATGCCGTAAGGCGGGCCAACGCGCAGGGTTCTGGCGCCTGGCAGCAGGAACTGCCGTCCGTTGTCAGCCGCATTGGGGAATTGATTCTCCGCGTAATTCCCCGGATAGATAAGCGTGCCCTGGCCGCGGCAGTCAATGTCCAGCACATACACCCAGCGCTTTTCCACCACGCGCTCGTTGGAGCGCAGGGCCATGCGCAGTAGCTCTCCACCGCGCACCGGAAGATCCTTTGTCAGAGCAACATCATTGGAGTCCGGCAGCAGCGCCAGTGAATAATATCCGCCGCTGGTCGCACCGGCCGGAGAGTCCGCCAGCTCCAGCCATCCGTGCGTCTTGGCCAGCCGCGCGGCATAGTTGCTCAACACGGCGCCAGGCTCGGCAATCGCCGCGCTGCCAGCCACGGCGACCCAGTCGCTGCGAACTGGATAGGGCGAGGTCTCCGAGCAGCCCGGTGTGTGAGATCTGTGCACGCTGGCCACCGGCCCAGCCACCAGCTCATTCTTGTGGAACCACGCATAGGTTGGGCCATCCGGCCCCAGCGCTCCTGCGAGCGCGTAATGCGCGCTGGAAAGATCAGCCGCCTCCTGCACGTTGCTGTCCTTCCCATCCGCGTGCAGCTTGGCGGCCAGCTCTTGCGACGGTGGCAGGTTGACCCAAAGCTTTGCTCCGGCGGGAAGATGTTGCTGCAGGGTTTTCGCCATGAGCGGCGCGCCCAGATTCACCGCAGTGGCCGTGCCTGCCTGCTGCAGCGTCCAACTCGCGCCGTCCCAGCTCAGCATGTGCGTCCAGGGGTTTTCGGCTGGGTCGGCAACGGAAATAACTCCCGCGGCACGCACCTCCGCCACGGCGGCGCGCAATTGCTCGTCAGAGAGATTCGCCGCCCAGTGCCACAGCCGCAGCGGCGCCGACTCCGCCGGAATCCATTTCGTCAGCTCAAATGTCTCTCCGGCGTCCACCTTGGCCGAGGAGGCGCTGACGACCTCGGAGGTGGAGCGGGCGATGCCCTGCAATTCGGTGACTCGCAGATGAACCGCAGCACCGTTCTTATCCGCGGGGATGGAAGTGAGCTCGCTGCCTACGCCGATGCCGGAGGCGCGGCCGATGTCCAGCCACACCTTTCCGTCGGCATCCGTTTTCAAGGCAAAAGCGCGCAGCTTGCCGCTGTCTGCGGCCGCACCGCCAAAGAGCGGCTGGCGGCGGCGCGCGGCGGCCGCGTCGAGCTCCGGCTCCTGCTCCGGCACCTCGCCGCCTTCCAGCACGGCCTTCACGCGCTGATATACATCCGCCGCAGGCGTGCCCGCGGGCAGACTCTCCAGCGCCTCAATCAACGCAGCGGTAAAGGCGCCATGCGGCTCGGTAACCGTGGCGTTCAGGGGGAGTTCCTTGGCCGTCTGATCCTGCTGCACTGCGGTCAACACCAGCGCCGGGTTGTCCTTTCTCTCCGTCGGCGGGGTCGAGCCTGCATCGGATGAGCCTGTTCCGGGTAAGGACGCGGGCTCTTCGGCAATGTCGCGCGGATCGAAGGCGAGCTTGCGCTCCTTGTACTTGGTGCCGATTCCACGGCTGATGCCGCCGCTATGACAACTGTCAAAGATCACCGTCAGGTGGATTCCCTTGTCCAGCGCGGCGTTGAAGATGCGTGTCATCTCGCGGTCGCGCACGTCGTAGCCGCCCCTGTAGGCATCGGAGGGAACCAAGGTGCTGTCTGCGTGCAGGTACTTGCCATTCACCAGCACGGTCAGCTTGTTGCCCTTGCTGTTGACGCGCAAGGATCCGTGGCTGGCCGCATAAAAGACGACCGTATCGCCCTTCTGCGGCAGGTCCACCAGGTACTTCTGCATTGCCGCGAGAATGCCATCGCGGGTGGTCTGCTCGGCGGATAGGATGGTGGTGCCGGAGCGGGGATGGGCTGGAGTGGGATTGGTAAGCAGCACAACCTGCGCGGCGGGAAATCCAAATTTCGGACTGGTCAGCAGATCGGCCATGGCGACGGCGTCGTTCACCGCGCCATCAAGGTTCTCGAATGCTCCCAGCTCACAGCGTCCGTAAATGCAGCCGGGCGGATGTTCCGCCGTGGTGCCCGCCGGCTGATAGCTATTGATGCCGAGCAGCAAGGCACGCGTGGTCTGCGCCGCCGCCTGCGCTCCGCAGGCAAGCAACAGCCCAACGAGAAAGGCCGCCGTGAATGGCCTCATACGAGCTCCATTTAAGAATGCCTGAGTATAGACCTTCCACTATGGAAGGCCAGTCACAATTTCGAAACACCAGGCGGTAAGTTCTGTCGCGCCGGAGAGGTACTTTGCGAAGAAAATTCACGTGGCGAGTCCCACTTTGGTTCGGCTGGCGGGCAAAAAGGCCAAATCTCGAGTCGGCCATCAACGTTTCGCCGCAAAGGGGGAGTAAGATTCTGCCGCCCGGCAATTGGTTCGCGGTAAACACAGCAATTCTTATCTCCCCTGACGCGCCAGCGCGGGAGCTGCGACCACAAAGAAGAGAAGAGGGAAGTCCTTATGAAAGACAGCAAGCTAACGGTTCTCATTTGCGGCATTGCCCTTTGTATGTTTCTCACGGTTAACTGCCGGAACCAGGGCGTAGCAGCCGGCACCAACAATGCCGCATCCGGTGGGCAAACGACGATTGACTTTCCGCCGGACGGAAAAATCGTCTACGGAGTCGTCAACGGCGTGAGTTCGCAGGCCGCCGCCATGGGCTCCATCCTCAGCTTCGTGCACCAGCAATGTGGAGAGAAGCCGCAGGTCGGTCAGCCCTTCCGCGTGCGTAACAGCAACTCTGTCGCGGTCTTTTTCACGGCCGTCAATCACAACCGGGGCAACGCGGCCGTGGCTGGGATGGTGATAGCCGCGCAGGTTTCGCCCAGCCACTTTGAGGCGGCACTCGTCACCGATGATGCCAGCCGCTTCAACTCGACGGTGAATCCCATGCTCCAGAAGTTGTCGAGCGTGTGGAATCCCGGCCAGCCAGCAGCCGCGGCACCCGCAGCGGCCAGCAAGGCCCCAGCGCCTTCTTCCGTGGCATTGCGCCGGGTGACGGCGTCAGATAACTCGGCCAGCATGGGCGTTCCCACTGGCTGGAAGATGGACCCCAGCAGCGGCCACGGCAGCATCATTGTGCGCGGACCCAACGGCGAACAGATTGGCATGGATATGATCCGCAACGCCGTGGATCCTACCAACCCGTTCCAGGTCAACATGGCCCGGCAGCGCATGCCGGTCATGAAGGGGACCATGGTCTATCCCTTCCGCGGCGATATCAACAAGGACTTCGTGAATCTATTCCAGGCCTGGCGCAAGGCAGGAGGACAGGGACCAGCGAAGATTCAGGTCGAAAAGCTCGAGCCCATGCAGGCGGCGAATGGCAACCACTGCGTCCATGCCATTGGACACATGGACCCCGACGGTAAAGGCATGCAGGCATTTAACGACATCATGTGCGCCATTGACCCCATCCAGAGCTTTGGGGGCTACTCGGTTATGCTCGATCACTCGTTGTTGCCAGCCGCCGTGGAAAACAAGGAGTTTGATCTGCTGAAGGCAATCGTCAACAGCTACCAGATCAACGACCAGGTGGTGAACCAGCAGATGGCCGTACAGCTGCAACAGAAGCAGCAGAATGATCAGCAGATTCTGGCCGCCGGGCAACAGCGCGTGAATGAGATTCATCAAATCGGCTAGGCGGCCACCGCACGCATGAACGCCACCGAGGCCGCCAACGACGCGCAGCACGCCGGATACTGGTCACAGCAGAACACCAACGCGCAGAACTCCGCCGGCTTCAGCAACTACCTGCTCGATCAGTCCGTGGTGCAGAACAACAACGTAAACGGCACCGGAGCCGTAGGCCACGCCACGGTCTGGAACTCCACGGCCAACGCCATGGTGCAGGCCAATCCCAATAAGTATGAGATCGTCAACACGCCGAACTACTGGCAGGGAGTGGATTACTAGAGGATTCGCCTCGAATCGAATTGGACGCCAGAGAAGGCTCGCGGGGAACAGGAGCCGCATGGCCGCGCTGAAGCCGCGCAGTGCGCCAAAGGTCGCGGCGTGAGCGGACCTTTTCTATGGCGCCATTCTGTGCGCGGTGTGTTCCCATCTTTTGCGGTTACTCCGGTAACAGTGCCGAGAATTCGAGTTCATCCAGTAAAATTGCGGTGATGTCGATCACCGATGGAAGGCCATGTACCCACGGGTCATGAAACGCTCCCATTGTTACGTTGGTAAGTTCGTGATCCTTCTACGTGCAACCGATGATTCTCCTTGCAAGGAGAATCCTGGTGACGCACTCATCTTTCATCCCGTTCAAAATCTCCGCCCGCACTATTCTGCTGTTCGCCACAGTGCTCTTCGTCTCCATCTGCGCCGTGGCACAAACGCAGCTCGACGAATACAGCGGCGTACTGGATGCCACCTGCCCGGCGGGCGCCACCGGAACCTTCTACACGGCCAAGATCAGCAATCACTGGGTTTACTGCGACCCCCTCGGACATCCCTACATTCACCGTGGCGTCTACTACGTCGGCTATCAGGATGACCACACCGCCGCGCCCTACATTCCGCAGAGCTGGGACGCCACCACCAGCAGCAAGTATCCCGACGCCGAGACCCTGAACAGCACGGCCGTTGCGCGCCTGCGCTCCTGGGGATTCAACGGCATTGGCCCCGGCGGATACCGCATGGCGTATCCCTACGATCCCTACGGTCCGGCGGTTGCCACCGCGACGCCGTTCATCAATTACTTTGGCAACAACGCGCACATCAGTTGCGAGCAGACTTCCACCTGCAAGAACCTCTGGTACCTCTACGATCCCACCATCGGCACCGGCTCGAACTACCACCTCACCGATGTCTACGATCCCAACTACGCGCCGGTGGTGATGAGTGTTTACGCCAACGACTGCAATCTCTCGTCGGCCGGTTCCAGCAATTGCTATGGCAGCTCCACGGCTTCGCAGTCGCCCTACTTCATAGGTGGAGTCGCAGGCGACAGCGATTACTTCACGGGCTTTGAGGCCGGAGTGGACTTCCCCACCACGCCCGCGGGCAAGTGGTTCGATCACGCCGGCTGGGTCATCCTCAACTCCGCGCCGCGCCAGACGATGAACCCCTTCGCCACGACGGCCGCGCCCTTCACCGACATCACCAACCACAGCAAGGCGCAGCTGGCCACATTCCTGCAAAACGAGTACGGCAGCATCGTGGCTTTGAACTCCGCCTGGGGCACCAGCTACACGACATTCGGCTCCACCGCTGCGCAGGCCGTGAATGAATCAACAGGCGTCAGCAGCACCGGCAGCGAGGTCAGCTTCACGCTCAAGCACGCCAACGTGGACCGCTACTCCGTGCTCATCACCATCGGCACCACCGTCGCCGGTGGAGACAGCGGCACGCCAAACAGTGCCTACAACCTGATCGGCGCGGGCATCACGAGCGGCTCCATCAACTACTCGACCGGAGCGGTCACGCTCACCTCGACGCTCACCGGCGCCATCACCGTCAGCTACTACTACAACGGCTTTGGCAACGGTGGCACAGGATTGCTGGACAACTACCAGCCGACCTACAACAACGCAACCACTTCGCCCGATAGCTACGGCACCGCGGCCTATAAGGCCGACCTCGACAACTTCCTCGAGGGTTACGCCTACACCTTCCTGGTGGCCATGAAGAACGGCTTCAAGGCCTACGCGCCCAACAACCTTTTTCTTGGACCCAGCTCGATTGGAAGCTGGCAGGCTCCAGCGCGCTGCCCCGTGCTGAAGGCCGCAGGGCAAATCCTGGACGTCGGTCAGTTGAGCTTTGACGGATCGCAGGCGCAGCTCGAATTTATCGGCAAATGTTTTGGCGACAAACCTTACCAGAACTGGTACTCGGTGACGGCGAACTATGACTCCGACGTGGCGCCTTACCTGCGCGCCCAGGGTTTGCAGGCTCCCGTCGCGGGAGACTATCCCACGCAGGCCGCGCGCGGCACGCAGTTCCAGAACGACATGACCGACTACTGGAACATGTGCTCCTCCACCACCGGTTCCTGCCCCTGGGTTGGCTATGACTGGTGGGCCTACCTCAGCTATGGCTTTCCGCAGTACACGGATTTCGGCCTGGTGAGCTGGCGCGACAATGCCTACGACGGTCACGACGCCGCGGCCGCGACGACTTCCTGCTCCTCACCGGCCAGTGCTTACAGCTGCGGCGGAGAGGTGAACAACTACGGGAACTTCCTCGCCCCCGTGACGGCGACGAATGCCGCGCTCGACGCCGACCTCTATAACCTTGCCGGAGCCAGCATCAGCACCACGGCTGCCACCATCACCTCGCCCACCGCGGGCAGCACGCTCACCGGCACCAGCGCCAGCTTCGTGTGGAAGGCCACGGGCGCTCCCGGCACCAGCTATCGCCTCTACCTGGGCACGACAGCAGGAGCCAGCGATCTCTACAACTCCGGCGCCATCTCCACCACCGAGGCCAACAT
>Ga0182016_10007172_pt1 | contig 11540 bp, 10 predicted proteins | sample 712S2MmetaG_FD_120491 | JGI IMG/M metagenome (GOLD analysis project Ga0182016, IMG submission 120491) | Permafrost microbial communities from Stordalen Mire, Sweden - 712S2M metaG | ecosystem: Environmental > Terrestrial > Soil > Wetlands > Permafrost | place: Sweden: Stordalen | collected...
GGGGCCCCTTTCGCTCAGGATGACAAGCCTTGTTTGCCATGAACTCTTGAGAAGCGGTCATTTTAGCCGTAACTCGCCTACGCGAGTCAAGTTGCTCAGGATGACAGCATCAGTTGGGGGCGCCATTGCTATGGGACTTTGAACGCCTTGACGGCGATGGCGTTGGGGCCTTTGCCGGTGGAGAAGAGCGTGAACAGGGAGTTCGAACTGGTGCGAACCACGGCTACGTCACCGGAGCGCGTATCAACGACAAAAAGCAGGTGGCCGTCGCCCGAGAACGCCAGTGCGGCCGGCCCGTCGCCTACGTGGATGGAGGCAATGCGCTTGCCATCGTCAATGGCGTAGACGGTGACCCACTGAGAACGGAAGTTGGCGACGTAGAGCATGGCGTTGTCGCTGGAGACCAGGCCACGGACCGGGTCGTCGCCCATGGGATATGCGCCGCCGACATCGTCGGTGCTGGTGACGACCTCGGAGATGGAGCCGGCGAGCGAATTCGAGACGAAGAGCTCGCCGCCATCGGGCTTGAGCGCCAACTGCACCGGTGCGCGGCCAACGTCCATGAAGGTCTCCAGGCGGTCGGGCTGGTCGGGATTGGATTTGGAGTGCGCGAGAGCGATCACGATGACCTGGTGGCCTGTGGCGCATGCAATGAATGCTTTGGTTGAGTCGGGGAGGATGGCGATGTCGCTGGCGCCGGGGCATCCGTCAAAAGCGGCGCGAATCTTGCCGGTGGCCGGATCGATCATGCTGGCGCTGCCGCTGCGGCCGTTGGCGACCACCAGGGTCTTGCGGTCGGGTGAAATGCGCACTGCATCGGGCTCTTCTCCGGTGGCGAATTCGGCGATTACGCGGCGCGCCTTGAGGTCGAGGACCGAGAGGTTGTTGGAACCGGAGTTGGCCACGTAAGCCAGAGCGCCGGTTGGGTCGATGTCGATGGAGACGGGCTTGCGCCGAACGGCGATGGTGGCCGCGACGGTGTTGGTTTCGGCGTTGATCACGGAGACCGAGCCCAACGCGTTTTCTGCGCCGGAGTTGACGACGTAGACTTCGTTGCGGGTGGGGCTGGCCGCTACGGCGACGGGATTCTGGCCGACGGCAAGTTCACGATCGAGGCGGACGTTGACCACATCGAGCACGCTGACCGTTCCGCTGCCGCCGTTGGTGACGTAGGCGTATTCGCGGTAGTTGGGCGGGTATTGCGAGAAGTCGTGGGAGCGGCAGGCGGTGAGGGAGAGTGCAACGGCGGCGAACCCGAGGATCGCGAATAAAGCTTTTGTGTTTCCCACCGATGCGGCAGAAAGGAGCCGCATGGATGGGGCGCGGAGCCTTTCCGCGCGGGAAAGGGTTGAGACGCGGGTCCTTCGGCTTCGCTTCGCTGCGCTCAGGATGACAGCTTTTTCCAGTGTGCCCTGCACCTGTTCCTCGGTCATCGGTTAGACCGCGGGGGCTTCAACGTGGATGCCGCGGGCGATATGCCGGCCGACGATCGGGGCAATCTGCTCGATCTCGTCCATCATGCGCACAAATTGGTCGGGATAGATGGATTGCGGGCCGTCGGACAGCGCTTTTTCCGGCTGGTTATGGACTTCGACCAGGATGCCATCCGCGCCGGCGGCGACGGCGGCGCGGGCCATGGGCAGTACGCTGTCGCGCTTGCCGGTGCCGTGGCTGGGGTCCACCAGGATGGGCAGGTGGCTGAGCCGCTGCACGGCGGGAACGATCGAGAGGTCGAGGGTGTTGCGGGTGTGGTCGGCAAAGGTGCGCACGCCGCGCTCGCAAAGAATGACCTGGTAATTGCCCTCGCTCATGATGTACTCGGCCGACATGAGGAACTCGTCGAGCGTGGCGGAGAGGCCGCGCTTGAGCAGCACCGGTTTGCGCAGGCGACCGGCGTGCTTGAGCAGCGAGAAGTTCTGCATGTTGCGCGCGCCGATCTGGATCACGTCAGCCCACTCGGCAACCAGTTCGAGGGTCTCGTTGTCGATGGCTTCGGTGACGATGCGCAGGCCGAAGCGCTCGCGGATTTCAGCCATGATGCGGAGAGCTTCCAAGCCCAATCCCTGAAAGGCATAGGGCGAAGTGCGGGGTTTGTAGGCGCCGCCGCGGAAGAACTGCGCGCCAGCCGCGGCTACCTGCTCGGCGATGGCGAAGGCCTGCTCGGTACTTTCGATGGAACAGGGACCGGCAACGATGGCCAAGTCGCGTCCGCCGATGGTGGCGTTCGTTCCGGGAAAGCGAATGACGGTGTCTTCTTCTTTGACGTCGCGGCTGGCCAGCTTGTAGGGCTTGGAGACGCGGATCACCTCGGCGACTCCGGAGAGCGCCTCGAGATTGCCGCGATCGACCTCACCCTTGTTGCCGGTGATGCCGATGGCTGTGCGCTGTGCGCCGGGAAGGGGGTGGGCGCGGAAGCCCAACTGCTCAATATGGTCGCAGACAGCCTGGATTTGTTCCGGCGTGGCCTGCGCTTTCATGACGATTAACATGACGGACCCTCAAACCATCAGTCTAATGACTTCAACGGCGAAGGGCAATTGCTGAAGAGTGCGCTCTATGGGCAGGGCGGGTGGTGCGGCGGTCGTTTTATTTGCGGTTGGCTTTAGTATCGGCCCTCACCGCGTACACCGCGGGGGCAGCGAAGACACCGATGAAAGCCAGGGCAATAATGAGGTCATACATCGCAGTTTCTCCAAAAGCGGCGTTTTTGTATCCTGACAGGAAACACGCCTCGTCCACAATTGAATCATCCCTTGAAATGGGAAAAAGGAAAATACCACTAAAACGCGATGTGGGAGGGAATAGGTGCTATTGGGGATGTTACTTAGGAGGGATGCGCGGAAGTCCGCCGCGCAACGGCTGGGCATGGATAAGCGGGGTAAGTCAATGGCCGGTAAGGTGTTATTTGAGCCCGTCAGCATTCGGGCCTTCAGCGTGAATTGCGGGCCGCTTAACGTTTTTGACCGCTCCACTTGGCTGCAAGCCATGAAAGATAGCTCAGTTGGACGACCCAGGTGATGGCGTAGGCGGCGACAACAAAGTGGTGACTGATCGCGGCCGCTTCATCCCCTGCTGGGGCCAGGTAGTACGCCCAATAGTAAAACCAGGCGAATAGAGCGGCGCTTGCGACGGCGTAGAGAGCGAATGCGGCTTTTTTCATCTTCGAAACCTCGGCGCAAATGCGCTTTGCAAAATCAGTTGGTGGCCAGGAGCGCGTGCTGGGCCTCAAGTGCGGCGATTTTCTGTTGGCGGCGCTCGACGATGAAGCGCAGGCCGAGGATCAAAACTCCCCAGCAGAACCACGAAAGCATGTTCCAGAGGAAGACGTGGACCATGGCCGGAGCCATGCCGGAACCTTCGCCGCCGCCGAAGACCGGAGCGGGATGCTGGGTGCGCCACCAGCGATTCGACATGTAGACAATGGGCACGTCGAGCGCGCCGAAGATGCCCAGCACCGCGGCCAGTGTCTGCATCTGTGGCCCGGCGGCAAAGCGGCGGAGCAGCAGATAACTGACGTAAATGAGCCAGAGAACGAGAGTGGTGGTGAGGCGCGCGTCCCACGTCCACCAGATGCCCCATGCGCGCCGGCCCCACAACGGCCCGGTCAGCAGCACCACGGTGCAGAAAACCACGCCGACTTCAGCGCCAGCCAGCGCCCACGCATCGGAAATCTGCGCGTAGACGGGCTTGCTGCGGCGGAAGGAGAGATAGCCGATGGAGCCGAGAAGCGAGACCCCGAAGAACGTGAAGGCGACGCTGGCCGAAGGCACGTGGTAAAAGATGATGCGGAAGATCTCGCCCTGTGCGGCATCTTCAGGCGCCACGTAGATGGCCTGGTAGTAGCCCCAGCCCATGAGGGCCAGGGTGAGGACGACGAAGAGACCGAGCGCTGCATTTTTCATGGTGATCCTGATGGGGCTAATCCTGGTGGGTCTAGTTTACGACGCGGGGGGTAAAGGGATGTGATTCAGATCACTCGGTGTGCAAGGCAACCGAGAAAGACTGAGAGGCGCGGAGAGGATGTTATGGCCGGTGAGGAACCCGGTCAATCGCGGAATCAACGGAATTGCGGGCAGCAAAAAGGCCCCGGATAGTCAGTCCGGAGCCTTCTAGCAATCACATTGAACGCCAGTAGGTGGCGCGCCGCTTGAGACACCCTTGCAATGTAATGCATTTTTCGTTACATGTCAATCACTGTGCGGAGCGCCGATGGCCCGGAAATACAAAGGCCCCGGGTCATCAATCCGGGGCCTTTGCACATTTGGGTACTCAGAATACTGAACGCCGTCTGCGAAACTATCTCCACATTAACCTATCGGCCGAAAATATATCTACTTCACCGCTTCGGACCATTCCGCTTCGCCTCGGCTGAGCACGGCGGCGCGGTCTTCCTCAAGAATCCACCGCTGCTTCACCAGTTCGTCGAGTGCGTGGGTATAACGGGCCAAATAGTCGTCCCGGTCGGCGTAGCGCTCCGCAATGGACTTGCGCGGATCGCCTGATTTGACCCGATCGGCGGCGGTTTTGGGGAAGGGAAGATACGACGCCTCGAAGGCTACGCGCTGATCCGGTGCGCCAATCGACGGATCGCGCAAGTTCCAGCCTACGTAAGTTGCCAGCGGCGCGGCATACTCCGGCAATCGCACGCCATCGCGCTCGTTGCCGTCGGCGTCCACCTGCGGCACCAGCACCGGGAACGGCTTGCCGGCCTTGGGCGGCTGGATGGACAGAATTCCGTTTTGCCAGCGCGGGCCGAAGTCGAGACGCAGGCCTTCATTGGCCTCATGCGGGCGATTGACGCCGGGGATTGCCGGCAACGCGTAGGCGCTGAGCGGCACAAGATTTCCGTCGGCAATGCGCGGATAGCTGCTGGGCGGCGGCGCGGTATCGCTGCGCACCCACGCATCCATATTGGCAATCATGGCGCGCCAGAAGTACTTGATGGGGAGCGGGGATTGGGGTTGCTGGCCGAGCAGATCGCCGGAACCCTTTTCGGGCGGGAAGGCCCCGGAAAAATGCTGCAGGCCGGTGAAGTGGTAGATGCGGACCTGGTCCGAAAGCGCAGCGTCGCGCTTGCCGTCGGCGGTGGTGCCGATGAGGGCCGCGGCGCGTCCCCAGTACTCGTAGGAGGTGTTTGAGAAAAAGACGTTCGGTACAACTTTTTCGGCTGTAGCGCGGTCGAGCAGGCCGGCAGTTTCGCCGGTGACAGGGTCCTTTTCCGGCTGATCGGTGAAGGGGAAGATGTCGGTGGGGAAGTCGATGGAGGAGGTGGGTTGGGCGTCACGGGAGGGCTGGGCGAAGCGGTAGTTGAAGCTGCCGCGGCCGGCTCCGGCAACGTGGGCCAGCACGCCGTCGAGCGCGATGCGGCCGTCTTCGTCGGCGTTGAATCCCTGGTAGAGAAAGTCGCGCAGGAAGCGGCCGTTCTGCGAGATGCCCTGGCCGTAGACGCGCCGCGCGGGCGCGATGGCGTCGGGCGCGTGCTTGGAGTAGGAGGCAAAGTCGCGAATGGCGGCGAAGCCTCCACCCGCGACCACCGGGTCGGCGACCACGTAGACGTACTCGTAAATCTTGCCGGGCTGGAATCCACCGTTCAGGTGAATGAATCGGTCGCTGGGCGTGACCTTGCCGTCGACGGTGTGCGCGAACTGCCACTCGGCGCGCGGAATCACGGTGCGCGGGGCGTTGCGGGAGTCGCGGACGGTGAGGACGTTGCGCGGGTCGTGCGGATCGGAAACCGGGTACTCGGCGCCGCCGATAGTGCCCCCGATCATGTGGCCGAGCGGAATTTCGGGCAGCGCTTTGGAGGGCATGAGATCCCCGCGCAACAGGCCGGTAATGGTCTTGCCATGGTCCTTGGCAATGGGCGCGTAAAAGTGGAGGGCGCCTGCGCCGGTTGCGTCCCATTGCCAGCCGAGGGTCACGATGGTGAAGCCGTTGCGCAGCAGCCAAGCGTCGCCGGCACTGTGCGCGAAGTCCCAATCGCCGCCGTCGACGAGTGAGATGAGGCGGCCGCGACCGCGGTTCGGCACCTCAAGAATCATGGAGCCGTTGCTCTTGTTTGAATCCTTGGGACGGACGGCGATGAAGGCAGAAGAGAATTCGACCTCGCCGTCCTTGAGGTTGACCGCGTTGGCCAGATCGACGATTTGCTTGTTGTGCGGGTTGGCGATGGGGAGCGAGAAGTAGACGCGGCCGGTGATGCGCTCGTAGGCTCCCGCGTCGCCAAATGTTTTGCCGTCGAGGACGTCGGCTCGCGTGGTGACCTCCACGCGGACAACCCGCGCCTGGAGTGGAAAAGCCGTCAGTAACAGCACAAACACAGAAAAGATCGATCTGCGGAGCAAATGCATGGAAGGAAGGATAGCACCCGTGCTCCGGGCCTGAAGCTGCTCTTGTTGAGGCGCCCTATTCAGCTGCCTCGACCCACGTTGTGGGTACGCCGCCCCTGCTCCCTCCGTTTTCTTATGCAGGGAAGAGGAATTTGAGCATGGGGCGCACGCGCCGCGCCCAACTGGCTTCGTCGTGCGTGCCGCCGTGGACTTTTTCGAAGTGCAGGGTTTCGCCGGGGACCCAGTGGTTGGCTTTGAGGCGGCGGTTCAGGTGCTCCACATCGTGGAGGGTGCGGCGGCCTTCGTGGTCGCCTACATCGAGCCAGACGCGGGGGCGATCCCAGATTTCCGGGGCGCGCTCGTTCAGGTAGCCGAGGATGCTTTTGTGGTTCCACCAGACGCTGGGCGAGAGCACGGCGAGTTTGCCGAACCAGGTGGCGTAGCGCAGGCCGAGGTAGAGCGAAACCAAGCCGCCGAGGGACGAGCCTCCAAGCCCTGTAGACCCGCGATCGGTGCGGACGCGGTATTGCGTGGCGATCCAGGGCAGAATCTCGCGTGTGAGGGTGAGGCCGTACTGCTGGGCCTCGCCGCCGCCCATGCGCCGGTCGGGCTCGTGGGTGTACTCGTGCAGACGGCGGTTACCGGTGTTGTGAATGCCGACAATGATCAGCGGTTCAACCTCGCCGGCCTCGATGGCGGCGTCGGCTTGTTCGCGCACCTCCCAGGTGCGGCCGGGAACGTAGGAAGTGCGGGGATCGAAGAGATTCTGGCCGTCCTGCAGGTAGAGCACGGGGTAGCTGCGTTCGGGCTGCTCGTCATAGCCGGGCGGGAGGTAGACGATCAGGTCGCGCTTGTCAGGCAGGTAATGGCTGGGAAAGCCGCGATGCAGGCGCAGGCGGGGATGGAGCGTGGGCTCACCGGAGGCAAGCAGGCCCTTGGGCAGGTGCGCCCAGGGGTTGTCGTCCGGCTGATGGTGTTCCAAATGCAAGAGTTTCTAGTCCTTTAGCTCTTATCGGCAGATTCGTTAAGACGTTGCTGTTCAAAAACTTCCGCTTCGTTTGCATGACCTCTGCGGGTGATGGCCGGTGGAACGGGAAGCGGAGACGCACCTCGGGGGCTAAAGCCCGCGTTGATTAGGCAGCGTTTATGGCACGACTGAAGTCGTGCCCTTTCAAAACCTGCCATGCAGAGAATTCAGCGACCCCAGGCTGTTACATTAACAAGAAATTGGCTGTTCTCCAAAACAGTGAACAGTGGGCAGTGAACAGTGGGCAGTGAACAGGGACGGCGGGAGAAAGCATGAATCGTGAGTATCACAAGTGGTGGTCGCCTCGGCTGGGGCGGGATATGGAACTGCTGGTGTTTGGTCATGCGGGGCTGCCGGTGATGGTGTTTCCCACCTCGGGCGGGAAGTATTACGAGTTTGAAGACCGCGGCATGATTGGTGCGCTGGCAGGCAAAATCGACGCGGGCGAGTTGCAGGTGTACTGCGTGGACGCGGTAGACAGCGAGAGCTGGTACAACAAGCAGGTGTCTCCGCGCTGGCGGATTGCCCGCCACGTCCAGTACGACGAATACCTGATTCACGAGGTGGTGCCGCTGGTGCGGCAGAAGAACCGCGACGGCCACCTGGTGTCGCTCGGCTGCAGTTTTGGCGGATTTCACGCGGTCAACGTGGCGCTCAAGCATCCCGACGTGTTTACCGGATTTCTTTCGATGAGCGGGGCGTTCGATCTGCGCAATTTTCTGGGCGGCTACTACGACCAGGACTGCTACTTCAACCAGCCGCTGGATTTTTTGCCCAACCTGGGAGATCCGTGGTTCTTTGACCATTACCGCCGCGCGAGCTACGTGCTGGCGACAGGGTGGGACGACCAGTGCCTGGGCCAGAACCAAAAGCTTGATGCCATCCTGAGCGCCAAGGGCATTCCCCATAAACTGTTCGTGTGGGACTCCAACAACTCGCACGACTGGCCGACATGGATGCGGATGGTGGATCAGTATCTGTAAAGCAGGGAACAGGGGACAGGGAACAGGGAACAGGGATTAGGCATTTGGGATTCGAAAACAACTGCTGCCGGCGGCTTGGAAAGAAAGAGCTGGAAGCTAAAGGCTAGAAGCTTTTTTGCGGAGCAAAAACGATGAGCGAACTGAATCCTTATGAGAAGTTTCTCGATGGCCGCGCGCTGGATACGATTCTGGCGGCGACACCGATGGAGATTGGACGGCTGATGCAGGCGATCGGTGCGGAGAAGGCCACCGTTTCACCCGCGCCGGGCAAGTGGAGCCCCGCCGAGATCGTGGCGCACCTGGCAGACTGCGAACTGGTCTTCGCGTTTCGCCTGCGGCAGACGCTGGCGGAGGATTCGCCGGTGATTCAGCCCTTCGATCAGGACAAGTGGGCGGCGACCTATCCCGGTGTGCAGGCCGGCGAGGCGCTGAGCGCGTTTTCAGCGAGCCGCGCCTGGAATCTGCGGCTGATTGGCGGAGCCTTGCCGGGTGCGGCCAAGCGGCCTGTCACCCATCCCGAACGCGGGACGATGACCTTCCTGACGCTCGTGGAGACCATGGCGGGCCATGACCTGAACCACCTGGCGCAGCTAAAGAAGCTGGCAGAGGGATGAAGGCAGGGAATAGGGACTAAGGGAATAGGGACTAAGGGAATAGGGACTAAGGGACTAGAAAGCCCTGCGTCACGTCCATTCGGCTGCATCCGCTGGGGCCACGCTTCTCAAAAACAATTCTTTTTGCGCGAGATTCGGCGCGTGGACCGTTCTGTGGTTCAGCACGAAGGCGATCTTGTGTTTGAATTGTGGGAACCATTTCCTCCGCGCCGGGGTCCAAGAGAATAGCATTCCAATCGGTTCGCCCGAGGAGGACATATGCGCCGAATTCTTGCAGGCATCCGCCCTGTTGCATTCACCATCATCGCTGCCGCGTTCACCCTCACTCTTGCCGCGCAGTCGCCGGCGGGGTCTGACACAAAATCCAAAGTCGTCGTGAAGACCACAAGTGCGGCCGGCGCGGCCTCCGTTCCGAATGCGGTGCGGGATCTGCCGGTGCGCAAGGTGGTGCTCTACAAAAACGGTGTGGGGTACTTTGAGCACGCGGGTCAGGTGAACGGCAACCAGCGGGTGGCCATCGACTTCAGCTCGTCGCAACTGAACGACGTGCTGCAGTCGCTCACGGTGCTGGATGAGGGCGGGGGGCGCGTGGCCGCGGTCAACTACAACTCCACCACGCCGATTGAGCAGCAGTTGAAGACGCTGGCGTTGGGGCTGAAGGATTTTCCGGCGACGGTCGCCATCTACCAGTCTCTGCGCGGGCAGCGCGTGGAGGTGACCGGCGCGGGCGCTCCGCTGACCGGCAAGCTGGTCAATATTGAATTCCGCAAGGAGACGGACAAGAACGGCCAGACATCCGACGATCACAACTTCCTGATTGTCGAGACCGATGCGGGCGCGCTGCGTACGGCAGAACTGACCGATGCGGTCTCTGTGCGCATGATTGACCCGTCGCTGCAAAAGCAGTTCGCCAACTATCTCGATATTGTTGCCTCAGCGCAGGACCAGCAGGTGCGGCACCTGGTGCTGGAAGACCGCGGCGCAGGCCAGCGCCAACTGCGTGTGAGCTACATCAGTGAAGTGCCGGTGTGGAAGTCGACCTACCGGATTGTCTTTCCGCGCGAGGCCAGCGGGAACACCACCACGCCCAGTGGCAATGCCATCATGCAAGGCTGGGCGGTGGTGGACAACACCGTGGGCTCGGACTGGGACAACGTGGAGTTGTCTCTGGTGGCGGGCGCGCCGCAGAGCTTCATCCAGCCGCTGAGCCAGCCCATTTATACGCACCGGCCGGAGATTCCGATTGCCACTGGGGAGCAGATTGCGCCGCAGACGCACCAGGCGGCGGAGATGAAGCAGTACGACCGCGTTGAACTGGCCGGAAAATTGATGAATGCTCCACCGGCGGTCATGGCGCCGAACGCATCGGAATCGGTAGTTGTGAATGGGCAGGCAATTGACAGCCTTGGCGTTGCCGGGATGGAAGGCACTGGCTCCGGCTCCGGGAGTGGTTACGGGGCTGGAGTTGGCGGCAATATTGGCGGAGGGGTGTTTCGCGCTGGTGGTGTCTACCGCGCTTCGGATGCGATCGCGGAGGGCGATGTTTCCACCAATGCATTCGACGATTTCTTTCAATACTCCCTCGCGCAGCCGGTGACGATTCACAAGAACGAGTCGGCGATGGTGCCGATTTTGCAGCAGGATTTGCCCGCGGAGCACGTGACTCTATGGAGCGATGGATCACGCGTTCCGCTGCGCGCGGTGTGGCTGGAAAACACCTCGAAGCTCACGCTGGATTCAGGCAGCTTCTCGATCTTTGAGAGCGGCGAGTTTGCCGGCGAGGGGTTGCTTGACCCGATTCATCCCGGCGAAAAACGGTTGCTCTCGTACGCGGCGGACCAGGCCGTGAAGGTGCATCGCGGCGGGTACATGGACACGCACACGCTGCACCACATCGCGATGCACGAGGGCGTGCTGGTGGAGCAGACCACGGACGTCACCGAGAGCACCTACACCGTGACCAATGCAGCCGATGAGAAGCGAATGGTGATTGTGGAGCACGCGCGCCACGGCGACGCGGTGCTGGACTCCGAGCCCAAGCCGGCGGAGACGACTGCGACCAGCTATCGTTTCCGCGTAGCTGTGGAGCCGCATCAGTCAGTGGATCTGCACGTGGGAGAGAAATCCACGCGCGATGAAAAGATTCGCATCAATGCGGATCAGTTTCGCGACGAATACCTGGTCAACGTGAGCAAGTACGCGCCGGAATTGGATGCGAAGCTGCGGCCGCCGATCGACGCGGAGACAGCCCTGGCCGATGTAAACAGAAAGATCCAGGAGAACGCAGAGAAGCAGAAGGCGCTGGCGGACGATGAGGCGCGCGATCGCGACAACCTGACCGCGCTCAAAGGCAACGATGCGGCCAAACGCTTTGTGGAGGAACTGAATCGTGCAGAGGACGCGATTGACGCAGCGCGCAAGGCCCAGGCTGATCTGGAGTTGCAGCGTACTGCCGCGCGTACGCATCTGGAGGAACTGATTGCCGGACTCTCCTTCGACACCGACGTGTCCGTGGTGACGAAGAGCGACCAGCTTGGCGACCGCGCGCCGAGAAGGTAAAGGCAGGGAACAGGGGTCAGAGATCAGA
>Ga0182016_10007173_pt1 | contig 11536 bp, 10 predicted proteins | sample 712S2MmetaG_FD_120491 | JGI IMG/M metagenome (GOLD analysis project Ga0182016, IMG submission 120491) | Permafrost microbial communities from Stordalen Mire, Sweden - 712S2M metaG | ecosystem: Environmental > Terrestrial > Soil > Wetlands > Permafrost | place: Sweden: Stordalen | collected...
CTCTTTGAATGTAAATCGCGGGGTAGAGCAGTCTGGTAGCTCGTTGGGCTCATAACCCAAAGGTCGCTGGTTCAAATCCAGCCCCCGCAACCAGTCTTCGCTTATCCGGGCCTTCCGGCTCGGCAAGCTACGCCTGGCTCTGCCAGTCAAGGAATATTCCTTAAAAATTGCGAAGTTCATCCTGAGCTCGTCGAAGGGCCTGGCAGGCCAGTTTCTAAGAAGGTTCTTCCTTAATAAATTCCCCTAATCACCTACTCCTCAAGCTACTTAAAATCACCAGCAAATAAAGCCAAAAAGAAGAATGTCCACCCAAGCATCTATATGACTATACTTATTACTTTAGATAGAACTACGCAATGGCTGGACAGATTCTGAGGCCTTTTTTTAACCCTCGCATTTTATTGCAAGCGCTAATTCTTTACTTACCGTTTCTCTTTTTGTAATTTTGAAATTGAATCATTCCTAAAAAAAGGAGAATGAAAATGTTGATTATTTTTATAGCAATTATTCTATGCTCATCATATGCACACAGCATGGAACAATCAAAGAGCATCCCCATTAAACAATCATCGGAAAAGTCATCGCCGGCACACTCACCGTTGGAACCTTCGGCGCTCACTCATAAAATAAAACAACAACAATTTGAGATAAACCATACACTTGATACCATAACAAATGCTGCAACCAAATGGGTTTACGATGCGCAAATTGAAATAGATAGCCCATTGGGTGATCCGGAGATCAGATACTATATTGAAGATATTTGGAAAGAGAAATATAAAAAAATTATTGAAACAATAATTAAAGATCCCGCAATTAACGTTGAGGAAACGCAGATGGCGCTAGAACTTGTTGCACACACGGCACAACTTGCCATTTTTATTAATAAAATGGCCAACTGGCACTCGCAAAAAAAAGCTATTTCTTAAGACGCATTTTTGGAGATAATTGCATTATCATGAGCCCGGCAAAATATGTAGCAATCCCTCCTATGACAACCATCTCAGCAGTGCAGCTCGGAGAAATTGGGCTCATATAATCGGGGTTCAAACAAATATTTTCAGCAGGCAAATCAAATAACTTTTCACATCTCTGAGCAAATAGCGTTGAATAGGATAAAAGTACACCGGCTCCAGAAACGCTCAATCCTACTGATGCAAAATAATCATTTTTAACGGTGTCTTTTATTTTTTCATAGAGAGTTAATTGTTTATTATTGTCGATAGCTACTGCTTTTTCTTCATCAGATTCAGGATCTTGATCCGCATAATAATATATTTTTTTATTTCGTCTCTTTTTACCCCCAAGCCTCATCGCATCAAGTTGAGTAACGCAAATAAGCCCCAAGAGTAGTGCTAAAAACCACTTCATTGTATACCTTTCAAAAAATCATCTGCTTTTTGTAAAATCGATTTCGCATTGGCGTAGGTGAGCCGTTCATAGGCCTTTTCAAAGGGCAACCACAGATAACCAGAATGCTCCCGTGATAATGCTACTCTTTCCTGGTCAGCGCTTCCTAAAAAGAACACCACCGTTTTTTCAATCGGTTTACCACGCTCTTTAAAATTATACTGCAATGATTCTTCAAATCCAGGCACAATCTCTGCCGTTAGACCTGTTTCTTCTTTTAATTCCCGATGAGCCGCTTGTATCATGGTCTCTCCAGGCTCTAATTTTCCCTTGGCAAAATCCCAGTGCCCGCCAAGGTAATGTAACACCAGATAATGCGGTTCATGATCTTTTTGTATATAGAGAATTATTCCCGCACATTGTTGTTTAATCATGATTTCACTCACATTGCTAATCTAAAAAATACAATCGAATACCACACTGTTTACGATAGAGATAGAGCAACAAACCGGCCATCACACAAAGCGGGCCAACCCACAACCAAAAGCCAATTTTTTCTAAGAAAAAGAGCGCCAGGCTTTGGGGTAGCGCCAACGTTAAAAATGCACCCGTGCATCTATATGCCACATAAAATATCCCGCTCACCACCGTTAGTTGGGCCACATAGCGGAGCATAAAAATACCAAAATGGCGCGGATAGCCATGAAAGTTAAACTTTTTTTTCAAAAAATAAAATAACAAAATTGTTTGCATTATGCCCGAAATTGTAGTGGCCGCAACAAGCCCCACACCGGCAAACGGTTGCATCAAAAGATAATTGAGCACTATATTCAGCACCGTTACCAGAACGCTCACTATCGTTGGCAAACCCGGAGCATGGAGCGCGTAAAAAAGATTTAATAATACTTTATTTAATGAAAAGAAAAATAAACCCAGAGCAAACACAATTAAAAGTGTTCCGGCATCATGAGCCTGTTGCATGGTGAACCGCGGAACAAATAACGTAACAAAAATAGCATTGGCAAAAAAGATAAGGGCGAGCATACACGGAACTGTCACCCAAAAAACCAATTTCGCCGATTCATACAAAAAGAAGTTAAGCCGCTTTGGCGCGTAGGTGCCGATACGGGAAAAATAGGGAAGCAAAATGGTAGAAAACGCCACACCAAAAACTCCCATTGGAATTCCCACAAAACGATTTGCATAATAAATTAATGAAACTGATCCATCCGAAAGCAAGGAAGCAAAACTGGTATCTATAAATAAACCCAACTCCATCACGCTCATACTCACTCCGGTCATGCAAAATTTTGCTAAAACATGTGAAAATGAATGCCATGTATTTTTATTCACCGGTCCGAATCTAAATCCGGCCCTAAAATAGGCATAGAGATGCTGCAAGAATTGCAAGAGGCCGCCCAGCAATATAAAAAAACATACGTAACTAACCGGCAACGAAAAAAACAAACAAATGCACAAGCCGATAATAAAAACAATATTGAGCAAAATTGGCCCGAATGCCGGGACAAAAAACCGGCCGACCGATTGCAAAGCCCCGGCTAAAATGGCGCTGCTTGAAATAAAAAAAATAAATGGCATCAAAATTCGAAAAAAAGTTACAGTGATTGCGATTTTTTCTTCACCAAAGCCCGGGACAATCACCCATAATAAATGGGGGGCAATAAGCATAGAAATGGCACACAGCACCAAAAGCGCTCCCTCAAAAAGTATAAATGCAAAGGAGAGCAAACTTTCTGCCTCTTTGGGGTCCTTTTTGAGCGCAGCGATAAATGAGGGGACAAATGCGGCAGAAAGCGCGCCCTCGGCAAAAATTTTGCGAAGGGTATTTGGCACTTTGTATGCGGTAATAAAGGCATCGGAGATTATACCCGCGCCCAAATAGCGAACCATGAGCAGTTCACGGATGATCCCCAAAAACCTGCTCATTAAGGTGGTGCCGCCAACCTGCACACATTTTTTTAATACTGCTTTTTTATGCATAATCTGTTTTTCGTTATTTTGAACAATAATTGTATTTTAGTATAGAGTGATTTATGCGCAAGTAAATCAATCAAAAATCCGGAGATATGCATGATATTTCTATTATTCAGTCTGGCCACACTCATTTCCTTTCCTCTTTTTTCAATGGAAAAAAATCAAAATAAGGATATTAAAGAAATAACCGGAAAAGCTGAAACATTAAGCCAAAAACTCACCAGGTTACATAAAATGGTGGCAGAAGAACTCCAATTAACCGTGGCAAATGTAAAAGCCGAACAATATAATTATTGCAATGATTACCTCGAGAATCATACTCCAAATCAGAGTTTTGCGCTCATTATTTCTCAGTCGGCCCATGAAAAGATTGCCGGCTGTATTGCAGAATTCAAAAAGCATGCCGAGATTATTATGGAATACGGTAAAGAACTGGCCACCAATGAGGCTCGTTTGCTCCAAGCGCCCGAAAATCTTTATGAAGCAAATCAAAGAAATGAGTTGCTGACAAAAATTAATGAGGCAGACAAAAAGCTCGTTGGTATTCTTTTTAGAATTATGTGTTATCAAGAGGTCTATCAAACAGAACAATTTCTCAAAATTCAAAAAAGTGTAAATCGACCTATTATTAATATTAAGCCTTAGGCCCTCTGCAATTCTTCCCATTCTTGCATAAGCTGCTTGTGTTGCTCTTTAAGTGTTAGCAAATCTTGTTCAGCTTTTTTATAGGCATCGGTGCCGTAGGTAAGTTCGGCAAATGCCATTTCTTGCGTGGCTATTTTTTGCTCAATCTGATCAATTTTTTTCTCAACTGAACGGCTTTTTTTGATGCTATCATTGTGCAGTTCATTGGTGCTAACTGAATTTCTTTGCTGGCTCGTGGAAGGCACATTAATTGAGCGCACAGCTCCCTGGGATTGCCCGAGGGTTGGCTTATTTGTTGCCGTCTCCGTTTCTTTAAGTTGCATCTGCTTTTTGTAATATAAAAACTGATCATAATTACCATCAAAGCTAATAATGCCCGTCGGCGTTAGCTCAATCACCCGCGTTGCCAAATCATTTAAAAAAGCTCGATCGTGAGAAACAAATAAAATAGTGCCTTCGTATTTTCGCAATGCTTCCAACAAAATCTTTTTTGAATCAATATCAAGGTGGTTGGTTGGCTCATCGAGCAGCAAAAAATTGGTTTGTTGAAGAAGCGTTTTTACCATCCCCACTCTATTTTTTTCACCACCACTCAAAACCTCTATCTTTTTATGAACATCATCACCGCTAAATAAAAATGCACCTAAAAATGATCTCATCGTTGGTATAGTGACCCCGCGCGGGCAATGGCCCTCAATATTTTCAAGGATTGTTTTTTTTCCATCCAGCGCAGCATTTTGATCCTGATCAAATAATGTTTTGGTAACATTTGAACCAAAGGTGATCGTCCCTTTTTGCAAAGGCAATTTGCCGCTCATGAGATTGAGCAGGGTTGATTTGCCAACACCGTTACCCGCAACAAGCGCCACTTTTTGGCCGCGCTCAATTTCAAGATTCACATTGTTAAAAATTTCTCTATCACCAAAAGAAAAAGCCACATTATCAACTTTGAGGACCAATGTTCCAGAACGGGTGATGGGCGGAAAAGAAAAATTCATTGTTTTTAAGGTCGGCGGCAACACAATCCGCTCAAGCTTATCAAGCTGTTTTATCATACTTTGCGCCTGTTTGGCACGCGAGGCGCTCGCCCGGAACTTATTAATAATCTCTTGTTTATGTTTAATCTCTTTTTGTTGCAACTGATAAGCAGACTCTAAAAGGGCCCGATTATGCTCTTTTTGAATCTCATACGCGCTATAGTTTCCTTGGTAAAAAGTGCTTTTGCCATGTTCCAATTCAAGAATCTGATTGCACAGCGCATCTAAAAAATACCGCTCATGGCACACGAGCATGAAGCCAAAAGGCGCTGATTTTAAAAAATCGAGAAACCAGTCTTTTGCAAAAATATCCAAGTGGTTGGTCGGCTCATCAAAAAGGTAAAAATCGGCATTTTGCAATAATAATTTTGCCAACACAATGCGCATGCGCCAGCCAACACTGAGCGAAAGCACCGGATTGCCAAAATCTGCTTCTTTAAACCCAAGCCCCAAGAGCATCTTTTTTGCTTGGGCGCCCAAGCTGTCAGGATTGAGCTCTCGCAACTTTTCATGCAGCTGAGCATACTCTTCAAGATCATCTTGCTCATGAGTATGGGTTAGCTTTTCTTCCAATTCAATAAGTTGTGCCTGCAATAACGCAATATCAGCAAAAGCGGTCATAGTTTCATCAAGAATGGAAAGCGAGGAAGAAAGCACCACATCTTGAGCCAAATAGGCTATTTTTTTTCGTTTACTTACGGTAATTGAACCATCATCCAGCAGTTGCATACCCACAATTGCTTCCAGCAATGTGGACTTTCCCGACCCATTGGCACCAATGAGCCCAATACGCTGATCTTCTTTGATATCAAAAGAGATATCATCGAATAACATGCGTGAGCCGAATGATAGATAAATAGAATTAGCTTGTATCATATACAAAAGTATAAGCTAGATAACCGCCAAGAGCAAATGCTGCTTGCAATATTTAGTTAAATGAATACGCTAATCCCAAAACATTGGAAAGGAAACAAGATGAACTATAAGCAAAAAATATATCTCTTAGTATTGGCAACACTACCCTTGATCGGCATGGAGCCATATCTCCCAAAACCATCACCCAAAACGCAAGAAGCGCTCGATGTTTTTCAGGGAAATGATTCATTTAATATTCAAAGTACTGAAGACATTAAATCTCCTATCAAACACCTTTCTTCTGACGGCTCAGATAAACCATTAAAAAAACGAAAGATAGAATTTACTATACAATTGTCTGAGCGCCTTGAACAATTGCACAAAGATACAAAAAGAGACCTTGCAGAGCTTTGTAATGCAGAATGCGATACGTTCTTTGGTCGATTGCAAAATTTAATGGTGTTCAAATCACATGCAAACAAAGAAACACAAGACTATGAAATTAAAGAAATTGCCGAAAAGACCCTCGCCAATAATCAGGCAATTTTGTTACTGTTAAGCACAAACTATGCCACCTTGCATAATAAAAGAGAAGAGTTAATGAAAAGCCAAAGCCAGGAAGAAATTTTTAGTTCGAGCCCACTCTTTAACTTCATTTCAGAAAAACAGCATAATAATACAAAAGAGATTTTTCAATTTCAGACCAGTGATATGTGCGCTCGCAATACGATTAACTTTTTTAACGATCAATTGTGCTCGACTCTCGTTGAAATTGCTAAAATTGATTTATTACAACAAAGAGAGGAAGACGACGAAGAAGAGTCAGAAAATAATAACTCTAGCCAACGAGCAAATAATCATTAAAAGGAAACTTAATGTATAGAAACCATAGAGTGCTTATGATTTTAGTAATCTTGCCCATAACTGCTATGGAATCAAAAAAAAGGGGCCCGGAGCAAGAGAAAGCCGAATCAAAAGAAAAAAAACAAAAAGGCGACAAATCTTCAGAAATTTTCGAGGAATTAAGAGTATTGCACAAAGAAATCAGTAAAGAATATCAGGGAAAAGTCATACGAGAGTGCGATAAAGCATTTGATAAGATTCTTGAACTCATTAAGATTCGCGATGCTCACGAGGATGGCAACACTTATTATTTGCTTAGAGACACTATAGAAACGTTAAAACAACAAGTCGGCATTACAGCAAGAATACATGCGGAAGCAGCAGATAATAGTTTAAAAGCATGGCAGACCAGTATCAAAAAACAATATGATGATATTATTTGCAGCGAAGATTTGATCAAAATGACCTTGGCCGAGGCGGAGCAACAACTAGACAAAGAATTTTTATTACTTTTAAGCCATTTTTTTTATGAAAAAATTTGCATGGCTGCTCGAAGAAATATCACCAATGAAAGGATTGAAGAAGCTAAGAGGTTTGAGGGCTAATTATACCGCCTGCACCAACAAACCACCCTTGAACGCATAGACATTTTCCAGTCTCTCAGTAACATACCGATCATGGGAACTAATTATCAGCCCCATGCCCCATTCTTTTTGCATACGCAAAATCACTTCAAGAACAGAAATTCCGGTGGCAACATCAAGATTGCCCGTGGGTTCATCCGCAAGCAAAAATACCGGCCGATTCATCAAAGCGCGCGCAAGGGCCACCCGCTGCTGCTGACCACCAGAAAGTTGGCCCGGATATGAATCAATTTTTGAGGAAAGCCCCACCATTGCCAAAAGTTCTTTGGCCTGCAGGCTACACGCATGCGCGGCGTGCCCGGCAATTAATCCTTTAAGCATAACGTTTTCTAGTGTGCTTAACTCTTTAATAAGATAGGGGTATTGAAAAACAAGGCCAATAGATTGATTTAAAAATACTTTTTTTTGGCGAGCGGAAAAATGATTAATATCAGCATTATCGTAATAAATGGCCCCGGAAGTGGGCTCATCAAGACCTGCCAAAAGATGCAAAAAAGTGGATTTTCCGCTGCCCGAAACACCGGTTAACCCATAGGAATTTCCCCGCAAAAAATCGAAGGTGATTCCTTGTAACACCCAGATATCTGATGTTCCTTGGGTATATTTCTTGGTAACAGAACGGGCAGATAACGAATGTTCATTCATGATTACTCTTTTAAATAAATGACAAATCTACCTACAGTATTATCACAAAACAAACGTGTTTTCAAAAAGAAGATTCGCCCTTTTGCCGTTAAATATTGTCTTTATGCACAACAGGCCCCTACAATTGGAATGTAGGGTAATGAATATCGAGCGTAAAATACACGCGTAGATAAATTCGATTGAGGGGGAGTGAATGAAAACGGTTTTAAACAAAGACATGCATGAACATATTCCAGAAATGCTCCCAGTAATTCCAACCATGGATGTTGTTGTGTTTCCACATATGATTGTGCCACTGTTAGTGCTTGATGAAAAGATTATCAAGGGCATTAATCAATCACTACAAGAAGCCAAATTGGTATTACTGCTTGCGGCAAAAAAACAGATCGATAGCGATGAGGGGATCGCTACCAAAGATCTCTATTCTATAGGAACGGTTGCATCTATTATGCGGCTCATCAAAATACCCGAAGGGGGAATAAAGATCCTCGTTCAGGGCATTTGCAAAGCCGAGGCAAAAAGCATTCTGGCATCCGAGGACAGCTTACAAGCTATGGTGAGCAAAATCTCCAACAGTGGAGATAAAAATAAAGACGAAATCCAAGCACACATAAAAAACATTAAGAATTTAGCGGAAAAAATGGCAATGGCCGGCAATGCCTTTAGCCCGGATTTTCATATTATTCTTTCCAAGATGCAGGATCCGGATAAAATTGCGGATTTTATACTGTCCCATCTTAATCTCGCGGTTGAGCAGGCCCAAAACTTGCTGGAAATTAATGAACAAGCAGTATTGCTTGAAGCATTATATCGTCTGCTTGCCAAAGAGATGGAAATGGCCGACATGCAAGAAAAGATTCGCAACAGCGCCCGCGATTCCATGAACAAGGCGCAAAAAGAGTTTTATCTACGCGAACAAATGCGCGCGATAAAAAAAGAACTTGGTGAGGATGATCTTGAAGAATTGGATGTAATGCGTGAACGGCTCGAAAAACTTGCGGCGCCCGAAGAAGTAAAAACTGAAGTGCGTCGTCACATTAATCGGCTAGAAAAAACATCGCCCGATTCAATGGAAGCCACCGTTACGCGTAATTATTTGGAATGGATATTTGGATTACCATGGCAAATATTCACCGTGGATAATTTAGATATTGCGCATGCTAAAAATATTCTTGATGAAGATCATCATGGTCTTAAAGAAATTAAAGAACGGATCCTTGATTTTATTTCTATACGCAAATTAAAGACCGATGGCTTTGCGCCGATTTTATGTTTTGTGGGCCCTCCCGGCACGGGCAAAACATCACTGGGGCAATCCATTGCGCGCGCCTTGGGGCGAACCTATTTCCGTATTTCGCTGGGCGGTGTTAAAGACGAGGCCGAGATCCGCGGACATCGCCGTACCTACGTCGGCGCAATGCCGGGCCGGTTTATTCAAGCAGTAAAAAAATCGGGCAGTTGTAATCCGGTAGTGGTAATCGATGAGCTTGATAAAATCGGTTCCGATTTTAGGGGCGATCCATCGGCCGCGATGCTTGAGGTGCTGGATCCCCAACAAAACAAAACCTTTTATGATAATTATTTAGGCATTCCCTTTGATCTTTCTCATGTGATGTTTATTGCAACGGCAAACTCATTGGAAACTATTTCCGAACCATTGCGCGATCGCATGGAAATAATTGAAGTTTCCGGGTACACGCACGAAGAAAAACTCAATATCGCTCGCATGCATCTCATTAAAAAAGCAATCATGGATGCGGGAATGGCAGATCAAGAATTATGTCTTGCTGATGCGCTCATTTTGGATATCATCAACAACTACACCAAAGAATCGGGCGTGCGACAACTGGAGCGTATCATACGCAAACTATGCTCCAAAGCGGCGCGCATGTATGTGCAAGAAGATAAAGTGATAACCTTTGATCAAGACAATCTGCATCTCTATCTTGGCCCGCGCAAATTCTTGGAAGATGAACTTGATAAAGAGGATCAAATTGGCATTAGTAACGGCCTTGCCTGGACAGCCTACGGCGGTGAAATGATCAAAATTGAAGCGGTTCTCATGCCCGGCAAAGGTAAACTCTTATTAACAGGCCAACTAGGCGATGTGATGAAAGAATCCGCGCAGGCGGCAGTGAGTTACGCGCGTTCCCATGCAAAAGACTTTAATATTGATCAAAAATTGTTCACCAATTACGATTTGCATATTCACGTGCCGGCAGGCGGTGTGCCAAAAGATGGCCCATCAGCAGGAATAACCATGCTGACGGCTATTCTTTCCGTGCTCACGCAACGGCCAATAAATGCGCATTACGCAATGACGGGTGAATTAAATCTCCGTGGTGAAGTGATGCCAATTGGCGGCGTGAAAGAGAAGATCTTGGCAGCAAAACGTAATAAGGTTGATCATGTTATTTTGCCGTATAAAAATAAAAATGATTTAACCGGCATTGAAGAGATTGCGCAAGATATTAAAGTTATTTGGGTGCATCACGCCAATGAAGTTATTCAACATGTGCTGCTACCGGCTGAAGATAAAATAGCAAAAGCAGCGTAATAGAAAAACAGTTCTTACCAAAGAGCAGCTTTAAAAAAAGCTGCTCTTTTTTTTACCTATTTGCTCTGAATGCTCACACTCTTGTATACTTATTGCTGCCTTTTGTAACAAGCATGCTTTTTTCAAAAAAATTACTGTTGAATAAAAATGTACCCTCTCATGGAGCTTGCTCATTAACAGATGTTCACTATATGTAATCAAAAATAGTCTGGTCGTGGCAATTTTTGCTTTAGTTTCGCCGCACGCCAATTGCATGGAAAAAAAACGCTCGATGCACGATTTAGCAAAAACAGAAAAATGCAAAAAAACAAAACAAGAAAAAAGAAGTATCAATGATTTAGAAGAATTTGCAAGTTATCTAAAACGAACAAACAACGTGAATGAAATAGACAGAATTCATGGCATGACAATGCTTCATTGCGCCGCAATGGAGAACCAGATTGAGAAGCTACAACTTTTGCTTGCTCATCCCCAATGCAATGTGAATGCAAAAAGCTTTGCGATAGATACACCACTCCATTTTGCAATAAAATATGAGAGGGTGGAAATAGCAAAGATATTAATTGCTCATCCTTGTTGTGATGTGAATGCTCTAACCAATGATAAATGGTCCCCTCTTTATACCGCCATTCGCCATAAACAACCAGAAATAGTAGCGTTACTACTTGCCCGCCCTGAATGTAATGTGCACATACAATGCATTATGGGCTGGTCGCCCCTTACTTTTGCAGCTCATACAAAACAGATTGAAATAGTAAAATTATTGCTTGCTCACCGAGAGCCTGATCAAAAAAATAAAGCCGTCCAAGCCTGCAAGGGCGATAAAACTACCTATTTTTCTCTTTTTCCTAATGATATTATTAACTTTTTATGCAGGCAGTATTGCACCTTTTACAGCATTTCCGATAGCCAAGCGAAACAAGTGACGGGAAAGCAATATGTTAAAAAAGAGATAAAAGAACTAA
>Ga0182016_10007176_pt1 | contig 11529 bp, 3 predicted proteins | sample 712S2MmetaG_FD_120491 | JGI IMG/M metagenome (GOLD analysis project Ga0182016, IMG submission 120491) | Permafrost microbial communities from Stordalen Mire, Sweden - 712S2M metaG | ecosystem: Environmental > Terrestrial > Soil > Wetlands > Permafrost | place: Sweden: Stordalen | collected...
CGTTCCTCCTGCTCCACGATCCGATCGAAGACCGTGACGGCGAGCGGATCCTCGAACACCGTCGCGGCCCAGGTGAAATCCAGGCCGTGCTTGCGAAGATTCCGCCGTCGCTTGTCCTCGCGCCAGGTTATGTCCACGTCTCGCGCCTCCTCGGAAGCGTGAGACTGCCTGCGTCCCGTTAAGAACCGGGAAAGATGGCGCAGGCCGCGGCGTATATACCGCTCCGCATATACAAACTCAACCGCGCGACCAAGTGGCGTGGGCACACCTGACCCGGTTTGTAGTGCGACGGAGACGCCAGCCCCATTTCCGGGCCGTGTCGACCTTGATTGGCAGGGATCCGCGCCCCGGCCCCCGCATTCCCAACTGCCCCGAACGCGCGCAGCATGCCGGGGAAAAATCACGCGGAGACCACCCCTATGAGCGGCACCACCAAGCACCCGGACGGCGAGCCCTGGCAGTGGCCGGAGGCAACGTGGCGCAAGATCGTCGGCCACGCCCGCGCCGGCCGCAGCATGAAGCCGAAGACCTGGCCCAACGGCGCCCGCTGCGCCGTGGCGATCAGCTTCGACGCCGACCACGAAACCATCCCCCTGCGCGACAACGACGAAAGCCCTATGCGCATCAGCCAGGGCCAGTATGGCCAGCGCCAGGCCACCCCCCGCATTCGCGCCCTGCTCCAGCGCGAGGCGATCCCCGCCACCTTCTTCTACCCCGCCGTTTCCGCCCTGCTGCATCCCGAAGAAGTGCGCGGCATCGCCGATGACGGCCACGAGATCGGCATCCACTCCTGGATCCACGAAGCCAACACATCTCTCCCGCGCGAGGCGGAACGCGACCTGACCTTCCGCGCCGCCGAAACCCTGTCGCGCATCGCCGGCAGAGACCCGGTCGGCATGCGCACCGCAAGCTGGGATTTTTCCGTCAACACGCTCGACATCGTGCGCGAATTGAAGCTGCTCTACGACAGCTCGCTGATGGCCGACGACGACCCCTACGAACTCACCGACGGTGGCGAACCCACCGGCATTATAGAATTGCCTCCGGAATGGATTCGCGACGACGCGGTGTATTATAATTTCGTCCGCTTCTCGGCCCTGCGCCCCTACACGCCGCCGTCCGCCGTGGGAGAAATCTTCACCGCCGAGTTCGACGGCGCGTGGGAAGAAAGCGGGTTGTTCCTGCTGACCATGCATCCGCACATCACCGGCCACCGCTCGCGCATGCCGGTGCTGGAGCGGCTGATCAAGCACATGAAGGCCCGCGGCAAATGCTGGTTCGCCACCCATGCGCAAGTGGCGGCGTGGTGCCGCGATAATTCGTAAGGGTTGCTGCGTGCAAGATGCACGCACGGGCTGCGCATAACCCGGCGGTGGGCCAACGGCACCACCGGTACCCCAGGCCGCAAGCTCGTAGGCTGCGCCGCGCGACGAAGCGATATTTATACCTGGGCCACTGCCCGGCCGGTGCCTCGGGCTGGATCGTGGTATCCGCGGTTGAACGCGAGACCCTCGGATATTTTTCCACCCTCCGCGCCGCACTGCTGTTCATCCGGCCCGTGCCGTTGCCCTGAACGCCAGCATCGGATCGCCCACCGGATCGCCGGCCTCTCGGCACGACCCCCCACTGACAAACAGGATCGCGCGCTCGCCCGCCACCCTGCGATCACCCGGTTCCGCCGCACCCGGCGACGTTGCATGGCATGCGCGGCCACCATCAGCCGCACCCGGCGGCGTTGCATGGCATGCGCGGCCACCATCACTCGAATGACAGCACTGATCCGCCATGCATGTCGGAGACGACCCTGAACCCCTCGTCGGGGATTTGCCCGGACAGGTGAATGTCGCCGCTGTGCACCCCATCGGTCACGTACAGCATCCCGTCGCTGGCGGAGCCGCTATAGCTGATCGAGGCACACGCACTGTCGAGGTCCGTGACGTCGATCACATCCTTGGCCGTCAAACCCGAGATCGCCTCCTGCGCCAGATCGGCCACGCTTCCCGCAAACGTCACGCCGTAACCGCCGGCATCCGACAACGTGCTCACTCCCGGGCCGCCGCTCAAGATCTGCCCGGCGGCCGTGGCCTGCATCTCCACGCCGCCGTCCGAGGCGATGAACCGCATCGGCTCGGTGCCCAGCATCGAGTCGGCCGGCGTCACCTGCCAGGCATCGGCGAACACGCCGTACAGCGTGGCATTGCTGATCGATCCCCCCAGCACGCTGCCATCGGGAAGCTGGAAGTCATTGGCCTGGCCGCTATTGCCACCCAGCAGTCCCTGCACCGATCCGGGTCCGTCGGATGACGGCAGCGCAACCGAACTGTTCAGATACGGACCCGAATTGGTCACCGTCAGCGATTCGCCCGTTGCCCAGGTCAGACTCACCGCCCCGGGCGACAGCATCCGTAAGTCACCGCCATCGAGCACCTGCACCGGATCGCCGGCGTTCAGCGTGGTATCGGCTACCCCATTGATCGCGACGAAGCCGCCGGCGCCGGTCCCGAAGGTGACGATGTCGCCGCCAACCTGTGCCGCCACCTCGCTCGTGACGCTGACCGCGCCGATCCACGGCGCCGCGACGGTTTGAATCTGGATGTCAAACGTATCCCCGGGCATTGTCGAACGTGCCAGGGTGAACCCGCCAATGGCCTGGAAGTCGTAGTGCCGTCCATCGAACGTCACCATGTGGACATCGCCCTGCGCCGACCCGGCCGGGACGATATCCGCCATCACCGTCACTACCTCTGGCGCCTGGACCTGACTGAACCCCGTCGTATTCACATCGGTCGGGTCCAACGTGATCGTTTGGCTGAACGAACCGGTCTGACTGGTGTTCAGTGACACCGTTCCCGCCGCCAGCGTCGATCCCGCCGCCAGGTTCGCAAACGCTGCAAACCCGCCGTCGGAGAACGCGGCGCTGCTGCTGACGCTGTAGCTGCCGTCGAGCGCATCGGCCGGGCCGCCGGCGATGTTCATCGCATCGAGCGACACCGCGCCTACGACGGCGCCGGCCTGCACCGTACCGAAATTCAGCACATAGCTGTCCGGACTGGATCCCGGCGTCAGCAACGCGCTGGGACTGTGCACCGCCGCGGTGGCGTAATTGTCCACCGTCACGTTGACCGGCACCACGATTGTGCCAAGCGAACCCTGGCCCAATGCGTCAATCGAATCTGCGCCGGTTCCGCCGTCGGACGTCAGCCCGACCGTCACGCTGCCGGAGTCCACACCGGCGGCGGCAGTCGAAAGCGTGATGGAGAGCGCGGCGGCATTCGTCTCGCCGGCCAGGATGTCGCCGGTGGCGCCGGACGAAGTGCCGATGATGTCGCCAGATGTCGCCAGGATCGATGCGGTCAGCGCCTCGGAATACCCGTCATTGGCGGCCTGGTTGCTGACCACCAGCGGCAGCACGGCGCTGTCGCCGGCATGCACGATCGTATCGACCGGCGCGACGGTCCCCACCGCCTGCCGATACACATCGCCCGACACGGCAATGGTTGGGGCGCTCGCCAAGGGCGTGACCGTGCCGTCGTTGACCGAACTGGCGTCGAGCGTCACCACGCCCTGGTGAGACCCGGCGGTGCCGGTATTGAGGCCGGCGATGATGTCGGTCGCGTCCATGCCGCCGGCAGCGAGGCCAGTCACCGTCCCGCTCGCCGTCGCTGCCCCGTACACCACCGGCGTCACATCCAGTTCGCCTGCCGGCGCGATACCGCTGTTGGTGATACTGACCGCCTGTTGCTCCGGCGTGCCGACCCGCACGTTCGGAAATTCGATCGTGCCTGCCGAATTCAGCGTGATCTCCGCCGAGCCGATCACCGGCGCAGCCGGCAGCACGGTGCCCAGCACGGTGATCGTCTGTGCCGTTTCGACCTGGGTGCCGGCATTGCTCAGATCGATCGGCGTCAGCACGATCGTCTCGCTGACCGTGCCGGACTGCGTCGTATCGAGCCCGACAGTCCCCGCCACCTGCGGGCTGCCCGCCGCGAGGTCCGTGATGTCCGCAAAGCCGCTGTTGATGAACGCGCCGCCGTTCGCGACGGCGAAGGAATCATCGAGACTGTCGGCGGGCGCGACACCCATGTTCAGCGCCGTCAGCATCACCGATGCGCTCGCTGTTCCCGCCACCACCGTGCCGAGATCCAGCACGAAACTGTTGGCATTGCCGCCTGCGGTCAGCGGCGGCCCGGAACTTTCGATCGCCGATGTGCCAAGGTTCTCCACCGGCGCGATACTGCCGGCCGCCACCACGGTGGCCACGACATCGATCTCCTGCGCGGCCTGCGTTTGGCTGTAGCCGGATGCATTCACGCCGGTCGGGGTCGCGATGATCGTTTCCGTCACGATGCCAGGCTGCGACGTGTCGATCGATATCGTGCCCGCCGCCACGGTGCCGCCCGCGACGAGGCTCGTGATATTGACGAAGCCCGCATTCAGGAAGCTGCCGCTATTTCTGACCGAGAACGACTCGTCCAGCGCATCGCCCGGCGCGGCTGCGGCGTTCGCTGCGTCCAGCACCACGGCCGTACCCGCGGCTCCTGCCGTTACGGTGCCGAGGTCCAGCGCGTAAACATCGAGGAAGGTCGGGATCAGGCCTGGACCGGACGCCGTGACCTCGGCGGTGGCGGCATTGTCCACGGTCACCGACACCGGCACCGAAACAGTCCCCAGCGCCGTCGTGCCAAGCCCGTCGATGCTCCCCGCGCCGCTGCCGCCGTCGGACACCAGGGTCACCGCCGCCGAGCCGATATCCGTGCCGGCCGTTGCGGTCGGCACGACAATCGAAAGCGACGTATTGGTTCCGCCCGGCGCGATGTCATTGCTCGGACCGGAAGCACCCGCCGCGACACCGGAAAGCGTGCCGAGCGACGCGATCAGTGCCTCGGAATACCCATCATTGAACGCGGTGTTGACGACGCTCAGCGCCAAAGTGCCGCTGTCGCCGACATGCAGGATCGCTGAGGCCGGCGCGACGGTGCCGCTGGCAAGCCGGAACACGTCGCCCGACACGTCGATGGTCGGTGCATTGGCGAGCACGGTCGCGGTGCCATTGCTCGGAACAGAAGTGCCGGCCAGCGCGATGGCGCCGTCGCGGGTGCCGGCCGCACTCGTATCGATGCCAACCTGCAGATCGCTCGCATCGGTCGCGCCCGCGGCGAGGCCGACGATCGTGCCAGTCGCAGTGGCCTCACCGGAAGCGGCCGGCATCACGCTCAGCGTGGCGGCAGGCACAGTGGCGCCGTTGGTGATGCTGACGGCCTCCTGGTCCGTCGCGCCGATGTGCACGTTCGGCAGCACGACGGCAGTGGACGAGTTCAACACCAGCGACGCCGGACCGGCGACCGGCAACACGGTGCCGAGCACGGTGACGGTTTGCAATTGCTCTATCGTCAACGACCCGAACGTGCCGACATCGCTCGGGGTCAGCGTGATCGTCTCGCTGAACGTCCCGGCCTGTGTGGTCTCCAGCGTGATGGTCCCCGCCGCGACGGAACCTCCCGCGGCGAGGGTTCCGAATCCGGCAAAGCCGCTGTTGATGAAGCCGCCGACATCGTCGATGACGAAGCTGCCATCGAGCGCGTCCGCCGGGCTGACGGCGGTGTTGAGCGCATCCAGCACGACCGCCGCCACCGCGGTGCCGGCCTGCACGGTGCCCAGGTTCAGCACAAAGCTATCCGCCGCCGTCCCCATCGTCAGCGCCGGTCCCGTACTGATCAGGCCCGCAACGGCTGGACTGTTCTGCACGACGATCGAACCCGCGCTGATACCGATCGCGTCCAGGCTGGTGACTGTATTGGTCGCGCTCAGCGTGCCGTCGGTCACGCTGATGGTCGCCGTAGTGCTCACCATCTGACCGAGGGCCGCCGCCGCCGGCGTGAAGCCGACTGCCTGCAACGCCGCCTGCACCTGCGCCGGCGATCCGGCGATCTGGAACGCCCCGTTCGCCTCAATCGTGCCGCCATCGTTGGCGGTCAACGTTCCGCTCGCCGGATTTGATAGCGTCACCGTCAGCGTATCGTTGGGCAAAGGCTGCGAATCGAAGATGGTTACACTGCCGAACGGCAGGATCGGCGTGTTGGCGGCGAACTCCTGATTCGCCTGCGCGCCGGAGATGGCGAGTTGCCCGCCCGCGTCGGTCGCGATCACCGAGCTCGACGCGTCGGTCGCCGATTGCGTCCCGTCGTTCACCACGATCGTGAACCAGGTCGTCACGCTCTGGCCCGCGGGGACCTGGCCGCGCGTCGGCGTGAACACCAGCCCGGCGAGCGCGGTGTCGATGTTGGCGATGAGACCGAATTGCGTGAGGTCCGGTGTCCCGGTGACCGTGAACGTCCCGCCGTTCACCGTGCCGCCCACGGCGTCGGAGAACGTGCCGTTCGCGGCGTTCGACATCGTCACGGTCACGGTGTCCACGACGCCGACGTTCGCATCCTCGATGGCGACCACGGCGAACGGGTCGATCGGCGCTTGATCCGACGTGGTCTGGCCCGGCGTGGCGCCGAGAATGTCGATGCCGCCGGCGACGATGGAGCCGCCGGACACGATGTCGATCGTCGAAACGGCCGTCACCGTGTCGGCGGCGCCATCGTTGATCGACATCGACATCGTGGTCGTCGCGGTGGTTCCGCTGGGCCCCGGCGGCACGCTGTTCACATAGGCGACCAGGCCTTGCAGCGCGGTCTGCACGAAGGCGAGCGAGCCGGACGTGCTCCAGATTCCGTTGGCGGAAATCGTCGCACCGTACGACCGCGAGAACGCCAGATACGTCGTGCTGGCCAGCGTCGCCGTCGCCGTGAAGCTGGCGTTGTCAGGATCGCTGAGTACGATGTTGTGGAACGGTTGCGCGGCGTTGACGTTATTGTTGACGTAATCCGGCGACGTGACGCCGGAGACCAGGATTGGGTCCTCGACCGCCGTCGCGAGGACCGAGGCCGTCGTGTCCGTCACAGCCCCGAACTGATCGTTCAGCGCGATCGTGAACCCGGTCGTGACCGTCTGCCCAGGCCCGGTTTGATGCGTGATCGGCGTGAACACCAGGCCGTCCAGCGCGGCCTGCACCGCGGCGGGCGTTCCCGACACAATATAGCCCATGCCGTTATCGATCGTCGTGCCGATGCCGAGATTGGAGAAGGCGCCGGTTGGAGCAGTGCCGACGTAATTGATGCCGCCGCTCGGCACCGTCCCGTACGTCGTCACGATCGCGGTATCCACCGCGCCGGTGTTCAGATCGGTAATCGAAACGTTCGCGAATGGATCGATCGCGACGCGATCCGTCGTGGGCTGTTTGGCCACCGTCCCGGAGATGACGGGCAGCGACGGCGCCGCGACTCCGGGCGGGGCGTAGGTGATGGCATATTCGTTCACCAGCAGCGGCGGCTGCAGGCCACCAGCGAGCCCCGCCAACGGGGTCGCGGTGAACCCGCTCAGCACGTAGCCCGCGCCGACAGGGATCGTAGCGATTGTCGTCGGTCCGCCATTGGCGATCGACGAGCGGGTCACCGTCAGGATGTTGCCGTCGTATCCGAACGAGATCGTCGGATCCGCGATGTGCGTCACGCCGTCGTTGCCGTAAATGTACGGAGCGAAGCTGCCGTCCTGATACCCGCTGAGCAGGATCGTGTCGCCGACGCCGAAAGCCGATACCGACGCGGATGCCTCGAAGGTGGTGCCCGAATTGATGGTGAGCGTGTTGGGGGCCGCGAACACGACGTCGCTTCCAGGATCGAAACGGCTCGCGCTGAACGTGCTGTCGGGCCCGAGAATGACGGTCTGGCCGGCGTTGAGCACGCCTGGAGAGAAGCTGCCGTCATCGATGTAGATCGTGCCGGGCTCGGACGCTTCGGGACCCGACGCCGACCCCGAGTCGGCCAGTTGCAGTGACGCGCCTGGGCCGATGACGATTGTGCCCGCGTTGAGCAGATGCCCCACCGGCATGTAAACGCTGCCGGTGATATCGACGGTTGTATTGGCATCGAAACCGAGCGTGTTGCCGGTATCGGCGAGCTCCCCGCCCAGCGACAGCGTGGCGCCAACGAAATCGTGCGACATGCCAAGGATCAGCTCCGAACCGGACGACAGCGTGACGGACTGGCTGTCCAGCGTGCCGCCGGTGAAACCGAGGAAGCCGACACTCGTGTTGCCCAGGTAATCGGTGCCGCTGGTCAAATCCAGCGGTCCGACATAGGTGACCCCGATCAGGTTGCCCAGAACCGACGTGAACTGGCCACCCGCGTTGACGATCGTTCCGCCGGTGATGCTGGTGTTGTCGAGTTCCAGATTCGGTGCGCCGGTCGTGCCGCCAACAGTAATCGTGTTGCCGGTGTTCACATAAGTGTTGGTCCCGTTAAACGCATCGTCGAGCCGCAGCAGCCCGCCCGGTCCGACAATCGAGCCCAAGGATTGAATGCTGGTCTGAACGTAGGCGTCCAAGGTGCCGCCCGCGGCGATGGTGATCAGGCCGTTGTTGATAAAGTTCTGTGCCGCTGCCGAGGCGTAAGGGGACACCATCAAGTCAGCCCCGGGCGTGACCGCGATGGTGCCGTCGTTGACAATGTATCCCGGCCCACCCAGGGCACCGAGCGGCCCGTTGACCGTCGTTTCGATGATCTCGGTATTGGGCGCCAATGTGAGGGTTTGATAGCCTTCTACCACAATACCGGCGTCGGCATGGGAGAACGCGCTCGTTGCCGTGGCAGTCGTGGCGCCGCTCAGCAGCACGACGGCGTTCGACAAGGTCGCCGATTGCCGGATCTGCATCGAGGTCGCCACGCCCATAACGAAAAGCGAGGGCTGCTGGTCGATGATCAGCGTGCCCGGCCCGGTGCCGGTCGCGCTGGCCAGGCTAGTGTTGGCCTCGACCTCGATATCCCCGTCGGTGTCGAGTTGAACGGCACCCTGGAGCACGCCGCCGGCCATCGTCGCCGAGTCGACCGGATACACGCCCGGCCCGGTCGCGAGCGTGGTGCCGGTGTCGATCTGCCCGAGATTTTGGTCCTGCCCGGGGGCCAGCACGAAGGTGCCGTTGCCGATCTCCCCCTCGTTCACGAACTTGGAGAAATTCGCATTGCCCGCGGCCGAAATCGTCTGACCGTCCAGGTTCAGCGAGCCCTCGTTCACCAGGGTCGCGCCGCTGCCGACGACGCCCGTCAGCCCGGCGAGCCCGATGCCGGTCAGCCCGGCTTCCTCGAGCCCGCTGCCGAGATCTGTACCGCCGTCGAGCACGACGATCGCGCCTGGCGCGAGGTTGATCGTGCCGCCCGCGACGTACGACGCGGCGTTGTAGAACTCCAACCATCCGCCCGCGGCGACGTTGATAACTGCGTCGTTGACCAGAGTGCCGTTCTGCCCGGCGTCGAGGCGCAGGAACTGCCCGCTGCCGACATCCAGCGTGGTCGAGGCAGCCAGCGTCGCGACCGGATTGGCACGGTCGGCCGGACTGGTACCGCCCTGGACGAACAGGTCGGCCTGAAACTGGCCGGCGCCATAGGCGAGGCGCGCATTCGCCAGCACCGCGCCATTGTTCAGATAGATCTGCCCGTAGCCGGCGGCGAGCGCGGTCAACGTGAACGGCGCGCCGCCCGGATCGAATTCCGTGCCTCTGCCGATGGTCAGCGTGTTGAAGGCGACGCCGGTGCCTTCCAGCGTAACACCCAGCAGCGACCCGGTGCCGATCGCCAGGGTGCCACCAGCTTCATCGATGGCGCCACCAACCACGGTGTCATCGAGCTGCAGATTGCTGAACGAGCCCGGCGCCTTGACGTCGATCGTCGTGCTGATGTTGGTGAGGGTGCCTTTCAGGTCCAGCAACCCGCCGTTGTTGATGATCGTGCCAAGGCCGGCGAGGCTGCTGTTGGTATCGTCGATAACGGTGGCGCCGGCCCCGATCTCGATCGTGCCGTCATTCAGGAACGGGCCCTGTCCCAACACACTGTCGAACGCACCGCCCTCGGAATCGAGGTCGAGCGTCCCCGCCGCCGCGATGAGCGTGCCTTCATTCGTCACCTGGCCGAGACCGAACAACGAGGTATAGGTGTCGGGACCGATCAGCGCGGTGGTGCTGGCGGCGTTCTGGATGATCTCGGTGCCGGGTCCGAAGAACAGACTGCCGTTGTTCGGGTCGAGGTCGTCGGTGGCGAGCACGCCGCCCGCCATCTCGATCGTCTGGCCCTGGAAGTCTTCCGGGTCCAGGAAGGTGAGTTGGGTGTTGGCCCCGAGGTCGAGTTGTTGCAGCCCGGGCCGGGCGATGCCCGTCACGTCGATGGCCGCCCCGCTCTTGCTGAGATCGAGCGTGCCCTCCACCGTCACGCCCAGGAGCGCGGCCGACGGACCGGAAACCGTCAGCACGCCGCCATCGGGGATCAGGGTGCCGTCCGACAGAGTGCCGCTGACCGTCAACGAGCCGGCCTGAAGGTTCAGCACCCCGCCGTTGAGCGACAGCGCGCCGCTCAGCGTCAGCGACCCCGCCGGATCGTTCAGCGTCAGGCCGGCGACGCTGTCATTATCGTCGAGCGTGATCGAAGCGGTGCCTGAACTGGCATCCACGACCGCGGTATCGCTCGCAGCAGGCACCGCGCCGCTGGACCAAAACGATCCAGTGTTAAAATCGCCGGTGCCGCCCTTCCAGGTGATGTCTGCCATGGCAGGGGTCCTTTTCCGACCCATCGGATGTGATGCCCGGATTGCCATCCGGGACGTCCTGGAAAAAAAAATCATACGCCGATGAATTGTTCTGTAAACGATGATATGTTCACGCAGCAGACGCTTGATATTTGCATGATATTGCCACAGCGATAATAATGTCACAACGTTACGCATTAATCAGGCCTGTGTCGCGCGACAGGTATGCGCATGGATAAACCGTACCGCCGCGGTCCGCCCTCCTCTTGCCAACCGGCCGGGGTATCGCTATCTACCGGGCCTCAATCACATTCTCCGCTGAGTAACGGGGGGTGGCCTTCACGGGCCGCCTTTTTTGTTTTGGAACAACGCGAACCACAGCACACCAGCCTGGAAGCCAGGATTGCCGCCATGGTCGAGCCCTCGCTCGTCCACATGGGCTACGAACTGGTGCGCGTCGCCATCGTCGGCAAAGACCGCCCGACCGTGCAGATCATGGTGGACCGCGCCGATGGAGCCGCGGTTTCCATCGACGACTGCGAATTGCTCGGCCGGCACTTCAACGCCATGATGAACGTCGAGGATCCGATTCCCGGCGCCTGGACACTGGAGATCAGCTCCCCCGGCATCGACCGGCCGCTGACGCGGGTGAAGGACTGGAACCGGTTCGCGGGCCACGCCGCCCGCGCCGAAGTCGTCGCCCCGATCGACGGCCGCAAGCGTTTCTATGGCATCGTGCTTGGCGCCGACCCGACCGCCGCCCGCCTCCGCCTGGACGATGGGACTGAAATCGCCTTGCCTATGACCGATATCCGCCGTGCCAAGCTGGTGCTGACGGACGCCCTGATCGAAGCTAGCTCAACCCCAACCCGGACCAATTGACAGAGGTCATCATGGACACCGCAGTCTCCC
>Ga0182016_10007181_pt1 | contig 11523 bp, 8 predicted proteins | sample 712S2MmetaG_FD_120491 | JGI IMG/M metagenome (GOLD analysis project Ga0182016, IMG submission 120491) | Permafrost microbial communities from Stordalen Mire, Sweden - 712S2M metaG | ecosystem: Environmental > Terrestrial > Soil > Wetlands > Permafrost | place: Sweden: Stordalen | collected...
CGTCGCCACGGCCAGCGCCTGGCGCGCGCTGACCAAGCCAACCGCGCCGCTGCTGCACGGGTTCCTTGTCCGCAAAGCCGAGAAGGCACATGGCACTGGCCGCCGCATTGAGGGCTTCTGCCACCCTGGCACGCGCGTCGTCATTGTGGATGACGTGTGCACCACGGGAGCCTCCACTATCAATGCAATCGAAGCGGCCCGCGAAGCGCAGATGACTGTCGCGGCCGTGGTCTGCATCGTGGAACGCGAAGAAGCGAACGGGCGGCCCGCAGTGGAAACTGCTGCTGCCGGTGCGCCATTCCTGAGCCTGTTCACCGCAAACGATGTTCGTGCCGAGCATCTGCGCCAGCAGCAATAACCGCGCAAAAATTCGCCACAGAGCTATGCCCCGATAAAACTGTGTTTTGTCTCTGAAGCCCATAGCAAAACAGAGGCTGTCATTCTGAGCGAACGGGGCCCCGAACGTTCTTCAGTTCGGGGGTGGTGAGTCGAAGAATCCGCTTTTGTTTGTCCTGCGTTTTACCAGGAATTCTTGAAACAGGACACTACGCCGCCTCGACGAGTTCGCCCATCAATACCGCGCGCAGTTGCGCTTTATGCACCTGGATTCGATCCTTGTAACTGATCAGGCCGAGATCCCGAAACCGGTTCATGAAGAAGCTCACGCGCGACCTTGTTGTCCCGATCATCTCCGCCAGGGTTTCCTGCGTCACGGGTGGGATGTAGGTGTGCTGTTCGTCCGGCTTTCCGCCATCCGCCATCAACAGAAGTGTTCGCGCCAGGCGCTTTTCGCTGGAGTTGAAAATCTGGTCCACGAGATCGGCCTGGGTGCGCTGGCTGCGGGCAAGCAAATACGAGAGGAACTGGTCGCTGAATTCCGGCGCCTGATGCAGCAGTTGCAGCATTTCGCATCTCTTGATTTTGATTGCGGTGCTTCGATTCACTGCCGTTGCTGTTGCGATACGGAGACCCGGCGTCATCCCAAGCGACTCCTCACCAAAGAAGTCACCGGGGAACAAGAGGGCGACGGTTGCCTGTTTTCCTTTCTCTGAAACCACGTTCAGCTTTGCGCGGCCCTGCTGGAGGCAGAAAATGGAATCAGCTGCATCTCCCTGACCAAAGAAGGTTTCCTCAGGCTCCAATTCGACAATCCTGCGACCCAGTCCGACGCTCGCAAGAAAGGCGGCGGGATCCGAATGCAAATAATTCTTATCGCTCGACAACATACTTCCTCCTAAAAAGCGGTTTTCTGAACAAAGTGTTCTTACCAGGGAAGCAACTAGTCTTCATTTCGTTTCGAGTTGTGACGCACTGACTCAACAGCGCAATGCGCCGGGAATTCACTCACCTGGATTTCGAAAACTTAACCCGGTGGCTGGCAGGACGCTTGCTTCAACAGCTGTCGAAGCAAGCGCGCGCCGGGATCATAAAGCGGTTCGTCTGCCGGTCAACAGGTTGACGATCAGAACGATCGCCGCAACTACGAGCAGAAGGTGAATCAGGCTGCCTGCAACGTGCAAGCTGAAGCCCAATATCCAAAGAAGCAGGATCACAACAAAAAGAGCCCAGAGCATTGTTTCCTCCTTGTTTACGCAGCAGTCGCGCTATGTTTTGTTTTTCGCGCCTGCGTCCATACACGAATGACGCTATTGACCGCTAGCCGCGGCAGCTTTCGCCTGTTCCCTTGCATTTCTTACCGCATCAAGGAATGACTGCGCCTGAGGAGGAGGAGGCACCTCGCCCCGTAAAATGCGATTCGTGGGAATCTCGGCGCCGTACATCGCTTGAGTGGAGTCATCGTCGCGGCGAATTGCAGCGCCGTTCAGCGTGATTCCGGCAAAGATGCCCTTGGCGCGCGAGTACGTCAGAATCTCGGTGTTGAGCTTCCAGTCGGTATCGGCAGATGCATGGCGCCCCACCGGGCCCGCTGCAGCAGAGGCGTCGCCACCAATTTCAAACTTGCTGTTGATCAAGTGCTGCAGGCCTCGATCACCCTGAACAATCAGCACCAGGTCGATGCCTTCCACACCGATCTGCAGGCCAAAGCTACCGCCCGTAATGGTAAAAAACGACGGTGCGCTCCATCCGTTTTCTGTTCGGCAGGTCGCCACGCCCCTCCCATTTTCCGCGCCAAACACGAATCCGCCCTTAAGCAGATGAGGCACCACGGCCACGCACTTGGCGTGCTCAAGAACCTCTTCCGGTATGCCCTTGTCGGGCGCCGCCATAATTTCATGTAACACCGCGCCGGCATGTTCCAACCGGTCATCCGTCGCCTCGCGCGTCGTCGCTGCCCAGGCAAAGCTTGTCAAACTCAGCAGTGCTCCACACAGGATTGCCTTCTTCATATTCACTCCTCCGATCCCAGATCGCTCATCTCGTTTGGATGCGATTGATTTTGGAAATCTGTTACTCAATCACCCATGACTTGATGCGCCCGCCTTGGCTACTGTTGCTTTTCAGCCATATAATGCAAACGCCCCGATCACTCGTCCCACTTTCCTCGCAACTTTGCGGCCATCGCGAAGAGAATCCATTAAGCTAATGAAAACAAGATGCTTACTTTAGTGCGCGTGTCCGGGCATAGCGGTCCATCGTCGTGTAATTCTTACCCATTCTTGAAAGGATTGCGCTTTCGAAAGACCCTCAATTTCCCGGCTCGCAATCAACCCGGTAATCTATTGATTGGCTCTTTAGTAGTTGGCTTGCCATTACACGCCCTGACACCATGGACCTCTTCGAGAAAATCCGAACACTCCCGACGCAACCCGGCGTCTATCTCTACAAAAACGCCGAGGGAGAGGTCATCTACGTCGGCAAGGCGAAGAACCTCCGCTCGCGCGTGCGCTCTTATCTTTTGGAGGCGTCCCAGGCCAACGCCAAGACCGGCTCCCTGATGCGCGAGGCCGTCGATCTCGAATACATTCTCGTCGCCAACGAACACGAAGCGCTGGCCCTTGAAAACAACCTCATCAAGCAGCGCCATCCCCGCTTCAACATCTTGCTTCGCGACGACAAAACCTACCCCTACGTCAAACTGACGCTCGCCGATCGTTACCCCAAGGTATTCGTCACGCGCCGCCTGCGCAAAGATGGCGCGGCCTATTACGGCCCCTACTTTCCGGGAAATCTTGCCTACCGCATCGTCGAGCTTATTCATCGCAGCTTTTTAATTCCCAGTTGCAAGGTCGATCTCTCGCGCTACCACCCGCGTGCCTGCCTGCAGTACTACATTCATCGCTGCCTCGGCCCCTGCGTCGAGGGATTCACTACTCCAGAGCTCTACGCAAATGCAGTTCGCGATGCACAGTTGTTTCTCGAAGGCCGTCATGCGGAGCTCGAACGCAACCTCACCAGCCGCATGATTGCGGCGGCGGAGGCCGAGCAGTTTGAAGCCGCGGCACGACTCCGCGACCAGCTTTCCACTGTCCATCAGTTGCAGGAAAAACAGCGCATCGCCACAGCAGAACAGGACGACGACGCGGATGTATTCGGCTATCACTTTGAAGCTGGCAGTCTCGCCGTGAATCTTTTCCACGTCCGCGCTGGAAAGATAGTCGACAGGCGCGAATTCTTCTGGGACGATTTACCCGAATTGCTCGAACAAACAGAAGACCTGGGTGCCCCATCCTTTCCGAGTTCCTCAGGGGAAAGGGTGGGAGAGCACGAATCCGCGACTTCCGAACCACAGTTTCACGCCGGCGCGGTATTCAGCGCCTTGCTCAAACAGCTCTACATCGATCAGCACTACGTTCCACGCACCATCCTCGTCCCCGTCGACTTCTCTGACCGCGAATCTCTCGCTGCCCTGCTCACTGAGCGCACCGGGCATCGCATCGAACTAGCTGTGCCACAACGCGGAGAAAAGCGGTCCCTTGTCGATCTCGCCGGGCAGAACGCAAAGCAGTCTTATACGCAGCGCTTCCGCGTTCTCGAGCCCAGCCGCAAAGCTATTCAGGATTCGCTAGCCGACCTGTTGATGCTTCCCGAGCTTCCGCGCCGCATCGAGTGCTTCGACATCTCCCACATTCAGGGCGCGGAAACCGTAGCCTCTCTTGTGGTTTGGGAAGACGGCAAGATGAATAAGCAACTCTATCGCAAATTCAAAGTGATGACCGTGCTCGGCGTCGACGACTTCGCATCCATGCGCGAAGTGGTCCATCGCCGCTACAAGCGAATTCTCGAAGGAATGGAAAATAAGCCGGGCGAGACCGGAAAAAGCAACAAGGAGCCGCAGTCGCTTCCGTCGCTCATCCTGATCGACGGCGGGCTCGGCCAGTTGCACGCCGCTGCTGAAGCTTTGGAGTCGCTCGGCCTTACTTCGCAGCCACTGGCCTCCATCGCCAAGCGCGAAGAAGTTATTTATCTCTACGGCAACGAGGACGAGCCCATCGTACTTGACCGCCGGTCACCTGTCTTGCACTTGGTGCAGCTCATCCGCGATGAAAGCCACCGCTTTGCCGTTGGCTATCATCGCCAGCGCAGAGCTATGCGCGATCGCGATTCCGAGTTGCTGAATATTCCCGGCGTTGGCCCGCAGACGCGACAGCGCCTGCTCTCCCACTTCGGCAGCCTTCGCGATGTGCGGCAAGCAACGGCTGAGTCGCTGGCTGCGGTAGTGCCCCGCAAAACCGCCGAGATGATTCACAAACACTTCCACCAGACCCAACCAGCAGTTTAATCAGTCCTCCGTCGTAGCGGACTGAATAAAACTAAATATCGATTGCCACCACCTCATGATCGAGAATCGACGGCACGGTAAGGATCAGCGTGGTGCCGGAACGAACGATGCCGACGCTCTTTTCGGCAACCAGCAACCGCGCCCGTTTCGCGTTGATTTCTCTGGGCAGGTTGAGCTTGAGTGTCTGCGCGCCGATGGGAAAGAACTCGCGGAACGGTCCCTTCATCGCCATGGGATTCGTGAGGTTGACGAGATGAACTGTGATGGAGCCGGGATCTCGCCAAGCCGTCACATCCAGCAGACCTGCCCCCTCCACCTCGAAAACAGGCGGTTCGTGATTGGCCCATAGAATCGTGTTGCGCATCATCTTCAAGTGATCGGCGCAGAGGACCTCCCAGAATGTCCGGTCGATGTCGAAAGGAAAGTAGGCAACTCTCCCCGCAGGTTTGCGAAGATAGAGGCAAGAGATATCCGTCTTTTGAGCGCGCGGATAAACCTTCTCCATGGGCAGATCGGGATAACTCGGAATCAGCGTGAAAGGGGTTTCCGCGAATTTCTCGCGCGGGGAGACCTCAAGACGAGAGACGCCGTTGATCACTCTTGGAGCGTCCTCAAGGCCTGCGAACAGCATGTGGCGCGGCAAAGCCTCGTGCTCAAGGCGGATGTACGAGTTGAGCATGGGGCCTTCCGATTTGCCAGTCCAATCGACGCCAAAAAGATCGGCGAGACCGAAGTTGGAATGGCGTTTGCCAAGCTCATTGTAAAGGCTGGTCTCATGTGTCGCGATGAGGCTGCCACCGCTGGCAACAAAGGCGCGAATCTGGTCACATTGGGCATCGCTCAGAGCGGCGATGTTTGGCAGGATCAACGTCCCGAAATGCGCCAGGTGCGCCGGGTCGAGAAGCTGGTCATGCACCATCTCAAAAGGAATGCGCGACTCGATGAGTGCCTGGTACCAGCCGAGGGCGTAGTTCTCCACCTTCGCTTCCGCGTGCTCATCTCCGTAATACCATGCGGTCTGCTGCGAGTAAACCATGCCGACGCGGGCCAGTGGCCTCTCGTGCGCGAGGTACTGCCGATGCTTGTCCGCCCACTGGTAGATTTCCTCAACGCCGTTAAGCCAGCGCTCATCGTGCAACGTGGCGGAGAATTTGCTGCACCATGGACGCATTCCGTTCGCGATTGCATCCAAAGTCCAGATACGAATTTCGGCACTGCTGGTTACGCTGTCCTTCCAGCGGTATTTCTCTTCCAGGCCAACGCCAAAGAGGCCAACGATGGGCTTATTACCCATGACTGCGCGGTTCTCCTTAGCGACCTTGCCGATAAGCCACGGCGCAGCAAGACCACTGCGCGCCTGGCGGTCGGCGACAAGCATGGGAACGCGCCGGCCGACGTCGCTCGCATTGAGAGAGTTGAGGGCCTGGCCACCGCCGTTGGGGATCGCTGTAGCTGCGGGGTTGATCTCGCGAATCGCGGAGTTCCAAAGATCGAGAAGGCTCATCAGACGCTGTTGACGCCATATAAACCATGCGCGGCGGGCTGGATCTTCCATGCTGGCCGAACGCGGCAGATCGAGGCCGGTGGCCGTCTTGAAGTTTTCAATGCAGTGTTGGCAATAGCACACCCCGTTTCCATCCCAGCGATTGTGAAAGAGTCCATCGACGTGATAGCGCGCCACGATCTCTTTGTGCACCGCGGCCATGAATTCGAAATTATAGGGACCGTAGGCGCAGGTAACCCACATCTCGGGCGACGACCAGTGCCGGCGCGGCGCGCCATTGGCATCCACGGCGATCCAGTCAGGGTGGGCGGCCTTGGCATCGTCGTAGGTGGCGTGAGGGTCTGTCCTCACTAGGACCGACATGCCCAGTTGCCGGCAACCGTTGATCAGTTCGCCAAGAACGTCGCGGTCGCCAAGCCACGCGCTGCGGTGATGAAAGGGGACCTTGGTTGGATAATAGGCAACGCAGCCGCCTCCGCTGAGACACACCCCGTCAGAGCGCGTGCGCTTGAAGTAGTCGAGCCAGAATGCCAGGTCGAATTGCGCGGGATCGTCTTCAACCAGGGTCAACTGCATCCAACGCATCGGCTTCGACGCCCAATCAGCGACAGACTCGGAATTTGCGGTAGAAACCGCCTGGTCCCAGAGGCTGCCCGGTGCAACGCGAGCGAGTGCGGCACCGGAACCTGCGGCGGCCGTGGACTGCAGGAATTCGCGACGGGTGAAAGAGGTAGGGCTCATGCGCGTAATTGTACGGTTGCGACTGAACTTCGCGCCAAGGGACCGGATTCGCTCCGGGATCGGCAATGAGGTGAGAAAACCGGACACCGTTGCAAGGTCTCAACGCCCACTCATTGCGTCTTCCGTACAACAACGGGCCCCGGGTCACTGTTCCCCGCCTATTGGCGATTGGCGGACGGCTCCATGTGTCTTCCTGAGGCTTATATCTCATTCTCCATCTGCATCTTGCAAGAAATAGGAAGCCGGCACTTCCTACAAAAAGCCGGAGCCAGACTTGAATTCTTCAGCCATTTTGCCGATAAGTGACTTAATAAAGCCGCCCTGGCCACTTCCCAATTCGGAGAGAAAGTTCCTTCATGCCCAGCTCGATCCAACCTCCCGAATCACCGCACGACAAGCCGCTGATAGTTGCTGTCGTCAGTCCCGACGCGCAACATCGCATCGCGGCTACAAACGCGGTTGCCCAATGCGGAAACGTCGAGCCCCGCGAATTCCCTGAATATCCTCCGAACCTCAGCAATGCGGCCAGCCTGCTGGGACAAGGCTTCGACGCAGTCCTGATCGACCTGGACGGGAACCCGGAATATGCCCTTGCATTGGTGGAGAAACTCTGCACAGAGGGATCCACGATTGTGATGGTCTTCTCGGGGAAGGCTGATTCAGACCTTATTCTGCGCAGCATGCATGGCGGCGCGCGCGAGTTCTTCACTGTACCTTTCACCCAAAGCTCAATCGCGAAGGCCTTGCAATGGGTGGCAGCCCAGCGACAGCCAATTCACACCGCAAGAAAGGTGGATGGGCGTCAACTGATCTTTTTCGGTTCCAAGGGCGGCGCCGGGGTCACCACCGTTGCCACCAATTTTGCTGTAGCACTGGCTGAGGAATCGCACCAGGGCACCCTGTTGATCGACCTGAATCTCCATCTCGGCGACGCGGCGATGAACCTGGGAATCGATGCTCCCTACTCCATCGTCGACGCGCTCCAGAACGCTACCCGCCTGGATGCGCATCTGCTCGCAAAGCTGGTTGTACGTCATGAGTCTGGGCTATCGGTGCTGGCCGCGCCCGCGGACCTGCCCGCCAACATGGCTACCAATGTCGCTATCGGAAGTCTGCTGCAGGTAGCCCGCCGGCAATTCCACTACGTGGTAGTCGATGCCGGCAAGAAGATCGATCTGAAACAAATGCACCTCTTTGAGGAATCCGCGACTGCCTATCTCGTAACTCAGATCGGAATCCCCGAGCTACGCAATGCAAATCGCCTGATCGCGCAATTCACGGCGGACAATGGCCCGAAACTCGAAGTGGTGATCAACCGCCATCAATCGCGCTCCACGGGGCTCTCGGATGAGCATCTGGCCAAGGCCCTCAACAGGCCAATCCACTGGAAGATTCCAAACGACTATGCGGCTGTGCGGAAAATGCAGAGCACAGCGATTCCGATTGTTCATCAGGATTCTTCCATCGCGGGCGTCATTCGGCAGATGGCCAGGTCCGTCTGCGGCGCGTCCGCTTCCAAGGAAAGCGAGAACGCTCGCGGATTCTCCGTTGCGGGCCTGCGTTTTCCCTGGAAGTCGCCGGCCAAATCGGCAATCCCGGAAAAAAGCAATGCGGAACCCAGTCTCACGCACCCCCCGGCTCACACCTTACCCGAGCCGTTCCTTCGCTGATTGTTCTTGCAAGGACCGGGGGATCGAGCACTGCCAATTGCTGCCGCGAAGGCTCTCACAGCTTCCAGGAAGCAGTCCCGAATCGACCACCCACCGCTTGATCGCACCCTCATGGAACTCTGAGTTGCTCCTCCGCAACCGCCATGCATTCAATGGCATATCGCTGTCGATCGGCCCTTCCCTGAGAACCCTGGAGAACTTTCCCGGGAAGCAAATACGACGGTTCCCGAAATGCAACCAATTCCAGTTAGGGAACTCTACCTGACTTTGCCAGAAGATTCTCTTCGCGCCACGGCATTTTCCACCACTCTGCAGGATATGGTTGCCTCTGAATCAGCGAACCCAGTGCTTTTTGCACCTCGCTGGAAACGCCCACGGAGCGCCGCCAAAACAAGGAGACCCTATGACGGGAAAGATATTGATCGTCGAAGATGAGCCCATCGTCGCTCTTGACTTGCAACAGGAACTCGAGCAGTTTGGTTGCGAAGTGATTGCCCTGGCTCAGAGCGCGGATGAAGCGTTGATAGCCGTGGAGGAATTTCAACCGGATCTGGCCTTAATGGACCTGCATATTATCGGCTCAATGGACGGCATTCAGACCGCAAGGCTTCTCCGCGACGCCTACCAGGTCCCTTCGATCTTTCTGACCGCCTACAGCGATGACGCTACCATTGCCCGCGCGGTCCGCGAGATTCCGTACGGATACCTGACCAAACCGTTTCAGACTCGTGAGCTCAAGGCTACCTTGCAAGTGGCACTGCATAAAGCCAAGGTGGATGGCGGCCTGCGCCGGGTGCATGGCAAGATCGCCGCAACGGTCGATGGCATGCACGAGGCGTTGCTGACGATCTCGCTTGCCGGCGACGTCCAGTTCATGAACGCGTCCGCTGAGCGGCTCATCGGCCACACGCGCGAACATGCGGCAGGCTGTCACATCAGGGAGGTGCTCGATCTGAGAGATGCGCGCAACCGCCCCATCCACATCCCCGGCCGGTATGGAATGTCAGGCGCCATTGAGGACTTTGGGTTGTCCCTGAACAAGCCTCACTGTCCTGCCGAACTGGTTGATATGACCATTTCGCCGATCGCCAACGCCGCAGGGGTGCAATCGGGATACGTGATTACGCTGCGCAAGGCCGACCAGCGCGTCCGCTCCCAAGTGATCGAGGACACTCTCAACGGTAACGACCTTTTCGAACAGGCCTCCATGGCGATGGTGCAGTTAGATGGCGCGGGACGCATCGTACGCGTCAATAAGGCACTCTTGCAGGAGTCCGGCGTTGCGGAGGGGAGCCTCGTTGGGCGCACATTCACCGGGCTGAGCATGGATCCCGATCCGCGCATTTCCGGAAAGCTGATGCACAGACTGCTGCAGGGAGGCGCCACCGTGACCGCGCCGAGACCTCCCCTCAGCGACTGATTTTCCATCAAGGCATCCGAATCCCGGGGCCGTACCAGTGCTCATTCGAGAGGTCGATATGTCCTGTCAAGAAGATGAATCCATTGCCGGTGTCGAACGTCCTTGCGTGGTCTCAGATGAACTGCTTTCCTCTGGCGGAGCTTGGAGACTGCTGGTGGAAAACGTCACAGATTATGCCATCTACTTGCTCGATTCACAGGGGCGCATCGCCACTTGGAACGTTGGCGCCGAACGAAGCAAGGGGTACAAACAAGAGGAAGCGCTCGGGCGGAACTTTTCCATGTTTTTCCTTCCGGAGGACATTGAGAGAGGCTTGCCGGCGCAGGAACTGGCAGCAGCCGCGCGGGACGGACGGCTTGAAGCGCAAAACTGGCGTTTGCGCAAGGATGGCACGAAGTTCTGGGCACTGGTGAGCCTCGCTGCCATCCGCTCCCCGGACGGCAGGTTGCTGGGGTTTGCGAAAATCACGCGCGATATGACTACGCAGAAAGCAATTGAGGAGTCCCAGGCGCAGTTGGCGCTCGATCTGGAACGATGCGTAACCGAGAGGACCCTCCAACTTGAATGTACGGTTGCAGAATTGCGCATCAGGAACGAAGAGGTTGAAACCCTTGTCTCCATGGTCTCCCGCGACCTGAGTGAGAAAGAGGTTCTGTTGCGCGAGGTCTACCATCGCGTAAAAAACAACATGCAGGTTATTCAGAGCCTGCTCAAGATGGGCGCGCGTGCGTCGCGGTCTGTCGATACCCGCAGAGACATTGAGACCGCTGTCCAAAGGGTCCACGCCATGGCCATGGCCCATGAGCACCTTTACAAAATGCCCGACCTGGCCAATCTCACGCTCTCGGATTATTTGCGCGACGTTGTCGAAGGAGCCATCGGTTCCAACTCCGAAAGGCCTGAACGGGTTCAATTGCAACTCGACATCGATGAGATTCCGATCCCGTTGGATTTCGCCATCCCATTGGGGCTTCTGGCCAACGAGCTTGTGTCCAACTGCCTCAAGCACGGTCTTCCCCATGGATGCGCAGGCACCATCTCCATCTCTACCAAAATCATCCCTGGCGCTATCCGCTTTGAAATCCACGACGATGGACCAGGGCTTCCCGAAGACTTCGACGCGACGAAGTGCGCGTCCATGGGAGTGAAACTTGCGTGCAGCCTTGCTCATCAGCTTGGAGGCCGCCTGGAATTCAGCTCGAACCCGGGATGCAGAGTTCAGGCTGATCTGACACGCCTTTGCGCGCAACGTGACAAACCCCGGCCGATCGCACCGCCTGTGCAATTCCCTACTGCAAAAAAAGATGGAGAACGAAAGAACGGATGGACACAAGATGGGAAACGTCGAGATCGCACGTCACTCTTTGCCGGAGCCGTTTTTCGCGGGGGATCACCCGGATAGCTTCTCAGTTTGCCCTTTGTTCATCGCATGAACCTTTGGACAACCGCATTTGACTCGTCCGCATCCCACGTGCCGTGCGTATCTACGGTAAGTCAGGGAGATGAG
>Ga0182016_10007182_pt1 | contig 11523 bp, 8 predicted proteins | sample 712S2MmetaG_FD_120491 | JGI IMG/M metagenome (GOLD analysis project Ga0182016, IMG submission 120491) | Permafrost microbial communities from Stordalen Mire, Sweden - 712S2M metaG | ecosystem: Environmental > Terrestrial > Soil > Wetlands > Permafrost | place: Sweden: Stordalen | collected...
GGGGTCAAGCTGCACCGTGGCTCCCGGCGCGGTTCCTGGCGAGGCAGACTCACCGCTCTCCTTGCTGCCCGGAGCCGCCATCGCGGCATGATCCGGTGATGCGGCGACGGCAGCTTTTTCGCGCAAGAAAAATGCGTACGTAAATGCCCCGGCAACCAGCGCGCCCAGAGCGATGCCAATCAACACAAGTTTCTTTTCACGGGAGATCATCACTTCACCTCGGCAATGGGAGTGGCCGGCGGCCCGGCGGGCAACGGTGCGCCAATGGCGCGTTCCAGTTCAGCAACGCGGGCGCTGAAATCAGCGGCGGCATTCAGGTAGGAGTTCTCAACGTCCAGCAGCAGGTTCTGGCTGTCAATCAGGTTGAGGAAGTCGGTGCGGTCGTGCTCGTAGGCTGCTCCGGCGGATTGCAGCGCGGCCTGGGCCTGCGGGCGCAGAGTGTCGCGATAGAGCTGCATCCTTCGCTCCGCGGCCCGCGCTTTTATGAGCGCTTGCTGAATTTGCAGAAAGGCCGCTCGCACCTGCGCGTCGCGCTCGCTGTTGACGACCTGCGCGGCGGCCTCGGCCTCCTTGATCTCGCCATCGTGCTTGCGGTGGTCCAGCCAGGGCAGGCTCATGGAAACCTCCGCCATGTAGTTGTTGCGATACGCCGAGCCTGTGGCCATCAGCATGTAGCCGCCTGCCACGGTGAAGTCCGGCGTGTAGGCCTTGCGCGCCAGGGTAAGCTGCGCCTGCGCCACGCCACTGCTGGCCGCAATGGACTTCAACTCCGGCCGCTGCTCCAGTGCAATTCGTTCCAGTTCCAGCAGTGTCGGCAACGCCCGCGGGTCACCGTGTTCGCCCGCGGCATCGAGCGGAACTTCGAGCGCGGCATCCGGTTCGCGGCCCATCAGGGTGTTCAGCTCGGCGCGGGCCGTCTCCGTTTCTTCGTCCAGCATCACAAGGTGCTCGGCCAGCCGCGTCATCACGATCTGCGCCTTCAGCACATCCTGCTGCGGAACCCGCCCAACCGTGTACTTCACGGTCGCCGACTGCAGCGCCTGGCGCGCCAGTTCCATCTGCCGGTCGTGGATGCGATGCTCCTCGACGGAGCGCAGCAGGTCGTAGTACGACTTCCGCAGCCGCACGCTGATCTCGCGCCGCAGCATCTCCACCTGCGCATCGCCCTCGGCGATCTGCTGCCTGACGACTTCCGTGCGCGCACCTCTCTTGCCGCGCCCCGGCAGTGTCTGCTGGTACATCAGCATCTGCTGCGACTGGTTCAGGTCCCATGGCTTGGCCAGCGGCGTTCCCCAGTCGCGATACATCAGCGTCGGATCATCCAGCGCTCCGGCGGCAGCCGTGCGGGTCTTGATCACCGCCGTATGGCCTTCCGCGGCGCGAATCTCCTGGTTATTGGCCATGGCCACGCGCTCCATCTCTTCCAGAGTCATCGGTGGCGCGAGCACTGGCTCGGCCCTTGGCGGCATTTGGCCGAAGGCGAGCGCTGACATACATACAGCAACTGCGAGGAATGGGTATCTCACATCTTCTCCACGCCCGGCGCACCCATAGGGACGCACGCGGGCAGACAGGTTCATACGCAGGCAAAAGTTGCCTGAACCAGACTGTGCAGGAGAGGGATCTAGATTCTGAGGATGGAGCTACTGGATGGAGGGGATGTGTCCAGATGCGGCGCCGCGCTGGTCTCCGTGACGGATACGACCAGCAACTGTGCCTCTGCTGCCGACGGAGTCACCATGGCCACGCTCGGCGGCGGCACATCCGTACCCTTTGAGGTCATGGCCGGAATGTGAATGCAGCAGGTGGGCACAACCGTGTCGCCAGAGGCCGGCTTCGGGTGGCAGCAGCTATGCGATTGCCCGTGCTGCATTCCGCAGCTCGACGCCAGGTAGCCAAGACAGCGCATCGCCGGAGCCGTGGCCAGGGCCACAAACATCAGCAACGCAGCAATCCCGAATCTGGCTTTGCTCAGCATAATAATCAGCATACTCTAACGATTAACCAGACGGCAACGCAGTGATTCTCATCACTCGGCAGTTCGTATGGTGAATCTCTGCCCTTAGTATTTGATACGGCGCAGGCGGCGAGTATGCTGAAATCAGCGTTTTCTCCAAGGCGCGTTTCCGGTATGCCGGAATTTTTCGCGCGCCGAATCCAGTTGAGTTCCAAGGAAGTGTTTCGCAAAACACAATGTCCATTCGTTCTGTAATGATTTTTTCCTGCCTCGTGTTCTGCTGTGTTCCGGCCTGCCATGCAGGAGAGTTCAGGGTTTCCTCCTCGGCCCTGGAGCGCACGCTGAAAGCGCGGCTCTTCAACACTCCGGACCAGCGTTATTACCTCCGCGGAGACGCGCACTCGGCCTGCTCGCTTTATGCCGAAGACCCGCACCTCTCCTTTTCAGCGGACCGCATCCTGGTGCGGGTTCACGCCGGCGGCTGGTACGGAAAAGTGATTGCCGGGCGCTGCATCGGCTTTCCGGTATCCATGAATACGGTCATCTCCCTGGCTCCCCGCGCGGAGGGTGAGACGATTGGCGTGACCGACGCAAAGCTCGATCGGCTGAGCGATTCCTCGGAGTTGAACTTTATTCTTACGCCGTTTCTCAGCCGCAAGGTGCCTGCCAACGTCACCATCAACGCCGCCACCATGCTGCGTGACATCCTGACAAGGTCCACCGAGGCAAGCGGCTTCCCCTTGACGCTCGAGCGGCTGGAGATCCGCCAGGTGCACGTGACGGATAAGTTCCTGATTGTGGACTACGACAGCGACATGCGAATCGAATAGCCCTGGGAGCATTCGTCTTTCCGCAGAATGCTTGGCCGCAAAAAGAAAAGGCCGGAGGCGTCGCCTCCGGCCTTTTTGTTGATGAACTGCGCCTAGAAGTTGATGCTGACGGCCAGTCCGACGCCCGGATGCGAGCGGCTGTACAGATAGTAGCCGTCGTTCACGTAGTCAATGTACACGTCGTCGTTCTGCCACCAGTTGCCGTCCCAGGTCTCCGGCCACGGATCAATAAAGGTCACCCAGTAGCCGTCATATTGGAAGCGCGGATAGCCGCCGACAAAAAGAATCGGCAGTCCATGGATGCGGAAGAAGTGGTCGTGTCCGAAGTAGCCGCGGAAGCGCCCTTCCGGAATGCGATAGCCGTTATAGCCGCCGCGCTGCGCCCACGTCTGGTGCTCGCGGTCCCAGTTTCCGGCGCGCGACTGCACAAATCCGGCGCGCACCTGGCCCTGGTGCTGTGGCACGCCGCTGGGATGCACACCGTTGCTTCCGGTTCTGTTGTTCTGTACCGCGCCGTGGAATCCACCGCCGTAGGTGGGACCGGAGGAGCGCGGTGCGGCAGCCGGCTTGCCCGCGGGCGCCCCGCCACCATGCTCGTGCTGCGCAAACATCGTGACGGCCGAGCCCAACAGCAGGGCCATCGTCGCCGTGGCAATCAATTTCTTCATCATGAGTCTTTCTCTCCTTTTCTTTCTGCACAGATATCGTTTGTGCCCTCGCCCGGAGCCAGTGTGGCCAGCGGCGCGAAGGATGGAAGGACAGAGCCCCTGATTGCCGGGGCGTTTCCAGTTGGGACGAATTGTAATCTGCGCCAACGAAAATGCAAACCACCCCCCACCCGCACCCATACCCCACCGAAGTGCCGAAGCGCGCTTTGCGGCAGATGCCGCGAAACTTTTCCCGCGCTCCCGGTTTTCCACCTGTGAAGCTTGGAGGGCTTGCGAGATGACGAACAAAACGAATTTCAAGAAAATGCTGCTCGGGTTGATGGGATTGGTCTTCTGCGTGGTGCTGGCAGCGCCGCAGAAGGCGAGCGCGCAGGTTGTGGTGGGTGTTGGCCGGCCGGGCGTCAGGGTGGTTCTCGGTGCGCCGGCTCCTTATGTCTATGCCGCGCCTGCTCCGTACGTGTACCCCTATGCCTACGGTCCGGCTTATTACGGCTACGGATACGGCTATCGTGGCTACTACGGTGGCGGATACTACGGACGTGGCTACTACGGTGGTCGCGGATACGGTGGCGGGTATGGCCACGGCTACGGACACTCCGGCCGCCGCTAGTTCTTCGAGCAGCCGATTGGTTTCTGCAGAAGCCCCCGGAGGGTGGTCCGGGGGCTTTTCCTTGTCTCGTCATAGATAGCGATTTCCACTCTGCGTCCCATTCCGGTGGGTTGGCAACCCGGTTTCCCCAGCCGTGGAATCTCCCTGCCAGTCAGCCCATCCGTTCGATAGAATCAGCAGTACCCATATGCGCCATGATGAGATGCTCGGGTTGCTGCATCGCCTGCTTGCGCCCGGAATGGATGTTTCGATTGTCTGGGCCTTCTACTGGGAGTGCGCCTTCTGGCTGCTGGTGCTGCTGGTGGCGGCCCTGTTGCTGGCCAAGCGCCCGCAGTGGCTCACGCGCGCCGAACAGCTTTTCCGCCGCGTGGCTGCGCACCAGTCGGCCAGCATCGCGCTGGTTTTCGTCACGGTCATCACGCTGCGCCTGGCTCTTCTCACCTTCATCCCGGAACCCATCCCTGTCCCGCACGACGAATTCAGCTACCTGGTCGGCGCAGACACCTTCTCGCACTTCCGGCTGACCAACCCGCCGCATCCCATGTGGATTTTCTTCGAGAGCTTCCACGTCAACATGCTCCCCACCTACCAGTCCATGTATCCCCCGGCGCAGGCCATGGCCATCGCCATTGGACAGGTGCTGCTGCACAGCACATGGCTCGGAGTCGTGCTCAGCGTGGCCATCATGTGCGCCGTCTTCTGCTGGATGCTCCAGGCCTATCTTCCGCCGCACTGGGCGTTGCTGGGCGGACTCTTCGCAGCCATTCGCTACGGCACATTTTCGTATTGGATCAACAGCTACTTCGGCGGCGCGGTGGCGGCCATCGGCGGAGCCCTGCTCGTCGGCTCTGTGCTGCGAATGCGGCGCAAGCCCTCCACGCTGCAAGTGGTGCTCTTCGTCCTAGGGCTGGCCATATTGGCCAACAGCCGCCCCATGGAAGGATTCCTCTTTGCTCTTCCCATGACGCTCGGCCTGCTTTGGATGGCCCTCTGCGCGGGCGTCGAGCGCAAGCTCTGGATGCGCCGCGTCGTGCTGCCCGGAGCGTTGCTGCTCTGCGTCGTGGTGGGCTGGATGGGCTACTACAACCTCCGCAGCACCGGGCATGTAACTTCCATGCCCTACATGGTCAACCAGACGCAGTATCACCTGAGCAAGCCATTCATCTTCCAGAAGCCTTATCCGCCGGGACACTATAACCATCCCGAGATGCGCGCGTTCTACATCTTCCATGAGCTGCCGGACGTGTTGCTGGCGCAAAGCAGTTGGGGCATTCAACTCATCATGGAGCGCAAGTTCAGCGCCTACTATGTCTTCCTGGTGTGGCCCCTGCTGCTGCTTTTTGCGCCTGCGCTTCTACTGGCCGCCACCGACCGTAACCTTCGTCTGCCGCTAGCGGCTACCCTCGTCATGTTCGCCGGAATCACCTTCCAGCTCTGGCCCGCGCATGGGCATTACGCGGCTCCGGCGGCCGGCGCCATTCTTCTAATGATTCTCTCCGCTTTGCGCAAGCTTGGCGCCGACACACAGCCGCCGCGCTACCAGGCGCTGGCCCGTGCCATCGTGCTTTGCCTGTTTGTGTGGATGCTGGTGCCGCTCGCCGACCGCTGGGTGAATCCCTACGCCTTCGACCTCACCATGGGCCGCCCGGAGACCGTCATTCCCCGCCAGATGCAGCGCGCCACCATCGAGTCCCGCCTGCAGCGCACGCCGGGACAGCATCTTGTGATCGTCCACTACCATCCCCGCGATGTTCCCTCACAGGACTGGATTTACAACGCGGCGGATATTGACGGCTCCAAGGTCGTCTGGGCGCGGGACATGGGCGCCATCGCCAATCAGAAACTGCTCGCCTATTATCCCAACCGCGCCGTCTGGTACGTGGATCGCGGCAGCGGTGCCATCCCCACGCCCTATGCGACGTACCTCTCGCTGACGCATCCCGATCAACAACTTTTGCCCGCGGCGCAGGCGCGCTGAGAATTTCCGCCCCGCAATACGATCCCGCGCAAAGCTAAAGAAAAGGCCGGAGCATTTGCTCCGGCCTCTTTTGTTTTGCCTTCAGTTTCTGTCTAGCTGCAACCGCTCGTAGAGCCGCAGGACTGGCAGCGATAGCACGAGCCGTTGCGCGTCATAATGGCTCCGCAGACGTGGCAGCTCGGCGCGTCGCCCATGTTGACATACTCGCTGAGGGCGTCAGAGACGTGCCCGCTCTTGGCGTGCTTCGCGGCGACATCCTCCAGCAACGAGGGCTGCACCGCGGCGGCCACCGCGTCTACCTTTGCCGCCGCATGCTGTCCGCGCGGATGTGGACGCAGATCGTCGAACAACGTCTGCTGCTCGCCCGAGAGGAAACGCAAATCGAGCCAGCGGAAGATGTAGTCCATGATCGAGTTGGCGTAGCCGATCTCAGGGTTCTGCGTCCAGCCGCTCGGTTCAAAGCGGGTGTGCGCAAACTTGTTGACCAGCAGACGCAGCGGAACTCCGTGCTGCAGGGCGATGCTGACGGCGCAGGCAAAGCTGTCCATCAAGCCGCTGACGGTCGAGCCCTCCTTGGCCATGGTGATGAACAACTCGCCGGGCATTCCGTTCTTGAACAGGCCCACCGTCAGGTAGCCTTCGTGCGAACCCACTTTGAACTTGTGAGTCACGCTGAAGCGCTCGTCGGGCAGCTTGTGGCGGCGGGCGCGCGGCGGACCCTCAAGGTCTTCCTCTTCCACGGCCACCGCGGCTGTCTTCTCCGCGTCCTTGCTGGTGGTCAGCACCTGGTTCTGCTTGCTGCCGTCGCGGTAGATGGCCACGGCCTTGATGCCCTGTTTCCAGGCCTCCACGTAGGCGTCGGCAATCTCCTCCACCGTTGCCTCGGTTGGCATGTTGATGGTCTTGCTGATGGCGCCGCTGATGAACGGCTGCACCGCGGCCATCATCTTCAGGTGTCCCATCGGGCTGATGCTGCGCGAGCCCTTGGCCGGCTTGAAGGCGCAGTCGAAGACCGCCAGGTGCTCGGCCTTCAGCTCGGGCGCGCCCTCAATGGTGCCATGCTCGTCAATATAGCCAACGATGGCGTCGGCCTGCTCGGCCGTGTAGCCCAGCTTGAACAGCGCCTCCGGCACCGTGTTGTTGACGATCTTCATCATGCCGCCGCCAACCAGCTTCTTGAACTTGACCAGCGCCAGGTCGGGCTCCACGCCCGTCGTGTCGCAGTCCATCATGAAGCCGATGGTGCCGGTCGGTGCCAGCACCGTGACTTGCGCGTTGCGGTAGCCATGCTTCTTGCCATGCTCCAGCGCCTCGTCCCAGCTCTGCTGCGCCGCCGTCAGTAGACTGGCCGGCACGTTGCCGCGGGCAATCTTCGCCACCTCGGCACGGTGCATGGCAATCACTTCCAGGAAGGGTTCGCGGTTGACCGCATAGCCCGGGCATGCGCCGCTGCCATCGCTGGTGCGCCTCGCCAGGTCGGTGGCGGGCTCCAGGGTGGGGCACTGCTCGGCCACGCGCGCCGATTGCAGATAAGCCTGGCCGCACATGATCGCCGTCAGCGCGGCGGCGTAGTCGCGGCCGGCATCGCTGTCATACGGCAGTCCGCTGGCCATCAGCAGTCCTCCCAGGTTGGCGTAGCCCAAACCGAGCGGGCGATAGTCATGCGAGTTGCGCCCAATCGCCTCGGTCGGATAGCCCGAGTGGTCCACAAGAATCTCCTGCGCGGTGATCATGATCTCCACCGCGTGCTTGTAGGCCGCCACGTCGAACGTGCCGTTGTGGGCAAACTTCATCAGGTTCAGCGAGCTCAAATTGCAGGCCGAATCGTCCAGGAACATGTACTCCGAGCAAGGGTTGCTGGCGTTGATGCGCGACGTGTTCTTGCTGGTGTGCCATTTGTTGATGGTCGTGTCGTACTGCATGCCGGGGTCGCCGCACTCCCAGGTCGCCTTGGCGATCTTGTTCAGCAGTTCGCGCGCGGCGTAGGTGTGAATCGGTTCGCGGTCGCGCACCGAGCGCGTGGCGAACTCGCCATCCTGCAACACAGCCTGCATGAACTCATCGTTCACGCGGATCGAGTTGTTGGCGTTCTGGAAGAAGATCGAGCTGTAGGCCTCGCTGTCCGGACCGCTGGCGTCGTAGCCGGCGCGACCCAGGGTGATGGCCTTGGCCTCTTCCTTCTGCTTGCACTCGATGAACTCGACAATATCCGGATGGTCAATGTTGAGGATGACCATCTTGGCCGCACGGCGCGTCTTGCCGCCGCTCTTGATGACGCCGGCGAAGGCGTCAAAGCCCTTCATAAAGCTCAACGGGCCGCTGGCCTGTCCGCCGCCACTCAAAATCTCCATGCTGCCGCGCAGCGGAGACAGGTTGGTGCCCGTGCCGCTGCCCCACTTGAACAACATGCCCTCGGTCTTGGCCAGGGTCAAAATGGAGTCCAGCGAATCCTGCACGCTGTTGATGAAGCAGGCCGAGCACTGCGGATAGGTATAGCCGGTGACGCCGAATTCGATGCGCCTCGACTCCGCGCTCCAGTGCCAGTTCTGGGCGTCGCTCTTGGGCTCAATGCGGTCGCAGCCCACGTTGAACCACACCGGCGAGTTGAAGGCCGCGTACTGGTTCAGCAACAGGTAGGCCAGCTCCTGGTGAAAGATCTCGGCATCTTCGGCCGTGCGGAAGTAGCCGTCCTTGATGCCCCAGTTGCGGATGGTCTCCGCCACGCGCGTCACCAGCTGGCGCACACCGGTCTCGCGCTGCGGGGTGTCCATCTGCCCGTGCAGATACTTGCTGGCCACAATGTTGGTGGCCGTCATGGACCAGTCCTTGGGAACCTCCACGTCCTTCTGTTCGAAGATGACGTTGCCCTTGCTGTCCACGATGCTGGCGGTGCGCAGCTCCCAGGTGATGCGGTCGTAGGGCGAAACGCCCTTTTCGGTAAAGTGACGGGTAAAGCTCAATCCGGGGGCCTGGCGCTGGCTGGTCGGCTGGGCGGCGGCGCGCGCGCTGGCGTCCGATGCGGGGGACGTGGCCGGCTTGGCGGCGGCTGGGGATACGGTGACTTCTGCCATGTGTGTTGCTCCTTGCTTGGTGACGTTCACGGAAGGCACCTCTACCCTCCGGTCCGGCGCTCGATGGCGCCGGTTCATGCCGACAGCTTTCGCCCTCCGTACAGATGGCCCACAAAAGGCCACGCCACCCAGACCACCTCCAGGTTGGCACGGAGAACCCTGCGGCCGGCGACGCCTCCACTGGCGGGCGCGCTACCGCAGGCAAAAAAACCTATGAGAGAAAAGAGAACTGCCCGGCCGCCGCCATTCCTGATGACGTAGACCTGAAACCCTGCTGCCTTGCGAAAACCACGGTGGCGAGAACGGGCTGGAAAAGCCGAAATCTCAATATGCGACAGGCCTGTCGAGCAGATTCGCCTCTAGACCAAAACCCCGCAACCAACCCTGGGAGCCGAAAGATAGCGCTTATATGTTGGGGGAGTCAATAGCCTACCGCAACATATTGTGTATATTTTCAATCCGTGCCGACGAGGGTTCCTGAGACGGCGATTGTTTCCTCAGCGTACCCTCCATTTTCATGGCAGGTAAGCAAGAGAACATTCGCAGCTTGAGACGACTTCCCTATGGACTGATACCGGATACGGGGTTCGCGCTCGGTCGGCTTCACCCCTGGGTAAAACGGCTCCCCACGAGCGACAGAAGCGAGACTAGAACTTCGATGCCCCGGGGTCAATTGCCCATTTACGGTGCAGTGTGGAAAAGCCATCCACCCTGATGAGGGCAAAGCAGATGCAGATTCCGCTTTGCACAGCCCGCGCGCCGGCCTGTGAGGGAAAATCGGGCTGGGGGACTCCAAATATTCTCGGCCCACACAGTACAATCGGAGGCATGACGTCCAAGCCTGTGACTCAGAAGAAGCCCTCGACCCGAAACCTGATCCTCAAGCCCATCGTCTGGCTGGTGTGCCTGCGTTGGCTGGGCGTGCTGGTTTATCAAGGGTTTACCGGCCATCTTGGCGCCAATCCCGTGGAGCGCATCACGCACCGCACGGGGCAGGCGGCGCTGATTTTGCTGATTGTGGGGCTGGCGATCACTCCCCTGCGGCGGCTGACAGGCATACAGTGGCTGGTGCAGTACAGGCGCTTAATTGGCTTGTTTGCTTTCTTTTACGCCACGCTGCATTTGCTGACCTATCTGGTGCTGGACCAGAACTTCAGCCTGGGCCGCATGGCCGCCGACGTTTTGAAGCGTCCGTTCATCCTGATAGGCACGCTTACATGGCTGATTCTGCTGGCTTTAGCCGTGACCTCGACGCAGGCGGCGATACGGCGCTTGGGCAAGCGCTGGGCGAGTTTGCATCGCTGGGTGTATGTGGCGGCGTTGCTGGGTTGCTGGCACTTTTTCTGGTCGCTGAAGAAGGACAAAGTCGAGGCGCTGCAATACCTTGCGGTGCTTCTGGTATTGCTGGGCTGGCGCGTGGTTTTGTGGTTTTTGAAGCGCCGGGAGCTGGTAGGGGAGTAGCTCTTTACCCTGTTTCTTCTTGTAACTCATTGATCTAATGTTAGTTACTGTTGTCGTAGGGCGATTGTGCGTGCTCTGCGCGCGCCCCGCGTTTTGCGGTTATTTCTGCGTCAATTTTCCGGGTGAAAACGAAATCGTGCTGCCGCGGAGGGTGCATTTTGCCTCTGGACGGGCGATTTTGCCTGAAAGCCTGTTGGCCACGACAGGGTTTTGCGGCGATTGGCGCGAGTAGGGGGCTTCATTGGCTGCGGCGGCAGGAAAACCTGCGCGGAAAACAGGAGAAATCTGAGATCGGTGTGATGAAGGGGGCGGAGGGGAGAATTTGCGTCAAAAGCTGAAATTGGTGCTGGGTTTGGAGGGGTTCGCCAGCGAAGTTTGAGCTGCACTGGTTGGTGACCTGGGGCGGCGTCAGCGTTACGGAGTACATAGGGATCCTTCGACTCCGCTGCGCTCCGCTCAGGATGACACTTAAGAGCAAAGGCAAAGACAAAAGCAACAGCAACCGCTCGGCTCAGGTGGAGAGTCCTGCTTCCCACGTCTGGCCCACTTCGGGCCAGACATGGGGCACCAATGATTTCTATTTATTTGATATTTGAACCAACGGAGACCTGCAACGCCTTCCTCCCACCCTGTCGCAAAAAGCCGCGACAAGTGTGGGGCATCCCCGGTGAGTTGAACTGGAAAGGTTGGGCCAGCCCCCACATTCGAAGTTTGCACCTCCCCATTGGTGACCTTGGGCGGCGTTTGCGTTATGGAATGGGTATGGGTCCTTCGCTTCGCTCAGGATGACACTTCAAACAAAATCAAAATCAAGAGCAAAACCTTCTGAGTTGGATGGGACTGATTCCCACCTTAGCCGCAACCGCAGCGGCGAAGGTGGGGCACCCGGCGCCCGGCGTTACAACAATGTACAGGGGTCCTTCGCTCCGCTCAGGATGACACTTCAAA
>Ga0182016_10007183_pt1 | contig 11521 bp, 14 predicted proteins | sample 712S2MmetaG_FD_120491 | JGI IMG/M metagenome (GOLD analysis project Ga0182016, IMG submission 120491) | Permafrost microbial communities from Stordalen Mire, Sweden - 712S2M metaG | ecosystem: Environmental > Terrestrial > Soil > Wetlands > Permafrost | place: Sweden: Stordalen | collected...
ACGAGATTTTGTATTTTGCCATTTATATTATGATATATAAATATTTTCTTAGGATATCAATTTTGCTCGAATGAGATCATATTTAGCATCTGTGATGTAAGGATCACTATGCAAAACGTTAGTTAGTATGGTAACTTGGTTATCTGTTAATAAAGATACATCAGGATCTAATAAAGATAATACTATAGGGTTCGACATATCGTGTTCAGGAAGTGTCAATTCAATGGGCGATCCTGAAGCTGTTAGCACTATTAAACCAGTTAATGATCCTTCATTGGGTAATGATCTGGGTAAAGAATTTGCTGATGGCAATACCTCTTGCAGTACAGACAACACTTCATTTAACAATATGATAGGTGTAGTCTTTTGAGATATACTTTTGCACCATAAGGAAACATGATCGTGTAATTTCATAAGATTTTTCTTTGAAACAATCATCATATCTTCGATAAGAGGTTTAAAATTGAAGAGAGTTATGTCCGCTGTCTGAACGTTGTGATACATATCAAAAACGTCCAAAACATGATGTTTCCATTGAGATTCTAATTCAACCATTATTGATTTATCGTTGTGTGTTGATAATGTTGACATATAATAATGAACCATTTCATTCGATGGTGTATCATCATAAAACATTGTCATAGGTTGAGACATAGCATATTGAAATATAGGTATACTTTTTTCAGGATGCCATTGTGCATGATTGATACTCTTCCAATGATCAAAGTTTGGTGCTGATGAATATGTGAGGCAGTGCTTTGATATAAACTTTTTAAGCTCTTTTTTAATGGTATCATAATCATCAGTAATTGTAAAATACTTGAAAACTATTTGTTTAATATTTTTTTGACTATAATTTATTTTTATCCATTCGGTGTATCTCATTGAATTTTTGAATTGATAAGGTGCTTGATTAGTCATGACATCATAAAAGTAAATATAGTGTTGGTTGTCACCAGGGTATGTAGAGTCTAGTTGAATTCCAATAATGTTGTAAGAAATATTCAATTTATATCTTGCCATTTCTCCCATCGCATCATGAGTCGAAATAAAATATATCCCGATGCTTAAATCCATCTTTTTTAGATTATAGAATTATATTCCCTATAAAACAAAAAATTTTTGTATTAAAAAAATAATGAACAATAACATTATCCCACCACCAACCCAACGTTTTCGTGAAAATACCATCACCTTGGCTCACTATTGTAAGGATAAGATAGAAGTCGCATATCACAAAAATTTAACGACTATATTCCCTGGATATTTGTCGGTTGGAATAATATTTTTAGAACAAATTGTACCTGAAAAGCTTATCACTGATTTTATATTGTATTCACATGAAAATTGGTCTCAAATAAAAGCTAAAAATGAAGCATTTTTTGATGAACATAGTAATGAGATTTTCAATGCATGGTCTCCAGAAGTAGTTAAATTGTTTAGATCCTTATTCTTCACTAAACTACCGAATGGTCAACCTCTTATAACACAAGATCAAAAAGATCATATATGGAAAGGATTTCAATCCTTGGTCAAGATCTCGATTCATTTCATTCATGAGTCTAGACAACCATATAAATCAAGCGATGGATCCATAGCATATCGTAAACCACAAACCATTGAATACGTTGATGATCTTCCAAGTTTAATTAACGAATGGTCTTTGAGGGATAAGTTGAGATTCAATTAAAAAATAATTATTTTTAGTATAAGATAATTATTTAATCATCGTGCATCGTGTTATTTGCTTTATCGCTGCCACCACCAATGAATCCTTTCAACATATCTAGTATTTTATCACCATACCCGTCACTATGAGCTTCCGGATTTATTTTCTTTGTACCTAAAAATACACTCAATAGGTCTTGTAACCATTTCAAAGCACCCCCCTTATAACTGTCGACCAAAGTTTCAAACCCTGAAGGCAAAAATGCAGCTATGTAATTAGTAGCAATTAGAATAACGACACTGACAACTAGTCCAATAACCATACGTATTAAAGGAGATTGTGTTCCATTAAACCATCCAAGCGTGGCTTCTCCCATTTCAAGAAGTGCGTCGTAATGTTCTTCTCTATTGTTGTAGATAGTTGTAAAAAGTCCTTGAGCTTTGATATTGAACCAACGAAGTAGTATTTCTATACCAGCAACAATGATGTAAAATATGATAGCAAATTGCATAGCCGATTGAACAGCTGCACATTTTTTGTAGAATTGTTCATACTTAAATTTAGCCATTTTTGGCGATTCATTATCACGTATTTCTGGAGGTATTAATCTAGGAGTTCTTTCATGAAGTCTAGTACATTTTGTTCTCCAAAAATCTGTAGACTCATAAAAATCTCGTTCATTCAATTGAGATAGCGCCATCTTTTCGGTAAAGAACTCAAACTCGGGGATATCTGTAGGTTTATTTCTTTTATGTGATGATGACGTTCCCAATGTACGCGGTTGAGTTGTTTTCAATACTTTTACAAGAGGTGACGGTTCTGCTGGTAGAGATAATACACGTACTTGAGGAACAGGTGTAGGTGCTCTCGATACAATGGGTGTCATGATATGAGGCGTTGATAGTAACATTATAGTCTCAGGTACAATAGAAACTGATTCTGGGATTATAAGTTCATCTTCATCATCTTCATCATCAGATGATACAATACCACCGGACATGGTTGGGATCTCAACATCATCATCACTGTCATTATTATTTGACATACTTGAGAATAGGGTTCTTGGTGGAGGTACTGTTTCTATAGTTGATCCATTTATCACTATTGGAGTGTTATCGCGTGGTGACATGGGCCTAGCATTTGTTAGATCAGGGGTTGGGTTGACAACATCGCCATTCACTGAAGGTACTAATCTAATGGATGACTCAATAGCATTATCCCGTTTTTGTCTCCTTCCTTTAGATGTGGTCGGGATGGGAGGACGTTTATAACTTGGTATGTCACTCATAAGTCCTTATTTTAAATCAGATTATTTGCATGTCTTAAATGAAAAGATTTGTTCAATTATTTTCATCCTAAAAAAAATTACTTGTCAAAATAAAAGTTTATAAATATGCCACAACCAATAACGTCGCTGAGTCCTAAATCTCGTACCTCTAGAAAATCGTTGGAAGAAGCTCTTAATACAACCACAATAGCAGAAGCTCCATGCGATACTACTGCATCTCCTGTGTTGGTTGAAGAGACTGTAATTGTTCTACCTTCAACAGCTACTGTTGTTAATCCAAACTCAAAAATTAATATGGGTTTTTTCTGGGGATGGGCAGTTTTTTCATTCATGCTTCCTTTTATAATTGTTGCAGCTGTGTTGGGTGGTGTAAATCCCCCTATCGCTCAAGGAGTTGATTCATTGGGTCAACCTAATGGGCAGAGAGATTGGGCTAAAATTTTTGGAGCAGCAGCAGTCGCTGGTCTCATCATACTAATCATATACGTTCTCGTTGTATTGGGACGTCCTGAACGTTTCTACAAGAAAGAGTGAATATCACAATCCTAGTATCTATCACTACTGTGGATGTAGTGAAACGTTATCTAAACAAACCATTATACATAGTAAATAGTAAATATATTTATATAATATATTTATACCTACATCCATTTTGTTCATAATAATATTTATATTCTTATTTAAAAAATATGGATCTTGGATTTAAAGCAGCATGCGATCTTGAACCACTTGCTTTATTAGGTGAAGGTGGTTTCGGTGCTATATATAAAGTTAAATCTACAAAGGATAACAACCAATACGCATTGAAAATATATAAAAGTAAATCTATAAAGATAGATGATGCTATAGAGATAGTGTTATCAAGATATTTGGATCATCCTAATGTAATAAGATGTTTAAGAGTCATACATCAAGACGAATGTTATGAAACTGATAAAGTGGCGTGCGTATTACCTCTAGCATCTCACGACTCATTTCTATATATAAAGGATAAATCATTGGCTCTTGATATCGTACCTCTAATGCAACAAATGCTAGATGCTGTTATGTATCTCCATCAGTCTCATGTCATTCATGCAGATATAAAACCCGAAAATATTCTTGTTATGCCAGATGGAAAGTTTGTACTTGCAGATTTAGGTCTTGCATTGTTATGTCCTCAAACACCACAATGGTACAAATACCGAGGTACAGGTATATACGCTTATATGCCCTCAGTTCGTAGAGTCAAAGTACCAAAAGCAGTATATTATTTGTACAGTGAATGGACTGATACATATGCCTTAGGACTTACTTTTTACGATCTCATAACTAGATCAAATCGTCAATCAAATGACTTACAAGACTTAAATCTTGTCACAAATCCACATTTTCGTACTCTAATATATCACATGACAACATTGGACCAACCTCACCAATGGACATTATTTGAATGTACCAAATATTTGGATACTATATCTGCATTCAGTTTAGCATCATGGAACGTGATCTCACCGCATATTAGTTCGGTTCCAGGAAGTTTGACATCATCTCCATCATTACTTATGCACTTTGGATCTTTATGCACAACTCACGATACATCGCTCGCTGTTACTGCTCATGTATGGGATCTTTACTTTTTAGCTATGAAGGACATAATTAACGATGACGCTGTTAATAATTTAATAACTTTAACAGGTAATATTGTCGTCCCAGTCGCATCAATAGCTGAATCACTGTTTGTAATGGCTGTACGTTTCGCTTCTGATGAAACAGTATTAGATTTCGACACCTTTAAAAATGCCGACCTATCCTATGTTATTCAACTAATGAAATCCTACAATAGCTCATTGTATAGAACGACATTAGCCGAACAGTCTGGAGACTTGAACGACTATATAGTGTTACAGTACGAAATGTGGGGTCTTCTCGATTTAAAAGATCCAAATATAATATCATGGTATGAGAATAATCGTCTATCAGAAACATTGAAAAATGATGTAGCTTACACATCTCATCTGTTAAGGAAAAATATAAATCCTTGTACTTATAGATATAAATCATTCACTGCTGATGTCATCACGTTTCACAAAAGCCTCAATCCACCAGCATAGGTGGGTTTGAAGGATCATAAATACCGGTATATGAAGCGCATTTGATTTTTGAATGAACTAACAAACGTTCATATTTGAACATATCCATCATGGTATAAGCAGGAGCTTTTTCATCACTTGACAATAATAGAATAGTTGTAGGATCGCTTAATTCTTTGATATGAACATCCCTACGATAAAAATATTCTTCCAATGGATCATGTAGAAAATCATCCAACTCTTTCATGAGATCAGCATCAACAACTTGATAAAATTTTACAATAGCGCAATACAAAGACATAAGTTTATAATTTATATAAATTATAATTATAATTCAATTATGGCATTATGTGAAGAACATGGTATTACACGAGATGAGTTATGGAATAGTATCAGCTGTAGTAGATGACAATGATAGTCAATGGGAAGATATTCCTGTCACATTTAACTAATTATTTATTTAAAAATTAAACAAATTAATTCAAATAAACATGTCATCTTCATATGTGTTTTTCTATTTATTAGGCTTAGGATGCAACTTCAAGATTGACAAGGTTACCGATGAAATGAAAGATCTCTATAGTGATATATCAGGGATCAAAGATGTTCGCATTAAATGTAATTCAAAATTTATGGATACATTAAGTCATATAGTGAAAACATGCATCCGTCCTAGAGCAGATGACGATCCTTTCATTAATGAAATTAGTGATGAAATCAAACAACTACTACAAAAGGGTAAAACTGTTATAGTTTTTGGTCACAGTTATGGCGGAGCAGTTGCTGGACATATAGCCGAACAATTAAACAATATCTCAACAAAAAAATCATTGCATGTTAGAACATTTGGAAGTATCTACCTACCAATAACCGATGATGTAGTCAATGTTGATATCATTAATTATATATTCGAAAATGATGTATCTATGCGATGCAACACGTCCCGTTCATTATATATGAATGACGAACTAGTATTGCTTCCAGATGATATGTTTGATCTTGATGAATGGAAACTGCACAACAAGTATCATTATTTTACAACGGAATTAGCTAAGAATATGAAACAGATCATTAACGGTAAGGTGAAAGAAAAAAAAGTTATGACAAATGTTATACGTGAATTGGATTCAGAGATGAATGACGAATGATTATATGAGGTTTAAACGATACTATTTTGTAAATTAAAACGGAGAACTCAATCTACACATCCAAAAAGGGCATCCTGAAGCCCGTCATCAAAGAGCAAGCAACTTTGGATACCATTAAAGATGTGGTGATTCGCATGAATCATCTCACAATTCTAGTATATCAATTTATTAAAGCTTACTATTTATTCTGTTTACAATCTAAATTAGAAACTCCAATATTAGACATGAAGTTCATAGAACTATGTTACAAGGTTTTAACAGTAAGAGATAAAAGAGGTCGTCGATTAGATACCGATCGTCAAATGATGTTTGATAAATTGGATCAATTTTATAATGATCATTTTCAAGTTATAGCAGGACCTAAAATGGAGCGAATAAATCTTGGTCCAATAATTGAATATGCGTCCGTTACCATCCATACAGCTCTTCAAAACAATATCAAGGTTCATTTTGTTAAACGTTTGTTTAGATACATGAATATCCAATTTAACGTTCCAAAGAAACCTAAGACAGACAGAGAAAAACTAATGAGGCAGGAGATAGGTATCTTAAAGAAAGATCTTTTGGCTGGAACCACAACTTGCGATCAAGTCTACCATCACTGGTTGTCCGTTAATAGATCCCTTCTTGTTCCAAAAGAGTTTGAAAAATCAATAAATTATGATCTGGCTTGTAATCCATTGAAATATCTCCCTTATTCCATTTGGATCAATCAACAACTGGAAAGCAAAGGTGCCAAGTTGTTTCATACCTTACCGTTGAGAACTAGCACAGTTCCAAAATGTATTGACATTGATACCACTGTAATCATTAAATTGCTACTTGATGGTAATAAACAATCTTATGCAGAGAATGTAAAGTTGGTTAAACCTACAGTTTGGAACAAATTCTTTGATTTGACGAATGATATCTTCAAACCACCAAAAGGGTATACATTTGATGATGCTATTAAAACAGACGGTATCAGTGTGTCAGTTAGATTTGTGAGATCAGACCACTATGGTAAATTTAGAAAACCTAAACAGCCAAAGGAAACTGAAGAATTTACTTATTTGGATGACTTGTCTCAAGATAAGAAAAATGAAATCAAGCAAACTATGCATCCAGTCTATGTCGATCCTAATAAGGGAAATTTGATATATTGTATTGATGACAAGAATACAGTATTTAGATATACAAGAAAACAACGACTTATAGAAACACAACGTCTGAAAAATCAGAGAGCAATAAACAAATTCAATAAGGATAACAATTTGAAGCCAATAGAAACTTCAGTTTCTGAAGAAAACAGTAAGACTTGTAACTTTGAAAAGTTTATGAAGTACTTGAATATCAAAAACGAGGCTAATAATAAGCTATTTGTTTATTATGAAAAAGAAGTCATTCGTAAGATGAATTTGAGAACATACATCAATACTCAGAGATCTGAAAGTAAGTTGATTCGTAACATGCGAAGGATCTATGGAGAAAACACTGTACTAATCTATGGAGATTGTAATGTTGGGAAACAGATGAAACATATCATCAGTACTCCTATGATTGGACTTAAAAGAACTTTAGCAAAATATTTTCCAGTTTACAATTTTGATGAATTCCGTACATCATGCTTAGATTGGCGAACAGAGAAGTATAACAGTAATGCTAAAGTCAAATTAGTTAATGGAAATACAAAAAGTCTACATTCAGTTCTGGTATCAAAAATACCTAAATACAATAGTTCTGGAGATGAATATTTTGTTCCAAGTTTCCAAAATCGTGATCGCAACTCAGTGATGAATATCAGAAAATTGTCACAGTTGTGTTTTGATGGTGAACCTAGACCGTTGAAGTATCAACGTGGTATAAAACTTCTTGATAATGGCGATATAGCTATTATTGAGGAGCAGGTGATGACAGCTGCTTAAATAAGTAGTCGAGGAAACATCATTCACATTATTTAATTAATGTTTTTTCGGTTTAAATGATTTTTTTATAAATTAAAAATCATCTAAACTGAAATGAATACTCAAAAACTGAGACGTCAACATCCGGATCGAGTTCCTGTTATACTAAAGAGGTCCGGTAATTGTACACTTCCTGAACTAGAAAGAACTCAATATCTAGTACCTCGAAGTATTACATTAGGTTCATTTACATGTACGCTAAGATCTGTTATGAAGTTGAATCAGTCAGAGGGTTTAATTCTTTTTATCAACAAGGAACTACCACCATTCTCATTAACATTTGATGAGATGGATGAGAAATATTCCGTCGATGGGCTACTAACGATCAGTATAGCCTCAGAATCAGTTTTTGGATAAATATAAAATTGAATATTTTATAAATGTGTATCTAATTAATAAAATATGAATAAGTGTTGCGACCATGAGTGTAAAAAACAAATTATGTGTCATCACATGATTAGCGTTACCTATATTGGTAAAACTAATGACCCAGACTTTCCTAATTCAGACGACCCAAAGAGGATGTGGCATGACTATGTTTGTAATGAATGCGGAAAAGACTTTTATAGCCGTTTTATAATGCCAGGAGTGTCAAGAATTGTAAAATTTTTAACATAAAATATTCATCAATATAATTATAGATTATTTAACATGTGTAAATAATCATTCACATTTAATAGACAAATAGAAATATCCCATCATGATTATAATCAATATAAATGAAAACATTAATGGAATACATAATATAGTAAGATCAGATATCATACTTTTTTATAACTTCTAAATAAAATTTTAAACTAACAGATCATTTTCTTCTTCCATTGGATTTGATGATGCTATAAAATTAACACTGACCACTATAATAACGATTTCAAACAAACACAGAATAACCATAAGAGCAATGTCTAGAGGCGTGACTCCTCGTGGTTTGTAACCATAATTAAGATCAACATTATCAGAGTAACAAGGAACAGTACCGTTAACAGCAAACCATTCATCACATTTTGTCAGTGTCAGAGGTTTAACGTTATGTGAGGTCCATTGAAGTGTTGATGTAACACATAGCGTAAGATGATCCAATGTACTATTAGACAGACTACAATCGCCTTGATGTGTATTTATGGACAATTCAGTTCTATTATATATAACAATACCTCCAAAAACTATTAGGCTTGATACAATCAAAAACGCAGCAGTACTGAGTATGCAAATTCCCAATCGTTTATTCATAACTACTTATATTCCGTACTTTTATGTAATTAAACTTCAATTTTAGATTTGGGTATGTATATGAAATTAACGGCAGCTATACAACATATAATTCCCATTACTACTTATTTCTCAGATTTTTCTACCAAAATAGGTCGCTCCCGTTCATAAAATTTTATACATGTTAAATCTTCAGATATTTTTTCTTTCAACGTGTTAAGTATAGATTCAGTTGATGATCCTATCTCAATTTCGATGTCAACAAAACACCCATTATCTGTATTGGCAAACCCAATACAAATAACTGATGGGAATTTATCCATTTTAGTGAATATAATATGTTCAACTTTTTCGAAAATGTTCCATACAGCTGTATCGTAACTCATAGTTATACTAAGTAATATTTGAAATATAAATAATTAAAAATTCAATTTTATCTTGTATTTAAAAAATATGTCACAAAGCATCCATTATACACCAGAAGAAAATCGACAATTTATGGAAAGAGTCGATACAAGCTTTACAAAACAAGGTAGACGACCACCACTCACTCAGTACAGATCAGAAACTCTTCAGGCTCAAAAACACCATACAGAAGAATGTGTAAGATTGGGTATTGAAGACTTGGATCAACGAAGCGATCTAACAGATCAAGATGTAGCTGAATATGCCCAAACATGTAGTGCTCATATGTTTAAGACTGATAGGGATTATCAAGCTGATCCCAATTATATAACCCATAATCCTGATCTCAAATGGTTATACAGATCCAAGCTCATCGATTGGTTGGTAGGTTTGTCGTTCAGATATAATCATGCTAGAGAAACGATTTTTTTAACAGTCAATATCTTCGATCGATTTTTATCTAAAACAACTAACGTTAAGAAGGAAAAATTACAACTTATAGGAATAGCAAGTCTTTATATAGCTGCAAAAACTGAAGAAGAGTATGATATAACTGTTGAGGATGTGATGTATATATCCGAAAATAGTTATACTAAACAAGAATTTTTGGATATGGAAATAACCATTCTAAATACACTAAAATATAAACTTACTAATTTTTCTGCTCCCTCGATGACTCTGCTAAGAATGTCTTCGGGCCATATATTTTTAATTAAATTTAATTGAAATTTAATTAAATAACTCGTTTTACGTCTGCTGTTGTAGCCCTAGAAATCAACAAGATGATATTACTTACCGATAACAGTTATTCACGGGATGAGTTTTTGAATATGGAAGCCAAAATATTGAAGACATTACAATATAAAGTAAACTACAACGCACCATCATTATACATACGACGATTAGCTGAGACCATAGATGATGATGTAGCAAAATATATAGCTTATTATTTATCAGAAGAATTTACAATCTCCGAAGAATCTATCAAATATGTTCCATCCATTATTGCAGCTACATCATTTTTCATTGCTGTCAAAATAACACAAAATAGTAACTGGACTGATGCTATGGTATATTACAGTGGCGGTTATACAGTTAATCAATTAATGGAATGCATTATAGATATACTAATGTTTGTTAAAGTAAATACAAGACATAGAAATGTGTACATAAAGTACGCCAGTGCAAATAATTATAGAGCTTCAAAACTAACAGAAGAATGGCTCAAACAACACTCTATGGCTGACTTATTGTCAATTAGTTAAGACGTTCGTGGGTTTCTGGATCCATAATTATAATACGAGTTTGTTTTCATAATTTACAGATGTTAATATAACCATATTTATATTATACTAAAACAATATTCGAATACTTGTTGTACTTTGTCTCTCTAGAACAAACCACGATGTTCCTGGCACAGCAAAACCATTAACGCACGAACATTTTTGACCAACCAAACATTGTCCGTTATCGTATACATACATTTTACCTACCAACCCAACAGCTACCCATTCTTGCCGAGATTGCCTATTTATATATGGTGTCGATGGATCAAATGATGGATTTGGTACCATAGATTCCTTAGGTGGAAGAGACATTAATATATCGATAGTTCCAGTTGATGTAATATCATATTTTTGGATTAAATAATTTAAAGAATCTTGTTGATCCATATTTAGTAATGTTTGTGTAAATTGAATCCCAGTCGAATGCCACGGCATATTGAATATTCCTGTACCATTAGATGCTCCAGTCGATGATAATGATCGTATAGGGTCTACTAGATA
>Ga0182016_10007184_pt1 | contig 11520 bp, 9 predicted proteins | sample 712S2MmetaG_FD_120491 | JGI IMG/M metagenome (GOLD analysis project Ga0182016, IMG submission 120491) | Permafrost microbial communities from Stordalen Mire, Sweden - 712S2M metaG | ecosystem: Environmental > Terrestrial > Soil > Wetlands > Permafrost | place: Sweden: Stordalen | collected...
GAGCGGGGCGCGAGAGGAATTCGAAGTCAAGGATGCGTGAAACGCACCGCCTCCGGCGGCGGCCGTTCCGGCCGTCCTTGAGTTCGAATTCCTCTCGCGCATAATCGCCTCCAAGCAATCAATGGAGCGCTGGCGCTCAGGGCCAGCGGCGGCCTTGCATCTGTCTGAACCCGGACAATGGGCTGCGGCTCGTGGGAACGAGGCGATGACGAACAAGCCCAAGAGTTTCGACGCGCTGCCCGACGGATACACAGTGAGCGATCAGGCGAACCGTGTTGGGACTCTGGCAGCGATGCGAGATCGCATTCATTTGAAAGCGCAGTCCTATTTCGCTTTTGAAACGCACAGGCAAGATCGCCAGAAACATCTAACGATATTCGGGGCCACCGACGCACTATTGGACGCGAGCGAGGCCGCGCAAGGCTTCGCGGCCGCCGTCACGGGAAATACCGGAGTGGACCTTCTCGTGTGCTTCGGCTTCTTGCAGTCCCTTGTCGTCCAGCAGGACGCGGTGGCGAACCTTTCCGAGCTAGTGGGCCTGAGTTGGAGCCCCTGGAGCGACACGCGATTGGCCGAACTCCGAGATGTTCGAAATCGGCTTTGCGGACATCCGGCCCGTGCGGCGAAAGGCGTTCGGACGTCGTCCGCGATAGTCGTGAGAGGGTCGATTAGGAAATCCGGATTTAAGGGTGCGATTTACTATGAGGACGGATTCGAGTCCGTCGACGTGGATGTAACGACTTGGCTCGCCGACAACGAGACGCGCCTAGCCTCGCAGATGGCAAAAATCGAGACTCATATGGACGAGACAGAGCGATCGTTCAGAGACAATTGCAAAGGAGATTTCGGGTCTGGCCTACTAGCGGCAACATTTGACTATATCATACGACGTATGTGGTCCGACTTGCGTGACGAAGGCAGGGTGCCCCAAGCGGAGTCCCATATCGCGATCATTCGCGATGACGTCGCCGAATTGAAACGAGAGTTCGCAACTCGCTCGATTTCGCCGTGGTGGCCGCCTGAAACTGAGGAGAGGGTTCGAGTTGGTCTAAATGAATTGGAGCGAATTCTCAGAGGCGAGGACCGTTGCTCCGAGATGCAATACCGGTTCGATCTCCTTTACGATGGTACTGTGAAGGCCGTCCATGAATTGCGGGCTTCCGTAAGGTCTGTTCTCGAACAACTCCGGGCTCCCGTGGGTTAGCCCGCGATGCTCTCTTCTACTCCGCCGCCGCCGCCTCCGCCTTCGCCTTCTTCGCCTGCCGGCGATCGAGGATGTGCTTCAGGTAGCGGCCGGTGTAGCTCTTGGGGTTGCGCGCGATCTGCTTGGGCGTGCCGGTCGCCACGACTTCGCCGCCGGCGTCGCCGCCTTCGGGGCCCATGTCGACGATCCAGTCGGCGGTCTTCACCACTTCGAGATTGTGCTCGATGACGACCATAGTGTTGCCCTGGTCGACCAGTTCATGCAGCACATCAAGCAATTGCGCGACGTCGTGGAAATGCAGGCCGGTGGTCGGCTCGTCCAGGATGTAAAGCGTGCGCCCGGTGGAGCGGCGCGCCAGTTCCTTGGCGAGCTTGACGCGCTGCGCTTCGCCGCCCGACAGCGTCGTCGCCTGCTGGCCGACCTTCACGTAGCCGAGGCCGACGCGTTTCAGCGTGTCCATCTTGTCGCGGATCGACGGCACCGCCTTGAACAAATCGGCCGCCTCTTCGACTGTCATATCAAGCACATCGGCGATCGACTTGTCGCGATACTTCACTTCAAGAGTCTCGCGGTCGTAGCGCTTGCCGTTGCACACGTCGCAAGTGACATAGACGTCGGGCAAAAAGTGCATCTCGATCTTGATCACGCCGTCGCCCTGGCAGGCTTCGCAGCGCCCGCCCTTGACGTTGAACGAGAAGCGCCCGGCCTGGTAGCCGCGCTGCTTGGCTTCCGGCAGGCCGGCGAACCATTCGCGGATCGGCGTGAAGGCCCCGGTGTAGGTGGCGGGGTTGGAGCGCGGCGTGCGGCCGATCGGCGACTGGTCGATGTCGATGACCTTGTCGAGCTTCTCCAGCCCGTCGATGCGATCGTAGGGCGCCGGCGGCTCGCTGGCGCCGTTCAACTGCCGCGCCGTCGCCTTGTAGAGCGTGTCGACGATCAAGGTCGACTTGCCGCCGCCGGAGACGCCGGTGACGCAGGTGAAGGCGCCGAGCGGGATCGAGGCCGTGACATTCTTGAGATTGTTGCCGCGCGCGCCGACGATTTTCAGCTCGCGGCCGGGCGCGCCGACGCGGCGGCGCGGCGGCGTCGGCACGAACCGCACGCCGGAAAGATACTGGCCGGTCAGCGAGTTGGGGTCGGCGATGATCTCCGCCGGCGTCCCCTTGGCGACGATTTCGCCGCCGTGCACGCCCGCGCCCGGGCCGATGTCGACGACATAGTCGGCGGCGAGGATCGCGTCCTCGTCGTGCTCGACGACGATCACGGTGTTGCCGAGTTCGCGCAGGCGCCTCAGCGTGTCGAGCAGGCGGGCGTTGTCGCGCTGGTGCAGGCCGATCGACGGCTCGTCGAGCACGTAGAGCACGCCGGTCAGCCCCGAGCCGATCTGCGAAGCGAGCCGGATGCGCTGGCTCTCGCCGCCCGACAACGTGCCCGAGGCGCGCGACAGGGTCAGATAGTCGAGGCCGACGTCGCTGAGGAAGGTCAGCCGGTCGACGATCTCCTTGAGCACGCGCTGGGCGATTTCGTTGCGCTTGGCGTCGAGCGCGCCGGGTAGCGCCCGCGCCCATGCGACCGCGGCCTTGACCGACAGCAGGCCGACCTCGCCGATGTGCTGGCCGTCGATCTTGACCGCCAGCGCCTCGGGCTTGAGGCGGAAGCCGTGGCAGGCGACGCAGGGCGTGGCGGTCATGAAGCGCTCGATCTCCTCGCGCGACCACTCGCTCTCCGTCTCGCGGTAGCGCCGCTCGAGGTTCTTGACCACGCCCTCGAACGGCTTCTTCACTTCGTAGGATCTCAGGCCGTCGTCGTAGGCGAAGCGGACCTCCTCGTCGCCCGAGCCGTTGAGGATGACCTCGCGCGCCTTCTCCGGCAGGGTCGCCCAGGCGACGTCGAGGCGGAACTTGAAGGCGCGGCCGAGCGCCTCCAGCGTCTGCAGGTAATAAGGCGAGCTCGACTTGGCCCACGGCGCCACCGCGCCCTTGCGCAAGCTCAGGCGCGGATCGGGGACGACCAGGCTGGCGTCGACCGTCAACTCGGAGCCGAGGCCGCCGCAGACCGGGCAGGCGCCGTAGGGGTTGTTGAACGAGAACAGCCGCGGCTCGATCTCGGGAATGGTGAAGCCGGAGACCGGACAGGCGAATTTGGAGGAGAAGACGATTCTTTCGGGCGAATGGCGAGAGTCGGGCGAATGGCGAGCGGCGAGTGGCGAGTGGGGGGCTTCGCCATTCGCCATTTCGCTATTCGCTACTCGCTCTTGCGCGATCTCGACGATCGCCAGGCCGTCCGCCAGGTCGAGCGCGGTCTCGAAACTTTCGGCGAGCCGGCTCGCCAGATCGGGCCGTACGACCAGCCGGTCGACGACGACTTCGATGTCGTGCTTCACCTTCTTGTCGAGCGTCGGCGCGTCGCCGATTTCGTAGAATTCGCCATCGATCTTAAGCCGCTGGAAGCCGCGCTTCATGTAGTCCGCGATCTCTTTGCGGTACTCGCCCTTGCGGCCGCGCACCACCGGCGCGGTAAGATAGAGCCGCGTGCGCTCCGGCAGCGCCAGCACCCGATCGACCATCTGGCTGACCGTCTGGCTTTCGATCGGCAGGCCGGTCGCCGGCGAATAGGGAATGCCGACGCGCGCCCACAGGAGGCGCATGTAGTCGTGGATTTCGGTCACCGTGCCGACGGTCGAGCGCGGGTTCTTCGAGGTGGTCTTCTGCTCGATGGCGATCGCCGGCGACAGGCCGTCGATCTGGTCGACGTCCGGCTTCTGCATCATCTGCAGGAACTGGCGCGCGTAGGCGGAGAGCGACTCGACGTAGCGGCGCTGGCCTTCCGCGTAGATCGTGTCGAAGGCGAGCGACGATTTGCCCGAGCCCGACAGGCCGGTGAAGACGACCAGCTTGTCGCGCGGAATGGTCAGGTCGACGTTCTTGAGATTGTGCTCGCGCGCCCCGTGCACCGCGATCGTCCGGCCGCCGAACAGCTTTTCGACGGGCTCGGCCGGCCGGGGGCGCTTGGAGGATTTGCCGCTCGCCATGGGGACCTTCGTGAAGACGCGAATCGCGCCGGCTTGCGCGGCCGGCGCGGCGATGTTAGAACAAACGAAGAACGTTGAGAAGCGCTCCGCGCGGCGTTCGAGTGGGAATGTAGTGTCGATCCGCTTCGCCGCCAAACCGTGGCCGCGCGGGCGGCCTGTGGAAAAGTTGCGCTCAGGCCACGCTATTGCCGCCACTTTGCGGCATGAGGGGCGGGCGCTGGGCTAGAAGCAGATTTCAGGCGGCGTGCGTACGCGTCGCAGCGGCGGCGGGCAGGGAGAGCATCATGGCCGGTAGCGTCAACAAAGTCATTCTGATCGGCAATCTCGGCAAGGACCCGCAAGTGCGGTCGCTCAATTCCGGCGAGAAGGTCGTCAACTTCTCGCTCGCCACGTCGGAGACCTGGCGCGACAAGGCCACCGGCGAGCGCAAGGAAAAGACCGAGTGGCACAACGTCGTGGTGTTCAACGAGAACATCGGCAAGGTGGTCGAGCAATATTGCAAGAAGGGCACCAAGGTCTACGTCGAGGGCCAGTTGCAGACCCGTAAGTGGACCGATCAGTCGGGCGTCGAGAAATACACCACCGAAGTGGTTCTGCAGCGCTTTCGCGGCGAGCTGACGCTGCTCGATTCGCGTAACGCCGGCGGCGAGGGCCGCGACAGCTTCGCCAGCGAAGAACGCGCGCCGAGCGTCGGGCGAATGTCGCCGGTCGAGGCCAAGCGGCCGGCCCTGTCGGGCGGCGGCGACCTCGACGACGACATCCCGTTCTGAGCGGGCGGAGCCCCGTCGCTTTCGCCTGGTGGAATCGGCCGGTCGTTCCTAAGTCGCATGTGTGCAACGCCGACTTAGGAGACGCGCCATGGCCAAGCCGAAAGTCCTTGCGGCTGACGAAATCGACGCCGCCTTGAAGGCGCTGCCCGACTGGAAGCGCACCGGCGCCGCGATCGCGGCGGCCTATGCCTTTGCTTCGTTCCGCGACGCGCTCGCCTTCATCGTGCGCGTCGGCTTCGAGGCGGAGGAGCTCAATCACCATCCCGAGATTGTCAACGAATACAACAAAGTATCGTTCAAATTGAGCACCCACGACGCGGGCGGCGCGACCACTGACCGCGACATCGTTCTGGCGACGCGCATCTCGGCCGTGGCGCGACCGTTCCTCGCCGCGCGCAGTGAAGGTTAGGGGCCTGTTAGCCGCCCTCGTCCTTCGCGACGCCGCCTTCGGCGGCTCCTCAGGATGAGGGCTATCAATTTGTTATAATGGGGGGTTCCTCATGGTGAGGAGCCGCCGAAGGCGGCGTCTCGAACCATGCGGCGCCGTTGATCGCCAACCGGGTAAAGCCCGGCCATGACGGGGAAGGGGTTTGGCCGGCTCAGTCGGCCGTTTTCCGCCATGTCGTGACCGAAACGCCGGCGTCGCGGTCGAGGCAGCGCGGCCGGCCGGGCGCGAGGCCCGCCGTCGCCAGCGCCTCCTCGACCGGAAGCCTGCCGCGGCCGAAGATCGGCAGGCCGCCCGGCAGCCGCGCCTGGGCGGCGCGGCTGAGCAGAAACCGCTCGTAACCGAGCCCGAGAAACAGCGCGAAGACGTCCGGCCCGCCGAGGATCGCCGCCGTTCCGCCGGCGATTCCGAGCGCCTCGCAGGCGGTGGCGAACGGCGCGCCGACCGGGTTCCACAGCACCGAATGGGGCCACTCGGGGTCGGCGGCGATCGACGAGGCGTGACGGGTGACGACGACGCGGCGCCGGCGCGGCGAATTCGCGTGGCCCTCGTGCGAATGACGGCCGTGAACGAGCACTGCGGCGCGATCGAGCGCCTCGCTGAAGAAGCGCGCGTCCGCCGGGTTCTGCAGCGCCGGCGGCATATGTCCATCGGCGTCGGCGATCATGCCGTCCGCGGAGACGATGGCGTAGCCTTGGTAATGAAAACCGCCGGACATCGAGACAGAGTCTCCAGGGCGAAGTTCAGGCCGACTCGCTCTTCGAGTCGACCAGCGCGAGAAATTCGCTGCGGGTGATCGGGTGGTCGCGGAAGACGCCGAGCATCCGGCTGGTGACCAGATCGGCGCCGTGGCGCCGCACGCCGCGACTCATCATGCAATGGTGGGTCGCCTTGACCACCACCGCGACGCCGCGCGGCTTGAGCACGCTTTCGATCGCATTGGCGATCTGCGCCGTCAGCCGCTCCTGGATCTGCAGCCGCCGCGCATAGATGTCGACGATCCGCGCCAGCTTGGAGATGCCGACGACGCGGCGGTCGGGCAGGTAGCCGACCCAGGCGCGCCCGACGATCGGCGCGAGGTGATGCTCGCAATGGCTTTCGAAAGTGACGCCGCGCAGCACGATCATCTCGTCGTAGCCGTCGACCTCGGTGAAGGTCGTGCGCAGCGCCTCTTCGGGATCGGTCTCGTAGCCGGCGAAATATTCGCGATAGGCGCGCACCATCCGCGCCGGGGTGTCCTTCAGGCCGTCGCGTTCGGGGTCTTCGCCGATCCAGCGCAGGATGTCGCGGAAGGCGCGCTTCGCCTCGGCGTCGTCGACCGTGGCGAGGGAGCGCGAAGGGGCGGCGTTCGGGTCGGCAGGCGCGGGCATGCGGCTTCCCCGGTTGCGCCGGCACGGCGCCTCAAATCTGTAGCCGCCGCGCGCCGGCCGCGTCAACGGCGTTCCGGCGCCGCCCGAAAAGCGCCGAAGGCGCCATTGACCCGACTCGACGCCGCCTTCAACCGCTATACCCGTCTCTTGGCTTGAAACTGGACCGCGTTTTCACCCACAATCGCGCCCAAGCCGGAGGCGACGCCGCATGAGCGCATTTGATCGGTCTCTAATTCTCGCGCCGTCGATCCTGTCGGCCGACTTCGCCATTCTCGGCCAGGAAGTGCGCGACATCGCGGCGGCGGGGGCCGACTGGATTCACCTCGACGTGATGGACGGCCATTTCGTGCCCAACATCACCTTCGGGCCGCCGGTCGTGGCGGCGCTGCGCCCGCACAGCGACAAGCCGTTCGACTGCCACCTGATGATCGAACCGATCGATCCCTATCTCGAGGCCTTCGCCCAAGCCGGCGCCGACCACATCACCATCCAGGCCGAGGCGACCCGGCATCTCGACCGTTCGCTGCACGCCATCCGGATGCTGGGCAAGAAGGCGGGGGTCGCGCTCAACCCGGCGACGCCGCCGAGCGCGATCGAATATGTGCTCGACCGGCTCGACCTCATCCTGGTGATGACGGTCAATCCCGGTTTCGGCGGCCAGGCCTTCATCGCCGCGATGGTCGAGAAGGTGGCGCGGGTCCGGCGGATGATCGGCGACCGGCCCATCCATATCGAAGTCGACGGCGGCATCGCCGCGGAAACCGCGCCGCTGGTCGTCGGGGCGGGGGCCAATGTGCTGGTCGCCGGCTCGGCGGCGTTCCACGGCGGCCGGGCGACCTATTCCGGCAATCTCGCCGCGCTGCGCGGCAGCGTCGCCGCCGCCGGCCGCGCCGCCTAGACCCGCGCGCTTAACGCCGCTTGCGTTGGCCGAAGCGGCGGCGCTAGCCTCCGTCTTATGGGCGAGGGGCAGGCGATTCTGGTCACCGGCGCGGCGCGGGGCATCGGCCGGGCGATCGCGGGGCTGGCGGCGACGCGCGGCTGGCCGGTCGGCGTCAACTATCTTCGCGACGAGCGCGCGGCGCATTCGGTGGTCGAGGAGATCGCGCGCGGCGGCGGCAAGGCGGTCGCGCTGCGCGGCGATGTCGCCAACGAGGAAGACGTCAAGGCGATGTTCGACGGCGCGGCGCGGGCGCTCGGCCCGATCTGCGGCGTCGTCGCCAACGCCGGCATCGTCGCGCCCGCGGCGCGGCTCGCCGACATGAGCCTCGAGCGGATGCGGCGCGTGTTCGAGGTCAACATCCTCGGCGTCTATCTGACGGCGCGCGAAGCGGCGCGCCGCATGTCGACCAGCCTCGGCGGCAAGGGCGGCGCGATCGTGCTCGTCTCGTCGACCGCGGCGCGGATCGGCTCGCCGAACGTTTATGTCGATTACGCCGGCTCGAAAGCGGCGGTCGACGCGCTCGCGCTCGGCCTGTCGAAGGAGCTCGCGGCCGACGGCGTGCGGGTCAATTCGGTGCGGCCGGGCCTGATCGACACGGAGATCCACGCCAAGGGCGGCGAGCCCGACCGCGCCTTCCGGATCGGCGCGACGACGCCGATGGGTCGGCCAGGGACCCCCGACGAGGTCGCCGAGGCGGTCGTCTGGATGCTCAGCGACGCGGCTTCCTACGTCACCGGCGCGGTGCTCGACGTCGCCGGCGGGCGGTAGGGGAACGTTCTTCCCCTCTCCCCGCGCCTTCGCGGGGAGAGGCAGGGTGAGGGGCCGGGCGATTGGCGGCGTCGTCGCCGAGACGCGAGCGCGCCGCAGGCTTGCGGGGCGGACGCGTGGCGGATCGCGAAGAGCGCATCCGTGTCTCGGGCGATGGAACTTCAACGGCTTGGGCGCCGTTTTCGGTCCCGGCATCAACCGCGCAGCGCCGCTAGGGCAGGCGGCGGCGCGGCTTACGGCGATGTTGAATTGGGGAATTCGTATCCTGTCGCCGTTATGCCGGCTCACCGAAGGAGGCGACCAGGATCGCGATCTCGATCTCGGGTCGCGCACGTAGCGCGCGAACTCTGCGGAAGGCGCCTGTTGAAGGGGCAAGCGACGACCACAGGGTTCGCGAAGGGGATATTCGCTCGACCTGTCACGAACGTTTCGGCGAGGTCTCGAGGCCAACGCGACGAATATCTAACGCCGCGAGTTCTCATTGTCGTCTGTTTTGGCGCGCCATCCTCCGCTCAAAGAGAACGGAAAGCCGACGCCGCGCGCCGCGCGGCGGGGCAGGCCGTCCAGCCGCACCGCGAATCGTGTGAATGAATGCACTGTCGCCGTAATCCCAAAGTCTACCGGCGAAAACGTGACACTTGAATATCGCTCGCGTTCGATCGCCTCGGTTGGAGCGCGGCGCTCGAGCGCCCTTTGGCGCCTGTTTTGTTCCGATCCCTGCGTGTATCTGGCCAAACTCAAGAGTGCACATTGCAGTGAGACTGCTCTTGCACTAGTGGTGCGCACTGCGTGCCATAGGGCGCGCCGTAAGCGTTCACGTCAGCCAACGCGCTCCTGACCGATGGCCCTCCGCCTCCGCGCTGGTCATTCGTTTGGGCTGCGCTGTTGGAGCAAAAACGTGAATCGATTCTTCAAAATCCTCATCTCGGCCGCCACGACCTTTGGGCGCGCACCGCGCGCCGCTCAGGTCGGCATGTTCCTGTTCTTCGCCGCCTCTGTGTCCGACGGAATTCTGATGCCCTTCTTCGCGCTGTGGGCGCACAAGGACGCTGGAATTCCGATCGAACTCATCGGCCTATTGCTTGGCTGCTACGCCGGCGGCGAATTGCTGGCGACGCCGTTCTTCGGCGGTATCGCCGACCGAGTCGGCCGTAGGCCGGTTTTGCTCGTATCGACCTCTGGCGTCGGCCTCGGGTTCCTCTTGCTTTTCATGGTTCGCGGAGCCTTCGCAGTGGCCGGGGCACTGATCGTCATCGGGGTGTTCGAGAGCGTGCTGCATCCGACCGCCTCCACCGTCATCGCTGATGTCGTGCCGGCGGACGCGCGGCGCGAGCATTTCGCCGCGCGGCGGGTGATGTCGAATGCCGGCAGCATGGTAGGCCCGGCGCTCGGCGCGCTCCTCGCGCTGCACTCGCTCGGGCTGGTGTTCCTCGGCGGCGCAGTCGCTCTTTTGGTTGGTGCACTCGTCGTCGCGATCTTTCTTCGTGAGACCCGACCGAGCCGTCCTGCGGCCGAAGAGGAGGACGAAGAGTCACTGTTGGTGCTCACGGCGGTATTTCGCGACGCCCATCTCGCTGGCTTGATCATTCCGATTGCGCTCCTGGGGATCGCCGAGAGCTGGATTGCGACGATCACGCCGCTCTATGCCGATGCCGCCGGCACGCTCACGGCGTCCGGCATCGGACTTCTCTTCACCTACGCGGGTGCGCTCGGCGTCGTGCTGCAAATGCCGATCACGCAGGCAACCGGCCGCATGAGCGGGTTTTCGATCGTCATGTTGAGTGGCGCGGTACAGGCCTTGGCATTCGCTTGTTTGTTGGCCTCGCCGGCGCTGCCATTTCTCGTTGGGGCCGTCACGCTCCTCGCCTTGGCGCAAATGCTGTCGGGCCCGCTGGTGCAGACGATCGTTACTGAACTTGCGCCGCGCAACGCCCAAGCGACCTATCAGGCCGCGTTCGGCGTCGTCAACGATCTCAGGGACGCCGCCGGCCCGGCGATCGGGACCTGGCTCTATGCGCTTTCCTCGGTGTTGCCATGGGGAACCGGCCTTGTGGCTTCGCTCGTCGCGTCGGGCGCGCTAGCCGCTGCGGCACGCAGACATGAGGCAAGACAAGCGAAAATTAGGGCAAAGGCCGCGACCGAGCGGCGGGCTGGAGGCTAACCGGAAGGACGAGAGGCACGCGCATCGAGGGATCCAGTAGCAACAGACCTGCCTATCTGAGGGTCCGGGGTCTGCAATTGGTTAGAGACATGTCCGCAAGCGAATACCGCGCTTACGCCATGGCGGCGCGCGGCGCCCAGGCTGCGGGCTAGGAATTCTACCACGTCGCGCAGATCCAGATCGGTAGTTAGGCGGCCCCCCCGGGGCGGCAAAGTGGACGCGCCGCCACCGTCATTCCAGGTTCGACTGGACCTCATATGCGACGGCTCCTCGCCAAACGCCCGCTTGTCGAGATCGTTGAACATCGCTTCTCACTGGCGCCTGCGACACAAATGTATGTATGACGAAGATCAATAGACGTCATACAATGTGCGTGCTACCAACCTCAGACGGCGATCGCGGAACGGTGCGCAGCCCGATCGATTGGGGCGATGGCATGCACATCCCGGACGGCTATCTCAGTCCTTCGACCTGCGCCGTGGGCTACGCCATCGCGGCGCCGTTCTGGTATGTCGCGCTCGAGCGGGTGAAGCGGCTGCTGCAGACCCGCCTGGTGCCGCTGCTGGCGGCGGTCTCGGCGTTCTCGTTCGTCGTCATGATGTTCAATCTGCCGATCCCGGGCGGGACGACGGCGCACGCGGTCGGCATGGGGGTCGCCGCGATCGTGCTCGGACCCTGGGCGGCGGTCCTCGCCATATCGATCGCGCTGATGATCCAGGCGCTGTTCTTCGGCGACGGGGGCATCACCGCCTATGGCGTCAATTGCCTCAACATGGCGATCATCGGCTCGCTGGTCGCCTACGTCGTCTATCAGGCGATCGCCGGGCGCGC
>Ga0182016_10007187_pt1 | contig 11518 bp, 7 predicted proteins | sample 712S2MmetaG_FD_120491 | JGI IMG/M metagenome (GOLD analysis project Ga0182016, IMG submission 120491) | Permafrost microbial communities from Stordalen Mire, Sweden - 712S2M metaG | ecosystem: Environmental > Terrestrial > Soil > Wetlands > Permafrost | place: Sweden: Stordalen | collected...
AAACGAGCCCGCCGTGCCCTTTCTGCCATCATCGGTATAGCCGCGGCCGGCAGCGGCGGCGATGGCGATGCCGTGGGTGCCACCCGGGAACCCCTCAACCTGCCCGACGATGGTGCCGTCGAGGCCATCCACCACGGTCACGCGGTCGCCATGCGCCACGTAGACGTGATGCGAGCCGGCGTCGAACACCACATAGTCCCAGCGATCGGGCGCTCCGAGCGCCACCGTGCGCACCACCTGATAGTTCGGGGCGCTTTGCGCCGGCGTCACCGGCGCAACACCTATCGCCGCAAAGGCTGCGATACCGACAACTGAATGGCGTACCAGTGAAAAGGATGCCGATATTATGATAGGTTCCTCTTGAAGTTGCCGGCGAGAGGGAGAAGCCGAGTGGTCAACGTATAGTGATCTTCAATTCCGCCAGCGTCCCCGTCCACGCCGCTTGATGTGCAGTTGCGCGACCCCCAGGACAGCTTCGAAAACGTGTGAAGTCTGCCATGAGTTGCGCGTCACCACAATCACGCCGGCCATATGCTTGCAAGCGGCTGTTGAGTCCGTAAGTGCGATGTAACGGCCAAGCCCATCTCAATTTGGCCCTTATTTTAGTCTATCCCACACTGGCGGAACGGCGATCGTGGGCGCTTTTTGGCCGCCCGATGAGCACAACCACGGTATCGCCCCGCGCGAAAGCGCTACTTTGCATCGATCTGACCACTAGCCCGATTTGGTGTGCACGAAGCGCTGGGCCATGGCGGGCAGCACGATCAGGTTCAGCAAGGTTGAGGAGAGCAGCCCCCCCAGGACTGCGATAGCCATGGGGCCTTCGATTTCCTGTCCCGGATGACTGCTGCCCAGGGCCAGCGGGATAAGACCGAGGGCCGTGACGGCAGCGGTCATCAGAATCGGAATCAGCCGTTCATTGGCGCCCTGGAGCACGGTGGCCCGGTTCCACGCCTGGCCATTGACCAGCACCAGGTGCTCGTAGTGCGCGAGCTGCAGTATGCCGTTGCGTGCGCTGATACCGAACACGGTCACGAGGCCCACCAGCGTGCCGATGGACAAGCCGATGCCCGTAACGCCTATCACAAATACGCTGCCAATCAGGCTGAAGGGCAGGTTGAGCAGCACCAGCCAGCTGTTGGCGCGCCAGTGAAAGGCCATGAAGAGAATCGTCAGGATCAGCACCAACGCCAGCCCGGAGTACAGCAGCAACTGCGTCCGCGTCTGCGCCTCGGCCTCGGCTGTACCCGTGTATTCGATATACACGCCCTTGGGCAGCGGCACCCCTGCGGCGATCGCCTTCTGCGCCTCGGCGACCAGCTCGGCGACGGTGCCGCTGCCGACATTGAAGTTGACGCTGATGCGCCGCTGTCCGCCATCGTGCTCGATGCTGTAGCGATCTTCGGTCGGTCGGATTTCTGCCAGGCGCGATAGCGGCACCGTGCCCATGGGCGTGGCAATCATCAGGCGGCCGACCGATTCGGGCCGGTTGCGGATCGCATCGGGCAACAGCACCACGGCCTCGACGGTGCGGATGCCGCTGAAGGTCTCGCCGACCGTCGTGCCGGCGTAGGCGGTCTCGATGGTCTCGAGGACTTCCTGAGCTTTCAGGCCATAGGCGGCGACCGCGGCGGGCTTGAGCGAAATCGCCAATGTCGGCGTGCCACTCTCCCGCTTGAACTCCAGATCGGCGATGCCCTTGATCTTCGAGAGTGCAGCGACAATCCGGGTTCCTACGTTATCGAGGCTATCCAGATCATCACCAAATACCTTGATGGCCACCGCGGCGGTCTCGCCGCTCAGGCTCTCGCTGATGCGATCACCGAGGAAGGTCACGACCTCAGTCTGGATGCCCGGATAGTGCTTGACGATCTCACGCAGCGCACCCTGCGCCACGGCCTGGTCCACCGTGGTGTCGCGCTTAAGTTCCACGTGCAGTTCGCTGCGATGCGGGCCCCAGGTGTCTTCGCCGAGTTCGGCGCGTCCCACCTGCTGCTCCACGCTCTGCACATAGGGCAGCGCCAGCACCTCGGCGCTGATGCGGGCGCCGACCTCGAGCATCTGATCGAGCGAGGTGCCCGGCACGGCGCTCGAGACCTGCATCACAAAGTGGCCTTCGCGGAAATCGGGCATGAAGGTGCCGCCGAGGAAGGGCAGCACGCCGAGTGCCGCAGCCACCAGCAGCGCCAGCACGATGGCGATCGCGCGGAAATGCGCGGCGGCAGCCTCGATGGCGCCGCGCTGGAAATGCTTGAGGCGTTGCAGCCAGGCTGATTCGCTGTGCAGGCGATCAGCACGCAGCAGCAACGCGCACAGCGCCGGCGTGGTGGTCAGCGCCACCAGGAGCGAGGCCAGCACCGCGAAGATGAACGCCAGCGCCAGCGGCCCGACGAAATGGCCCTGCACGCTGGTGCTGAACAGTTCGGGCAGGAACACGGCGATGACCACGGCGGTCGCGTAGATCACCGGTCCGCGCACCTCAAGGGAGGCATCCAATATCACCTCCAGGCGCGAGCGGGGCTGGGCTTCCTGGTTATTGAGCCGCAGGCGCCGCAGGATATTCTCGATGCCGATGATCGCATCATCGACCAGCACTCCCAGCGCCACGGCAAAACCGCCCAGCGTCATGGTATTTAGCGTCAGGCCCATGTGATCGAGCACCGCGACCGCCGCCACCAGTGACAGCGGAATAGCGGTAAAGGCGATGAGGGCCGCGCGCACGTCGCGCAGGAAGGCGTACAGCACCAGCAGAATCAGGACCGTTGCGATCGCCAGCGAGCGCTCCAGGTCCCCGAGCGCCCGCTCGATGAAATTGGCCGGGCGGTGCAGAGCCGGATATAGATCGATCCCCTGAGCCTTGAGTGCCGGCGCGAGACTGGCCAGCGACTGTTCGACCGCATGTGTGGTCTCGAGGGTGTTGGCGCCATACTGGCTCGCGAGCGAGATCAGCACGCCCTTCTTGCCCATGATCAGCGCATCGCCGGAGCGCAGGGCCGGCGCAATATTCACATCGGCGAGGTCGGTCAGGCGAATGGGCACTCCACTGTGGGTGGTGACCACCGCCTGCCGGATCACCGCTAGGTCCGGTTGCGGTGTCGGCGATTCGAGCAGGACGCGCTGGTTGGGCAGATCCACAAAGCCGGCACCGCGCAACGGCAGCGCCGCGCGCGCCGCATCGACGATCTCGGCCAGCGTAATGTTCAGCGTGACGAGCTTGCGTGGATCCGGCCGGATCTGAATCTGACGCACCGCACCGCCAAAGACGATCACGTGCGCGACACCTAGAACGGCCAGCAGCCGCGGCTTGATGATCCAGTCGGCGGTATCTCGCAGCGTGTACGCATCCACTTTGTCAGAGAGCAGACCGATATTGAGCAGGTCCATCGTGCTCGAGACCAGTGGCGAGAGCTTCGGGGGGCCCACGCCGCTGGGCAGCGAGCTGCCCAGCTCGCCAAGCCGTTCGGCAATTCCCTGGCGCGCAATGTGCAGGTCGGTGCCATCGGCGAAGGTCAGTGTGACCACCGACAGGCCTGGGATCGACTCTGAGCGCAGCGTCGCCAAACCGGTGGCGCCGTTCAGGGCGTTTTCAATCGGTTTGGTGACAAGCTGTTCGACCTGCTGGGGCGCGAACCCTGGCGCCTCGGTCTGAACATCCACCGTGGAGGGGACGAACTCGGGGAATACGTCCAGTGGCGCGTGCAGGGCCCCGTAGGTGCCAAGCAGCAGGGCGAGCAGACTGAGCGCGGCCACCGCACCGTAGTGACGCGTACAAAGCGAGAGCAGGCTGCGCATCATGGCTGAGCTACTCGGCCTCGGTGCTCGGATTCAGTTCGCGTGCCAGCAGCAGCGCCGCGGCCTGGACCACCACTTTCTGGTTGGCACTCAGGCCGTCGCTGACGACGTAGCCATCGGCCCGCGGGCGGCTCGTATCGATCGCGACCCGCTGGTACTTGCCAGGCGCGGCCTCGACGTAGCACCAGTACTGGCCGAGGCTTTGCACAATCGCAGCCGAGGGCACGAGCAGCCCATGCTCGACCGCGCCGATGGGCGCAAACGCCTCGACATGCTCACCCTCGCTGAGCGCTGATCCGCCCAGCACGGCAAAGAAGCTGCGTCCCGGCACTTGCGGATCGGCGGGCGCCGGCCACGGCGCGCGTGCAGTCCAGGATCTCTCTTCACCCGTAGCGCCGATGCGCGCCAGCCGTAGCGAAGCGGGCTTCTCCGGCAGGGTGCTGCCTGCCGGGAATATCACATGCAGGAGCTTGGTGCGGCCGCTGGCCAACTCCGCCAGCATCGCCTCGCTGCTGGCCTGAGGCCAATTGGGGTGTTCGCCCACGACGCTGGTGAGGCGCCGCTCCGCCAGCGTGAGCGCGGCGGCGTCGATGCCGGCCTGGCGTTCGGCAGATTCGCGCGTTTCCGCCGACAGCGCGCCGGCGCCGCCCGCGAGTTGCCCGATGCGCTCGAGCGTCGCCCGGCTCTGGCGCACCGCCGCCTGGGCGCTGCTCAGCTCGGCAACCGCCTGCGCGATCGCGTCGTGACTGACGACGAGCGCGTAGCCTGTGCTCTCCGGAACCCAGGCAGCCGCCTGCAGTGGCGCGGTCCGAACGCCAAGCTTGCCGGCGTCCTCGGCGCTGATGGCGACACTGACATCGTCCTCCTTGTCCTTCGTATCCTTGTCATCGGCACCGGCTGCAGCGGTCTTGGCATCGCTGGCTGCCGGCGCGCTGCTGGCAGTACTGCCGGCGTTCTGGCAGCCGTTCAGGCTGATCACGGCAGCGGCGCTGCACAGCAGCGCCAGAACTGGGATTTGTTGGGGGAATCGCATCGGATTGCCGGCTCCGGATAGGGCTTGAATGAAGTTGGAGGTAAGCGCCTGAGCCTAGGGGTTGCGCTCGGCCGATGGCTGGGGCGCATTCCAGCCGCCGCCCAGCGCGCGGCACAGCCCGACGGCGACCTGCAGCCGCTGCAGCGTGTACTGGCTCATCTGATCCTGCGCTGCATAGAACGCGCGCTGTGCTTCGAGCAGTGTCAGGTAATCGCCCGATCCGGCTTGGTAGCGACTCAGCGCACCCTCAGCCGCGCGCTGGTACTGCTGGAGGCTGGTCACCAATAGAGGGCGCTGCTCATCGAGGTGGCCGCGCGCGGCCAGGGCGTTCTCGACATCAACGAGGGCGGAGAGCACCGCTGCGCGATAGTTCGCCAGCAACTCCTGCTCGCGCGCCACGGTGAGATCGCGCTGCGCGCGCCGTCGCCCATTATCGAACACGCTCTGCACCAGGGTCGCGCCCACGGTCAGTGTGGGACCGGTCCCGACCAGTGTGAGTACCGCCGCCTGAACCGCGGGATTCTGCAGACCACCCTGCACGGTGAGCGCGAGGCTGGGCAGCAGCGCGGCGCGTGCGACCAGGACGTCGGCATCTGCGGCGCGAAGGTTGGCTTCGGCAGCGCTCAGATCTGGCCGCCGCAATAGCAGCGCCGCGGGCAGGCCGGCATCCACGTTCGGTTCGCTCAGACCCTCGAGCGACTGGGCTGTGACGGTGAAGCCCTCGGGCGGTCGCCCAACGAGGATCGCCAGTGCGCTGAGCGCTTCGGTCAGCTGCTGGTGCAACTGGGGAATGATCACCTGCGCGCTGGCGATAGCGGCGCGCTGCGAGGCCAGCTCGACGGCACCGCCCTGGCCGCCCTGATAGCGGGCTTCCACAACCCTGAGCACATCCCGCAGGGCCTTCAGATCCACTTCAGCCACCCGCACGCGCTCGCGCAGGGACAGTACCTGAAAATATGTGTTCGCTATGGCCGCCCGGGTCGAGAGCCCGAGAGTCTCCTGGTCCGCGACGCTCCCCGCAGCCAGCAGCTGGGCGGAGCGGGCAGTCGCGCGATTCTTGCCCCAGAAGTCGATTTCATAACTTGCACTGAGCAATGCGGCCCAGTCGGTCTCGTGGGCACTACCGGCGCTGCTGTGTCCGCTGTAATTGGCCAGCGATCCGCCCGCGCTCAGCTCGGGCAGTAGTGCCGCACCGGCGGCGCGAGCACGCGCATTGGCCTGCACGACGCGGGCCCGGGCCGCGGCAAGATCCTGATTCGCGGCCTCGCCTGACTGCATCAGATCATCCAGCTCGGCACTGGCAAAAGTGTGATACCACAGCGAATCCACGGCCGGCGCCGCAGCTGCATGTGCGCCATTGAACTGCTCTGGTACCGCAATTTTCGGTGCGGGTGCTTCCCTGAGCGCGCAGCCGCTGAGGGCGGCAGCGAGCACGCCCATGAGGCAGGATTTGATGAGGCTGTGCACTGTGTCGCCGGGTCTTATAGCCTAGTGTTATCCGCAACCGCACCCGGTACTGCAGAGGGCCGGTAGGGCGAGCGAGGCCAAGGTTAGCACCGCGAATCCTAATGAATCTGTACATTTCTGTAAGTCAGGGTTTGCCCTGGCGGCGCGCACCTCAGGCTCCGGCCTGCAACCGCTACCCGTGGCAGAGTGCGGGCGGGAGGCGAGGTCGGTCCGAGACGCCTTGCGCCATCGGATGCGTGTGCGACCTATTCATACAGAACTGTAAGTTACCTGGCCGCTGTCAAATGCTAGCGTCCCTGCCGGTCGATGCGGCGAAGGGCCGGAGCGTGGAGTCCGCGGCGGATCACGGCCGCGGCGAGCGCTGTGCCCGGAGCGCCGCGCGGCTTAGCCAGCCCGGATCTGCGATGAGCCGCAGTGGCGGTACCCATGGCAATTCGACGGTCGTGCTGTCGATCTACCAAGAATAAAAGGAGACGCAATGAATACAAATCTAAGAAATAGACTGCGGGCCGTCGCAGTGCTTACCCTGGGCGCGACTGTGATGACGACTCAGGCCGCGGCGCCTGCCTACGCCGTGCTCGATCGGATTGCCGGTCCGGATGGCGGCGGCTGGGACTACACGACGATCGATGCAACCAAGCGCAGGCTCTATATGGCGCGTGATGCGGGCATCCTCTCGATGGATCTGGATTCGCGCCAGATCGTGCCGGTAGCCATTGCGGGTGCCGGTACGCACACGGCCGCGATTGTCGGCGACACCGGCCTGGTGCTGGTCACCAACGGCAACCAGAATAACGTCTCGGTGTTCGACACCAAGACGCAGAAATCGCTCGGTACCGTTGCGGTTGGCGAGCGACCGGATGCGGCGATCTATGATCCGAACACCAAGCTGGTCGCCGTGATGAATCACCGCGGTGGCACCGTGTCGCTCATCGACCCGGCCCAACTCAAGCTCGTCAGGACGATTGCGGTGGGTGGAGTGCTCGAGTTCGCGGCGGCGGCGGGCGACGGGCGCCTGTTCCTGAATATCGAGAACCAGCACACCGTGGCGGTGCTTGATCTGAACGCGGGCACGGTGCTCAAGCGCTGGGTCCTGAGCGGGTGCGAGGAACCCTCGGGTCTGGTCTACGATGCCGAGGACGCGCTCGTGGCCAGTGTCTGCGGCAACGGCGTGACCAAGTTCCTGCATGCCGCCGATGGGACCGAGGCGGCGAGTCTGAACACCGGCAAGGGCGCGGACGGTTTGATTCTCGATGCGGCGCGCAAGCGGCTGTTCGTGCCCGCGGGCGAAGATGGCACCCTGGCCGTGGTGGCGCTGGGTGCAGCGCCGAGCATCGTGCAGATGGTGACGACAGCCAAAGGCGCGCGTCTCGGGGCGGTCGATCCGAAGAGTGGCAGGATCTACCTGCCAAGCGCCACGATGGGGCCTCCCGTGCCACCGCAGCCCTGGCCGAGCATCGTCAAGGGGAGCTTTGCCTTCCTGGTTGTTGGCGCCAGGTAGCACGGGCACTGATGGTTCGGCCGGCAGCGCAGACTACGGGTCGTCCCGGCACATCAGAGGCCGCGCAGCATCAGCTCGACGCGCAGCCCGGGTTGATTGTCCAGCAACCGCAGCTCGGCTTCATGCAGCTGCGCGATCGCGTTGACCAGGGCGAGCCCCAGGCCGGTTCCAGGCGTGGAGCGACTCGAGGATAGGCGATAAAAGCGTCGCAGTACCTTCTCCCGTTCGGCCTCCGGAATGCCCGCGCCGTGATCGCTGATGGCGACCCGGACCATCCGGTCAACGCGTTCGAGGGTCACGTGTACAGGGATCGCGGGCCCGGTGTGACGGATAGCGTTCTCCAGCAGATTGACGAACAGCTGCAGCAGCAGTTCCTGATCGCCGTGTATACGTATGTTGCTAGCGATGTCCGCGCTTAGCGTATGTCCCTCATCTTCGGCCACCGGAAGGTAGATCTCGATCAGCTTGCGCAGCTGATTGGACAGGGAGTACTCAGCCATGGCCCGCGCCTGGGCGTTCGACTCAATCTGGGAGATGCGCAGCAGCGCCGAGAAGATGGACAACGTCTGGTCCGCGTCTTCGACGGCGCCGGAGATCTCCTGCGCATACTCCTCGACGGTGCGCGAGGCCTGTGCGCGCTCGAGGCGGTAGCGCAGGCGGGTCAGCGGCGTGCGCAGGTCATGGGCTATGTCGCTCGAAACCTGGCGCAGGTTCTCCATCAGCGCCGCGATCCGATCCAGCATGCGATTGATGGCGTTGCCGAGCCGGTCCAGCTCATCGCCGCTCCCGCCCAGCGCAATGCGCTCGGAGTAGCGCCCTTCCATGATCGCATGACAGGTGCGGGCGATCTCATCAATGCGCTTCATGTAGCGCAGGCTCGATAGGATGCCGCCCAGGAAGGCCATGGCCACCGCGCCAAGGGTGATCCAGGCAAAGGCCTGCAGCAGCCGGGTTTTGACCGCGGCCATTATCTGCATATCGCGCCCGACAAACAGATATGCGCCATCGCCGATGAGGACGCCTTGACCGAGCAATCGTGGGTAACTCCCGGGCGTGTCGGATGCAGTCCCCGGGTTCGCCGCTGCGGGCACAAGGAGGGCAACGCCGAGCGTGCGTGGCTGGGGCGGGAGATTGCCGGCCAGCGGCCGGCCTGTGGCATCCTGCAGGATGATGTACTCGTCCGGCTGTGCACCGCCGGCGCGCGCCGCGGGGCCCAGGCGCTGCTCGATGACTTCGATGGCTTCGCTGATCCCCTCGCCGCGATAGCCGTTCTGGATCGTACCGATGTCCGCACTCACGCTATCCAGGAGGGCACTGCGCTGTGCGTGGGCGACGATCCAGTAGACAGCGATCATCAGCACGATGGCAAAGCTCAGATACAGCAGCGCAAACACCGCGGCCAATCGGAAGCTTTCGGTATGGAGCAACCTATGGGGGGGCAAGCAGCTTATATCCTACGTTACGCACCGTCTGGATCAGATCCTGCTCAAAACCGGCGTTCAGCTTGGTGCGCAGGCGACTGATGTTGCTCTCGATGACACTGGTCTGGGGGTCAAAGTGGATATTCCAGACGCCCTGTAGCAGCATCGCGCGGGTCACGACGCGATTGACGTGCCTAGCCAGATACTCGAGCAGCTCGAACTCCTGCGGCATCAGCGTGATCGGGCGACCGCAGCGGCGGACCGTGCGCCTCAGCAGGTCCAGCTCGAGCTCGCCGGTCGAAATCTTGGTCAGAGCGCTCTGGGCTGGCGCCTCCCGCCGGACCAGGACGCGGACTCTGGCCAGCAGTTCCGGAAACGCGAACGGCTTGACCAGGTAGTCGTCGGCCCCGGCCTCCAGACCCTCCACCCGATCGTTGATACCACTCATCGTGGTCAGGTAGATCACTGGCGTGCGCACGTCAGCCTGGCGTATCCGTCGCAGGACGCCCAGACCATCCAGACCCGGCAGCATGCGATCCAGGATCAGCACCTCGAAGGCACCCTGCATGGCAAGTTCCGCGCCTTTGGGGCCATCGGCTGCCCAGGTCACGGCGCAGCCCTGTCGACAGAAGCTCTCGGTCAGTGTCGCTGCCAGGTCTCGGTCGTCCTCGACCAGCAGGATATTGACAGGCTGCATCGGACGGTTCTCCTGAAGGTGGGCCCAGTTTACGAGATTGCGAGCGCGCTGTTGTGTGCTCGCGGCGTCCGTGGAGGTTTGCCGAAGCGCCCATTCCTTACATTATTGTAAAGATCTCTGGCCGCATCCGTGGCGCTACACGGCGAAGCGCTATGCGGTGCGCCTATGCCAGGTCCCTGCATTAGTGGCACTTGCTGGACTGCGTACGCACTGCGCACGTCCCCACACGGATCGTCGACAAAAGTGCACCAGTGGTTGCAAGAAACCCCGGTCTTGTGATGGCGCAGTGCGGGTGCAGGATGAATTCAGTGGGCCGCAGAGCCACGACCAGGAGCGGTCAACGCCAGAGGTTGAGGTCTTACAGCCGGGGTCGCCCGGCCAACGCAACTTGCGTCATGGGGGAGCGAGATTGCGAGCGCGAATACTGCGCGGCGCCGTGACAGCGGTCGCGTTGACCGGGGTGTATAGCGCCGGCTTTGTGCACCAGGCTGTCGGTGCCACCGCAACCGAAACCGGCAGCACAGACGACGGACTCGAACAGGCTGTCAGCACCGCGCTGAAGCGCACGGAAGAGCTGCAGAAGAGTGCGACTGCGGTTTCGGCGATCACCGGCGATCGGCTCCGGGCCAGCGGCGGCGTCGATGCTCAGAGCCTGACGAATATGGTGCCCGGCGTCGAGGTCGGTTACAACGATCGAGGGGATCTGCAGCTGACTGGCATTGCGGCTCAGCGTTGGCGCCTGCGCCAGATTGATTTCCCAGTTCTTGCTGCCAGGGACGCCAGGATCGTTGCTAAGGTAGGGTGGGCCAGCCTGTGCCAGACACAGCGCAGGCACCAGCAACCCGATACCACTGGCAACCAGGCGCCAGCAACTCAATCCGCCGCTGCTGCTGCCATCCAGAATCAGCACCAGCTTGGGCACTTAAATGTCTCGATTTGGTTTCCTGCCGGTGCCAACAAATCCATGATTCGCGAGGCCTTATCGGATTGCTGCGAGTTCATCCGCGAGCCGCGCTATCATAGCGGCCTGCCCTTCTGAGCCAAGACTTTGGAGCATGTGCGATGGACTATAAATCAGGCAATCCTGGATTAAACACCAATACCTTCAACGCAGTTGCCAGACCGCTAGCGGCGGGCGAGCGGATGACCGTGCAGGGTACGGTCAACAAGTCCTTCCTGATGCTCATAGTCCTGCTTCTGACGGCGCTTTGGACCTGGGCGCAATTCTTTACGCATGCGGGCAATCTACAGAGCGTCACGGTGCCGATGTTCGGCGGGTTGATCGGCGGCTTCGTGCTCTCCCTGATCATTATCTTCAAGCAGAAGACCGCTCCGTACCTGGCGCTGCCGTACGCCGCGCTCGAGGGCTTTGCCCTGGGTGGGATCTCGGCGATGTTCGAACTGAAATACCCCGGCATCGCAATTCAGGCCGTAGGCCTCACCTTCGGCGTACTGGGCGCCATGCTGATCGGCTACACCCTGCGCATAATCAAGGTGACTGCGCGCTTCCGCTCGATTGTCATCGGTCTGACCGGTGCCATTGCGCTGTTCTACGTGGTCGCCATGGTGCTCAGCCTGTTTCACATCAACCTGTCGATCCTCTCGGT
>Ga0182016_10007191_pt1 | contig 11515 bp, 10 predicted proteins | sample 712S2MmetaG_FD_120491 | JGI IMG/M metagenome (GOLD analysis project Ga0182016, IMG submission 120491) | Permafrost microbial communities from Stordalen Mire, Sweden - 712S2M metaG | ecosystem: Environmental > Terrestrial > Soil > Wetlands > Permafrost | place: Sweden: Stordalen | collected...
CGGATCAGGTCGAGATAGGACGGCGCGGCGCCCGTGTCTCCGATCAGAACCGCGCCGACGACGCGACCACCATCCAGGACGAGCTTCTTATAGTGCCCCATGCGCGGATCGGCATAGATGATCCGCTCCGCCTTCTCGCCGCCCAAAAAATCTCCGGCGGAAAATACGTTCACCCCGGAAACCTTCAGATTTGTAGCGGTAACGCTGCCGGCGTAGGACGCATCTCGTCCCGCGAGTCGGGAGGCGAGCACCCGCGCTTGTTCATAGGCGGGCTCGACCAGTCCATAACAGACGCCGCGATGCTCGACGCATTCGCCAAGCGCGAAAACGCCATTAATATTCGTTGCAAGACCGTCGTCCACGAGTATGCCTCTGTTAACCCCAACCCCCGCCGCGCGCGCGAGATCGACATTGGGCTTGACGCCGACGGCGAAGACAACCGCATCGGCCTCAAGCATGGTGCCGTTGTGAAATTCGAGGTTTTCGACCGCTCCCTGTCCATGAATTCGCGTCGCGCTGGCGTTCAACAGCACGCGCACGCCCTTTTTCTCAACGAGACGGGCAAGGAGCGCGCCGCCAGCGCCGTCGAGTTGACGCTCCATCAGCCGATCCATGACGTGCACGAGCGTGACCTTGGCGCCGCGCTTGGCGAGGCCGTATGCCGCCTCCAATCCGAGCAGACCGCCGCCGATCACGACAACCTTTTTTCGATCGGCGCCGAGACGCGCCAATTTCTCGATGTCCGAGACATCGCGAAACGTGTGCACTCCAGCAAGCTCCGCGCCGGGGAGGGGTAGCCGCAAGGCGTGAGCTCCGGTCGCGATGACGAGTTTGCTGTAAGGAACGCTTTTTCCGTCCGCCAATTTTACGCTTCGCGCGGCCAGATCAATCGCGCTCGCCTTGCAGCCGTAACGCAAGGTTACGCCATGGCCGCGCCACCACTCCGCGGGCTTCAAGTCGATGTCATTTTGGTCGATGTCGCCCGAAAGCACCGAGGAAAGCAGCACGCGGTTATAGGCAAGACGCGGCTCTTCGCCGATGACCGCAATCGCATAACGCCCGAGCGCCTTCTTCGACAACTCTTCAACGAGGCGCGCGGCGGCCATGCCGTTTCCGATGACGACGAGTGCTTCGCTCATGGGTTATTTCCTCTTGGCGTCTGGCGCATTTTGCACATGGCTCGCTCCTGCATCTGATCGTCGGCTCGTTCGAGCCTTGAATCGCCCGCGCGGGGCGCAAAACAAAAAAACGCCGCGTCCTGAGAAAATCCGCGCGGGAATCGCGGTTTCGATCAGGACAGCGGCGTTGCTGTGTTGGCGCTTCTTTGAGCCTGCCAGGGCTGGGGTCGGCGCTGGCGTTTTTATCGTAGCAAGCGCGGCGCCAAGCGCTTGTTAATCCGACTGCCTAGAATAATCAGGTGAAGGCGCCAGGCGCGGCGACCGCTTTGGGCGCCTTGCTGACCATCACGGCGGCGTCCTGCCTAACTTGTAGTCAGAATATGGAAAGCGCGCTGGCGGCTTGCGCCGAGCGTCATCGCCAGAGTCGGTAAATCAGCAGAAGGTTAATCAATGCCAGGACAAGAGCGAGACCGCGCCAAAATGCCGTCGGATTGCGTTCCAACAGCGGACGCGGGCGATTGGAATAGTTGGGATTGGGTCTTTGCAAATCCATCGTCAACGCCGACAATGCCTCGGTGCGTTCGGTTGGCTTCCAATGCGTCGCCTTGGCCAGAGCCGCGTCGAACCAGGGCGGGACGGCGTCGTTGAAATCCGACGCCGACACATATCTAAGCCAGCCTATATCGCGCCTACTCGAAAAGCCGCGACCGTAGGGCAGTTTTCCAGTGAGCATCTCGTACGCGATCACGCCGAGCGAATAAATGTCGGAGCGATCCGTTGGCGCTTCGCCGAGATGATATTCGGGCGCGGTGTAATCGAGCGTGCCGACCAGCCCGGGCTTGTCCGCCGGCGCCGCTGCTTCCTCTAGTCCCGCGACATATACAGAGCCGAAGTCGATAATCTTCGCCGTTCCATGGCGATCGATCATGATATTCTCCGGCTTCAAGTCCCGGTGAATGACCTCCTTGCGATGGAACGCCCGCAGTCCGTTGGCGATCTGGTCGACGATCAGGCGGACGGTCGTCAGATCGGGACGTGGATTGTCGCGCATCCACTGACGCAGGGTTTGGCCTTCGCAGTATTCCGTCACATAATAGAGTGAGCGTGGCGGCCGCCTGGACCGCTTGAGCCCCAGCACATGCGGGCTCGAGACAAGCCGCCCGATCCATTCCTCGCGGGTGAACATCTCGATATATATGGGATCGTCCACAAAATTGATCGACGGAGTCTTCAATACGACGGTGTCGCCGCTTGCCTCGTCCTTCGCAAGGTAGACTTGCGTACGCTTGGAGAGATGCAACTCCCGCAGAATCCGGTAGCCTTCGAAGAGCTGCCCAGGCGTAAGCTCGGGTGGAAAGGGCAGAGCCGACAGCTTCTCGAATTGCGCGGCCTCGTCCAGCTTTCCGGGATCGTCGACGCGCACGATCTGGCAGGTGAGATTATCCGAGCCGCCGTTGGCGAAAGCGGCTTGCACGATCCGCCGTGCGGCGTCGTCGAGCTCCCCGGTCGACGTTCGCAGAATTTCGGAGATTTTGTCATCGCGCAGAAAATCATGCACGCCATCCGTCGTGAAGATCAGCACGTCGCCCGACTCCATCGGCACGGTCCGATAGTCGATTTCAAGGTTCGTATCGATGCCCACCGCGCGCGAAAGATATTCCCGCTCGCGCGAGATTCGAACGCGATGGTCTCGCGTGAGCTGTTCGATCGCGCCGCTCCGCAACAGATAGATTCGCGAATCTCCAGCGTGAAATATGTACGCGGTCGCCGATTTCAGCACGAGCCCCGAGAAAGTGGTGACCATGCCTCGATCCGACAGATGGTTGGCCGCGCCTTGGCCGTGCAGCCAGCGATTGATGGCTGAGAGCACGCGCCCGACAGAGGTTTTGACCGTCCAGGAAGGATGCGTCGCATAATAGTCTTCGAGAAAAGTTTTGACGCAGGTCTCGCTGGCGATCTTGGCCGCCTCGCTCGAACTCATGCCATCGGCGATCGCCATGGCGATGCCCTTGGCTTCAAGCAGGGCGGCGTCGGGAACGACTACGCCATAGGAATCGTCGTTGCGCTCCTTTCGGCCAGCCTCCGAGTGCTGGCCGATGGAGATCGAGGGACCGGCCTTCATGCGTTGTCCTCGACGATTCGTCGCGTGGCGCTCACGCCACGTCTATCATGGTCACGGAACCGTCCGGCATGATTTCGGAAATCTGACCCTTCGGCTCCTCGATGAAGAAAAAGATCAGGAGGAAACCCAGACCAGCCGCGATGGCGCCGGAGAGGAAGAAGACATGCGGCGTTACGAAGGAATAGAAGGTGAGAAAGAGCACGCCGCCGACATTGCCAAAGGCGCCGACGATGCCGGCGATTTGCCCGGTGAGCCGGCGCTTGATGAGCGGCAGCATGGCGTATACCGCGCCATTGCCGGCATTCACGAACAGCGAGCAGCAAAATGTCGCCGCCACGGCGAAAGCGACGCCAGTGGCGGCTCCGATGAAGCTCATCGCAAAATAGCCCGACGCCGCTCCCGCCATGGCGACGAGCATTACGGGTCGGCGGCCAAAGCGGTCGCTGAGCCAGCCGCCCGCCGGCCTCGCGAAAAAGGTCGTCGAGCCGAAGCTCGCGCCGACAAATCCCGCGTCGGCCAAAGAGAGGTTGAATGTATCCTTGAACAGCAAGGGCAGAACCGAAACCACCGCCAGTTCGGAGCCGAAGGTGACGAAATAGGCGACGCTCAACACCACCACTTGTCGGAACTTGTAACGATGTATTTCCGGAACGATTTCCCCGCGCATGACGGGAGCGTTGATGCGCCACATATCATAAAGCTGATAGGCGTAAAGCGACGCGAGACCGGCGTATATCGAATTGGTCAGGGCCGGCGACAACATATCGAGGCCAAAGGGACCGAGCTTCCATGCCAGCAAGGCCAGGGCGAGTGCGAGCGGCGCTTGAAGAATCGCGTAGAGAATGAAGTCGCCTCTGCTCGTCACCTCCATCGAGCCCGTCTTCTTCGGCTTGAAATAGGTCGAGCCCTTCGGCGTGTCGCTTGTTGCGAGATAATAGACTCCGGCATAGGCGATTGAGATCGCGCCCGTGAGAATGATCGCCCAGCGCCAGCCGTCGGGACCACCAACCCAAGCGGCGACGCTCGGCAAGGCGACCGCGGCCGCGGCCGAACCGAAATTGCCGAAGCCCGCATAGATTCCTTGAGCAAAGCCGGCCTGCTTGGCCGGGAACCATTCGCCGATCATGCGAATGCCGACGACGAATCCCGCGCCGACGAAAGCGAGCAGGAAGCGCGCGATCGCCAGCGTTTGAAAGCTTTGGGCGAGTCCAAAGAAGATGCAAAGGCCGCCCGAAATCGCCAGCAACAATGCGAATAGAAGCCGCGGCCCCAGTTTGTCGACCAGCATGCCGCAGACGATGCGCGCCGGAATTGTCAACGCGACGTTGAGAATGAGCAAGGCGGACACTTGGGCGTCGGTTAGATGCAGCGAGGCGCGAATCGCCGCCATGAGCGGCGCGTGGTTGAACCACACGAAAAAGCTTACGAAGAATGCGAGCCACGTCAGATGCAGGATCTTGATGCGGGGCTCGAGACGAAAAAGATTCAGGGCGCCGGGCGATGGCTCGGTCATGAGGGCTCCAATTCGAGCTATGTTTGGGGGAGGCTGGACGACGCGCGCGCCGTTGGTTGACGTGGTCCAGTGCGTGATTCGGAGCAATCGACGTGCCATGCTTGAAGCGACGCTTATGCGCGGCGAGCATCACGGCCCCAAAAGACGATGCGTTCGCGAGGCCACTGCGGGTGTTCAAAGGAACGGCCGCGCCAATTCGAGTCCCGAAACAAAAATTTGTTTCGCTCCGAAAGAGCGCTTTTCAATGAGCAGATCGCTCACGTACTATGCAAGGCATCCGCTAAAATAAGCAGCCATCGTTGCGCGCGACAACATGGTTGAGTTTGCAACATAGTGATTTCTTGACTTTCCCCAACACCACGCGCCTTGGCCCCGCTTTTGCTCCGATTTGCGCGAAACGCCCAATGAAGGGCCGAGCAGCAACGCCGCTGTTCCGATAGAGCCGCGCTCTTTTCGCGCTCTATCGGAACAGCGGCTTTTTTTCGTGGCCGCGTTCGCCGATGCGCGGTCGTGGCGGCAACAAGAGAAAGTGAGAACAATGAGAAAAGCGCGCAACGGGAGTTCGCGACGATTTTCCGCGACTTCGCGAAAAGCTCTTGCGCTCGCCGCCGCGATCTATTCGCTTGGCGTCGGCACGGCCAGCGCCGCCGATCTGTCCGTCGCGCCGCCACCGCCTCCCACGGACGCTCCGCCGCCGCTTCCGCCGGCTCCGCTCGGGGTTTTCGGCGCCGACATGCCCGCGGCTGGAAGGTTGACCTTCTCCGTCGGCGCGCAGTTCTCGAATCTTTCGCACTCTGTGCTCGGGACACAGGGAATCTCGTCGCAACAAATCGCGGCGACCGTCCCGTGGTATTGGAATCCGGCCACGTCAAAGCTACGCTTAATCCCGCAGAACATCGCTATCGCGTCACAAGGAGTCTCGCTCGCCTATGGCGTCACCAAGGATATCTCGATTGTCGTGGCCACCGGCATGATCGAGAAAAACATCGATATGTTGACCTTCAAGGGTGCGTCCGGCATCACCCCGCTTGGGATGAGCTTTAGCGGGACGGAGGGCATGACGGATTCCATATTGGCGGGAATCTGGCGCGTCTATCAGGATCCGATTAATCGCATCCAGATCAATCTGGGGATGTCCTTCCCAACCGGCGGCACCGACAACACCTTCACCTTGCTCCAGCCGAATGGAACCTACGCGACAAGCCGAGCCTTCTATTCAATGCAGCCGGGATCTGGCACCTTCGACCTTATGCCCGGGATCGTCTATGCTGGCGCGCTTGAGCGATGGTCCTGGGGGCTCTCCTACCGCGCTCGCCTTCCTCTCGGTGTGAATCCGGAGGGTTGGATGTATGGCGATTTGCATGAGTTCAGCGGTTGGGGCGGCTATAGTTGGACGCCAAGCCTTACAACCACCATTCGTGTCAGCGGAAGCCTGCAAGGCCCAATCATTGGCGCGGATCCTCTGGTCGTTGGAAAGGCGCCGGCCGCCAATCCAACTTTCTACGGTGGTCAGCGCATCGAAATCTTTGGGGGTGCGACGATCAGCGGAAAGTGCATCGGGGTCGACGCTTTTTCAGCGTCGGTTGAAGCGGGAATTCCCGTTTATCAGGATCTCAATGGTCCACTGCTCTCGAAAAACTGGCAAGCCTCGGTCGTCCTGCGCTGGAAGATTTGAGGAACGCGGCGTCGAACCAAGTTTCGGCGTCACGGCAACAATCATCCGCGTGATGGGCGCGGTGCGTTTAGGTTTCCATGAAACCTAAACGCGAATATACGTCGCGGCGCGCCTCGCCGCGCGCGCGCATTTTAACAACGTCGTCGCGCCAAAGTCGGCTTTGCGCGCATCGTGGGATTCGACCTGTTGAAAATTGTCATCGTCGACGAGAGTTCGATCCGCGCCGCCATTCTCGAAGAGGGGCTGCGCGAGGCCGGCTTCATGGCGGTCGAACGCCTGAGCGACATGAACAATCTGCTGATGCGCATTCACGCCATCGACCCGGACGTGATCCTCATTGACCTCGAAAATCCGTCCCGCGATACGCTTGAACAGATGTTTCAGGTGAGCCGCATCGTGCGGCGTCCAGTCGCGATGTTCGTCGACCAGAGCGATACCGCGTCGATCCAAGCCTCCGTTGACGCCGGTGTTTCCGCCTATATCGTCGACGGCTTAAAAAAGGAGCGGATCAAATCGATACTTGATTTATGCGTTTCCCGATTCAATGCTTTCTCCAAACTTCAAAGCGAACTTGAGCGCGCGAAAACAGACTTGGAAGATCGCAAAACGCTGGATCGCGCGAAAGGCATTTTGATGAAAAACAAGGGTCTCACCGAGGATGAAGCCTATCGGTTGATGCGAAGCGCCGCGATGCGTGAGAAGAAGAAAATCGCGGACATCGCGGCCGCCATCATCACCGCGGCAGAGCTTCTGAAATGACCAAGACGCTCAAATCCGTACGGATCGGATTTATTCCGCTCGTGGACGCGGCGGCGCTGTTTGTCGTCGTCGACAAGGGCTTCGCCGTCGTCGAGGGCCTCGACATCCAGTTGGCGCGCGAAGTCTCCTGGTCGAACGTGCGCGACAAGCTCAACATCGGGCTGTTCGACGCCGCGCATTTATTGGCGCCGATGGCGATCGCCTCCAGCCTTGGGCTCGGTTGCGCCAAGGTTCCGATCATCACGCCCTTCACTCTCGCGGTGAACGGAAACGCCATTACCGTGTCGCCCACGCTTTACGCTGATTTGCAAACCGTCGCCGATGGCGATCTTGTCGATCCCGTTTCGAGCGCGCGCGCGCTGGCCCGCGTCGTGCGGCAACGCAAGGAGAGCGGCGCCGAACTGATGACTTTCGGCATGACCTTTCCATTCTCTTCCCATAATTATCTATTACGCTACTGGATGGCGTCTGGCGGCGTCGATCCTGACGAGGATGTGCGACTGATCGTGCTGCCGCCGCCCTACATGGTCGAGAGTCTCGCGAAAAAGCAGGTAGATGGATTTTGTGTCGGCGCGCCTTGGAACTCGATCGCGGTCGACGCGGGCCTTGGGCGAATCCTTCACTTCGGGGTGCACATTTGCGCGAACGCTCCCGAAAAAGTGCTGGCGCTACGCGAAAGCGTCGCGCGCATGGAGCCGGAAACGGTGGCGGCGCTAACGCGGGCGCTGGCGAGGGCCGCGGATTTCGTGGCCGCGCCCGAAAACCGGCGGGAAGTCGCATCGATCCTGGCGAGGCCCGATCGCGTTGGAGTCGAAGCCGAGCTAATCCTTCGCACGCTGGATGGACGGTTGAAGGTCGCGTCGGACGGCTGCGTGCGAGAGAATCCGAACTATCTGCTAATCGGTCGAGACTCGGCCAGCCGCCCCGACCCGACGCAGGCGGCGTGGCTTTACGCACAAATGCTGCGTTGGGGACAAGCGCGGCACATGGCCGAGTCGCTGGCGGCGGCAAAGCGAACATATCGCCCGGATCTCTACGACTCCGCTCTGGGAATCCACGAAGTCGCCGCGGCGCCTCCGGCGGTCGGCGCGTTTTCCGGCCCGCCTTTCGACGATTCCGACATTGCCGCATATCTCGCGAAGTTTGAGATTGGGCGCCAAATTTATTAAGGCTGGCCACCAGTGAAAAGCACCAATATCCGCGCCTCAAGTCCATTTATCTCGCCAAAAGCGTCCGACAAACGTTGATGACGCGCGAAAGCGGAATATCTATGCGCTTTGCGAACCGGGTCCTTTGGCCTCGCGCTGGCGAACATGCGCTTCGACGATCGCCTGAATCATCGGACCGAAGCGATCATTAAGTTCGGCGCAGCGTGTCGAACTGATGAGTTCTACGCCCTTGCGCTCGCTGCGGATCAGCCCTGCTTCCCGCAGAATTCGGAAATGCTGGGAAAGCGTGGATTTTGGAAGTTGGCCCTCCTTGACGTGGACGAAGGCCGAGCAGTTCTTCGCGCATTCGGAAGTGGCGAGCTGTCCAAATATTTCAAGGCGGATCGGGTCCGACAGCGCATGGAGAATGCCCTGCACGGTGATTTCATCCAGTTGGGGGTGCGGCAGCGGTCTCATCATTGAATTATCGCACACATTGACAAATCGCGCATTAGTTCGGTATTATCGAACTATGGAACTATGCCGCGCGCCGAGCGCCGCGGCTCCCAATGGAGATTGATATGGGCAAGCTATCCGGGAAGATCGCGATCGTGACGGGCGGCAATAGCGGCATCGGTCTCGCCACCGCGAAGCTTTTCGCCGCCGAAGGAGCGCGGGTGGTAATGACCGGCCGCCGCGAAGCTGAACTCGAGGCAGCCGTCTCGGAGATCGGCCATGGAGCTTTGGGGATTCGCGGCGACGTGTCGAAACTCGCCGATCTCGACAAGCTCTACGTCGAGGTCAAACAGAAATTCGGCCGGATCGATGTCCTGTTCGCCAATGCCGGAATAGCCGAAGTCGCTCCGCTCGAGGCGGTCACGGAGGCGCATTTCGACAAGCTATTCGACATCAATGTCAAAGGCCTGTTGTTCACCGTGCAAAAGGCGCTGCCGCTGATCGTCGACGGCGGATCGATCATCCTCAATTCGTCCGTCGCGAACACGACCGGCACGGCCGCTTTCGGCGTTTATTCGGCGACGAAGGCCGCCGTGCGTTCCTTCGCGCGAACCTGGACGTCCGAATTGAAGGACCGCAAGATTCGGGTCAACGCCATCAGCCCCGGACCCATCGAGACGCCCATCTTCGGAAAGATGGGCCTGCCCGATCAACAGATCGAAGAGTTTGGCGCGAATATCTCCGCGCGGATCCCGCTCGGCCGGTTCGGCAGGGCTGACGAAATCGCCAAGGCGGCGCTGTTCCTGGCGTCGGACGATGCGAGCTATGTCGCCGGCGTCGATCTCTACGTCGATGGCGGCATGGTCGGCGTTTGATCTCCCGGCCTTGCCCCCGGGAGCGCTCGGCGGCCCTGGGGAACATTTCGACCGCTCAATAGACCCGACTCCCTCGGCGACATCGCCGAGGCGACGCGCATGCGCGCAACTCAAGGGCGAACCCATGTCATATTCGATGTCTCGCGCTTCTCTGCCGGCCTTCAGATTCGGCCTCTCCGCCTTGTCGTCGCTCCTTGACAAGGCCTCGGCGTTTTGCGCCGCAAGGAACATCGACGCCGCCGTCATTCTACAGTCGCGCCTGGCTCCTGACATGTTCGCCTTCGTTCGGCAGGTGCAACTGGCGACGGACCAGGCGAAGAATGGGGCCGCGCGCCTCGTCGGCGTCGAACCTCCTCGTTACGAGGACAACGAGACGACCATCGAGCAACTCAAGACCCGTATCGAAGCCACGATCGACTACCTCGAGACGCTCGACCCCGTTCGGATCGACGCCTCCGAACATCGTGAGATCATATTTCCTCTAGGGCCGAGCACCAAGGGAAGCATGAAAGGCGATGATTACATCGCCCAATTCGTGCTGCCAAACTTCTATTTTCATCTCTCCACCGCCTATGCGATCCTTCGTCATTGCGGTGTGGAAATTGGCAAGCGGGACTTTCTTGGAGCGATATCGGTGACGCCGGTTTCTTGACGGGCGTCTCACCTTCGTCAGGCCCGGGAAAAATCCGCATTGCGCCGGACGGTTGGCGGGGCGAGCGCGGGCGCGTGGGCGACACGGCGCGCGGTCATCCTCCGCGCACCATGCCAAGGAACTCCTCACGCGTGCGGGCGTCATCACGGATCACGCCGAGCAGACGGCTGGTGATTAATGTCGACCCGAGCGTGTTCACGCCGCGCAACGTCATGCAACTGTGCTCGGCCTCGATCACCACGCCGACGCCATGCGGCGCGAGAATCTCCTGAATGGCTTCGGCGATCTCGGCGGTAAGTTTTTCCTGGATTTGCAGCCGGCGGGCGAATCCGTGCACCACCCGCGCCAGTTTGGAGATGCCCACCACGCGGTTCGTCGGCAGGTACCCCACATGCGCGCGACCGATCACCGGGAGCATGTGATGCTCACAAAAACTGACCACACGGATGTTTCTCAGCACCACCAGTTCGTCGTAACCGCCGACTTCCTCGAAGGTGCGCTTTAGGTACTCGCGGGGATCGTCGACGTAGCCGGCGAAAAGCTCCCGATAGGATCGCGCGACCCGGCTCGGCGTATCGATCAGGCCTTCGCGGCTGGGATCGTCGCCCGCCCATTCGATGAGAACCCTGACGGCCGCTTCGGCGTCGCTCTGGGTCGGTTTCGCCATCTCCATGCCTCCAGAGTTCTTCGTCGAGCCCCGCCGATCACCAAGTCAATCGTAAGGCCATGGGATGAGCCGCGCAACCGAGCCGATATTTAACCCGACGGATTTCAATGGCCGCCTTATGTTCGGTGTCGTAGTCTTCGCTCACCGCCGTGTTGGCGTCGTGCTTGTCGATCGTGATTTTCTTGGCGGCGCCATGATGACCGGTCAGTTGCTAGTTCAAATCAAAGGATCAGGCCCTATTTTTATGAAGTCCGGCCTTGACGCCGAATCGCCACCCAGTGCTCCGACACGTGAAGCCGTCCAATGTTCAAAGCTCTCTTCCACAAGATCGGAACCGCGGTCACTAATTACCTCATGCAAGAAGTCGAAAGCAGTCCGGCGTTGACACTGAATGACTTTGCGGCTCTAGAGCAAGTCTTGCGACCCAGCGACGTCATATTGATCGAGGGCGGCTCGCGTATTTCGGGGCACATGTCGTGCGCGAAATTCTGCATGTGCGTAATTCAGCGCTCTACGTGCCTCGCGACTTC
>Ga0182016_10007193_pt1 | contig 11513 bp, 9 predicted proteins | sample 712S2MmetaG_FD_120491 | JGI IMG/M metagenome (GOLD analysis project Ga0182016, IMG submission 120491) | Permafrost microbial communities from Stordalen Mire, Sweden - 712S2M metaG | ecosystem: Environmental > Terrestrial > Soil > Wetlands > Permafrost | place: Sweden: Stordalen | collected...
AACAATGGTGGAGGTGTAGGGACAACTGTTGTTGGGCAGTAGCTGCTGCCAATTCTTCGGCAGCAACTGCGCTTGTTCATGGAGTTCGTCAATATCCCAAGCCAGGGCCAGCGTGACAACGTCAGCCTGCAAACCGTCAATGACGGCGCGCGCTTGCTTGCCGGAGCCGCCATGCGACTGGCGGATGCTGATGTCCCCTCCGGTTTTGGCTTTCCAATCCTGGACGAAGAGCGCGTTGATTTCCTGGTAAAACTCGCGCGTCGGATCATAGGAAACATTGAGGAGAGAGATCCCGCCCTGGCAGTTCATGACCAATGCCAGCGCCAGCCAGAGGAGGAAAGGGCGCAAATTCCGCTTCATGACCGCAAGGTAGTGTCCAGCCATTTGCACAAAGCCAGACCCATTCAAAATAACGTTGGAGTCGCCCGATTTTGGAGAAAAGCCTCCCTCACCCGCAGAAATAAGTAAACAGCGTCCATGGGGTTAAGCAGCGCGCAAGCTCTCGATTTCGGCATTCATGATGCAGTCCATTATGGCAAAAATCTATACTAGGTCAATAGGCTTTTTATGCAAAAGGAGAGAATCTTGACCGCATTGCTGGACTTGGTATCCTTCGGCATGAAGCTTTCGGTTCGCGGAGAATATGCCTTGAGAGCCCTGCTGGTGCTGGGCCTGCAATATGGGGAGGGAGTCGTCAGTATTGAGTCTGTTTCACGCCAGCAGAACATTCCCAAGAAGTTTCTGGAACAGATACTGAACGACTTGAAGGGATTGGGAGCGGTGGAAAGTCGGCGAGGAGCGGCGGGGGGTTACCGGTTGGCCAGACCACCGCAACACATCACGCTGGCCTCGGTTGTACGGCATGTGGAAGGCGCTCTGGCTCCGGTCAGTTGCGTGAGCGATCGCTTTTACGAGCGTTGCACTTGCCCGGATGAAGCGCGGTGCCCGATTCGGGAAGTGATGAAAGAAGTGCGCGAAGCCGTGGTCAAAGTCATGGAGCGCGTCACGATCAAAGACCTGTGCGACCGTTCCCAACGCCTGGCGCAAGTTCCAGCGTCGGTCTTGGATTTTGTCATTTAAAGGCCGCGCGCGCCGTCACCACCAAGAGAATCTTTCCGGGACGTAGATGATATCAAAGGTCTCCAGACTGAAGGGCGCCGTGGGCAGTCCTTTTAATTCCCGGGCCAGATCAATGGTAAATCTCTCCCGTTTGCCACTAGGCAAATCGCGGATAACGCCAACTCTCCTTAGATTGGCCTTCGTGTGATCAATACCCGCTTCGATGACCGCTTGGAGCGGGCTGAGGTGGCGGTCGGAAACGAGCTTGCCCGGACGGAGCACGCTACCTGTCACATAGACGACAAACTCGGAGGACTGCACCGTGACGGAAATCTCTTTGACCACAAGCTGGTCGCCATAACGTTTAAGCAGTTCCTCCTGCAAAGCGCGCGGCGTCAAGCCGGCGGCGGTTACTTCTCCGACCATGTCCAAGGTGATTTTGCCGTCGCGCCGGATGATTTGGGTGGTATTCAGGGTGGGAGTGCCGGGGAAGGAAATGTGAATCGAATCGCCCTCTTTGAGAATGAGCGAAGCGGAATTTGCGACCGGCTGGTTGGTGGTTGCCGACGCGTCTGCCGGAGCGCTCTGAGCATTGCCGATAGTTGCCCACAAAACGATCGCGATTGCCGCGACCCCAGCCACTTTTTGAAACATAGATGTCAACATTTTTTCTCTTTCCAGCGCTCCCAAGCGCACCGGACAAATGGTTCTCAACTGAATATGACCTTCTTCCGGCGTGCCAAGCAACTCCGAAATTGCGTTTACTTCAACTCCGCGAGAACCCGCTGGGCTTCGCCGGCCAGTTTGTCCGGCAGTTTTATTTCCAGCGCCTGCTGGAGGGTTTTCTTGCTATCGTTGCGCTCTTTGAGCTTGTAATAATCCATGCCCAGATAATAAAGCAAAGCACTGTCATTGGTAAATTGACCTTGGCAATTCTGCAACAACTGTTTGGAGCGATCGGCGTCGCCCCGGCGGAAGTAGAGGATGCCTAAGGCGCGCTGCAAGGACAGGTCCTCCGGTTGTGTGGCTCTGGCTTTCTCCGCCAATTCATAAGCTTTGGCATCGTTGTCACCGCTTTCGGTGTAGAGGATGGCCAATTGGCGCATGGCGGGAGTAAATTGGGGGTAGAGATTGACAATCTGCTCATAAATCGTCGCGGCTTCTTTGGGGGAGTTTTGCTGCTGGCGCAAGAGGGCCGAGACCATGAGCGCGGGCAAGTAATTCGGTTGCTTTTGCAAAAGGGTCTGCGTTTCCCCGGCCAAAGCGGGCGCTTGGCTGGGGTTTTTCACAGCGGCGCGCAGGGCGAGAAACTGCCGGGCCTCCTCCAGGTGCGGGAAATTGCCGCCCACGGCGATCGCTTCGCTCATTCTTGAGTCCGCTTCATCCTCATGCCCCGCGACGTAATAGGCCCAGGCGAGGTTGTAGAGAAGGGTGGGCTGATGGGGTAATTGGTTTGCCGCCTCTTGCAAGAGGCTCAAGGCCCAAGGGTAATCGCCGCTTTGGAAAGCCAGTTCTCCGAGCAAGGCGTCCGTTTGAGGATCATTTGGGGCCAAATCATGAGCCGACTTGGCCAGGTTCATGGCCTGCCGCGGGTCTTTCAAGGGTCCGGCATAGAGGTGGGCCAGATTCAGGATGGCTTGGATATTTTTCGGGTTTTGTTGCAGGAGATTCTGATAAGTTTCAGCCGCCTTGGCCGGGTCACCTTGGCGTTCGGCGATGGCGGCCAAACGGCTCAACGGGACAGGATCATGTGGATTTTCCCGGGCGCGCTTTTGTAAATCTTCAATCATGGCGGGGGTCGCCTTTTCAGGGTCGATGCTTAAGAACGCCAGCGACTGCCTGCCAGTTTCCTTTTCCGGGAAATCGGTGGGGCTTTCCACCGCCTGTCGCAGATAAAGTCGCGCCAGGTCCTCGTGCCCCATCATGTAATGAACCATGCCCAAATGCAGGGCAATTTCCGGTTGGTTGGGACTCTTTTCCTGGCTCTCCTGCAAAAGAGTGAGGGCGTGCGGGTACTGGCCCTGTTTGAAGAGAATCCAACCGAGGGTATCGCTGTAAGTAGCCAATTGCGGCTGCAAGTCATACGCCTGCTGCGCCAGCACGGTGGCGCGTTCAGGATTGCCCAAATACTCCTGGTACAAGTAAGCCAGATCATTCAAGGCCGGGGAAAACTTTGGATTGAGCACGAGCGCTTTTTCCAAGGCGTCCCGCGCGGCATCGAAATGTTTTTTCTGCTCCTGGATGGAGGCAATTTGCATTAAGGCTTGGATGTTGTTGGTCTTGGCAATCAAATTATTCAGGCGCTCCAAGGCTTGATCTTCCTGATGCGCGCTGACATAGACTCGAGCCAGAGCCAAATAGGGATAAGGATCAGATGGACTGAGTTCTATGGCCTGGGAAAAAGCTTCCTTGGCTAAGTCAATCCGTCCTTCAGAGAGGTAAATATTACCAAGCAGCGCATGAGGTTCTCCTGCTTTAGGCGCGCGTTCGATTTCCGCCTTAACCCGGGCCAGAGCCTCCTCAAAATGTTTGTCGGCGATGTCCAGTCTTGTCATTTCTTCCAGGGCGGGCAGGTAATCCGGTTGTAACTCCAATCCTTTGGCCAGGCAGACTCGGGCCTGCGCTGTGTCGCCTTGCTCTTCATAAATCTTCCCCATCAAATAGGGGATGACGGGATTCTTGGGGAGAGATTTGGCCATCTCCTTATAGACATCCAAAGCCAAGGAGGGCTGGTGTTGGACCATATAAGCGGTGGCCAAAAGCGTGTGCGCTCGCGGGTTGCCGGGCTGGATCTTAATCAACTGAGTTAGAAGTTTGGCCGCTTCGTTTGGATCTCCGGTGCGTATATACACGTCGGCCAGGGCCTGAAGGGATGGGGCAAAATTGTGGTCCAAGGCCAGGGAGTCCCGAAAGGTGGCGGCCGCTTTGGCGGCGTCACCTTTCATCAAATAGGCTAGAGCCAAATGATATTTCACTTGCGGCGATTTTTTATTGCGGGCGGCCAAGCGATCGAACTGGGCGATGGCTTCGTCGGCGTTGCTCGTGGCCATGGCAATGTTGCCGGATTGCAATTGGGCTTCAAAATTGTCCGGATCGTGCGCCAGGATTTTGGAGATAAAGGCGGCGCAGTCGTCGTACTTATGTTCGCCAAAGGCGATCTTCATCAGGTCGCTCCATGCCGGGATATAATCCGGGGCCTGGGTCGTGATGTTTCCAAGGATTTGTTTGGCCTCCTCCAGCCCCCCAGTTTCAGCCTTGTACTCCGCGTATTTGAGGCGGGCGGGGGAGCGAATCGGCGCCAAATCGGCGGCCGTTTTTAGGGCCTTTTCCACGGCATTAGTGTCTTTCTGCGCCGCATAAATGCTAGCCATGCCGAGGTAAGCGGTGAGAAGATGCGGGTCCAGACGCAGGGCGGTTTGCAATTCTGCCGCCGCGTTGGTGACGTCTTTCCGGCCTAAGTCCATCCAGCCGAGGGCCGCGTGATAAGCCCCTATATTCGGGGCTTGATGAATCCAAGTTAGTAGTTGATTGCTGACACTGGCGGCGGCTGCGGGCGAGCGCGAGGCCTGCACTAAAGCGAGTAATGCTTGCTCATTAGTCGAGTCCGTCTGCAAATACTTGGCGGCCAACTCCGCCGCATTGGTCGCCCTGCCCCAGGCTAAATAAAGCTGAGCCAACTTGAGTTGGACGGCCGGATTATTTGGTTCCAACTCATAGGCTTTTGCCAGGAACATAAAGGCCTCGGGCAGCCGCCCTTCCTCGTCATAGATCAATCCTAATTGGCGAATAGCGACCGGATCGAGGTAGGACAAATGGCGAACGGCCTCATACCCGGCCACGGCGGCATCGTAATGTTGCGCTTGATAATCGCGGTCGGCGGCGTTTAATAGCCTCTTAATCCTGGAGGCTTTGCTGCATCCGCCACCCCCCGCCAGCGTGAGGATCAGGGTCAGGCACATAAGCCATCGCCGTTGAAATAATATTCTCATCATATGCCAGGTTGCGGCTGTCGCCCATTTGATTGGATTTGAGGAATATTAAACCTCCTTAAGAACAACAACAACAATAAAAACGGGATCAGCGATAAAGCAAAAAACAGCGGCCCTCCTTTTCTATGAATGGGCGAATCAATCATCTCATGGCTGACGTGAACACATAACTCTCCCACCACGCAGATGCGAAACCCATTCCGGATAATGGCCAAGGGAATCACGATCAGCGCCAGGAGGCAGCGCTGCCAAGCGCGATTGAGAAACATATAGCCTGCGATCCAAGAGGTCATAAACAGGACCATGGTCGAATGTATCCCACTGCATTCGGGCGCGACTCTCAAGGCGAAGTCGGGCAATTGCAGGATTAATCCGTCGCGCGAAACCGGCGTGCCGCACACGTGGAAGAATCCCTGGGCCGCGACGGCGGAAGTGTATTGGAAGAAAGTAGTGACGTAGGCCAGCCAACTTGTGGGCATCGGGACGGCAAAGATAAGAAATGCGGCGGGAAACGCGACTTGCCCCAGCACCTGCGCTCCGAGAACCGCTAGGCAGGCGCTCCAGAAAAAGCACAGCAAAGAGAGGGTCATGAGGGTCAGATAATCCGGCCCTTCCAACAGGTGCCCTGTCCAGCTCGCCATCCAATAAATGGCCAAGAGGGCCGCCCCGGCCAGACTTGCCACCAGAGCGCCCAGCCAACAAGGCCGGACTGCAAATACGAAACGTTGTTTATTCGACCATAACAGATAAACGCTGATAAAGGGGACGAGCGGAATATAAGAAAAGAGCTCGTCATGCATTGAAAAGGTGATCAACCGCCGGCAGGGCTTGATAAAAAAGAGCAATAATACCAAGGTCACGGCCGCCAGGGTTCTGAGGCTTCGCGTCATGGCGGCGGGAGACCCAAGGCCAGGCGGAGGCTGCAACATGGAAAGTACTTTCATGATGGGATTCTTTGCGGGAACGAACTACGAGTCGTTCGGCGACACGGTTCCTTGGCCGCCCGTCCAGCCAGAGCTAAACAAACGCGACGGACTGACGGGTGGGAGCTAAATGCACTGGTTTCGCGCGACGCGAGGTCAAACGCAGGCGATCCAAACAATCGGCAAAGGCCTCAGCGATAGGCCGCATTTTCACACCGGTCTTGAGCAGCTTTGCGGCGTCGAGAATGCAGTTAGATTGAGGCTCCCTGGTGCTTTCTTCCTTTTCCGCCCCCAAGGGATGGGTCCCCGATTTCAAAACCCGACCCATTTCCTCGGCAATGTGATGCATGGTCATCGCGCCTGGATTGGTCATGTTATAAATGCCAAAAGGCGCCTCCATTTCCCAAAGATCCAGGCACGCTTTGGCAGAATCTTCCAGGTGAGAAAAGGAATCAACACAATTTGGCACGTCGTCCTCGCGGCGCAACCGCCAAAGCCAATTGCACGATTCTTCCCGTTCGTTGAAGGGCTGGCGCACTCGCCAAATATAACATTGACCAATATCACGAATGGCTTCCTCCGCCAAGGCGCGGGTCCCGCTTTGGAAGCTGCACAGCCCGGCGCGAAATGAGAAGTTGGGCACATCCCATTCCGTAAAACCGTGGAACCGTTCAGGGTGGGCTTCAAATAGCTCCAAGATTTCGGGGCGACGGAGGTCTTTTTCCACTTCGATTCCCCCGGGGCGCGTGATTTTAGCGCCGGTATAAATGGAACCGGAGGAGATGTGCCCCCACGGAGTGTTGGTCATCATGCAAACGCGGGCAATCATCTGCGGGAGGATGGCGTTTGCGGCCATCATTTTCTCTCGTTCCGCATCGTTCAAGCGTCCGCTTCCGTTTCCGGAATAAGCCGCGGCATTGACCAGAAACTGCGGGCGCATCGTGCGGAGATAATCAAAGAGAAAGTCAAAGCGGGTATAATCAAAGGCCCGACGGGTTAAGGGGATAAAGGAATGTCCGCGCCGCCGCAATTCGCTTGCGAAAGTTCTGCCAATGTAACCGCTGGCGCCTAAAAGCAGGATCATATCCTAGCCGTCCATCTTTCTCCTGAGCACTAAATAGACTCGATTCCTGCCCGTGTTAACAATTTGCCGGAATCACGTTCTAGGTTAATGCCGCAAATATCGTGCCTAAACCTGCAGAACGCGCGATGTGTAGCTTTTTTGAGCCGCAATCTGAATGTAAATGGCTAATTGAAAATCACTTAGAAAATGAGTCAATCCAATTTTATAGCGGTGGTTTTCCCGGAAACCAAGGGTTGCAATCTGTAAACCTGTAAAAAAACCCGACAACCTTGTTTGATTCTTCAGGTTTGCTTTTTATTTTTGACACGGCTCACCCAGTTCTGATTGCCCAGGTACCACTGGATAGTCTCGCGCAAGCCTGTTGGAAAGGTGTGAGCAGGGGTCCAGCCCAGTTCGCGTTCAATTTTTCCGGCATCAATGGCGTAGCGACGATCATGACCAGGACGGTCTTTGACAAAAGTGATCAGCCGTCGCGCATGGCCGCCCAAGTGTGGGGCCAATTCGTCCATGACGTCGCAAATCAGTTCAACAATGCGCAGATTGGCCCACTCATTGTGGCCCCCGATATTATAGGTCTCGCCGTTGCGGCCCCGCGTAAGTACCTGCCAAAGGGCTTCCGCATGGTCGCGCACGTAGAGCCAGTCGCGCACGTTCATGCCGTCGCCATAAACGGGAATGGCCCGGCCCTGGCAAATGCTTTCGATAATGACGGGGATGAGTTTTTCCGGGAACTGATAGGGGCCGTAGTTATTGGAGCAATTCGTCGTCACCGCCGGCAGTCCGTAAGTATGGTGATAGGATCTGACGAGAAAGTCGCTGGCAGCTTTGCTGGCGGAGTAAGGCGAGTTTGGAGCGTAGGGAGTCGTTTCCAAGAAGAAGCCTTCCGAACCGAGGCTGCCATAGACCTCGTCGGTGGAGACGTGGTGAAAGCGTTTGTCAGTGAAATGACCTTCCCAGTTCGCGCGGACCGCCTCCAAGAGATTAAAGGTGCCGACGATGTTGGTTTGAATAAAGTCGCCCGGGCCAGTAATGGAGCGGTCCACATGAGACTCCGCCGCCAAATGGAGAACGTGCGTGATCGAGTGTCTTTGGACGACGACGCGCACCGCGTCTTTATCGCGCAAATCCACGTTTTCGAATCGGTATTTCGGATGACCGGCGATTTTCTCCAAGTTCTCCAAATGCCCCGCGTAGGTCAGGCAATCGAGGTTGACCAGCAGGTTGATCCCAGCTTGGTCAATGATGTGATGAATCAGGTTCGAGCCGATGAATCCGGCCCCTCCTGTGACTAATAAATTCATGGCAGCGGTTTCCATTGGTGCAGCGCATCCATCAAGGCCTCTTCCACCGTCCGCATCGTCACTCCCGTCGCCAATAGTTTGGAAACGGCCAGGATGCAGTTGGAACGAGGGGTCTTGGCCGCGATTTGGTAAAATTCCGCATCATCAGACCAGAAATGGAAAGAGCGCTGGGGTCTGAGGACTTTTTTGATCATTTCGACCACTTGCGCGGAAGTGACGAACCCGGGATTGGTCACGTTGTAAATGCCAAAAGGAGCCCGGCGGCGCCACAATTCCAGGCAGGCAGCGGCGAAATCGGCCCGGTGGGAAAGCGAATTCACGTTTTGGTAAACTTTCGGGTAGTTTTGCAATTTGCTGAGGTAATTGCGCGGATTGTCGAATTCATCGAACGGGATACGGAGCCGCCAAATATAGTTCTGGCCCATACCTTGGACCGCCTCCTCGCCGAGGGCCTTGGTGCCGCTGTAAAAACTGCAAGGCGGTCGGCGAAAGGTAAAATTCGGCTCATCTTCCTCCTCGAAGCCATGGAAAGCCGCCGGGTTTTTCTCCAAGAGCGATTGGAGATGAGGCTGGGTTAAGTCTCTTTCCACATGATGTTGACCATCCACCATGATCTTGGCTCCGGCAAATATGCAACCGGAGGAGACATGGCCAAAGGGAATGGCCAAGCTGGCGCAGGCATGGGCCACAGCCGCGGGAAAGAGCGTGTTGCCTTGCAATGTGTCCGCCATCTTTTTTTCGCACTCATCCACATTGGGTTTCCCGGTGTAGCCGGCGGCGTTGATGAGGAATTCCGGCTTTGTTTCCCGCAGGAAATCCCGCAAGCGGTCGAACCGCGTGTAATCCATTTCCGCCCGCGTGGGCGCAACGAAGGGCCATCCACGCTGGCGTAAAATGGCCGCGAATTGCTGTCCGATGTAACCGCTGGCGCCGAGAAGAACAATCATATCAATCCACACATTCGCCGAGCACGCGATGCAGGTAGTCGCGGTACTCGCAATTGGGCATTTGCCCGGCTAGTTTTTCCAAATCCTGCCGCGAGAGAAACCCGCTCCGAAAGGCGGCTTCTTCGGGGCAGCCTATTTTAATTCCCTGCCTCTTTTCAATGGTTTGAACGTAGGCCGACGCTTCATGCAAACTGCTGCTGGTGCCGGCATCCAGCCAGGCAAAACCCCGGCTCAGTTGCTGCACCCGCAGCCGGTCGCGCCGCAAATAGGCGATATTGACGTCGGTGATTTCCCATTCCCCGCGGGCCGAAGGCCGGAGTCCACGCGTGACCTCCACCACTTCGTTGTCGTAAAGATAGAGTCCGGGAACGGCGTAATTGCTGCGGGGCGCCTTAGGCTTTTCCTCAATGGATATGGCTTGTCCAGTTTCATCAAATTCCACCACCCCGTACCGTTCCGGATCCGTGACTCGATAGCCAAAAATGGTGGCGCCGCTCTTAAAATTGGCGAACGCGTGGCGAAAGCTGTCGGCGCCATAAAAGACGTTATCGCCGAGAATCAGAGTGACCGGATCGTTCCCAATAAAGGATTCGGCAATTAAAAATGCCTGGGCGATGCCGGCCGGGCGTGCTTGTTCGCGGTATTCGATGGAGATTCCCCAAGAATGGCCTGTGCCCAAGAGCTGCCGAAATCGCGGCAAATCCTGCGGGGTGGAGATGAGGCAAAGTTCCCGCACGCCGTTTTCGATCAACGTCGTCAAGGGGTAATAGACCATCGGTTTGTCGTAAACCGGTTGCAATTGTTTGCTGGCGACCAACGTGAGTGGAAAGAGCCGTGAACCGGCTCCTCCAGCGAGAATGATGCCTTTCATGCGATGGTATTAACGGGCGGAGGTTGGAGCGACAGGTGCTTGATGTACCAATCCAATGCTTCGCCCAGCCCTTGGCCCACGCTATGGGTCGGCTGATAGCCGAGCCAACGTTGCGCCTTGGTGATGTCCGCGCGGGAATGGAGCACATCCCCTGGCCGGAAGCCGGCGAAGCAGGGCTGAAAGCCACACAAATGCGCGTGGTGAGGGGTCAGGCGCTGTAAGAGCATTTCCAGCAGAGCGAGCAAGGATGTTTCTTCCCCCAAGGCAATGTTGAACTGCTGCCTGAGGGCTTCTGGTCTTGCGGTGGTCGCGGCCAGCAAATTAGCCTGGACCACGTTGGCGACGTAGCAGAAATCGCGCGACGTGGAGCCGTCCCCGTTGATCTGAACGGGTTCACGGCGGAGGAGCGCCGCCACCCATCTTGGAATGACTGCGGCGTAAGGGCCGGCGGGGTCCTGCCTTGGTCCGAACACATTGTAATAGCGCAGGCCAATCGTTTCCACCTGATAGCATTGGCCAAAAACCTCGGCATAAAGTTCATCAACGCGTTTGCTGACAGCGTAGGGTGAAAGGCAGCGGCCCAATTGATGCTCAACTTGCGGCAAGGTTGCACCATCCCCATAGACGGAACTGCTGGATGCGTAAACAAAGCGTTTGACTCCCGTCTCGCGAGCGGCCCAGAGCATATTCAGGAAGCCGTTGACGTTGGTGTCGTGCGTTTGCCTAGGGTCTTCCAGAGACCTGGGCACGGAGCCAAGAGCGGCTTGATGCAAAACGTAATCCGCGTGGCGCGCGGCCCGCTGACAGGTGGCCAGATCCCTGATGTCTCCTTCGATCCATTGGAAATTGGCCCATCGATCTATTCCCACGAGGTCTTTGACTTGCGCGAGATTGTGGAGGCTCCCGGTCGCCAGATTGTCCAATCCGATAACCTTTTGCCCCAAGCGCAGCAGTTCCTCGACCAGATGGGAGCCGATGAACCCGGCACCGCCGGTCACGACCCAAGTTGCCGGGGCGTCCGCCAATTCTCGCTTTAACTGGTGAAACATTGGTGGCAGCCCGGCCTCAGGTCAGGCCTTATGCACTTGGCCTTCCTTTGTGGCAATGCCGGACATGGCGTTGCGAGTGTCCACAATACATCGCGCGGATTTGGCCAGGGCCGCGTAATCCACGCAAGCGTGTTTGGTGGCGATGAGCACCAAATCGTAGCTCTTGAGAGTTTTTGCGCTCCATTCCACGGATTTGACCCCGGCCCATTGCGGATGCTCGCGTGTCAGTTTAATCACGGGGACGTAAGGGTCGTAGTACGAAACGACCGCGCCGCGCTCCTTCAGCAGGG
>Ga0182016_10007195_pt1 | contig 11512 bp, 7 predicted proteins | sample 712S2MmetaG_FD_120491 | JGI IMG/M metagenome (GOLD analysis project Ga0182016, IMG submission 120491) | Permafrost microbial communities from Stordalen Mire, Sweden - 712S2M metaG | ecosystem: Environmental > Terrestrial > Soil > Wetlands > Permafrost | place: Sweden: Stordalen | collected...
CAAAGTTTGCGATTCCCCGTCCGCGCGGGGAACATTCGGCGAATCCTGAGGACTCATCATACAGAGGATAGCAACTCGCCTCACGGAGAGTGTTAAAGCAATGTTCACTACAGAAACACGGAGACACAGAGAAGAACAAAGTCAAAAAGCAAAACCGGAGCACACGGAGGTGACGGAGCTCACGGAAGGGTTGGGCCTTCGCTGTGGGGTCGCCGGCGCAGGGGCTGCCGCCTATAAAGAGATCGTCGCGGCTCGCAGGGACTGCGCGCATGAGCAGTACAAGGCACGCAGGGGAAATTCTGCCATTAGCCGGCCGTTTTCTCCGCGTCCTCTGCGTCTCTGCGTGAAATTCTGAAAAAAAATGCCTCTCGCAGAGTCGCAGAGGACGCAGAGAAAAAACTCAGTCGTTGGCGAGAACCGTCGGCGTTTGCGCCTTTCTCCGCGCCCTCTGCCACCTCAGCGACCTCCGGTTTTGACTTTGATTTTGTTTTCCTCAGCGTCTCGGCGTCTCAGCGGTGAACATCTTTTTTTGGGTTCCGCCCTAGAAGCGGAAGCGCGCGGCGAATTGGATCTGCCGCGGCGCTTGCGCGGAAAAGATCTTGCCGAAGGTCCCGGGATTGTCGACGTATAGCTCGGGAAGATTGAAATTCGCGCGGTTCAACGAATTGAACACCTGGCCCTCGAGCGACAAGCTCTGCCGCTCTCCGAGGCGGATCTCGCGCACCAGCGAGACATCGGCCGTGAACAGCCCGGGGCCCATGATGACATTTCGCCCGGCGTTTCCAAACGTGTACTGCGGCGGTATGGCGAACGCCGCGGTGTTGAACCATTCCGATGGCGAGGGATTTGCGAGGTGCGGGTTGCCGACGACATTCGGCCGATCATTGCCCACCGGCGATCCGGTGTTGCCGGTATTGCTGTTATCGAATTGCAGAATCGGCGTGGTGGGATGCCCGGACTGCGCGGCGACGATGCCGCGGAAAGAAGTGTTCCGCGTCCAGAGGCTGTGCCCGGGGAGTTGATACACATACGCCATCACGAAGCGGTTGGGAGTATTGAAGCTCGAAAGGGCGTGTTCGGCGCGATAATCGTGGCTGTTCTGCGGAAAGTTCGCGTCGGCCGTGTCCCCAAGATAGGCGGACGTATCATCGATCGATTTGGAGAAGGTATAACTCACAATCATAGACAGGCCGCGGCTCAGATTGCGATGGAGGGACGCCTGGAGCGACTGGTATTCGGAATCCGCGCCGCTCTCGGTGAAGAAAATGTTGCTGTATTGCGGATAAGGCTCGCGCGTCGAAAGATCTCCAGGACCGGGAGCGGGCTGGTTCAAATCCAGAGACCGGAGCAGGTGGGTGCCCTTCGAGCCGGCGTAAGCCACGCTTAAAGTCCCCACAGACCGAACTTCGCGCTGCAAATTGAGATTCCAGCTTTGCATGTAGGAAGTCCGCAGATCGGGGCTGAGACTGTTCAATCCGGGCGGAGGCACATAGCCGTTGCTCAGGGCGAATGGATTGCTCAAGGTGAGCAAACCCGAGTCCGAGGGGAAGAACACGCGCAGCACGAAGTACGGCGGATTGAAATAGAGCGCCGAATTAGACACGGTGATTCCGGCGTCGTAGAAGATCCCATACCCGCCGCGGACCACAAACCCCGGCGAAGGCGACCAGGCCAATCCAAAGCGCGGGCCGATGTTCGCCCAATCGGGCCGATAGCCGGAGCGCGTGATGCCGTCGGTACCCACCTGCGCCAGCAGGCCGGTCTGCACATCGAACGCCGCCATGCCATTGTGCGCGTCCACCACCGGAGTATTGAATTCGTAGCGCAGCCCGATATTGAAAGTAAGATTGGGCAGCACTTTCCAATCGTCCTGCACGAATGCGTCGTAGGAGGCTGTGCGTTGCGCCTGCGGATTGTTGTCTTGCGCCTGGATGTCGAGAGTGGGATATCCCAGCAGCAGGTCGCTGATGCCGGTTCCCGAGATCGCGCCGGAAAAACTCATGCTTCCGCGGGAATAGAGATTGAGAAAGCTGTTGATGTCCATGCGCCGGTAATCGCCGCCGAACTGAATGCTGTGCGCGCCGCGGATGACCGTAACCGCGTCGCTCGCCTGATAAGTGGTGGAATCGCGGCCGAGGGGAATCTGCTCGACATCTCCCACGTGCGAATAGCCGGCGACTGTGACGGCGGGGTAGCCAAAGTCGAGCGGGTCCTGAGGCAGATAGTTGACGCCCCAGAGCTGATTGACGTTGACGGTGTGATTTTCCTGCAGGATCAGGCGCGTGGCGCGGTTCAAACCCAAAGTCAACGAATTGATGGCTCGCGGGCTCAGCGTGCGGATGTAATGGATCATCGCGTTGTGGCCCGTGTCGGTTAGGAAATCGCCATAGCCGGGAATCTCGGTGGAATCCTCGGCGAACGGCTCGGTCAACGAATTTCTGCCGTAGCTGTAGCGGAGCGTGAGGCGATCGACCGAGGAAAGAAGGTAATCCATTCTCCCGTTGAACTGAATATTATTTTGCGGCTGTACCGGTTGGGAGAGATAATTCCCCGATTCTCCGGGGAGGTTGGCGGCTGGATACAGGGCCAGTATCTTGGCGGCCAGCGGATCGATGCGGTTTGCCGGGATCTGGCCGTTGGGAAAGGGCGCGCCCGAAAACGGATCGACGATAGGTATGCCCAGGCTCGAAAGATCTCCCGTGCGCAGCGCGGCCGTCGGCACGCTGCCAATCTGCGTCAGGCCCTGCTGCTCCCGCAGGCTATCGATGTTGGCGAAGAAGAAGATCTTGTCTTTGCGGATGGGGCCGCCGGCGCCGCCGCCGAATTGATTGCGGATATACTCCGCTTTCTGGCTGGGATCGAAGAAGTTGCGCGCGTCCAGGTCCCGGTTGCGCAGGTATTCGTAAGCAAACCCGTGCAGTTCGTTGCCGCCGCTGCGCGTGATCACGTTCACCTGACCGCCGGCGTTGCGCCCGTACTCGGCGCTGTAATTATTGATGGAAAGCTTGAATTCCTGGATGGCATCGACGGGCGGCTCCAGGACATAACGATTCACGTTCTGATCGTTATTGTCCACGCCGTCGAGCATATAGTTATTAAATTCCTCGCGGCCGCCGTTCACGTGAATGGCGAATTGCCCGCGCGTGGACAGCTGGGAACCTTCCACCGGCGTGGTGACGCCTGGCGCCAGATAGGCAAGTTGGAGGAAGTCGCGCTCGTTGAGCGGCAGTTGCTCGATATTATGCTGGTCCATGACCAGGCTAAGGTCGGAGGACTCGGTTTGCACCGCGCTCACCGCTGTCTTCACTTCTACCGACTGGCTGGTTCCGGCGATCGGCAGCTTGAAATCGATGCGCGCCGGATTGTCCACGGTGATGGCAACGGCGGTTATGTTCTGCGAAGCAAACCGATCGGCCGAAACCAGTACGTCATAATTGGCCGGTTCGAGATTGACAAAGCGATAGAAACCCGAGATATCCGAAAACGCAGTGCGCGTCAGGGAACGCGCCGGGTTGGATATGACGACTTTGGCATTGGGAATCGGTTTTTGGGAAGGATCCAGAACGAAGCCGGAAAGGGCGCTGGTCGTCACTTGAGCCGACAACGGCGCGAGAATGATAACAATTGGGAGAAAACGGGTAAGCCTTGTCATGAAAAGTTTCCGCCGGGAAATCCAATGGTCCTGCTGATCCCAGCCGATCGGAAACCTTGAATCGGATAAACCCGGTTCGGAGGACGCAGAAACATCCGCGTCCTCCGCCGTAGATCGATAGCAGCCAGTTACGCTGTGCGGCGCCCTCTCAATTTCATCGCCGCGAAAGTCACCAGCAGAACACCTAATGCCACCAGTCCCCACTGGGAAACTGCCGGGACGCTGGCGGGAGTTCCTCCCTGGGTGATTGAGTTGGGTAGGGCCGCCGCGCCGATGATCGCCGTGAACACTGACGTGGACAGCGGATCGAACCATTCGCCCGCGCCTGGCCAATATAGATTACCGCTGCCGTCGGTGGAGCGCGCCGTGACGTTCACCAGCCACTCGTTGTAGTCTTCCCACCAGTTGCAGATGCCGCTGCCCGGTGAGTTGGTCGGTATGCCGCAAGCCGTCATCAGGTTGCCGATGTGAGTGGTGTCGGAGAGTCCGATGGCTGCTTCGAGACCCTTGTAGGAAGACCACATCGCGTACGGGTTCCCGAAATTCCCGTACCAGGTGGCATTGATCGAAGTCTTCCAATTGGTGTTCAGGAAAGCGATCGCATTGGTAGTAGTACCGCCGCCGGCCCACGAATTGGAAACCAGCCACGCGCCATTTTCGGCATTGTCGGGTCCGATACCGCAGGTACCTGCGGTAGCGCCGCCCTCGTAGCAGGCCGCGCCACTCAGTATGTCGTAAGCCAGCCATTTTTGCAGGCCGGGCTTTACGTTCGCCGGCGTGACGGCGCCAACGCTTTCGTCATAACCCGACGCGATCGCACCCCATTGTGCCGTAGACATGTCCGATCCGTCGTTCGACGGGATGGTGTAACGCCATCCACCGTTGTTGTTCCCATCTTTAGTGGTGGCTTGGCCCGCCGCGTAAGCGTTGGTGATTCCTTGGGCGATTTGGGTCCAGGTAAGTCCCGCCAGCGGTCCGGCCGCGGTCGCCACGTTGCCGACACCTTTCGTCAACGCGTAGGTGTCAATGGCGGATGCCACGAAGCCGGTGCAATAAGTCTGGTCGCCGCAAACGTTCCAGTATATGGCCGTACAGCTTCCCGTTCCGCCGGGGCAGATATTCACAAGATTATCGTTGGTGCTGATTGACTGGGTGCTCGCAACGCTCAAAAGATAATTAACCCCGTTGGTGACGTCACTAGCGTAGGTGGCGGCGAGGGCTCCCGCCGGCCATTTGGCCTGCGTGGTCAAAAAGGCAAACACCGCGGCGCCGGTGTAAGCGTCGCCGTAGCCAGCGCCGCATTGACTGGTACCCCACGATCCGAAATTGGATCCGGCGGTCTTGCACTGCACGGCGTCTAAATGCGCTAAGCCATTCAGGATTGCGCTCAGTTTCTGTGCTTCGGTAGCCGCCGAAGCGGTGGTCGTCAACGCGAAGCTCAGCAGAACCACGCTCAGCAGCACGATCGAGACTCTTCTCATTCACTTGCCTCCATGGCCAAAAACTCAGTTTGTCGTACGGTACCACCCTTTGGCTAGCCCTATCTTATACCACGACTTGCCCCCCGTTACAACAAAAATGCGCTTTTGAAAACGCCGCCGGCGGTGGCGCCCGGTGCAGGCATTTTCGCACGCGAAGCCGGGCAGAGGTTTTCGTGTTAAATTCGCACCTATGGCAATCCAGTCAGGTACTCGAATCGGGTCGGCGATTTTAATTGTGGGACTATTCATCGGTTGTTCGCTTTGGCTATTCGGCCACGCTCCGGCAGCGCCGGTGCGGACCATGCGATTGGCAGCTACGCTTCCACCCGGCGACTCATTCGGCATGGGATCGTACCCGAGCGTTGCCATCTCGCCCGACGGCCAGCACATCGCATATGTAGCCACTCACGAAGGAGTCAGCCAGTTGTATCTCCGTGACGTAGCCGAGTTTAACGGCCGGGCCCTGCCTGGAACGGGCGACGCCCACACACCCTTCTTTTCACCGGACGGCCAGTGGTTGGGCGCCGTGGCCGGGCGAAAGGTGGTGAAGATCCCTATCGCAGGAGGCCCGCCGGTGACGCTCTCCACCATTCCATATGCGATTTACGGAGCTTGTTGGGGCAGCGACGGCTGGATTTACTTCGGCACGGAACCACCTCTCGGATTGGTGAAAATACCGGTTACCGGGGGCGTGGCGCTAGGACAAAGCGCGGTAGATGACGACCACGGCGAACGGGATCACCGCTATCCGGAAATACTGCCGGGCAATCGGTGGCTTCTCTTCACCGCCTCGCGAGCCGGGCACACTTTCGACGATGGGGAGATCGATGCCATCTCGCTCAAGAATGGCGACCGCAAGAACATCCTGAAAGGCGGCAGCAATCCCCGCTATATCGCCAGCGGCCATCTGGCATTTGTGCACGCGGGCAAGTTGATGGTTGTACCGTTCGATCCGACTAATTTGCAGGTCAAGGGTGAACCTGTGGCGATGGTCGATGGGGTTACGGAGAATCCGACAGTCGGGGCCGGCCAATATGCGGTTGCCGCCGACGGGACGCTGGTTTATTCGGCCGGCAGCAGCGCCGTGGCCCAGCGTGAATTGGTGCTGATGGACCGCAGCGGCACGGCACGGGTATTGAGCGCCGGCAAACAGCCGTATGAAGAGGTGGCGCTTTCGCCGGACGGACGGCAGATTGCCGTTACCACCGGAGCTCAGACTACGGACATCTGGATCCACGACATCGCGTCCGGAACGGAGAAGCAGTTTACGTCCCATGGGGAACATCGCAGCCCGGTGTGGAGTCCGGACGGGAAGCGGTTGATCTACGCCGGCTATACCGGTAAAGAAGATGCCGAGTATGTGATATTTCAGAAGGCGCTCGACGGCGCCGGGAGCGAGCAGACGCTGCGCGTATCGGAAACGCCCATCCAACCATGGTTCACTTCGCCCGATGGCCGTAGTCTCATATTCGAGGAAAATGGCCGTGGCGGAAACGCCGCCTCGCAACTGATGGCGATCGACGGAAGCAGGGCGTTCCGCAACCTCACTCCCCGCGATTTCGACGAGACCTGGGCGCAACTATCGCCGGACGGCCATTGGCTGGCATTCAATTCCGACGAATCGGGCCAGCAGGAAGTGTATGTGCAGACGTTTCCGGGAATGATATCGGCCGTCAAGATTTCTGCGGGCGGAGGCGTTCATCCGCAATGGTCTCCGGACGGCAAGGAACTCTATTACCTGACCACTCCCCATAGCGACGCGCCGCGCCCGTTCGCCAAGCGTGTCGGGTTGATGGCGGCGTCAATCGAAGCATCGCCCGATTTTCATGCCGGAACGCCACACCTTTTGTTTGAAGGACCATTCTTCGAAGGCGGCCACGACTACGCCGTCACGCACGACGGGAAGGGCTTCATCCTCATCCGGGACAGCGAACCGGGGCCGCAAACGGCGGAATTGAAGGTGATCGTCAATTGGGCCGGCGAACTCAGGCGCCGCCTGCCGGTCAAGTAAGGGGTCCTTTATTTCTGAATCGTCACTTCCGTCGATTTGATGACGACGGTAACTCATCGCCGGCCTGCAGCTTCATTTCTTCCACGCTGCGCCTGGTGATGACACTTTCGATTTCGTTCTCGCCGGCCTGAATCACAATGTGTCCCATCACGCCGCCGAGATTCACCTCTTTCACCCGGCCGCGGAGTTGATTGCGGGCGGATAGAACCATACTCCCTACGATACTCCTCCAGGTTGCGATATTATTACTTGCTTGAACCGAAAACTCATCTTTCCATTGGCGCTGGCGCTTTGTCTGGCGCAGGCGCAAACTACCGGGCAGTTCGCCCTCACCATCGATAACATCATGCGCGGCCCTGGCCTGGTAGGGTACGAGCCGGCACAGCCGCGCTGGTCCTACGACAGCCAGCACATCTACTTTCAGTGGAAGCAGTACACCGACAAAGAGGATGCGCCCATGGACACCTACGCCGCCAACCGCGACGGATCGGGACTGCGCAAACTGAGTGACGCCGAGGTCCGCCAATTGCCCGCCGCCATCGGCGACACCAGCAAGGACAAGCGTCGCTTCGTGTACGCAAGTTCGGACGACCTCTACGTGCTCGACAACACCACCGGCAAAATCCAGCAGCTTACCAAGACCACCGAAGTGGAAGCCAATCCGCATTTCCTGCCCGATGGCAAGCGGATCTGGTTTACGCGCGGCGGCAATGTCTACGCGATGTCGCTCGATTCCGGGATGCTGGTGCAGATGAGCGACATCGTGCCGGCCGTCCCGGCGAATGCCCCGGCTACTGCGGCGGGAGGGCGCGGCGGCGGACGAGGTCAGGGGCAAGGGCAGGGTGGCGGCCGGGGACGCGGCGGCGCGGCGGATCAAGCCACTTCCAGCGCCAGCCAGAACTACCTCAAGAACGAACAGAAGCAATTAATCGAGGCGGTGCGCGAGCGCGTCGCCGCTAAGGACGAAGCCGAAGCGAAGCGCAAGGCCCTGGCGGCGCAGCGCAAACCGTTCAATCTCACCGGGACGCAGACTGTCCGCGAGTTGCAGCTTTCGCCCGACGAGAAGTACGTCTTCGCAGCCGTGGTGGAGCCCGGAACCGCCAAGCCGACCGTGGTGCCGAACTACATTTCCGATACCGGCTACGTGGAAGACATCAATGGGCGGTCCAATGTTGGAGACAGCCAGGCGACCACTCGCATCGCCATTCTCAATACCGAATCCGGCGAAGTGACGTGGGTGGATCACGGCCAACGCGCCCCCCGCTCGACGTCGGGGGCGGTCCCGCATAGCGACGCACCTGAACCGGTGCCGCCCGCACGCGCACCCGCGCCGCAAGATCGCGATCTTCAACTGGGCATGCCTGTCTGGTCCGACGACGGCGCCAAAGCCGTAATCACTGGCCGTTCCTCCGACTTCAAAGACCGCTGGATTTTCGCACTCGACCCCGCCACCGGCAAGACGCGCGAACTGGTGCACGATCACGACGACGCCTGGATCGGTGGGCCCGGCGCCAGCACCCTGGGCTGGATGAAGAACGATCGCGAGGTCTATTTTCAGTCGGAGCGTACCGGCTACTCGCACCTGTACGCCGTGCCTTTCGACGGCGGCGACGCGCGCGCCCTCACCTCGGGGATTTGGGAAGTGCTCAACGTGCGCCAGTCGCGCGATAAGTCGAAGTTCTATTTGACGGCTTCCAAAGAAGGTCCGTCCGACCAGTTCTTTTACGAGATGAGCGGCGACGGTGGTCCGCTGACGCGCATCACGAGCGAACCCGGAAAACACGCCGCCACGGTCTCTCCCGACGAGCATTCCATCGCCGACTTATACTCCTACACCAACAAGCCGACGGAGCTGTACGTACGCGAGAACCAGCCGCAATCGGCGGCAACTAAAGTCACCACGTCTCCCGCGCCCGAGTTTTCGCAATACAAGTGGCTCGACGTGCCCATCGTGATGGTGCCGGCGCGCGATGGCGTCAAGGTGCCCGCCCGTCTGTTCAAGCCGGCTAATTTCAAGAAGGGTGGACCGGGCGCCATCTTTGTGCACGGCGCGGGATATCTGCAAAATGTGGATCACAAATGGTCCAGTTACTACCACGAGTACATGTTCGACCACATTCTGATGGCGCGTGGCTTCACGGTCATCGACGTAGATTATCGCGGTTCCGCGGGTTACGGCCGTGACTGGCGCACGGCGGTCTACGAACACATGGGCGGCAAGGATCTGGACGACATCGTGGACGCGGCCAAATATCTGGCGGCCGAGCAGGGTGTCGACCCCAAGAAAATCGGACTCTGGGGCGGCAGCTACGGCGGCTTCATCACCCTGATGGCGATGTTCACCCAACCCGACGTGTTCGCCGCCGGGGGCGCGCTGCGGCCGGTTTCCGATTGGGCGCTCTACAACCACGGCTACACCGCCGAGATCCTCAATACGCCGCAGACCGACGCCGAAGCCTATCGCAAATCGTCGCCCATCTTCTTTGCCGACGGACTCAAGGGCGCGCTACTCATCTGCCACGGCATGGTGGATACCAACGTGGAGTTCGTCGACACCGTTCGTCTGGTCCAACGCTTGATTGAGTTGCGCAAGGAGAATTGGAGCGTAGCGCCATATCCGGTGGAAGATCACGGATTCCGCCAGCCCACCAGTTGGGCGGACGAATACAAACGCATTTTGGCGCTTTTCGAGAAAAACCTTAAATGACGAGCCGACTTCTGACTTTTGCGTTTCTCACCGGCGTCATTCACGCCCAAAGCTTCGATGTAGCTTCGGTAAAGCTCAGTGCGAAGCCTGTGGGGCGGACTACAATAATCAGGTCTCTGTCGGCCCTTCTACGTTCAGCGGCAAGAACGTCACTTTGAAGCGGCTGGTCGGCTGGGCTTACCGGCTGGAGCCGCCGCGGATTTTCAGCGGTCCCAAATGGTCCGATGAGACCGAATACGACGTGGAAGCCAAGGCCGGCCGAGCCTCCTCGAAAGAAGAGCTTTCGAAAATGCTCCAGTCACTGCTAGCGGCGCGCTTCCATCTCGCGACCCATCGGGAAACACGCGAGCTCAAGGTCTTCGAGTTATTCATCGAGAGGAACGGTCCGAAAATCCAGCCGGTGAAGGATGGCGAAGGCACGCCGGCGCCGCTCGGCTCCAGCCACTTCCACGGCGATATGGAGCAGTTGGTCAGCCTGATTTCGATCCAACTGACGATCCCAGCGGCTACTGAGGACCCCTCGCGACCTTCGATTGCCAGCGGAGGTCCGGTTCCGGTGTTCAATCGGACCGGGCTTGCGGGCATCTACGATTTCGATATGGAAATGAAGGTGGAACCCGGCATCCCTTCGTTCAACTTGTGGCAGCGAGTGCTCCAGGAGCAGCTCGGGCTCAAGCTGGAGAGCCGCAAAGCGCAAGTCGAGGGCATCGTGGTGGACAGCGCGGACCGGGTGCCAGTGGCGAACTGACTTTCCAGAGACCTCGCCGTCTTCGGTTGAAGCTGAAACCGCTTGCTTACGCGCGCGGCTCGGAAACGCAGTGTGCCGATACCGAGCCGCGCGTGTGAGCAAGCGGTCCCGATAACGAACTCGATTTCTGCCGCCCGAGACGCTCCCGGCAAGGACCGTCCCTCGCTCTTCTCAGCCCCTTTTTGACAGAATTTCGTAGACCGGCTTATTATCCGCGTACACCCGCCACTCGGACACCAGACCGCCGAGAATTACGGCCAGCCAGGCGGCGGGTGTCTGCCACGCGATGCGATCGATGGTGCCGCTGGCGCGCCCCACCGCCAGTACCGTGCCGCCTTCGGATATCGATTTGTCGACCTGAATCCAGTAGTCCGGACACATCGCAAAATAACCGCGCCAGCCTGCGTGCATGGAAGCGGCGCCTCGGACGGAATTGCCTAGCGAGTCGACGAACCGATGGTCGGACGTCATGAGGGCCGCTAAGGCTTCGACGTCATGAGCATTGATCGCCGCAACGAATTTCAGGAACGCCTCGTTAGATTCAGCCATAGTCCGATAGCTTATCGAAAACCTCGCCCTTTCCGGTAAACTCAATCCGAGGGAGAGGAACATGGGAAATCCGGCGACATCGAGAATTGCAGTCTTGGTTGTGCTCGCCATGGCCGCTGCTGCCTGCCATCGCGGGGAAGATTCCAAGCAACTGGCGGCGCTCGATAGCGCGCTCAAGGCCGGAGTCATCACCAAGAGCGAGTACGACGCCAAGAAGTCGGCGCTGGCGCAATTGGCGGCGCTCGATAAGGCGCGCGATGCCGGCGTCCTGACTCCCGCCGAATACCAGGACCGCAAACAGAAGCTCACCGCCGTCGTGCCGCTTCCCGCCGTTCCCGACGAGACGCCCGCAAGTCCGGGCGCC
>Ga0182016_10007196_pt1 | contig 11510 bp, 11 predicted proteins | sample 712S2MmetaG_FD_120491 | JGI IMG/M metagenome (GOLD analysis project Ga0182016, IMG submission 120491) | Permafrost microbial communities from Stordalen Mire, Sweden - 712S2M metaG | ecosystem: Environmental > Terrestrial > Soil > Wetlands > Permafrost | place: Sweden: Stordalen | collected...
CGTTCCGCTCTACCTGGCGCCCAAGCTTGCCCTTTATATGGCCATGCGCGAGGGCGGCATGCGCAATACCGAGTTGGCCGAACGTCTTGCCGTCAGCGAAACCGTTATCCGCCGAATGCTGGACCCAAAGCACAACACCAAGCCCGAGAAGATTCAAGCTGCGCTGGCAGTGCTCGGCAAACGGATCGTCGTCAGGTTCGAGGATGCGGCGTAGCAGGGACAGACCTCCTGATCTCGCCCCGCAATTTCTGCGTGGCGGGGAAAATGGGCTGAGCCATTCCTTTCGATGGCGAGAGCTTCGCAGGTGGGGCAGGCGGTGCTCGCCTGCCCGCCCGCGCTGAATTAGGCCCGCTGTTCGAATAGAATCGAGCGAAGGCGAGCACCGCCTGCCCCACCTGCGGGCTCACTGCAAATTCCACGACCTCAGGAGTTCTGAGGGAAAGGCTGCACGCGGGGCCGATAGACGCACTTATAAGAAACTGGCCTCGGGCGGAATTTGCGCGCGTCCTGCTACTTCGCCTTGGGCAGCACCTTGACGTCGCCCGGCAGACTGAACAAATTGTCTTTGAGATCTTTGTTGATTTCCACCTGGTCGGCGAACATCTCGTAGATCTTTTCGCCGTTTCGCTCGCGCCGAATATTGCAGGGCCACATGACCCCGCCGCCGACATTGCGGTATAGCCCGAAAAGAGTCACTTCCGTGTCGAAATCGTGGAATTGCTCGTTGCGGCGACGGAAAGTCTGGCGCGCCGGCAGTTTGGTCCGCTGATCGAAATAGACCGTCACGGTGTTCGTGGCGGCATCCGTGATATCCACAATCTCCACCGGCCGGTTTTCGAACATATCGGAGCCTCGCGAGTAAAACGACAACTCCGGCTCGTTCAATCGCTGCCGCAGAATGTACAAGACATTGCGCAGCGTACTGTCCTTGTAATTGGTGTAACGCTCCTCCTCCAGCGGTCGCGCTCCGCGGAAGGTGATCTCCCAACCGCCGGTTTCCGTCAGCAGGACGGCACTGTCTTCCTTCAGTCCGAAATTCTCCCGCTCCCGCACTTCCACCTTCCCGGGCACCGGCGCCAGATAGCGCGTATAAATCCTGGCCGCCGAAAGCCCGGAGATCCGCTCCCGGTAAAACGAATAGGCCCGCCCGGCTTCCACCCGGTCGTTCATGTGCAGGAATCGATCGCCGCCCAGCGACTGCAGCGCTTCGTAGACTACGCGCTTGCCGCGCTCCGCGGCCGTCTCGGCCGGCGGCGCCGCGCCCATCAGCGCAACAGATCCCAACAGGAGAAATGCCGCCGGTTTCAAGATGACATTCGCTTTCATGGCCGTTTTTCCAAGTCCTGAATTTTCAGCCCGGTGTTGAGCTGGATACTCTTGACGGTCAGATCCTGAAACTTCTTACCGGACAAGGTGATCGCCACCTTGGCGGGAAGCTGCAGTCCACCCACTTCGCGGTAGTCCGAATACGTTTCCAGCACCGGGATGGGACCGTTCTCGGTGGGCGCATCGTAAAGGACGTTCCTGGTCAAGCCGGTAGCGGAGTCGAAAACCAGTTTCGCGATCTGGCCCGCGCCGTCGCTGACTTCCACCGTGTTCTCGTCCAGCGCCGTTACCTTCCGGTTAGGCAGGCGGTCGCTCAGTATCAGTTGGAAAAGATTGCGGAAGAGGTCGCTCTGGACCTGTTTCAGTTGAACGCCGGTCAACGCGGAAGAGGCCAGCCCGGAGGAGACCCAGCCCGCTTTGCCATCGCAGTAGACCGAGAGCTTGCCGCCAGGCAGAGAATTGTCCTGGCGCAAGTAGTGGGGGGCAATCCAGCGCTCCGTCATGGTGGCCTGCGCGCCGCCGGCGCTTGCGTCGAATTGGTAGAAGAGTTCCTGAACGTAGTCGGTCACCGCCGCCAGTTTGTCGGCGCCGCCCATGGCCTGCTGGGTGCGCGCCAAAAGCTGTTTGGCGCGCCGCTGGCTGACGGCGTCGCCCAAAGTCGCTTCCGGCTTGGGGGGAGGGATGGTCAGGTCGATGGGAGTAACGGGGCTACCCAGATTTTCGAGCGGCACCTCAAATGCCGTCGGGTTGCCGACCACTACGGTGGTCATTTTCGCGGGATCCAACCGTTCCCTGGCGACCCGTAGCACGTCGGCGCGCGTAACTCCCTCCAAAGCCTTCTGGTATTGCTGGGTGAAATCGGCGGGGAGGTTGAAGTATAGATCTTGCGTGAGCCGCGGCAAAATCGACAACTGATTGTCGAAAGTGAACACCAGGCTGTTGAGCGCCGACGACTTGGCGTTCGTCAGCTCTTGTTCGGACACCTCCACGGTGCGAATTTTGTTCAACTCCTCAAAAACCACCAGGATCGCCTGCGGGGTGAGGAAGGGGTTGTTGATATTGCCGCTCACCTCAAACAGGCCGGGATGGTCGAAACCCGCGGTCCACGACGCCACCAGCGCGTCGACGCCGCTGCGGAGCCGCTGGTTGAGGCGACCCTGCGGTCCACCACCCAGAATGCCGGCCATGATTGCCAGCGCGGCGGCGTCCTTATCGCGACCGTCGCCGCCGATTTGGCCCACGGCGAAGTACGCGCGCGAGATATCTTTTTTCACTGCCAGAAATTTGCCGGGTGCGGCCGCATCGTCCATCTTAGGGAATGCGGGTACGGCCGGCTGTTCGGCTTTCCAATCGTCGAACACGGCTTCGATCCGGCCCTTCATCCTGGCGGTGTCAAAATCGCCTTCGAGCGACAGAATCACATTCTTGGGAAAGAAATAGCGCTGGTAGAAAGCCACCAGGTCGGCGCGGTTGATCCGGTCCACGTTGGCGTACTCCATCAGGGCGCCGTATGGCGGATTCTTCCCGTACACGGTGGCCGCGAACTCGCGCCGGAGAATGGCGGCGGCGTCATCGTTGCGATGGGCAATGGTGTTGCGCAAACGCGTTTTCGCAAGATCGATCCGATCCTGAGGGAATTCGGGCGCGGTGAGACCGTCTTTGAGCGCATCGAGAACTGCATCGGCGTTTTCCTTCAGCGCCGAGAAGGAAATCGACAGGCTGTTTTCCGACACTCTGCCATCGATCTCCGCGCCCTGGTCCTGGAGCCGCCGAAACAGGTCGTTTCCGGGGCTGTTCGTGGCGCCGCCTTCCAGCAGCACTTGCCCTGTGAGCCCCGCCAGCCCGATTTTTTCGGGAGGATCGAACGCGCTTCCGGTCCGCACCAGCACCGTCCCGTCGATCAGGGGCAGTTCGTGGTTTTCCAGCAGAAGCAGCCGCATCCCGTTGGGCAAGGTGACGCTTTCAATGGCGGGAGATGCGATCGGCCGCAGTTCCGGGTACTTGAGTTCGTCATAGCTTGGAAACCCCGCCGCGGCAACGGCCGGCTTGCGAGGGGCGGGCGCCGGAGTCTTGGGGGGAGGGGTTTGTGCCAGAGCGGTGACAGCCGCGATGGCCAGAAACGCTGTGAGGCGGATCATTGCGGACCTCCAATGCCGGAGGCCGAACCGGGCTGCGGGCCAGTGGCAATGTAGCCGATCGTCCGGTTGGCCGGAATGAAGTACTGCGAGGCGACGCGCTGCAGATCCTCGGCGGTCACCTGGTCGTACAAGGTGAGGTCCGTGAAAAGCCTGCGCCAGTTGCCATAATTCACATAATAAGAAGGGAGCAAGGCCGCAAGCTGCTGGTTGCTGCCGAGCATCCGGATTACCCGGCCCCGGATGACGTTCTTTGCCCGCGCCAGCGTTTCGGCGTCTACCGGGCTGGATTGGAACCGGGTTAGCAGATCGTCGAGGGCCTTCCGGTTTTCTTCCACGGTATGATCGTTCGCGGGTGTTACCAGGAACAGGAACAGGTTGGTGTAGCGGCCGGACGGGAAGGTGGCCATGGCGTCGGTCCACTGGGCAATCCGCTTCTCTTCCACCAGATCTTTGTACATCCAGCTCGTCCGCCCGTCCCCCAGGATCATTCTGATGACATCGAGCGCCGCGTCATCGCGGTGCGTCTCGCCCGGCCGCTTGTACGCAATGGCCAGAAGCGGTTGGACGTTGCCCCACAGGGCCACGGTTTTCGCCCCTAGCTGGGGCGGTTCCTGAGTGTGCAACGGGGGCGGAAGCGGCTTCTCCGGGAGAGAGCTGAAATAACGTTCGGCGAGCCGCTGGGCATTGGCCGGATCCACATCTCCCACGATCGAGATGACCATGTTGCCCGGCACAAAGTAGGTATCGAAGAATGCGTTGGCGTCGGCTTTCTTCAGATTGATGACGTCGCTGGGCCACCCCAACAGGGGATTGCGATAGGGCAGCGCCTCGAAAGCGGTGGCCAGCAGGGTTTGCAGCAGAATGGCCTGCGGTCTCGATTCCACGCTGCTCCTGATGTCGGCGAGCATGTTTTCCCGTTCCTTATAGAATTCGCGGAATACGGGGTGCGCCAGGCGTTGCGATTCCAGCAGGAACCAGAGTTCGATCCGGTTGGAGGGCAGGCTGTAGGACGTCTCGATGGAGTCGGGCGTGGCATGGCAGGCCACGCCTATGCCGCCGTTTTCCTGGAACGCACGCGTAAACTCGTCCAGGTTCTCCATTCGGGTCGCTATATTCAAGGCCACCGCAGCGTCCGCTTGCAGAGTCCCGATCCTGCCCTGGTTAGCCCGCGAGCCCTTACTGCGCTCCTGCTCCACGCGATCGTAGAGCGCGTCCAATTCGTCCAGTTCTTTCTTTTCCTCGGGCCAATTCCTGGTCCCGACGGTATCGGTGCCTTTGAACGCCAGGCGCGCCAGCATTTGGGCCATGCCGGTCTGCCCGCCAGGGTCCCGGGACGATCCCGCGTTCACGTACGTGTGGAACGATACGACGGGGACCTGGTGGCGCTCCAGGAGAATGAAATGCAGGCCGTTGGTGAGAGTGAACTCAGTGACCTTCCGTTCATAATCCCGGAGTTCCTGCGCGGGAAGAAGTAGCGCTCCCAGACAGAGGAGCGTGCCGAAGCGAAATCCTATCACGTTTTGGAGGTTCCTGTACCTTTATAGAGAATAGCAGGGGCGGCCTCATTTCAAAGCGACTGCGCGACGAGCGCTTCGCGATTAATTCGCGATTAAAGCGATGGCCTGCCGGCGTTTGACGGGGACTGCCCGGAATCGCGATCGAGCGTTGTGAGCGACGTCTCTTCGGCTTGTCCGGAAATGGGATTAGGTTCGTTTGGTAATCCGGTGACACGCAGGAGGAGGAAGTTGTGCATGGCGCGCTGGTACATGTGGACGTGCGCACCGCACCGACGACGGTGGAAGTGTTTCGTCGCGGCAAACGCGTGCCGACTCATGGCTTGGGCGAGCTCCTGTCTGTATGCCAAAAGCCAACGTTCAGACCTCCTGATCTCGCCCCGCATTTTCTGCCTGGTGGGGAAAATGGGCTGAGCTATTCCTTTCGATGGCCAGAGCTTCGCAGGTGGGGCAGGCGGTGCCGCCTGCCCGCCCGCACTGAATCAGGCCCGCTGTTCGAATTAGGATCGAGCGAAGGCGAGCACCGCCTGCCCCACTGCGGGCTCACTGCAAATTCCACAACATCAGGAGTTCTGACGTTATCGAAAGTTGATTTAGAACCGCGAGTACTCTCCAGGTACCTGCATGACTGTTGCCGGCGGCCGCCGCTTCGCATAATGGACTCGTTCGGGAAAATCACGAGACGAACGCACGGGGTCAACTGATGGAATGGTCTGAAGAAGTGAGACAAATCGAGAGCATCAACGGCGACCGCCGGCAGGACCGCCGCTACGGGATCCACCTCGACTTACGCTGGAAGCTGATTCGCCGCCGGCGCGTGTTGGAGACAGGCGTCGGCCAGACGGTCGACTTGTCGAGCGGCGGCATCCTGTTTGACCCGGGGCGTCAACTGCCCGTGGGCCTCAACGTGGAACTGTCCATCTCCTGGCCGGTACTACTGCGGAACGTCGCGTCCATGCAACTCATTGTCTCCGGCCGCATTGTACGGACCCGCCAAAATCGCACCGCCGTGGCGATGGCACAGCACGAGTTCCGGACGACAGGCGTGTTGTCCGACCAGAGCACCACACTACGCACACCCTCGGCATTGCTGCCCACCGGCACCGGCGGGACTTCCCTCGGGAAATACCGGTAAATCACTCGCCTGGCCTGGCCCCTCGTCTTCAGCCCTGCCGTCCGCGGCGAGCCATGGCCGTCTCCGGCGTGGCCCAACTGCTGGGTGGCGGCCCCGGCGGAGGCGCCGGTGGAGCGTCGGCAATTACGGGCTTCGTCACTTTACGGTCCAAATGGACGGCAATGAAAGAATCGCGCGCTTTGTCGTATTTGGGAGTGCCGGGCTTGCCCTCAATGGTGGCCCATTCCTCCGGCGTGATCTCCTGCAGGAGCGGAAGGTACTTCTGATAGTAGTTGCGCATCCGCTCCTGCACGGGCTTGAAGGTGGAGTGGTAAAGCTGAAACAGGATTTCGTCGGGCGCCGCCGCGGTCATGATCCGATACACGTGGGAAGCCTTTCGGACGCGGGCCGCGCGCAACAATGCCTCCAGTTTCCTGGCCCGCGCCTCCAGTTTTTGCCAGGGTTCCAGTTCGGTCTTGGCCATCTCCGTGGCCTTGACCAGAGCCTGCTTTTCCTTGACGGTGAGTTTCTCGGTCAGAACATAGAGGAATGGCCCGAACCGCGCCGCGCGCGAAGGGGCGTCGTCGGGCAGCAGCTTGCTGTTTTTTTCGAATCGCTGAATGCCCGGCAAATTGAGCTTGGGCCCGGCCAGCGCGGGTGAAAACAGCGCCAACAACCCGGCCTCCTCCAGCGCCTTCAGGATTTCGGAGGGGTTGTCTTCCAGGCTGATGCGTTTCAGTTCTTCCCCCAGAACGCGCGGTGGAATCAGCTTCTCCACTTCGGCTTCGCGCGCATTGGACACCTGCATTCGGGTTCGTTCCTCCACGGTGAACTCCAGGCGCACGCGGAAACGGATGAGCCGCAACAAGCGCGAAGGGTCGTCGTAGAAACCGTAGGCGCCGATGGCGCGAAGTTCGTGCCGTTCGATGTCCGCCAGTCCGTTCATGGGGTCGAGCAGCAGGCCGCGCGAGGCCTTGTTCAGGCTCAGGACGATGGCATTGCAGGTAAAGTCGCGGCCTCGCAGGTCTTCCTGAATGGTGGCCTGCGACACCTGGGGCTTGGCCCCGCTGTGGGCGTATTTTTCCTGACGGGACATGGCGACCGACGCCGTGACGCCGCTGGCGAAGACCAGTTCGGCGCTCTTGCGGGTCTCATCGGCGGAGACGGTCTGGGCGCCGGTGCTTTCGCAGATGCTTTTGGCCACCTTTAGAGCGTTGCCTTCGACCACGAAATCGAGGTCCCGGATCCGCAGGCCGGCCAGCATATCGCGCATCGCGCCGCCGGTCAGGAAGAGGTTCACATTGGCCTGTGCCGCAGCCAGTTGAACGTCTTCAACCACCCGGTTCTGGTCCGGACTCAGGTGGCTTTCCAACATGTAGACGTAATCGCTCATCGCATGCGCTCTCGATTCCTCACCTCTTGGCGGCGGTCCAGGTAAGGACCGCTCAGGCCCTCGGGTGGTGCTCCTCTACCGTTTGCCGAAGTCTCGACCGCATGACGTGGGTATAAATCTGTGTGGTCGAGATATCGGAATGGCCCAACATGACCTGTACGCTACGCAGGTCGGCCCCTCCTTCCAACAGGTGCGTAGCAAAACTGTGACGCAACACGTGGGGCGTAAGTCCATGAAAAATACCGGCCTTTCTGCCGTATCCGGCCAGCAGCTTCCAAAAGGCCTGGCGCGTGAGGCAACTGCCCCGGGCGGTTATGAAAAGGTACCGGCTGGCGCGGCCTTGGAGCAGCGCGGCGCGCCCGGTTTCGAGGTAGGCCGCGACCGCCCTCATGGCGTCCCGGCCGGCGGGCACCAGCCGCTGCTTGTTTCCCTTACCGGTGGTGCGGACGATGCCCATATCCAAATTGCAGTCGCCCAGCCCGAGACGGCACAGCTCGGACACCCGCAGGCCGGTGGCGTACAGCAGTTCCAGCATGGCGCGGTCTCGCAGGCCGGTCGGACGGGTCGCGTCCGTGGCTTGAATGATTTTCTCAATGTCCTCTAAATTCAGAAACTTAGGAATGTTCTGCCACTGCCGGGGGGTACCCAGGTGTTCAGTCGGATCGGTAGAAATCTGGTCTTCCCCCAGGAGAAAGCGGTAGAACCCCCGGATCGTGGTCAAATGCCGGGCGATGGACCTGGTGTTGAGACCCGACTGGTACAAATGGTCCAGATAATGGCGCAGGCCTTCCGCGCCGGGAAGCTCGGAAGTTTGTACTATAAAATCGCTTAGCTTGGCCAGATCGAGGGAGTATGCCTCCAGGGAGTTGGCCGCGAGACCTTTCTCCAGCCGGCAGAAGTTGAGGAACGCGGTTATCTGGTTCTGCAGATGGGCCGTTTCGGCGGTGAGCACTCCAGACATCGTGCCAATGATACAATAAGCCGCGAAATGTTTGAAACATGGTTGTTGCAATAGAGGAACTTTTGGCCAGCTCCACAACAAAAAAGGCGCTGATTCGCCGTTTTCACCGGGAAACTCTCGCCGGATACCTAAATCCCGTTACTTTTCTGCAACCTGCGGGGATCGAACTGCTCTCCGCGGAAGGCCAGGTGGCGATCGTTTCCTACGATGAGGTCAAGATGGCCAGCTTCGTTCGCGATTTCGACCAGACGGAGGAGCAGGATCGGCAGGTTTTCCAAACCCGTCCCAAGATGGCGGGACTGTGGGTGAGCTTTCGGTTCCGCGATGGCGAAGCGATGGAAGGAATTCTGCCGAACAACCTTTTGCAAATTGAACCCCACGGGTTTGTGGTGGTTCCACCCGATCCGTACGGCAACCGGCAGCGGGTTTTCGTTCCGCGGGTGGCACTGCTGTCGGTCGAGGTTCTGGGGGTGGTGGGGAGCCCGCTCAAGAAACGGAAAGCGAAGGCGGATGCGGCGGATCAAATCGGTCTGTTCGATGAACAGTAAAAGGTGCCAAAAATCTCAAATACGGTATACTGGGTATTTAATACAAACTAGTCCCTAGTTGGAGGTTCTATGAAGTTGCGTCGCTTAGGGATGACGATTGCCGGACTCGTCATTTTCGCCGCCAGTTCCCTGGCCCAGATCACGACCCTGGAGGGGACCGTCACAGGCGCGGATGGCAAGCCTGCTGTCGGGGCAATGGTCAAGATCCACCGCGTGGACGTCAAGTGGGATACCACGGTGAAAACCGATAAACGGGGCCACTACATCCATACCGGCGTTCCCCTGGGTACATTTGAAATAACTGTCACGGTCGACGGCAAAGAAGTCGACAAGCTGAGTGGCGTGAAGTCCACGTTGGGCGAACATCCTCCCACGAACTTCGATTTGCGGAAATCGGCTAACGCAGCCAATTCCCCCACGCAGGCGCTCATGCAGAAGGCCCTGGAGACCGGGCAGATTTCGGATGAGTTGAAGCGCCAGATGTCTCCGGAGCAGAAGGCCGCGCTGGAAAAGCAGATGACGGAACAGAAGGGCAAGATCCAGAAGCAGAAAGCCCTCAACGATTCGTTCAACGAAGGCGTCACGGCGTTGCAGGCGGCGCCTACGCAGGCCACACCCGAGGCCAGGGCAGAGCAGTATCAGGTTGCCGTGACAGCCCTGCTAAAGGCCGGCGAGGTGGATCCCGCCCAGCCGGCGGTATGGGCAAATCTGGGCGACGCCTATCTGGGGTTGGCGAGCACCAAGACCGGGCCGGAGTTCGACGATGCGACGGCTAAAGGTATTGACGCTTACAACAAATCCATCGCGCTCAAGCCCGACGATCCCGCCACCCACAATAATTATGGATTGGCGCTGGCCAAAGCCAAGAAGTACACCGAGGCGGAAGCGGAATTACGAAAGGCCGCCGATCTGGACCCCGCCACCGCTTATTCCAGGTTCTACAATCTGGGGGCACTGTTGAGCAATATCGGTCAGGCCGCACCGGCATCCAAGGCCTTTAAGGCAGCCATTGACGCGGCTCCGGACAATCCCAAGAACGCCGAATCTTATTATCAGTTCGGACTCAGTCTGGCGGGTCAGGCGACGGTGGACAAAGACGGCAAGTTCGTCTTCCCTCCGGGAACGTTGGAGGCATTCCAAAAGTATCTGGAAATGGCGCCTACCGGTCCGAATGCGCAAGCCTGCAAAGACATGATCGCGCAATTGGGCGGCAGCATTGAGACCAATTTCAAGAATCCCAATGCGGCCAAGAAGAAGAAGTAAGAGCTGAGTATACGGGGCTGGATCCCATGGTCCGGCCCCGATCGCATGATCTCGGCCCTGATTCGCGAATTCGTTATACCCCTGCTGCTCTTTTTGTTTTTGCGCGCGGTATTGCGCAATGTCTTTGCCGGATTCCGGCGTCCAGCCTCCCGGCCCCCGGCCGCTTCCGCACCGCCGCCCGTGCGCCCGGGTGGAGTGCTCCACAAGGATCCGGTCTGCGGCACTTATGTGTCGGGCGATTCCGGCACCATGCAAACCATCAACGGCCGGATGGTGTACTTCTGTTCGCCGGAGTGCCGGGACAAGTACCGCGAATAGCCGGGATCAGGTGTAACGCGCCCGCGATATTCTCCCCCGTCATTCCCGAATTCGGCTCGATAGCCTCTGACGATCTTTGCCTCTTGGGTGGAGCAGTGTTCGAAATGGCCCGAAACGGGTCAAGAGAGTGCCGGCAGGCGCGGCGAAGCGAACATCGCGATCCGTTACACTCAGGGGCGCGGGATGGTGTAGTTGTGAGCGACGACCACACCCGTGACGGCGGCGTCCCCGGAATTAATCACGGTCAGGAGATGGTAGAGACGCGCGGACGGGCGGTGGCGGAGAATCAGGTATTCCAGGCCGACCACGCTGCCCTGGATCCCGAGTTTGAGCAGCGCGCCGTGAAGTCCGAATGTGCCTTGACTGCCGGACAGGTTGGGATTGAGTTCGCGCTTTCCCCAGGAGGATTGTGCGTCCAAGACATTGGCCATCGCCAAGGCCCCCACGCTGCAGCGCCACAGGGCGCGCGCGGTATGGAAGGTTGCGGCTGGAGGGTCGATCAAAGGCTTGGAAAGTGTTTCTATAGCGTGGTCTTCGGCCTGCAACATACACACGCCCAGGACGAAAGATAGAGTAAGTTTTCGCATCCGCCTTAGTTATACACCGGCTGAATCTGAGACGGTTGCAAAACGGGCGGAACGGGTACGGGCCTTGGCTGCGTTTAGGTTTTGGTACTACTGAGTACTAAATCGCCCAATCGACTGTTTCGCAGATTCGGATAAGTGCCATCGCTCTCTCACGGGGTGCTCTCTGGGCACGGCTCAGTATGTGGGCTCCGAACTGGGCCCAGAGGGCGCCCCGTCAGAACTCCTGATGTCGCCCCGCAATTTCAAACTGGCGGGGAAAATGGGCTGAGCCATTCCTTTCGATGGCGAGAGCTTCGCGGGTGGGGCAGGCGGTGCTCGCCTTCGCTCGATCCTATTCGAGCAGCGGGC
>Ga0182016_10007197_pt1 | contig 11510 bp, 8 predicted proteins | sample 712S2MmetaG_FD_120491 | JGI IMG/M metagenome (GOLD analysis project Ga0182016, IMG submission 120491) | Permafrost microbial communities from Stordalen Mire, Sweden - 712S2M metaG | ecosystem: Environmental > Terrestrial > Soil > Wetlands > Permafrost | place: Sweden: Stordalen | collected...
GCGTTCAGCCGATCAGAGCCTATTTCTTCATACCGTAATGGTTCTCCTGGTGCATTGGTACGGCCTCGAGCCGGCACAGCCGCTCGCAATCTGTTTCTGCCTGATTAGACGTTTGACCGGGCACTTGCGGCTAAACCGTCTTTCACAGGATCGCGATCAGCAGGAATTTATTGGCAACGACGCGACGGCTAAGGGCTTAGTGGTACAGCTGCTAAAGCCCGGCAAATCTTCATGATCGGCACGCTAATCAGATCCTGAAGACGGATTTCTACCCCCGCCCAATTTCGCGATAAATCGACGATGCGGGCCGCATCGCTTCTGCGGCGCCCGTTTGACCGAAACTAGATTTGCGGTTACTACAAGCACGGGCATGAAGAGCTGCTTCTCCTTTGCGACTCATATGTGAGACGCGGGATCAAGCTGATCGTCTGGAGTTTGCTATGCAATCCCAGGCAAGGCTTGCGTGTGCCCGACACACCGAGGAGGGCCGACATGGCAAGATCAATAAGCGCTACCACAAGAGAAGTCTCAATACCGCAGCTCGTGGACACCCGTGGAGCCGCGGAAATCCTCGGTCGTTCGCCCGCCACACTCAAACGCTGGCGCTGCGAGGGAACAGGCCCCAGCTGGATAGAAATCGAGGGCAGGGTTAGCTATGATGTAGCCGTTCTCCTCGAATACATCAGGAAGAACACACGAACGCCTTCCGTGCGGGCAATGCTGGAGGACGCGCGTGGAATTGCTTAGGAAGAAGAAGTCCAAGTTCTACTGGTATGACTTCACGGTCGGGGGCCGTCGTTACCGTGGGTCGACCAAGGAGAGCAACCGAAACAGGGCGGGTTCAATTGCGGCCATTAAGCTGGCGCAAGTCATGGAAGGCAAGTATCCGCTACCGCGAAAAGCTCCCGGGCTCGTTGAGTTCGCGGAGCGATTTCTTGAATGGGTCAAGGGCGCGAAATTGGAATCCAAGAGCAGGACGTATTATCGCGACGGCTGGCGGCTCCTGGCTGCGACCCCGCTCGCGGGGATGCGATTGGATCAGATCACAGCGGAGGATGTCGACAGAATCAACTTTGCCGGCGCCGCCGCCAACACCAATTGTGCCCTCCGGACCTTGCGCCGCATGCTTCACAAAGCGGAAGAATGGAAGTTGGTTCACAGCGCTGCCAAAATCAAACTGCTGAAGGAATACGGCCGGAACTTGCGGCTTGACGACGAAGCGGAAGAGAAGCTTCTGTCGGCTGCCGAAAAGCTGGTCGAGAGCGGTGATTGGAAACCCAGGCAGAAGCTGCTTTTCCGCGACATAGTCATGCTGATGCGCGATACCGGAATGCGGAACGAGCGCGAGCTCTACCGTGTGCGCATCGAAAACATCAACTGGAAAGACAAAATCATCCTTGTGCCCGACAGCAAGACTCCCGACGGCAGGCGAATGGTCCCGATGAGCGACCGAGTCATTTCGCTGCTACGGGCTCGCTGCGGAGCGCGACGCGAAGGCTGGGTTTTCCCCTCCAAGCGTTCTCGCTCGGGCCATCTCACAACAGTGGCGAAGCGCTTTCGTGAAGCTCGTACCAAGGCGGGGCTTCCGGAAGCGTTGGTCTTATATTGTGGGCGGCACGATTACGGCACGCGGGTCATGAAAGAGACCGGAAACCTGGCGGCCGTCATGAAGACCATGGGGCACAAGGATGTGAAGACCGCGATGCAATATCAGCATCCCGAGCTGGAGATCGTGCGAGCCGCACTGAACCAGACGGGCTCGGCAACGGAACCGGGAGCGTAGAGGGCCGGGGAAAATTTTACGGCACACTTTACGGCACACCCGAAAATATTAACCTCTGTAAGTGATTGAAAAGATGGTGAGCGCGGAAGGAATCGAACCTTCAACCTACTGATTAAGAGTCAGTTGCTCTGCCAGTTGAGCTACGCGCCCGCTTGTTAGGGAAATCTCCAGAAGGGCAGAATTGATTATAGCATTCGACGCCGCAAGCGCCATTCGAGCGCGTGGCACGCGCCTCGAGGGCTAATGGTTCCTGTAGCACACACGAGGCGCAACCCCGAATTCGAGCAGTGCATCTGGAACCAGGACCGCAGGAAGCAAGCTCAAACCGCACTTAGTGTGCCCATCTGGTAGCTCGAAATCCTCAAATCGGCAAGGCCATCTTCCATCCATTTCGCGCGGCTGGCGATTTCAAGAGTTTCGATTAGCCAACGTGATGCACGATCGGGAAAACACCTCGTCCGGAAACCAGCGGCAGTTCCCTACTCGATCTGTACAAGTTGTCTGGCGTCAACCGGGGTTTGCGGAGTTCGAATCGTCTGCGGAGCGCGCCAGTGGTCCATGTACGAAACCTGATGTACGCACGAAACCGTGCAGTGGGGCGCACAACTTTTTTCGGTGAGGAACTCGCGACGGATATCGGCGACGGAATATTGATCGAGCGGGGTTCCGGGATAGCCGCGCTGTTGGGAGCAGTAGTGCACCAATCCGTCCTCGCAGATGTAGAGGTAACGCGCGCCCGCGCGACAGCGCCACTCGTTGGGCTTGCCATTGGCAATATTGTTCTGGAACCAGTTGAAGCGCGAGTAGTGGTGCTTTTCCAGGCCCTTCATCTGCAGGAACACTTCGCGTTCCACTTCGCTCAAGGGCTGCAGTTGCCCCTCACCGTCGTGGATGATGCCGATGGTGGAAGTGAATCCCAGTTGCACGGCACGCCGTCCCACGACCAGCGCGTCATGCGGATTGTGAATGCCGCCGCCGACGACAGAATTGATGTTGACATGGAAGTCAGCGTGTTCGGCCAGCAATTGCAGTTTCTTGTCAAGCACCTTCAGCGACTTCTTAGAAACGTCGTCAGGCATCACGTTGTCGATACTGATCTGAAGATGGTCGAGACCGGCGCGGTTAAGGCGCTTGATACGGTCCGCGGTGAGCAGATATCCGTTGGTAATCAGACCCGCCAGGATCGGGTGCTTACGCACATAGGCGATCAGGTCGTCGAGCTCGGGATGCAGCAGCGGCTCGCCCCCGCTGAAGGTCACGATGGACGTGGCCAGCCGCGCCAGATCGTCGATGCGGGCTTTCATCACGTCCACAGGAACTGGCTTGGAGAAGTCGTCGTACTCGTTGCAGTAGGTGCAGGAGAGATTGCAGCGCCGAATAGGAATGATATGCGCCAGGATCGGGTGGTCGGTCGAGGCCAATCCCTTGGCGATCATCTTTAGTTCGCGAGCCCGGCGTTTGTAGGCTACGACACGCCGGTGCACCCCTGGTGAAGGTTTCGACATACTAAGCTCCTGCTATTACATCACAACCGCTACCGCAAAGGTGAAGCTTGCGCCCTTGTGCGGGGAATTTTGGCCCCTGAGTGGCGTCAATTGGCGTTCAGACGACACGCAACCTGCTGCCGATGCTCTGGTCCAGGCTGCTTACGTCGGGCCCCCACAACCGTCATAACTGGTTTACAATGAAGAATTCACCCCAACCATTCTGGAGTTCCTAACCCATGCTTCGATTTCTGCAAAAGCCCGGTCCACTCAAGAAAATCATTCTGGGCAGCATCCTGGTTGTCATCTGCGTGATGATGGTCATCACTCTTGTTCCCGGTGGTCTTTTCGGCGATTACCTCGGCGGGGGCCTGACCACACAGGGCGTAATTGCCAAAGTCGGCGATCAGGAGATCGGACTGCAAGACGTAGCCCAACAAGCCCGCCTTATTGGGCGCCAGCAGTTCAAGGGAAACATTCCCCCGGCGATCATGCCTTATTTGATGCAGCGCGCGGCGCAAAATCTCATCACTCAAAAAGCGGTGGTTTATGAAGCCGACAAAATGGGTCTGGGAGTAAGCGATGAGGAACTTCGGGAAAACCTTCACCAGGGAGATATGGGGCAGGTGCTATTTCCCGACGGCAACTTTATTGGCCAACCAGCTTATGAGCAGATGATCTCGAGCCAGTTCAATCTGAGCGTGGCGGAGTTTGAGCGGGAGATCAAAGCTGAAATCGCTCAAAGAAAATTGCTGGCCGCCATCAGCGCCCCGGTCACGGTCAGCGATAAGGACATCGCTGAAGAAGTGAAGAAGCAAGATACCAAAGTGAAGTTCGATTACGCGGTGTTGACTCTCGAAGACGTACAGAAGCAGATCAAGCCCACCGATGCTGAACTAAAAGCCTTTTACGAACAGAACAAACAGCTGTACGCCAACTCTATTCCCCAGAAGATCAAGGCGCGTTACATTCTGATCGGCACGGAAAAGCTGGCGGACCAGGTTTCCATCACGCCGGCTGAGCTACAGCAGTACTACAAAGCACATCAGGACGACTATCGCATCCCCGAGACCGTCACGGTTCGCCATATCCTGATTAAGATCCCCACTCCGGACGCCAACGGCAAAGTGGACCAGAAAGCTGTGGACGCGGCCCACGCCAAAGCCGAGGACATCTCCAAGCAGTTAAAGGCGGGAGCGAATTTCGGCGACCTGGCGAAGAAGTATTCCGACGATCCAGGAAGCGCCAAGGATGGCGGTTTACTGCCGCCGATCACCCGCGGGCGCACCGTTCCAGAGTTTGAGCAGGCCGCGTTTAGCACCCCCGTTGGACAGACCACGGGGATCATCCGCACCAGCTACGGCTTTCACATCATTCATGTGGAGGCCAAGCAGGAAGCGCGATTGAAACCGCTCGATGAAGTGCAACCGCAAATCGGGCCGCTGCTCAAGAAACAGAAAGGCTCGGCCGAGGCGCAAAGCGTGGCCTCGGCGATGGAGACTCGGGCGCGGACCGCAGGAATGGAAAAGGCTGCCGCGGAGAAGGGCCTGGCTATCACCACCACCGATCTGATCACCCAGTCGGACCAGTTGCCAGGGGTGGGCAGTGCTCCCGATTTCATGAGCGCGCTGTTTTCCGCGAGGAAGAACGACCCCCCGGCCGCGGCCCCAACCCCCATGGGTTATGTCATTTACCAGGTGACCGAGATTCAGCCTCCTCAGACGCCCACCTTCGAACAGGTCAGGACGAAGGTGCAGGACCAGTTCCGAGACCAGCGTGCCCAGGCACTGCTGGCCCAAAAAACCCAAGAATTGTCGGATCGTGCACACGCTGATCATGACTTAAGCAAGGCCGCTAAGGAAGTTGGCGCTACCGTCAAGACCAGCGATTTAGTCGATCGCACCTCGCAGGTACCCGATCTGGGAGCCATGACCGGGCAGGCCAGCATCGCGTTCACTTTGAAGACCGGCGAAATCAGCGGCCCAATTCAAGGTGGGCCCAACGGAGTCGTGCTCAAAGTTGTCGAGGTACAAGAATCTTCGCCGGAGCAAGTAAAGCTGGGTTGGGACAAAGCCAAGGAAACCCTGCTGCAACAAAAGCGCGATGAGTATGAAGGTCTCTATGCAGAAAATCTGCGCACCCAACTGGAAAAAGAGGGCAAGATCAAAATCAACAAGAAAGAGATGGACCGTTTGACCTCGACCTCCGAGGGAACGTAGCAGTGAGACGCACCTAACTTCTGTGGCCAGCAGAGACGCCCTGCTGGCCCCCTTTTTTTATGCAGCCGTATCGACAGCTTCTGATCGGCCCACGAATTCAGCTGGAACAATTGCCCATGCTTTCACAACGATCCTCCGGCCTCCTTCTGCATCCCACCTCCCTGCCTTCGCATGGTGGGATCGGCGATCTCGGGCCGGCAGCGTACGCCTTCGTGGACTGGCTCGCCGCTGCCAAGCAGACCTTATGGCAGGTCCTGCCTTTGCAGCCGGTTGGGGCCGGCAATTCACCTTACTCCTGCACCTCCGCATTTGCCGGCAATGTGTTAATGATCAGCCTGGAGCGCCTGGCGCAGCGTGGCCTGGTCGACCCCAAACTGGTGGCGGCAATCCCCGATGGCGGATGCTCGGTGGATTTCGAGAGTGTGCGCGTTCACAAGCTCCCGCTGCTGCGCCAGGCGGCGGGAAAATTTCTGCAATCGGCAAGCGGTCGCCCGCGCGAGCGCTATGATCGTTTTTGCCACGACAATCGATGGTGGCTGGAAGATTACGTACTCTTCAGTGCGTTGCGCGAACAATATGGCGAGCAGCCCTGGAACGCATGGCCCGCCGAAATTGTCCGGCGAAATCCTGACACGATTGCGAAATTGTATTCCCAACTGCAAGGCCGCTTGGACAAAGAACGCTTCCTGCAGTTTGCATTTTTCGAGCAATGGTCTGCGCTGCGCTCCTATTGCGCCGAGCGCGGTATCCGCGTCATCGGCGACGTGTCGATCTTCGTGAACTACGACAGCGCCGACGTTTGGACCCATCCGCAGATGTTCCGCCTGAAAGCGGACCTGTCACCGGAGGTCGTCGCCGGTGTCCCTCCCGATGCCTTCAGTGAGACCGGGCAGCGATGGGGCAATCCGCTATATGACTGGGAGGCCCTGCGTTCCGACGGCTATGACTGGTGGATCAAGCGTATGCGCTGGGCGGTCGAGACCTGTGACATCGTTCGCCTCGATCACTTTCGTGGCTTCGAGGCCTACTGGGAAATTCCCGCAGACGAGCCCACGGCAGTCCACGGTCACTGGGTCCAAGGACCGAACGACGACCTGTTCAAAGCCTTGCGGAGCGCCCTCGGAAAACTGCCCTTCATCGCCGAAGATCTGGGCTACATTACTCCTGAAGTACACAAGCTCCGAAGGGACCTGGCAATTCCCGGCATGAAAATTCTGCAATTTGGATTTGGAAATCGGGGCGCGCATGCTTACTTGCCGCATAGGTACGATCCAGACTGTGTCGTCTACACCGGGACCCATGACAATGACACGACGGTCGGCTGGTGGAACACGGGCGCCACTGCCGAAGAAAAGCAGTTGGCATCGGCCTACCTGGGAATCGGCGACGACGGAGTACATTGGGCATTCATTCGTGCCGCGTTAGCATCGGTTGCCAATTTGTGTCTCGTACCCGTACAGGACGTGCTCGGACTGGGCAGTGAGGCGCGGATGAACGTTCCCAGCGACACCGGCGACAACTGGTCTTGGCGTCTGCGGGCCGAGGCCCTGACTCCCGAACTGGCGATGAAAATGGCAACTCTGGTGGAGATTACCGATCGCGATGCGTGCGTCAAGACCCCATCACCGCGCAATGAGCAAGGCCAGGGGAAACTTGGCGAAGACTTCGCGGCATAGCAGTGACTGCCCCGGGGTAAAGACTTCTCCGGTAAAGATGTTGCGCAATTGCTTGCCGATCGCGTCTGGCAGCAGCGCCAGTTCCGAATCGCCCCAGACGCCGCCAATTGGCGGCTGTTCCCTTCCCTTCATCAGCGTGTAACTCAGCCGAGGAGCCGCAACTATTATTGCCTCGCCCGCGTGCACTCGCGCAAATGCTACCACGTGCTCTTCCTTCCCATGGGTCACTTGCAGAGGAACGTAGTTTCCCCGCTGGAACAACTCTTTATGCTTGCGTCGTAAATTCAAAGCGCACATCGTGACCCACAGCTTGATTCGTCCATCATGGTACTCGCGCAACAACTCCTGACAGAGACTTGCCAGATCGTCTGCTTGCCCTCGCGTCAGCAGTTCGTCGAGTGCCTGCGAGCGCACCCTGAAATCAACCGGGCGGCGATTGTCGGGATCGACCAGGCTGAAGTCCCACATTTCCTGTCCCTGGTAAACATCGGGTACTCCGGGTGAAGTCAGCTTCAACAGGGTCTGGGTGAGGGAGTTGATCGCGCCGAAATAAGCTAAGGCTGGCAGAACTTTTTGTAGCGAGTCCCAAAAGAGGTTGGTCTTCCCCCGATAGGTCGGCGAGAGAATTTTCTCTAGGAAATTGTTCATGCCGGCCACGTAATCGGGATTTGGATTGAGCCAGCTCACATTGACCTTGGCCTCGTGCACCGCTTTTACCATGTATTGCTGCATGCGGCCAACAAACTCGGTCCGTTGTTCATCGCCGGTCATCCGCAGCGGCCACGCGCCCACCAAAGTCTGGTACAACAAATACTCTTCATTGTCGTCGGGGACAATCCGGCCGTCGTCCAGCCTCGACTTGCGATTGCGGTTGACGCGCCGCCACTTCATGACCAGCGCGGCCCAGCTGCGTGGCATCTCGGAAAGCACATCCAGACGGGCGCGCACGTCCTCGCTGCGCTTGGTATCGTGGGTTGAAGTGCTGAGCATCGAATGCGGCCAATACTCGGCTCGGAGTTGGTTGGCCCGGTGGTATTCGGAGAGCGAAAGTCCGAAGTTCGCAGGAGAGCCCCCGACTTCGTTGACCGAGATAAATCGCGTGTAAACGTAACAGGCGGTGTCTTCCAGTCCCTTGGCCATCACTGGTCCCGTCAGCTGCTGGAACTTCAGCGTGAAGTACAGTTGCTCACGATAGCCGTAAATTGTCGCATCGCCGTTTGCTCCCTCCGACAGAAGAATACTTTGCAGGAAATCGAACACCGCGGGTGCCAACAGCGTATTGCGTCGCTTGGCCAGGTCGATGGCCTGGTGGATGTAGCCACGGTCACGCTCATTCACGTTTCCCCGTTCGTCTATGTAAGTGCGATAGACCGGGAAGCAGGCGATAGTCTCGCGAATCGCTTCCCACAGTACTGTGAGGGTGAAATCGCGGGCGCGGCGGTCCTGATTGGAGATCCGGTTGAGCATATGGGTAAGCACGTTGACTTCGCTGGCAAGCGCTCGCTGCATGATGAGCTTCTTGCTTTGGTAGATCAACCTGTCCACCCGGACGGCTTCCCCAATCACGCGATGATAGAGGTTGGTGAAGAGTCCTTCGTTACGATGATCGATTAGGATTCCATTGACCAGGTTCACGAAATCGTAACCGACTGAGCCGTCCACCGGCCAATAATGAGGTAGGTCCTCACCCGGCTCCAGAATCTTTTCAGCGAGTAGATAGAGCGGTGCCTGTTGGTTCATCCAGTCGTGCTGTGCGAAAGCGCTGTGGGCTTCCAACTCTATGCCATCAGCTGCCAGCGGCGGTTGGGGCTGGGCGCCCAGACACTGACTGGCGCCAAAAAGCCGCTGCAGGCGCCTGAAATATTGCGTCGGGTTCAGCAGTCCGTCGGGGTGATCAACTCGCAGGCCAGCAATAAGGTCTTCGGCCAGAAGCGTACGGATAAGTTTGTGCGTTTCCGCAAATACCCGCGGGTTCTCCATGCGCAGTCCGACCAGATCATTGATGTCGAAAAATCGGCGGTAGTTAATTTCTTCCCCCGATACCCGCCAGAAAGCGAGCCGGTATACCTGTGCCTCGAGGAGCCCGTGCAGGCGGTCGAAGCTATGACTTTCATCCGGAGTTCCGTTCAGCATTCGCAGAGTTTCGCCGATTTCCACCCGAGCGGCAGCTGATTCACTGGTCAACCGTTGCAATTGATCGAATAAGGGCGGCGTCTCGCGTCGCCGGCGAGATATTTGATCAGGATCCGTAACATTGTGGATGGGAAGCTTACCAAAACAATGGACGAGCGAATATAACTCCACCACCGCAGGATCCGCGGCGTTGCTTCGAGAGCGGCGAGGGTCGGCTGCCGAAGCGAAGATCAAAGGAATTGTTTGCGGGTCGATCGGGAACGCCTTGTCGAAGTACTTCACGACGAAATGGGCATCTTCGAAATGGACTTTGATATTCCCCTCTTCGAGGTCGACCCCGTAAGCTTTTCCCAGAATCGGGAGCAAGACCTTATTTCGCAGCTCCAGCTTCAACGGCTCCCAGTCGATGTCGAAAAAATCGGCGTAGGCTGAGGTCCGCCCATTCTGCATCACGTCTTGCCACCACGGGTTGGTTCCATGCCCCACGCCCATGTGGTTGGGTACTGTGTCAAGGACCAGACCCATGCCATGCGCTTTGAGTTCCGCTATCAAACTCCGGAATTCTTCTTCGGTTCCGATCTCAGGGTTGACCTGGTTGTGGTCGATGATGTCGTACCCGTGCTGGCTGCCGGCGCGCGCCTTCAAGATGGGCGAAGCATAACAATGACTCACCCCCAGCTGGCAAAGATACGGGACCAGCTTGCGCGCATCTTCGAAGTGAAAACTGCTATTGAACTGCAGCCGGTAGGTAGACAGCGGCCTCGCAGCGTGCTTCTCAGCGGCAATGCGCTCGAAGCACTCGGACAGCTCCGAAGATTGGACGGTCAGGACCGGCGAACTGGTTGGCATAGTAGCTGGCGATTTTCCAAACGGCGAGGCCCGCATCGCAAAGCGATGATAATTGGATGCACCTCAGAGGTTCTGTGCTGTTTGGCACATTCGACTAGGCTGCTTTACTTAATCGCGAGCGGCGGCGAAAATAAGAGATTGGCGTGTGTTCGCAACCGAGTTCTGTGCAGCCTGCGTTTTTCGCGCGGCGCTGATGAATGGCGCAACGGTATTACCCTGCGCTAGGTCTTGGAATGAAAGGAATTTTATGGCCGCCACTGGCGAATTAATCCGCATGATGAATTATGTTGACGACATTGCGGCAACCCTCCGCCGCATCAACGCAAGCCTCTACCTGATTACAGGCGACGAGAAACGACGCCTGGCCGAATACATGCGCAAGTCTGACCCCTACTTTCTCAACGTCGTCGAGCAATTGGAAAAGGGGGGAGATTAGCCGATGGCCGAAGTTCGCACCGTTGCCGTCATCGGCGCTGGAATCATGGGCCGCGGCATCGCACACGCCGCGGCGCTGGGAGGCTATCGCACCATTCTCGAAGACATTCTGCCCACCACTTTGCGCAAGGCGGAAGGCGAAATCCGCACCAACCTCGACAAAGCCGTCGAGCTGGGCAAGGTGACCAAGGCCGACGCTGACCAAGCTTTCGGCCGCTTGGAATACGCTTCTTCCGTCGAGCAGGCCGCGCGCGAGGCCGACCTGATCATCGAAGCTGTTCCGGAAGAGATGGAATCGAAGATCGAGATCTTCACCCTTCTCGATAAGGTCAGCCGCCCATCGACCATCCTCGCCTCCAATACCTCTTCGCTCAGCGTCACAGAAATTGCGTCGGTGACCTATCGCGCGCCCAAGTGCGTGGGGATGCACTTCTTCAATCCGGTGCACAAAATGAAGCTGTTGGAGATCGTGCGGGCGCTGGAAACCGACGAGGAAACTCTAGCTGCGGCGGTCGAAGTCGGCAAGCGGATGGGCAAAGAAGTTGTGGTGATCAAGGAGTCGCCGGGATTCATCACCAGCCGCATCAATGCCATGATCGGCAATGAAGCGTTTTACATGTTGCAGGAAGGCGTGGCGTCTCCGCAGGACATCGACAAAGCGCTCAAGCTGGGATTGAATCACCCCATGGGCCCGTTCGAGATGGTCGATCTCGTCGGGCTCGACACTCGCCTGCACATTCTTGAGTATCTGCATAAGTCGCTGGGCGAGAAGTTTCGTCCCGCGCCCCTGCTGGTGCAATACGTGAAAGCCGGACGCCTGGGACGCAAAGCCGGACGTGGCGTGTATGAGTATCCGGGGGAAAGTGCGGGACGGGCCGAAAAGGCGGCTGCGGTTTCAGCGATTGAAGAGAAACAATAGGGCTGTGCGTTA
>Ga0182016_10007200_pt1 | contig 11505 bp, 10 predicted proteins | sample 712S2MmetaG_FD_120491 | JGI IMG/M metagenome (GOLD analysis project Ga0182016, IMG submission 120491) | Permafrost microbial communities from Stordalen Mire, Sweden - 712S2M metaG | ecosystem: Environmental > Terrestrial > Soil > Wetlands > Permafrost | place: Sweden: Stordalen | collected...
AGTCTCTTCGGACCCCATCGTATGCGTCCGTCCAGCTCGCGCCAAACCAACCCAAACAACAAAGCCCCGCAAGGACCCCGCCGCCCACGTCTCTCTTCCTTCCGATGCAATTGTCAAATAGCGACGGAAAAGCTTGCGCTCCTCCACTGGATCCTCGCTGCAATCGCCGGAGCCTGACGCCCCCGCGCTCGCCGCGCTGACCCGAATTCCTGCGGCTTCGCCGCAAACGAGACGACCGAAACCGCCCTGCCCCCGCTTCCCAGCAGGGAGGAGCGCATCTCGAGATCGTCCCGAAATCCCGACGTCGCGCGGGCCGCCACAGCGCCGCCGCCGTCAGTCGCGTGGGTATATGAGTCCGCGTCGCCGGTGTCAAACTGTTTTTGCAAAAGGTTCGCATATCGAGACCCGCACGGCGGTTCGCCTGGGGATAATTCGCCCGATCCGCGGCCGCGACGGCCCATCCGCCGCACAACAGCCACGGTTTTAGCCGAGAAGCGCCGGCCGGCGCGTTGCGCTGGCGGAGCGGCGACGGTACGAAGGAGCCGCCGCGGGGAGCGCGCAGCGAGCGAGCGACGAAATTTGACGTGACAACTTCCGCCGCCCGAATCTCCCGCGCCGCCGGGCCGGCCGAGAGGCTTCGCTCGATTGTCGAACTCGGCCACGAGCCGCCGATCGAAATCGGCGAGCCGCGCATCGACGGCCGCGAGCGACGCCGCGTCTCACTGCGCTGGCTCGCCGGCATCGCCCTCTCCGGGGCGACCGGCTTGGCGCTGATCGGCTCGGCGCTCTATCTCGACCTCGACCGCCAGTCGAATTTCGCCGAGGCGCCGGAATTCGCCAATCTCGCCCGTCACGAAGAGGCCGAAGGAGTCAACGGCGACAAGGGCGACCGGCTGGTCAGGCCGATCGACGTGGTCGCCGCAAAGCAGACCTACAAGGCGCCCACGACAATCAAGATCGGCGACAAGGAAGTCGTGAGGGTGCGGCCGTTCACCATCCTGTCGACCGCGCTGGCGCTGACGCCCAATGCTTTCGCCGACGCCGTGCCGCCATTCAACCCGCTGACGGCGATGAGCGGCGCCGCCGAAAAGGCCGACGCGCCGCCCGACCCCGGACCGGCCCAGGACGACGCCGAAGTCGCCTTCTCGCAGCGCGACCTCGCCCCCGACGAGGCGGCCGCCGCGACCGGCGAGTTGACGCTCGCCGAAGCCCAGGCCCAGGTAGCGGAACTGTTGAAAGCCTCGACGACGGGCGACGAAATCCCCGTCCTGCCGCCGCAACTGCTGCTCAAGCGCACCAGCCAGGCTGGCATCGACCCGCTCGGCGGGCTCTCCTATCCGACCACCAGCTCGATCAACGCGCCTTTCGCCTCGATCGAGGTCAAGATGGTGCCGGAGAACGTCACCGACGCGGCGATGACGCCGGCGCCGCCCGACAGCCGCGAGCGCCTCGCGGTCTTGCGCCACGGCGAAGCGTTCGAGGACCTGTTGCAGGCCAATGGCGCAAGCAAGGACGCAGCCGACGCGATTCTCGCCGCCTTCGGCGTCAAGCGCGGCGAATCGCCGGTCGCCGAGGGACAGAAGGTCCTCCTGCAATACGACGACTCCGGGGACGGCAAACCGCCGCTCATCGCGCGCGTCTCGGTCTACGCCGACGAGCAGCTCAAATCGACGATTGCGATCAACGACGAAGGCGCCTATGTGCCGGTCACGCTGCCGCGCCAGGCGAGCGCGCGCGGCGACTCCGAGCCGGACAACGGCGGCTTCAGCCTCTACGAAAGCATGTACGAGACCGCCCTCAAACAGGGGCTGCCGAAGCCGATCATCGACGAAATGGTGCGCGCGTTCGCCAACGACGTCGACTTCCAGCGCGCAACGCAGCCGGGCGACTCGATCACCGCCTTCATCGCCGAACCCGACGAAATCGATCCGCATCCGCAGCTGCTCTATGCGTCGATGTCGGTGCGTGACCAGACGTTCAAGTATTTCCGCTTCCAGACGCCCGACGACGGCCTGGTTGATTTCTACGACGAGAACGGCCGCTCGGTGCGCAAGTTCCTCCTCCGCAAGCCGGTCGCCGGCGGCGAAATGACTTCGCCGTTCGGCATGCGCTATCACCCGATCCTGCACTACACACGCATGCACACCGGCGTCGACTGGGGCGCGCCAATCGGCACGCCGGTGGTCGCGGCCGGCAACGGCGCCGTGATCAAGGCGGAGTTCACCTCCGGCTACGGTCGCCGTATCGAGATCCAGCACGTCAATGGCTACGTCACCACCTATTCGCACCTCTCCGGTTTCGCGCGCGGCATCGCTCCCGGCGTGCGCGTCACGCAAGGCCAAGTGATCGGCTATCTCGGCCAGTCGGGCTTGGCCACCGGGCCGCATCTTCACTATGAGGTCATCATCAACGGCAACTTCGTCGACCCGATGGGGATCAAGCTTGCCCGCACGCGCGAGTTCGACGGCAAGCTGCTCGCCGCGTTCAAGCGCGAGCGCGACCGGATCGAGCAATTGATGGCCGAAGCGCCGACCGCCGCCTCGACCGCTTCGGCCGCGCCGACCGCGCCCGCGGGCGCGACGACGCCCGGCGCCTCGACGACCACCAAGATCAACTGAGCCGCGCGACGAAGCGCGGGGCGCCGGGCGCAAAGCCAAGCGCTGCGCGCACGTCTTCCGCCGCTGCGCCCTGATCGCGCAGCGGCGTCGAGGCGGCGCTCTTCGACATCTTGTCGCCGTGAGCGTCGAGCACGAGCCGATGATGGCGATAGCGCGGCGCCGGCAGGCCGAGCGCCGCCTGCAGCAGGCGGTGCGCCGAGGTCGCGGCGAACAGGTCGCGGCCCCTGACGACGTCGCTGACCGCCTGCAGCGCGTCGTCGACGACGACGGCGAGGTGGTAGCTCGCGGCGACGTCGCGGCCGCGCAGGACGAAATCGCCCCAGGCGGCAGGCTCGGCGACGCAACGCGTCTCCGTCTCGCCTTCGCCGAACTCGCGCCAGATGAGATCCGCCGGCGCGGCAGCGCGCGTGCGCGCCGAATCGAGCCGCCAGACCGGCCGCGCGCCGGCGGCGAGCCGCGCCTCGACCTCGCGCGCCGACAAGCTGCGGCAGGTTCCGGGATAGAGCGGCGCGCCGTCGGGATCGCGGCCGGCCCGAGCTGCGGCGAGCGCGCCGCGCGTGCAGAAGCAGGGATAGGCGAGGCCGCACGCGCGCAGAGCGTCGAGCGCGCGCGCGTAATCGCCGGCATGCTCGCTCTGGCGGCGCGGCGCCCCGTCGAAGACGATTCCGAGCCAGGCGAGATCGTCGCGAATCGCCGCCTCGTATTCGGGCTTGCAGCGCGAGCGGTCCAAGTCTTCAATGCGCAACAGCAGTCGCCCGCGGTTGGCGGCGGCGAAACGCGCGTTCATCAGCGCCGAATAGGCGTGGCCGAGATGCAGCGCGCCATTCGGCGACGGCGCGAAGCGAAAGGTCGGAACGGACGGCATCGGCGAACGGATGAGCGGCGAGAATGGCGGGCACTGTTTCGAAAAAGTCGAGCGGCGGCAAGAGCGCCGCGAAGGCGGCGCGCAAGGCCGGCGGGAAGCGCCGCACGGCGACAAAAAAGCGCGCGCCCGCCAAACGCTCCGTTGCGCCGCCGCGCTACCATCCTGGCCCGCCGATCGCCGACGAGGCGGCGCTCGCCGCCGCGCTCGGCAAGCTCGAGGCGCTCGATCCGAAGACGGTCGGCGCGATGCTCGCGGTCGGCGGCTCGCCGAGCTTGCGCTGGCGCGAGCCGGGCTTCGCCGGCCTGGTCGCGATCATCGTTTCGCAGCAGGTTTCGGTCGCCAGCGCCAACGCGATGGTGGCGCGGCTGCAAGCGGCGTTCGCCACGCTCGACGCGGCGAGCGTGCGCGCCGCCGACGAGGCGAAGCTGAAGGCCTGCGGCCTTTCGCAGGCGAAGATGAACGCGCTGAGGGCGCTCGCCGAGGCGACGCTGGGCGGTCTTGACCTCGCCGGGCTCGCCGCGCTCGAGGCCGAAGCCGCCCACGAGGCGCTGGTCGCGGTCAAGGGCATCGGGCCATGGACCGCCGATCTCTTTCTGCTGTTCTGCCTCGGCCATCCCGACGCGTTCCCCGCCGGTGATCTCGCGCTGCAAGAAGCAGCGCGGCTCGCGCTCGGCCTGAGGAAGCGGCCCGACGCGCGCAGGCTCGAACGGATCGCCGAGCGTTGGCGGCCCTTGCGCGGGGTCGCGGCGCGGCTGCTGTGGGCCTATTACCGCGGCGTGAAGCGGCGCGCGGGCGTGGTCGGGCAATCATAGCGCGCAAGCGATCGCGCGCTGAGGACGCCGCCGCCTCAGCGGCGGCGTCGTTCATGGCGTGCTCGGCGGCTCGCTGGCGCGTCGCTCGGCTTCGCGCTAGAGGGCGTCATCGTCCCCACGCTGGAGCCGCACGCCGATGCCCGCTGAACTCAACGGCCCGCGCCTCGATCCCGAAGTCGCTACCGCCAAGCGGCTAGTCGTGTTCCTGCACGGCTATGGCGCCGATGGAAACGACCTGATCGAGCTCGGCCGGCAATGGCGGAAGCTCTTGCCCGACGCGGCTTTCGTTTCGCCGCACGCGCCCGAGCGCTGCGCCGGCGCGCCGACGGGCCGGCAATGGTTCCCGCTCAATGTCCTGGCTCCCGACGACGCGCGTGGCGAGGACCAGCGCTGGAGCGGCGTCGTCGCCGCGCGGCCGGCGCTCGACGCCTTTCTCGACGCCGAGCTGGCGCGGCGCGGCCTCGACGATTCTCGCCTCGCGCTGGTCGGCTTCAGCCAGGGTTCAATGATGGCGCTGCATGTCGGCCTGCGCCGCCGGCGCGCGCCGGCGGCGATCGTCGCCTATTCGGGCCTGTTGGTCGGTCCGGACAAGCTCGACGAAGCGAAAGCGCTGAGCGCCAAGGGCGAATCTCCGCCGATCCTGCTCGTCCACGGCGACCAGGATCCCCTGATTCCGCTCGAGGCGATGTTCGCGGCGATGGACGATCTCGCGCGCGCCGGCATTCCCAGCCAATGGCACCTGTCGTTGGGCGTCGGCCACGGGATCGACGCCGGCGGCTTGACCCACGGCGGGTTGTTCCTCGCGCAATCGTTCCGCGCGACGGGGCGCTGAGCCGCGGCGGTTCGGCCGCTCGAGGCCGAGGCGTGGGCGCGCCGCCGCAAACGAAAAGAGCCGCCTCGACGAGGCGGCTCTCGAAAACTTCGTGGAACGCGATGCCGCGTCAGCGCGAGTAGAACTCGATGACCTGGTTCGGCTCCATCTGGGTCGGATAGGGAACCTCAGTGAGGCTCGGCACCCGAGTCATCTTCGCCGTGCCCTTGCCATGGTCGACCTCCAGGTAGTCGGGCACGTCGCGCTCCGCGAGCGCGGCCGCCTCGAGCACGAGGGCGATCTGGCGCGAGGATTCCTTGATCTCAATGAGGTCGCCGACCTTCACCTGGAACGAGGCGATGTTGACGCGGCGGCCGTTGACCTTGAGATGGCCGTGGTTGACGAACTGGCGCGCGGCGAACACGGTCGGAACGAATTTGGCGCGATAGATGACCGCGTCAAGCCGGCGCTCGAGGAGGCCGATCAGGTTGGCGCTCGAGTCGCCCTTCATCCGCATCGCCTCGACGTAGTACTTGTGGAACTGGCGCTCGGAGATGTTGCCGTAATAGCCCTTGATCTTCTGCTTGGCCTTGAGCTGGGTGCCGAAATCGGTCGCCTTGCCCTTGCGCCGCTGGCCGTGCTGGCCGGGTCCGTATTCGCGCTTGTTGACCGGGCTGCGGGGCCGACCCCAGATGTTTTCGCCCATCCGGCGGTCGATTTTGTATTTCGCTTCGGCGCGCTTCGTCATCGCGGTTCCTCTGGTTCTCGTTTCAGGGAACGCGCCCTCCTCTGCGCCGACCTCCGCCGCTGGGACGAAAGCTGCGCCGACAGGCCTCCGCCGAGCCAGGCGAAAACCACGGGTGCGTCAAACGACGAGCGCGCCCCCGTCTGCCAAGGGCGCGCACATCGGGCGGTGCTCTAGGCTGGCGCGGCGGCGAAGTCAAATCGAATTCCGGAGCGACGATGCGCAGCGGCGGCCTGACTGCCCCAGCGCCCTCAGCCATCCGTGGCTGACAAAGCGCGTTTCCCAAACCGGTCGCGCCGACAACCGGCGAGGCGGCTGAGATTGGGGGCGGCCGCCATGCCCGAATCACTTGCCTATCCGTCCGACCGACCGGATCAGTCATGCATATTTCACATGACAGCATCCAGCCAGACGCGGCCAAACTGTCACGACTAGGTAAGAATTTCTGCAAAACAAAAGAGTTTGGCTGATTCGCGGCTCTGGCATGCGAGGACTGCATGCGTCCTATGCATGGATGACGCGCTGCAGCATTGACCTTTGTGCGGCGCCGAACTATATCGGGGCGGTCTAGAGAGAGGGAACGCGCAAGGGCTCAGGCCGGCGACCGGTTCAAACACCGCCGCCGTCGGCCGCAAGATGAGGAGCCGACCATGAGCTTTGAATTCCTCCGCCGTTATTTCCGCGAACGTCGCGTGTATTGGGAGACGATGCGCGAGTTGTCCACCTACACCGATCGTGAGTTGCACGACATCGGCATCGACCGCGCCGACATCGAACACATCGCACGCCAAGCGGCGCAGGGCTGATGTCGCCCGCCGCCGAGATCCCGGCGCACCGGTCCGAGAGGCCGCGGCGCCGGGAGCAAGACGCTTCCAACCATTAATAGCGAACATTCAGGCCAATGCGGACGAGACTGCCGTCCAGCCGTTGGCTGGCGTTGACGGACAACCCCTCGCCCTGGGCGATGTCGTTGGCCGCGGCGACCGCGTAATCGGCCTTGCCGAGATCATAATAGAGATACTCGGCCTTTAGCGACATATTGCGGGCGAAGCCGTATTCAACGCCGCCGCCCAGCGCATATCCGACCTTCGCGCCCGAGGCCGATCCGGCGAAGAGATCGGTGTTCAAGCCGTCGTATTGCGAGGCGGACGATTCCGCCTTGACGCCGCCGTAGGCGAGGCCGCCGGTGGCGAAGATCAGCGCGCGGTCGAAGGCGTAACCGACCCGCAGGCGGGTCGTTCCCAACCAGTCCAGCCCGGCTTTCTGGCGCCCGTCGTTGGTGATGATTCCATTTGTCGGCGCAACGAAATTGGTCGAGCGCGCGCCGCCAGCCCAGTCGAGGTCGGTCTCAAGGCCGGCGACGATCTGTTGCATCTGGTAGTTGTAGCCGAGTTGTGCGCCAAACGCGCCAAAGGTCGCCGCGTGGTCGCCAAGGCTGACGGGAAGGTATCCGTCGGCGATCGCGCTCTGGACCGCGTTGTCGCCGCTGACGTTGAGCGGCCCACTCGGGCCGAAGATGTCGTCGAAACCGGGCGGGTCGGGCGCCGGAATTGAGGAATAGCTGTATTTGGTCTGGGCGTCCTCCCAGCCCAGACCGGCGTTGGCGCCGAAATAGACCCCCGTCCAATTGTACGCCACAGCGGGCGGAGCGCCGAAATCGGCCGCCGCGGCGGCGGTCGGCGCGCAACAGACGGCGATGAGAATCAGTCGGCTTCGCATGAGAACCCCCTTGGATGCGCCAATACGCAACTCATAGTTGCATAAACTAGTTGATTCAACCGTTAATCCGCCTCGATCCCGTCTTTTTGCAGGGAGCGCAGCGCCGGCGGAGCCGGCCGCCCGCAGCTAAAGCGCCGGCCTCGCCGCGACGAAGCGCAGCGTCGCCGCCAGCGCAGCGATGAGCAGCAGCGCGAACAGAGCGAACGCCGCCGACAGCGACAGCGCGTCGGCGACCGCGCCGGCGATTAGCGGCGCCGGCAGGCGCGCGAACGCGCCGAAGAACGCCGCCGCCGACAGGCCGGCCGCCGCCGTCGCGCCCGGTTGTCGCGCGGCGAGCGCGAAGCCGCACGGCACGACCGCGCCGGTGCCGAAGCCGATCACTGAAAAGCCGGCGACGCTCAGCGCGAAACCCGGCTTCGTCGCGACAAGCAGAAAGCCGAGCGAGGCGACGGCGAGCGAGCCGACGATCAGCCAGCGGTCGGCGATCCGCGCACGCAGTCGGTCGACATTGAACCGCTGCACCGCCTGGCAGCCGGCAAAGAAAGACGCGCCGAGCCCGGCGAACGCGGCAAGCTCGGGCGCCTCGCGACGCAACACCAGTCCCGACCACGCCATCGCCGCGCTCTCGCAAGCGATGCAGGCGCCGATGACCAGTCCGAGCGTGGCCAGCGCGCGCGAGGCGAAGACGCGACGACCCACCGCGACCGCGCCGACCGTCTCGCCGCGATCGGCGGGAACCGCGACGGCGACCGCGACGCTCGCCCCCCACAACGCGGCGAGCACGGCCAGGCACGAGATCCACGGCGCGCCGCCGGCTGCGATCACGCCCGCCGCCGCCGCTGCGAGCGCGACCCCCGCCGAAGCCGCGCCATGCATGCCGGCCAGCACCGGCCGGCCGAGGCTGCGCTCGATCCGCGCGCCGGCGGCGTTCATCGTCAGATCGACCAGACCGGCGAGAAAGCCGTAGACCGTCTGCAGCGCGAAATAACCGACGAGGTCGTCCACCAGCAGCAGCGCGGCGAGCGCCGGCGCCGACGCGACCGCCGCGACGATCAGCGCCCGCTTGGCGGTGAACCGCCGCGCGAATGCGCCGCCCGACGACATCGCCGCAAGATAGGCGGCGGTGAACAGGGTCAGCGCCGCGCCGTAGGTCGCCGGGCTGAGGCCGAGGCGCGCGACGATCGTCGCCGAGGCGCCCGACCAGGCGCCGAGCCCGACGCCGAAGGCGAAGAACATCCCCGCCGTCGCGCGGCGCGGCGACAGCGCCTTTCGGCGCGCGTCCCTCGGCGGCGCCGACGCGTGCGCAGGCTCCCTAGGGTCGCCGTCCATCAGGGCGCCAATCCCCGCCGCTCGACGCGCCGATTCGCATGGGGCCGCCGACCTAGGCGCCGCGTCGGTCGCGGCAGACGCGCGCGCTCACTTCGACGCGACAATGCGCACCTTGGCTTCGCCGTTGGCGACCGGCTCGACCTCGACCGGCGCTGGCGGAGGCGCGACCGGCGCGGCGAAGACGGCCGCCGCCGCCGCCGAGCCGCTGAAGCGCGCGATCAGCCACGAGCGGAACAGCGCCACTGCCTCGTTGCTGAGATCCTCGGGGTGGGTCGTCAGATAATAGCCGTAACCTTCGTCGAGCCACAGATCGAACGGCTGCGCGAGGCGGCCGGCCCTGATCTCCTCGGCGAACAGCAGCGGGTCCGAGAGCGCGACGCCGTCGCCGAGGATCGCGTATTGCACCGCGAGCTGCTCGGTGTCGAAGACCAGGCCGCGATCGACCGACAGATCGGGACGGCCGAGCGAACGGACGAAATTCTCCCAGAAGAAGTGCCGCGAGCGGCCGTCGATCTTGACGTGCAGGAGGTCGTTGGCGGCAATGAACTTGGCGGGATCGGAGCGGTCGGCGTTCTCGAGCAGCTTGGGGCTGCAGAGCGGCGTCGCGCGCACCATCCACAGCAGGTCGTGGATCGCGTCGGCGACCCGCGGCTCGGAATAGACGATGGCGATGTCGATGTCGCCGTCGGTTTCGGGGCCGGAGCTCGGCTTGGAGACGATCTCGAGCGTGATGCCGGGGTTCTCGGCGCGGAAGTCGCGCAGGATCGGAATCGCCAGGCGATGGGCGAAGGCGGTCGGCAGCGCGACCTTGAGCACCCGTTTCGGCCGGCCCTTCTCCTTGATGACTTCGCCGAGCGCCTGATCGATGCGGTCGAACGACTTCGACACCACCGGCAGGATGTGGCGGCCCGCCTCCGTGAGCACAAGCTGCTGCGGGCGGCGCTCGAACAGCGCGACGCCGAGAAAGTTCTCCAGCACCATCACATGCCGGCTGACCGCACTCTGCGCGACAGTGAGGCTATTGGCGGCAGCCGTGAAACTCAGGTGCTGACCCGCCGCTTCGAACGCGCGCAGAGCATTCAGCGGCAACCATTTGCGATCCATCGTCCATCCCCGAGGGCGATGCGGGACGCCGGTCGACGCCCCTGCTCGCGCGCCCTCGTCCAACGTGACGATATGGCCCGCGCGTTGCGCCCGCAAGAGGCTGAGCGGTGAAGCGCGTCAACCGTCCACACTCGAATCGCGCTCGGGCGCGCTCGACGACCGCGGCGCGGCGTCGAAAGCAGTCTTGAGACGACCGTCGCGGACCGCACGCTTCGCCCTTCGCAAAGCGGCGCTGCGCCGCGTCGCCCGACGGCGAAACAGCCGGCGCCCCCGATTGCAGAAGGCCGTGTAACTTCGCCAGACGAGACCGGAGACTGTTGCGTCGCAGGCAAATCGATGGACTGAGAGCGGTCGCGGTCGCGCCGGTCATCCTCTGGCGCGCCGGCGTCGAGGCGGTCAGCGGCGGCTTCATCGGCGTCGACGTCTTCTCCGTCATCAGCGGCGATCTCATCGCTGGCTTGATCCTCTCCGAGCGCGAGGCCTGCATACCTCGGCGCTGCGGCTGCCGGCGCCGGGAGGCCGACGACGGCGCTTCCCATCCCCGGCCGCCTGAGTTAAAGCAGCGGCCGAATTCGCCCTCCTGAAAATTCCATGACCCCTGACAGCCCCGTCGCGCGCCGGCGCACATTCGCGATCATTTCCCACCCCGACGCCGGCAAGACGACGCTGACCGAGAAGATGCTGCTCTACGGCGGCGCGATCCAGCTTGCCGGCGAGGTGCGCGCCAAGGCCAACCGCCGCCAGACCCGCTCCGACTGGATGGGCATCGAGCGCGAACGCGGCATCTCGGTCGTCACCTCGGTGATGACCTTCGAATACGGCGGCTGCGTCTTCAACCTGCTCGACACGCCCGGCCACGAGGACTTCTCAGAGGACACCTACCGCACCCTGACCGCGGTCGACTCGGCGGTGATGGTGATCGACGCCGCCAAGGGCATCGAAGCGCGCACGCGCAAGCTGTTCGAGGTGTGTCGGCTGCGCGACATCCCGATCGTCACCTTCATCAACAAGATGGACCGCGAGACGCGCGATCCCTTCGACCTGCTCGACGAGATCGAGAAGACGCTGGCGCTCGACACCGCGCCGCTCGACTGGACGGTCGGGCGCGGCCGCGGGCTGGTCGGCGCCTACGACATCCGCCGCAAGACATTGCGCGCGCTCGACAAGGATGCGGCCGAGAGGCCGGTTTCCGGGCCCGACGACCCGGCGATCTGGGCGATGCTGCCCGAGCACGAGCGCGCCGCAGCGATGGAGGAGATGACGCTCGCGGTCGAAGGCTGCCGACCGTTCGACAAGCAGGCGTTCCTCGAAGGGCACCTGACGCCGGTGCTGTTCGGCAGCGCACTGAAGGAATTCGGCGTGCGCAACCTGATCGACGCGATGGCCGAATTCGCGCCGCCGCCGCGCGCGCAGGAAGCCTCGACCCGCACGGTGAAGGCGGACGAGCCGAAGATGACCGGCTTCGTTTTCAAGATCCAGGCCAACATGGACCCCAACCATCG
>Ga0182016_10007201_pt1 | contig 11505 bp, 9 predicted proteins | sample 712S2MmetaG_FD_120491 | JGI IMG/M metagenome (GOLD analysis project Ga0182016, IMG submission 120491) | Permafrost microbial communities from Stordalen Mire, Sweden - 712S2M metaG | ecosystem: Environmental > Terrestrial > Soil > Wetlands > Permafrost | place: Sweden: Stordalen | collected...
AATATCAGCTTTACTGTCAAATCATATCGAGAACAAGAACCACACCCTCATGATCAACAGGCATATATTATCAAAGCGCAATTACCTTGGCATAGTCAACCGTTAACTAAAATAAAATTAGAGATCTCCAGAGATGAATTAATACTTAAATCTCCAGTTTTGCGTACAATTATTCACGAATATGGAGAAAGTTTTAAAGAGCAGCTACAAGTTTACACATTAGAAGAAATTCTAGCAGAAAAATATCGTGGATTATTACAAAATCAACAAAAAATGCAACAACGAACTTGGATCAGATCTAGAGTAAGAGATTTTTATGATTTATGGCATATTTTAGAGCAATTTAGAAATGAGTTAGATCTAACTAATTTTAAAGAGCTATTTATTCAAAAATGTCATCATAAAGGTATAGAATTTATAACTCCAGAACAATTTTTTGAGCCTAATTATTTAAATAAAATTAAATCGGATTGGGAACAATTTTTAACCATGTTGATCGAAAAATTGCCAGAATTTGATGAATTAATTAACAAATTAAAACCACTAACGTATGAAATTTTTAAAGGCAGAAAAAATGGCTAGGAAAGGTCTTAGTAAACAACAAATTTTTACCACAGCCAAAGAACTTGCAGCAAATGGAGAATTACCTACGGCTATTAAGATCAGGAATTTGCTGACTACTGGTAGTATTGCTACTATTCAAAAATACTTAAAAGAATGGAAAACTAATTGTTTTAATTTTAATAAAGATCTTATTAACGATTTAAACTCTACACCTACAAATCAAGAGTTATTAGACAGTCAAAGGATCTTGGAGCGCTCACTTAGTCAACAAATTGCCAAAAATGAAAACTATACTCAAGAGTTGATCCAAGCCGAAAAGACTATTGCTACTTTAAAAGCAGAAAATTATAAATTGCAAACTATTAATAAAGAATTACAACTAGAATTAAAAGAAGCAACCGCCATTAAAACCACCCTAGAACAAGTTACCCAAAAAATTCAGCATAGGTTAGAACTTAATGATCACCAAACGATTATTCAGCAACAACAATTAATTGAATCACTGCAAGTGGAACTTAAGGAACTAAGCGCTAAAAGTATGAAGGCAATGCAAGAGTTAAGTAGTGCCGATCATGAAGCGTTAATGCAAGAAAGAGTACACAGCATTAATCTACAAGCTAAAATAGATGCTTTAAATAAAGAATTAATGGACAGTAATAAGCAATTGGAGTCTATTAAACAAACGGCAGAGTTTCAGGTTAAAGTTTTACAAAGGCAAATTAAAGCTCAACAACAAGTGCTAACTAATTATTTAGCCCCAGAAGAGTTGAATAATTTAAATCTTGAAGGATTATTAATCGGAGCTAATTGTGGAAAATAGTTGGATTGTAACTAAACCATCGGCTTTAATTTCATGGCAACCAAAAATTGATTTAAGGCTAGCAAGCCAACCGCAAAATGATGATTGCTACATTTTAGCAGAGAATGACGTGGAGGCGATTCAGCTTTGGATCCAGCAATTTAAAGATACGCCGACTACCCACAGAGCCTACCAAAAAGAAGCTGAGCGATTATTATTATGGTGTACCTTTGAAAAAGGACTAGCAATTGGGGAGTTAAAAGCTGAATATTTTGAAGAATACTTTAATTTTTTACAAAACCCACCAAAGAATTGGTTAGGTTCTAAGAAAGAGTTGCGAGCAGAAAGATATACCATTAACTGGCGGCCATTAGCTGCTCCGTTAAAAAAAACCTCTTTATTGTTTGCCGTAAGAGTTATAAATTCTTTAATGAACTATTTAGTCGATGCTAAGTATTTAAAATCTAATCCGATGAAGCTAATTAAAAAGTACCGTGATTTATCAATTGACTATGAGGAGCAAAAATATAAAGTTTGGGCAAGAATGTTGGAAGTTGATGAATGGCAAGCAGTACAGGAAGCACTGCAAAATTTACCAGAAAATAATTCTAAAGCACAACAATATAAAACCAGAACTCAGTTATTGTTTGCGCTTTTATATTTGTTGGGGCTAAGAATTCATGAAGTGGCAAATGCAACTTGGGGTTCATTTAGGAAATTAAACGGTAATTGGTGGTTTTTTGTTAAAGGCAAGGGGGGTAAACTTGGGCATGTGCCGGTTAACGATCAATTACTTTCAATGATTAAAATTTATCGATTATCATTAAATAAATTACCATTACCTGAAGAAGATGAATTAGAAGCAGTACTCATATCGCAAAAAACTAAAAAACCATTAAGCGTGAGACAATTATTTTCCAATGTAAAAGAAATTGGCCAAGTAGCCGCTGAGAAATTTAAAGACAATCCACAAAAAAGGCAAAAGCTAGCAAGTTTATCGCCACATTGGTTAAGGCATTTATCGGCATCGCATCAGGATTTGGTGGGGATAACAGGCACCATGATCCAAGCAAACCATAGGCATGAATCATATACCACTACCCAAATTTATTTGCATGCACCAGATGAACTGCGGGCACAAGAGATGCAAAAGATGTACATGACAATTAATCCAAAGTTATACTCTAAACCAGCAGAAGATGTTACTACTAAAATTGTTTTATCATTAATTGGTGGTTCATTAGGTGGTACTGATAGTCTAATTAGGTTGCTTACAGCTGTTGAAAATAATATTTTAAGTGACTTTAGCTGGAGCAGAGTAGGTGCATTAATTGAGATGGAAGATATTATTAATAAGTATGAAGAGATTAAAAGTTTTAAGCTGCCTTTAGAGGTTTCGTATGAATTGGCAGGATCTATAGATGGAGAAAGATTAAAATATTTAAAAACAGCTATTTTAAGAGAAGCGGAAATAAGGTTGTTTGATTGTAAGGTTCAATATGCAGCACGGCCTGATTTTGATATAACTTTACTAATGGATCATCCTTGTGGTTTCTAAAAATTTCACATATTTTATATTTAAATATTTAATAAAAAAAGATTTAATACATAGAGGTTTGTATGTTGTATCCACAACCAGAAATAAAAAGTGCTTTTAGTGATTTTAATAAGGCTATATCTATTTTATATGAAGTATTTTCAGAAAATTATCCATTAAAGCCTAATTTTATCGATCGTTGTTGTCCTTGCTGTGCACCATCTTCAAAGGAACGTATTAATTTATTGAAACCACTAAAAACCATATCAATTGATGATTTTGGGCGATACCCTGGTAAAGCTATTTATACTTGGGGTAATGAGCAAGATTTCAAGTATTTTTTACCAAGAATGTTGGAACTAAACATATATATCAATGAATATGATTCTTGTTGGTTATTAGGCAAGTTAGAATATATTGATTGGTTGTCGTGGCCAGACATAGAAAAAAATGTGTTTTTAGATTTTTGCATTAATTATTTCTACAATTTTTTAGAAACATTCCAGTTTTATGAAGCAGATCAATGGAGTGATTTGTTGCTTGAGCTAGCTCAAAAATTTAAAATTAATTTTTGCTTTAATGCTACATTTCTGAAGATAATTCTTAAAAAGTTTTTAGAAACAGTTTTACCTAATAAACATACTGGTTCTAGCATCGATGATTTCTTTTATACTGTTACAAAGTTATTTAATATGGATGATGTAGCAACTATTTTAACTACTTTCGAAAGAAAAGATTTATTACATTTTGCCTTTTTTATGAGAGCATTTTCTTTTAACAAGTGCATAATTTCAAAACATTGCTTATCTTGGGCTGTAAATTATAGAAAAATTCTTGAAGAAGCCTTTTTTGATAAAGATAAACCCAATAAAGAGTACGGTGATTTAATTTCAACAGCCGAAGAGGTGTTGTTTATGTTGATAAAACAAAGTGAATAGATGTTAATTAAAATAGTTGTGACACGGTTAGAAGACTTAATTTCAACCAATTGTATAGTGCAGCTTAAATGTTAATTTGGATAAAAACATGGGAAAATTATTATTTTGTGTAGAAAAAGAAATGTTTTTTATTGAGGATAGAGGTCTAGCGTTGCTTGGACTTATTAACCCTGATTTTGATCATTTATCTATTGGGGTTCTGAGAAGCTGCCCCAATTTTGCACACAGTTTGTTAGGTAAATGGTTTGCAAACGTTTTTTACATTTTGCCTGATTTTTTCAAGAGAAATTAATATTTATAATAAAATTCGAACGGAAATTGCTAACAAATTGTTCATTAGTAAAATTTGCACTTTTTTGATTAATTTTTAATACCATTATTACACCAAAGACATGAATAGCATCAAATTATCATTATAAAAAGCGTGTCTAACAAACGTTCGTTTTCATTACAGGATATTTTTTCATCAAAATCTCATTTTTATCACCATAAAAAGTGCTTAAATAAACGTCTATGAATCAATGTTTAACATCTTGATCTTGCCTAATGAGTTATTGTACAATATAATTTTTAACTAGCAATGGGTTTGTTTTGATGAAAATAGGTTATGCTCGTGTCTCTACTCAAGATCAAAGCATTTACATGCAAAAACAGGCTTTAAAACAAGCTGGTTGCGAAAAAACATTCTCAGACACTGCTAGCGGGGTTCGTGCAGACAGAATTGGGTTAGATAATGCCATGGCTCAATTAAGGGCTGGAGATACTCTTGTGGTATGGAAACTAGATCGATTAGGACGCTCTTTACAAAACTTAATTCAATTAATTAAGCTGTTACAGGAGAAAAAAATAGGATTTCAAAGCTTACAAGAAAATATAGATACTACGACTAGTGGTGGTAAATTAATTTTCCATATATTTAGTGCTTTAGCAGAATTTGAACGTGATGTTATACGCGAACGTACTAACGCTGGATTACAGGCAGCTAGAGCACGAGGCCGGCTTGGCGGTAGACCTTATCTATTACCAAATAAAGATATTATTAGATTAAAGAAATTATATAATGCTAGAGAAAACACCGTAATAGAAATGTGTAAAATTTTTCATATTAGCCGACCAACCTTTTATAATTACTTAAAAGTTAAGGTTAGAGATGACAAACGAAAAGCTAAAAAGAAAATATCTGCAAATATTAAGCGAACTAGAAATTGAAGAATTATTTGCATTACCAAAATTTACAGATACTGAACGGATTTATTATTTTACTTTAAATCCTGCTGAAGAAGCTGTAGTAAATAGGCTAATCTATGTGCATTCTAAAGTACATTTTATTTTGCAGTTAGGGTATTTTAAAGCAAAGTTTAGGCTGTTTAACTTTAGTATTAAAGAAGTCATAGTAGATGCTGCATATATAATAAGTAGATATTTTGCAGGAGAACCAACATTCAATCAATTACCATCCAGAAACATGATAGCAGCAAATAATAAACGCATTCTCGGCTTGATGGACTATAAGAATTCACATAAAATAGCAGTGGAAATTTTAACAGATCGGCTGAAATTTTTAGTGAGAAATTTATCAAAACCAATAATAATTTTAAAAGAACTATTGCTTTATTTTAAACAAAAGCGTGTAATATTTCCTGAGTATACTGTAATGCAAAATATTATCGGTAAAGAAATAATGTTAGAAGAAAAAAGATTACAAACTATAGTAGATAAACATGTACCGACAGATATAACAAAATTACTTAATAATTTACTAGATGCTGATGACATTGCTGAAACTATTGTCTCTCTTAAGCAACATCCCAAAAATTTTAATTTTATGCAGATTCAACAAGAATTAGAAAAACATAAAGCTTATTATCCATTATACCAATTTGCTAAACACTTTTTATCAATGTTAGGAATTTCACAAGAAAACATTAAATATTATGCTTCCTTGGTTCATTACTATAATAAATATAGGTTAAAGGAATTGCCTAGACAACTTAGCTATCTATATTTGCTGTGCTATTCATATAATAGATTTCAAATAATGAATGACCATTTAATTCAAACATTATGTCACTATGTTGCTCTATATAAAGCTGAGGCTAAAAAGTATGCTGAAAAGCAAGTAGTAGAAATATATAACAATATTTATAAGCACTTTAAACCAGCTGGTTATCTTTTGAAAATGTTCTTAAATCCTAAACTATCACGATTAGCTTTTAAAGAAATTCAGAAAAAAGCTTATAAAAAATTATCCAAAACTAAACTCAAACAGGTAAGCAAATACTTAATGGAGCAATGTATAGATAAAATGGCATATGAGTGGCAATTTCATGCTAATAATTATCGCTGTATTACTAAGAATTTACGACCAGTATTTATGGCAATTGATTTTGAATGTAATACCAATAATGCTCCTTTATTAAGTGGAGTTAGATTTATTAAACAGGCGTTGCAACAAAATAAAAATTTAAATCAAATTAAGTTTAACGAATTTCCTAAACAATTTGTTCCAGAAAAATTAAAAAAATATATTTTTGAAATCAGCAAAAACAAAAAACAAGTTAATTCTTACAAATATGAATTTTGTGTTTATAATCAATTAATGCTTCATATAGAGAAAGGACTAGTTTTTTGTAACGATACTATTCAATATAAAAGTTTTGAAGCTGATCTTGGTATAACAACTGCTGACAACAAAGAGCAAATTTTAAAAGACATAGATATTCCAAAATTAACAACACCAATTGAGAAAAGATTAAAAGCATTAAAAGAAGAATTGGAAAACTTATACAAAATAACTAATGAAAACATTAATAACAAATCTAATAAATTTGTTAAAGTTAAAGAAAAAAATGGCAAAACAACCTGGACATTACCTTATAAAAAGAAGGACTTAGACTTTAATAATCCAATATATGATCAACTACCACACGCTAATATTATTAATGTAGTAGATTTTGTAGATCGAGAATGTAATTTTATAAAAGAATTTATGCATGTTATAGCATCTGGCACCCAAAAACCAGATCCCCAGTATGTTAAAGGTTGTTTAATCGCCAACGCTATTAATTTGGGTAATTATAAATTATCTGAAAACTCTAATTTATTGTATCATTTGCTTAATGCTACCCAAATAAATTGCTTTCAATTAGAAACCATTATGAAAGCTAATAAAATAGTGGTTGAAAAAACGGCTGCTTTACCAATTTTTAAATACTATAATCCCGCACAAAACAAATTACATTTTAGTTTTGATGGAGAAAAACTGGTGGCAAAATATGAAACATTTAACGCTAAGTATTCATCTAAATATTTTGGAACCGAGAAAGGTTTAGTGGATTTATCAATGATTTTAAATGGTCTTGCTGTTAATTTTAAGATTATTGGTGCTCATGAACGTGAAAGTCATTATGTTTTTGATATGCTTTTTAACAATAATACCAATTTGGAACCGGATTGGATTTCTGGAGACATGCACTTAATCAATAGAGTTAATTTTGCTTTATTAGATTTTAGAGATATAGAGTTTATGCCATGCTATAGATCAATACCAAGGCAAACAAAAAATCTTTGTGGATTTAAAGATCTTCATTATTATAAGAAATATTTAATTAAACCATCCCATAAGATCAATTGGCAACTTATTATTGATGAATGGCCTAATATTCAGAACATTATAGCTGCTTTAATGATGAAAGAAACTACCCAACATATTATAATAAAAAAATTATGCTCCCACAAAATGAGAAATAAAACTAGAGAAGCATTATGGGAATACAATAATATTTTGATGAGTATTTATTTGTTAAAATATATTAACGACAATAATATGAGACGATTTGTTCGTACTACAATTAATCGTGGAGAAGAACACCATTTGCTGCGTTCTACAGTAGCCATCATGGGTGGCGGTGTGTTAAGAGGAAAATCTGACCTAGAAATTGAAATACAAAATGCGTGTGCAGAGTTGATGACAAATGTAGTTATGTATTATAATACCTATATTATGTCGCAAATTATGTTAAAAAAAGAACAGCAAGGTAATAATGAAGCCATAGAGTTTATCAAAAAGTTATCGATGGCTGCTTCGCAACACATTAATTTTAACGGTTATTTTAAATTTGACGTAAACAGTAATCCTGTTAATATGGAAAGTATTATTGCAAAATTAGATAAAGTATTAGGAACAACAAAAGAATTTGATGTGTCATTGTATAAAAAATTAGGATAATATTTTTGTATAAAAACTTATTAGTTATTATACATGTTTTTTAAGACAATAAATTTTGATTTAATTATAAATTTATGTGATACTAATAGACGAAAGTTAGGGAAAATGGTAAAAAAAGCAAAATTTCCATCGTAATAAGATTGATTGGTAAAATTTTTAGAAAATTAAATTTAACAGAAATTAAAAACACGTACTTTTGTTGAAAGTACTGTAAAGATCAGGGAAAATGAATAAACGTATCAACAACTTATTTACCTAACAAACTGTGTGCAAAATTAGGGCAGCTTCTCAGAACCCCCTATTCCAGAAATCAAGGATTTGATTTTAGCAAGTAAAAAAGTTACTTTAAAAAGACCGGATTTGAAGGAGATTGTGTTAGAAGCTATAGATGTTGATGGAATGGATAGAAGTTGTTTTTCACCAAGTAAAAAAGTTATTTCTATTTTAACCAAAAAAGGAAATTTATTTGAAGAAGATGTTGTTAAAGGCAGTCAAGTTTATCTTGAGTTATAACTTTTGGTCAAGTTAAATGAATTTTTATTGTTAGCTTAAAACATGGTTAATTAAAATGGTAATATCGCAATTAGATTGCTTAAATTTAATGAATTTAATAGTACAAATGAAATGTGGTTCACACCTATATGGTACTGCAACCAAAAATTCTGATCTAGATATTAAAGGGGTATATATACCACATGCGCAAGAAATCTTATTGCAAAAAGTTAAACCAGTTATTTCTGTATCCCCACATAAATCGTATGGAGAAAAAAACACTCCCAAAGATATAGACTACGAATTTTTTAGTGTAGCAAGGTTTCTATCTTTAATTGCAGAAGGACAAAGTGTAGCATTAGAAATGTTATTTGTTCCGAAACAAGCATTAATTTCTAAACCACAGCCACTATGGCAAGAAATAAAAATCGTATCCTATAAATTATTTAACAAAAAAACTGCTTCTTTTGTACATTATTGTAAACAACAAGCAAACAAATATGGTATAAAAGGTTTGCGAATTACCGCAGCTAGAATGGCGTTGGAATATCTAATTAAAGCTGAAAGTCAATATGGTTCCACAGTTAAATTAGCTGTAGCTGCAAATGGTTTAGACAAATTAGTTATGAAAAATGAATTTCTTACTATAGGTGAATATATTAATGCTAATGGTACAAGTGAAAAATATTTTGAAATATGTGGTAAAAGAATGTTATTTAATGCTTCTATTAAATCTTCTCGTCTTGTAGCACAAAAACTTGTAGAACAATATGGTCAACGAGCCTTAGCTGCAGAAAATAATCAAGGAATAGATTGGAAAGCCTTATCACACGCTATACGGGTTGGTAGAGAAGCTATAGAATTTTTAACAACCCAAAATTTAACATTTCCTCGCCCTGAAGCTAAACATCTGAATGATATAAAATCAGGAGTATTATCTTTTCATCAAATAAGTGAAGAAATAGAACAAATATTGATTGAAGTGGATCATGCAGCACTACATTCTAAATTACCAATATCTTTTGATCAGACAATAATCGAAAAATTTATCGAACAGGTATATAAACAACAGATCCTTAATTATGAGGCTATAAATGTACATAAAACCTGAGATTCAAAGCAAAACTAAAGACTACATATTAAAGAAACTAATAGAGTTTGAGCAAGAAAAAAAAATAAAAATTATCCTTGCTATAGAATCAGGTAGTAGAGCTTGGGGATTCCCTTCTGTTGATAGTGATTATGATATAAGATTTATTTATATGCGTTCTATTAAAGACTATCTTTCTATAGATGAACTTACAGATCATCTGGGAATAGATATACTGTTTGATCGAACTCTTGGAGCCAAGTTTGATTTACAAGGATGGGATGTACGAAAAGCATTAAGGTTGGCTATAAAATCTAATCCAGTTCTAGTTGAATGGTTAGTTTCACCAATAAACTATATGCAAAATGATTATGCAATTGCTTTAAGAGATTTTGCTCAAGAAAACGCGCATTTAGAAGCATTTTTTTATCATTACGATCGTTTAGCTAGAAGTTCTTGGGAACAAATACAACAAAATAGCAATGAAGTTAAGTTAAAACTATATTGTTATGCTTTGCGACCCGTGATTGCTATATTATGGATGCTGCGTTACCATAAAACTCCACCTATGGATTTATACAGTTTATGTTTGGACGTGTTACAAGATGAAATGGTTACTAAAGAAATTAACAATTTAATTCAGTTAAAAGCAATAGCCCAAGAAGGTGATGTAATTCCTAGGAATTATGTTTTAGATTCTTTTATTGCTTCCACTTTAGAAAACAAGGTAGAGCGTTATAATGTATCTTCTGAAGCCATTATAGCAGCCACAACAAAAGCAAATAATATATTTTATAAATTAATTAAAGCGGAATAAGTAATTGTTTATATGTGCACGAATACAAAAAATAAAGAATTTATTGATTTACAAGATTCGTTGAAAACAATATATAAAGTATTTGGTTGCTATAAAAAACCACCTTCCAACTTAACATGCTTAGATTATGGTCCAACCAAAGAAGAATTGGAAATTTTTCATCGATTTGAATTATACGAATTACCATGTGAGTTTATGAACAATTTAGAGTTTTATGACGAGACTTGGAATTCTTGGGGTAATTGTCAGGAGGTTAAATACTTTTTGCCACGACTATTTGAATGTATGGTGCTGTATTGGCTAAACACAGAAGAACACAAACCTTGCTTTTTTAACCGATCTATTAATTATAAATTAAAAAATTTAGACAACTGGACTCAAGAAGAGCAAAAAGTTATTAGAACATTTTCTGAAAATTTATTTTTATATTTTATAAAACAAGATAATTTAAAGTTTATAGATGAGGTGTTTGATTTACATTTTTCAATTAACAATGAATTATCTTGCTGCAAGAATGTATTGTGGACATTACCAAAAGAATTTAAAGAAAAAGTATTTTATGCAATTTTCAATGAATGGCTTCATATTGATAATCATAAATACCCAACAAAATATTTTATTAAGCAATGGTTAGGGTTTAAGAAGAAAAAGCAATTGCTTTTAAATGATGTGCTTCAAGATAATGATTTACTTTTAGAATTAGAATTTTTATACCAAGAACCTTGGGACAATTTGATACTGCAAGGGATAACCAATTAAAAAGGATTACAATTTTGTATTGTCAAACAATTGTATACCTATTTATCAAGAAATCTTTATTAAAACACTGTAATATCAGGAACAAAATGTGCAAGCTTACCTGGAAGAGATGTACGAAACTTATTGCTATTGCTAAAAAATTTTGGATTAGGGGTCCTACGAAATGTCCCAAATTTTGCACACAGTTAGCTTAAGCTTTTTTGGTTATTTTAATCTTTTATTTTGGTTCCAAGATTCGGAAAAACAAGGCGCTGGATTTATATTTGTCATTATATTTGCCC